>Ga0272444_10004567_pt1 | contig 12198 bp, 8 predicted proteins | sample SSMForm13_FD_201033 | JGI IMG/M metagenome (GOLD analysis project Ga0272444, IMG submission 201033) | Marine sediment archaeal communities from Little Sippewissett salt marsh, Falmouth, MA, United States - SSM-Form-13 | ecosystem: Environmental > Aquatic > Marine > Wetlands > Sediment ... | reverse complement strand
CTGCACCTATCTCTAAGTAAGTCAATCAGTTATATTTTATACTGCCATTTGCAATAAAAGCGCGGCAAAAGCAGTGGTCCTCCGCCGACCGACCAACCAGCGTAACATGTTGTTAAGCAATTAGTTGCACTGCAGATTGAAGGTGACCTCCAGTCGGCATCGACCTTGCATAGCCTCCTGATATCCGGGGTAAACCGCAACCGATGATTAGGAGGCGAAATGAAACCGATTCAATCTCTGCCGCGTCTTGTAATAGTGGGCATGGTGCTTGTAGCAGTTGCCCTTTCCTGGGGCGCTCTGGCACCCTCAAGCGCTTTTGCCGATGGCTCCAGTTCGGATCCGCCGATGAACCTGCCGACCTATGACAGTATTCCAGGGGATGGCGGCAGCGCGGCTGGAGATTCCAGCGTTGACTTCACGGGCGAACTGGAGGAAAGCCAGTTGAGCACCGATGAAGGGTTGCTCTCAGAACTTATGACTTTGCTGTATTTGCTGTAGATGGAAAATAGTCATCGCGGAGGGGGTACGGATACCCCCTCCCGGCAAACGTATTTGAAAATCCTACTTCCGGGGAAACCATGAACAAGACGTACAGAATTCTCCAGATGATCAACCTGCTGGACCACAGGAGGTCTGTGTCTCTGGAAACCATCCAGAAGACCTGCAATATTCCGGAGCGAACCGCTTATCGGTATCTGAACACTATTTCAGAGGCAGATATACCGATTTACTACGATTCACAGGAGCACGCCTACCGGCTTACCCGGCAGGGGGTGCTGCAGGTTGACGACCTCTCACTGGGGGAGGCGGTCATCGTAGTACTGGCGTTGAAGCTTCTCGCGAGCACGGTCAGCGAAGACTATCAGGACGAAGTGGACAAGCTGCTGTCAAAAGTCCTGGTACGGCAGAACTTTCCGGTCGAAGAGATATTTCCCGTGGTTAAGCACGGTATCGAAGACCAGTCAATCAATGCCGACCTGTCGGAGCTGCTCTCGTCGCTGCTGGTGCATGCGGCAATTTCCTGCCGCCGGGAAGTCTATCTTTCGACCCGGGATCGAGAACAGGCAGGTTCCGAGGTGAAGCTCGAGAACCCGGGCTGGCTGTTCAAGGATACATGGCACTTGATGGAGAAGGGACGCTCCGAAGAGGGAGAGACCGAATTGGCCAAGGTCTCCAGGGTCAAGATCGTCTGAACGAACCGGGGGCGTCCGGGGGCCTACTTTCGGCACAGTCACAGAGAAGCCTTGCGGCGACAGCATCAGCGCAGGACGGGTGAGTCGGCCGCGTCTTTCATCTCGATATCTTCGGTGATGCACTGGGACCAGATGCCGTACATTTCATCTTGTCTGGTTCTGGAGTTGATGACCGGATCGGCTTTGCCTTCTCGTATCAGCGCCACAAACCGTTTGAGCAGGACGGCGTCAAAGCCGGTCCCCTCGTCCTCATTCATGATGGCAAGCGCCTTCTGGACGTCGAAAGCCGGACGATAGACGCGATCGGAAGTGAGAGCGTCGAATACATCCGCGATACAGATGATCCGGGCGCCCAGCGGAATATCCTCACCTTTCAGGCCGAGCGGATATCCCCGGCCGTCGTAACGCTCATGATGGTGAAGGATCAACGGCTTGACGTCCCAGGGGAATTCCTTTTGCCTCAGAAGCTCCACGCCGAGGGCGGGGTGTTTCTGGATCGCTTTGAACTCCGCGTCGGTCAGTTTGTCCGGCTTCTTAAGAATGGCATCGTCGATGGATATCTTGCCGATGTCATGCAGCAGAGCGGCCGCCACGATCGTCTTGAGAACGTTTGTGCGAAGCCCGAGTTCTTTGGCAAGGAGGAGCGACAGCGATGCCACCCGGTCGGAATGACCCTTGGTATATTTGTCCTTCAGATCGACTTCCTTGGCGATAGAATCGAATATCCTGAGATACAAGCTCTCAATCGAAGCTATGACCTCTTCGGTCTTCTCTCGTTTGCCGTCGGCCTTCAGATTGGTGAACAGGTGGTACGAAGACTCGAGGTCAGCCAGGGCATCGAAGTGCCGTCCCATGGCCCCGTACAGCGATCCTCGCTCCAGGAGAACCTCGGCCTCCAGAAACTGAGTACCGATTTCCCGGCTGATTTCACAGGCTTCGTTGAGATACCGGTGAGCGGTATCGTAGTCTTTTTCGTGCAAAGCGATCTTTCCGGCGATCTTTTTGGTTTCCACCAGATGGCCGTTGATCAGCCCCTCCCGGGTAAGATATTCTTCGGCGAGCCGACAATGCTCCCGGGCTTTCTGACGGGAGCCGCTCTTCAGGTGAAGGTCGGCCAGGTTAATGTTCACGATCAAAACCAGCGAGGCGTCCTTGATGACCGTAGCCGTTTCGAAAGCCTCCTCGAAATGTCCGAAAGCCTCGTCGTTGATTCCGTGCTCCGCCAGTGTTATGGCCAGGTTGTTTTTGGTATAGGCGCTCTTGCGAATCTCCTTTTGCGATACATAGATTTCCAATGATTTGCGGTACAGCTCCAGAGCGCGTTCGGAGTTGCCCCGCATATTCATGATTGTTCCCAGATTGTTGACCAGGTCGGCGTAGAGCAGCGTATCGCCGATCTGTTCGGCCAGCTCGATAGCCTCGTCGTAGTGGGTTTCGGCTTCCTCGAACTCGCCCAACTCCACATAGATCACGCCCAGATTCCGGAGCGCCTTACATATGCCGGTGTTGTCTTTCAGCCGGCGGTAGGCGCCGATTGCCCGCTGGAGATAACCGAGGGCGCGGTCGTGATCCCCCTGCTTTCCCAGGAGTTGACCGATCTGGATAAACGTTTCCGACTTTACGGCCAGGTGCCCCGCGTCACGACAGAACTTCAGCACTTTCTGGTACTCGCGTATAGCCTGATCGATTCGTCCGGTCGAGGCGTACGCCTTACCCTTTTCCTGGTGCAGTTCGAAGCGGAGCTCGAGGGAGAATTCCGGAAGGCCCTTGGCGTCCCAGATTTCTTCGAGCGAGCGAAGGTAATCGATCGCCCGGTCGAAATCGAAATTAGCGCTGGCTTCCTTGGCCAGAACCATCAGATTCCTGATGGTTCCGGCCCAGTCGGCCTGCCCGGACAATTGGCCCCGGGACAGTTGGTTCTCGAGTTCCGTCTGGTAGCTCTTGCCGAGTGAAGGGGCGCGATGGCTGTCAGGCATGAGGATTCCCTTTCAGCTGCCCGAGAGCCTGAACCGCGTCCTGGAAGCCGCGATCGATGCCCAGTTCACGGTACTGGTTCGCCGCAGCGTCAAGCTTGCAGACAGCCATGTCCTGGTTGCCCATGTCCTTATATAACAGACCTTGCTCGTAAAGCACGTCGGCCTGAAGGGCAGCCAGTTTGTTTTCCACCGCCGTCCGGTAGGTGGCCTTAAGAGCCTCTTCGGCTCCTTCGACATCTCCGGTGACTCTCTGGATCTTGCACTCGAGCAGACAGAGTTCGGTCTCGAGGGCTTTGGAATTGAGACCCGGGAGAATCTTACGGGCGGTTTCCAATACCGATCGCGCGAGAATCGTCTCTTTCTGCGCGAGATGACACTTGGATATGTTTTGATAACAGATCTCGACCAGATGCAGGTCCTGTTCGTGCATGGCGATAGCCAGCGATTCGGAGAGCGTCTGAACAGCTTCCACGTACTCGCCGAGTTCGGTCTGACTCAGACCGATATTCAGCAGCACGTAGCCCTGGCGGACAGCGTTTCCGGCGGCCTCGAAGTCGGCCAGACAGAGCCGGAACGTCTTGATAGATTCGCGCAATTCACCGGTCGCCGATTTGATGGCACCCAGGGTGTTAAGGACGGTGGCGCGAAGTTCGTGGTCGTTGAGGGTGGCGATCCACTCCAGGGCCTGCTGACAAAGCTCTTCGGACTGCTGGTACAATCCGCGCTGGAAATACATATTGGCACGATTGCGGGCGCATTCGGCGGCCCCACGGAAGTCCGCTAACTGGAGGAACAACCGTTCGGCGCCGAGGTAGTAAGGTTCGGCACTTTCCCAGTCCGACTGCATCATCATGGCGCGGCCGGTCTCCTTGGAAATCTGTGCCCGCAATTCGGGGTGCTGCTCTGCCTGCGGCGAGCCGGTGGCAGCTTTCAGCAGCTCGATGGCTACAATCGGGTTACCCTGTTTGAGCCATCCCCGGGCCAGGTCCAGCAACGCGAAACCATCTCTGATCTCCGCCGAGATTCTGTTTCCGTTCTGTTTTGTGACCAGTTCTTTCATTTTCTTTCCCAGTTCCATTAGGGTTTCAGCATTTTACTAGAGTGATTAGTCCGACACCAGGGCATAAGCAGAGAAGTGATGGAGTTCGCCTGTCACCGTCTTGTTGACTTGATCGACCTCGCAGACCATATCCTGCCAGCGGCCGGTCTCTTCGTTGAGCCAGCCCAGGCGGATGGTCGACTCGTCCACGCTGGAGAGATCGGCAGACCGGTAGGACATGGTTACCGTCACCGGGACGTTGAATTCCAGGCCGGAAGTTCCGAACTCATTGTAGAACTCATCGAGGCTGGGGATGAGAATACTGAACACCGTGTCGTTATCGACGGCGTAGGGGGGGATCTCCAGTACGACATCGACAAGCTCAAGGCGTCCACCGGTCGCGGCCGAAACGGTGTCCTCGATGTACAGATCCAGCGGCGAAAGCTGCGGACCGCCGGGGACCAGGTTGACCGAACGCGTGAGAACCTGCGGTTCGGGCTGCTCGACATCAGTGGTCGTCAGCGGACTTCTGGAACAGCCGGTAAGGACTACCAGGGCTGAAAAGAAGACCGCGGCGGCCGTGATCTTGATGCTCTGACGCTTCTGACGTGTCATGGTTGACTCCTTTGGCATATCCGGTTCGAGAGCTTATTTCTTCGCTAACTCTGCTGATTTGCTTGCAAGCCGGATGCCGGGATGGGGGCGATGCCGTAAACTCTTGGGATCTGGCGACTTTAGCGGGAAGGGCGAGGCCCGCGAACCGGCCCGGTAAAATCCTCAATGGAACGATTTGTTACAGGGGGGACATGCTCCGAAGTGTTACGGGGCTGTAAGGCACAGGGTTACGAAAGTCGGGAGGAGTTTGGAACGAATCGTTCCATAATTACCTGCGGCGGCGGTTTTGTTCCAGTCCGGCGCTATCGATAATGCGTCGAAGTCGGGGTCGGGAAATGCCAAGGAATTTGGCCGTTTCGGACTTGTTCCAGTTGTGCAGGTTCAGAACGTGCTTGACGACCAGCTGGTCGACCTCATCCAGAGTGATGCCCTGAGGCGGAACGTCCAGGACGATCTGTCGCCGGTCGGCACAGGTGAGACGCCCTTTTTTCATGGCCGCCCGTACATCAGGCGGGCCGATCTTCTTGCCGCGGGCGAGAAGGACCGCTCTCTCTATAATGTTACACAGCTCGCGGACGTTGCCGGGCCAGGAATAGTCAAGCAGTTCATTAATAGCGGGCTGGGTGATTGTCAGCTCAGGTTTGGCGTACATCTTCGCGTAATAGCCAAGGTAATGACCGATAAGCTGGGGGATATCCTGCGGCCGCTCACGAAGGCTGGGAATGTCGACGGACAGCAGGTTCAGGCGATAATACAGGTCCGCTCTGAAAGTGCCTTCTTCGACAGCGCCGATCAGGTCCAGATTGGTGGCGGCCACCACGCGAACGTTAATATCCTGTTCCTGGATCGAGCCGACCTTTCGAAGCTTCTTGTCTTCGAGTATTTTCAACAGCTTCGCCTGTGCCGAGGCGGAGAGATTCCCGGCCTCATCAAGAAACAGGGTACCGTTCTGGGCGTACTCGAAGAGACCGACTTTATCGCCGTCGGCACCGGTGAAGGCGCCTTTTACATGGCCAAACAACTCTGACTCGAACAGGTCGTCCGGGATAGCCGAGCAGTTGACTTCGACCAGGTTGTGTCCGGAACGAATGCCCAGATGGTGAAGCATCTTGCAGATCAGGCTCTTGCCGGTCCCGGTCTCACCGAGGATCAGGGCGCTGGGGAAGTCGACATCGGCCAGGAGCCGGATGGTCGATTTGATTTCGTTCATCTGCGGGGAGTTTCCGATCAGCGCCTCAATGCTGTACTTGGAAGAAGTCGTGCTGTCATCGGACCCGTCGTCCGCTTCAGGGGCTGTTTCAATGGCCAGGCGCCTTAGACATTCATCACGGGTCAGGACTTCGGAGACGCCGAGTCTGGCCACGCGCAGGGATTCATCCAGGCTGGGGTTGTCAGACTTGCCGACAATCTTGACCCGTTTTCCGGCAGTGGCAATGGAGACCAGGAATTCGGGATCGGCAAATCGGGGATCGTCGAGATCAACATAGACCACCGGCGAGTCACCGCTGAGGTCGGGGAGATGCGGTTCATCGAGCCAGGAGAGCAACAGAGCCCTGTCGGGGTCCTGCTGCTGAATTTTGCGCCGGTCCCGGCGATCGATCACACTGCCGTATATGTAAGTGCCGCTGGTCATAAATTATCCCTTATCGTCTATCTATCGGACGGATACTGATTTGAATTAGGACCAGCGGCCTGCGGGATTCTTCGAACTGCCGGCGTCTGTCCGGCCGAAGGAATCAGGCAAGTCTCAATAGTAGACTACAAGATCAAAGCCCTCGGTGTGGACGATACGCGGCGTTGAGGGGGATCGGGCTCTTAGCGATCTGAAGGTCTAAGGTTGAGATTCGATTTTGGCGAGGCGCTGACGGGCGTCGTCTACCAGCGCTATCAAAGTGTCGGCGTTTTTTCGAAGATCTACGAATAGCCGATACTGCTCAGCCGCCCTGTCGTACCACCGGGATTCCTCATAAGCACGCCCGAGGAAATAATGTGCGTTGATCGCCCAGATGCTCCAGTGAGCGCGGTCGGAATTGTATGAGTCTAATAGCCTCTGGAACTGGGCGACTGCGCCGTCGAGACTACCGGCTTCGAGATAAGCCCGGCCCAGCATGTATAGAGTATAGACGCGACTGCTATTCCTGCGCGCCTGGGAAAGACTGGTGACTGCTTTCTCGTAATCACCCCTGGCCAAGTGAATGCAGCCGTCGGCATACCAGTACTCAGGCTTTTCAACCTGGCCAAGGCTCTCAAGATAGGCTTCCAGTTCTGCGGTCAGAGCAGTGGCCCGGTCGTACTGCCCGGCTTCCGCCAGAAATTGTACATATAGATATTGATAGGCCCATCGGTCATTGGGGTGAGTCTTTCGGAACAGCTCCATGCTTCGTTCTGTCTCGGAAAGAACCTGATGGTACTTGCCTTGCTCGCGATATATCAGCGCCTTGAGGCAGTGTTTCTCCGCCTGATAGTCATAGGTGCTCTCAACGTCCGTCTCCCGGTTGTCGGCAGCTAGGTGTGCATCAAGAAGGCGGAGGGCTGCCTCGAACTTACCCTGGTGTATTGGTACGTAAGTCTCATAGAGTCTTCCGGCGGACTTGAGATAAGAACCCTCGACCATCTCAGTATAAGCCTTAAGGCAACTGTCGGCCGGTTCGTACCGCTTATCAAACAGATACATGAAGCCGAGAGACATCAGAGAATGGCTGAAGTCCGGTTTGACTTCAAGAGCCTTTCGGTAGGAGGCGATGGCGTCGTCCAACCGTCCGGCAGCCGCGCAAATATCACCCCGCGAATCGTACGGATTGGCTTCGTCCGGGGCGATTTCAATATACTTGTTGATGGCTACCAGTGACTTCTCATAGTCACCGATGTTGAGGTAGCTGTAAGCAAGCTGATTGTGAACAATCTTGTACAGGGGATCAATCTCGACAGCCTTTTCAAAGTGCTTCACCGCCTCGTCCTTCTGTCCAAGGGCAAGGTAGTAGCGGCCGATTCGGAAGTGAGCCTCCTTCTCTTCAGGGTATTCCTTCGTCAACTGGGTGAGCTCATCGATTGCCCCCTGATAATCCTGCTCCGCCACGGCTTTCAGGGCCACAATGAACGAACGCTCTCTCCGGCTCGTTCCTGAGGAGTATAGGACGGCTTTATCGACGTGAGCCCGATCCTTCAGCATGGCCAGGTGATAGTGAGCCATGGCCATGGTTGAATCGTACTCAAGAGCTTTCTCGAAATCGGAGATGGCTTCCGTGTTGTAGAGTTTGTTCAGGTTCTCGATACCTGTCAGATACCACCGGTAGGCTTCGGTTGAGTATGTGGTGACTTCAGCGACCGGCCGGTCGGGTTCTTCCAGGGCGGCCATCGGCAGGGCCAGGGCCTCTTTCACGGCCACTGAGATGCGGTCAACCAAAGAGAAAATGTCCTCATCGCCGCCCCCGGAAAGTCTGTAGGAAGCTATTATAGTACCATTAGTTGCATCTGTTACTTGAATTGTCACTTCAAGGGTGGGAACCGCCTGCAAGATGTCGCCGAGAAGCAGCCAGCGAGCGCGGGCGCGGTCGGCGAGGGTCGATATGTCGGCAGGCTCGCTCGGGCTGGAGGCCTCGAATCCTTCCAGTCGTTTCAGGTCATGGATCCGCTGGCTGGAGACAACATTTACGAAGCGGGATTCGGAGAGATCAGTGATCAGCAGATTAGCGGCGATTTCGCCCAGTCGGGAGGAATCGGCCGGGTCGGCCAGGTTGCGGAAGGGCATTATGAGCAGACGGTTTTCGGACGCCATTGCCTCCTGCCGCGGAGAAATTCTGATATCCCAGGGCTGGAGGATCAGGAAAATCAGAACGGCGGCGGCGGCCAGGCCGATCGGCAGTAACTTCGGCCAGGGCCGTCGGACTGCAGGTTTATCGGCGTCTCTCATTTCCGGTCCCACGCTGTCGCCGAGCATGGCCTCGCGGATTCGGGGGGAATGGCGAAGCAGGTCGGAGGCCCGGCTCATGTTCCGGACCTTCTCGAAACAGGACCCGCACTCCAGGAGATGAATCTCCAGTTCCCGTTCTTCGTCTTCCTCAAGAAGCCCCAGCTCGTAGGCGTAGAGCATCTCTTCGAACCTTTTGTCCGAACAGCCGGCCACTATTTCAGGTCCCCTTTCTCCAGACAGAATTCCAGCATCGATCTGGCCCGCGACAGCAGGGTATACAGATTGGTGCGCGTCAGTCCCAGTCGGTCGCAAATCTCCGCCACGGTGAAACCCTGGTACTTATAGACCAGAATCCTCGCATGGCGCCGGTTGACGCGGTTCAGTTTCCGAAGGCAGTCCAGCAGTCTCGACTCCAGAGCTGAATCCGGCTGGTCCTGTACACCGACCGCCGTGCCCTCCACGAAATTCTCGCGGCGGTCATTGTGACGCTTCCGGGTACGAAGAAAGGTCAGAATCTTGTTTTCCAGCACCCGGTGGGCCCAGGCGGCAAAGCTGGTTTCGAATTCCATTTCACGGTGCTTCTCGAAGACAGTCTTCAGCGCCTCCTGGACGACTTCCTCCGAATCGTCCCGGTCTCTGAGCTTTCGTTGCGCCAGCAGGAGAAATCTTGCACGGAGAAGCCGAAATAGGCGGTCCTCGGCGGAGTCGTCGCCGCAGCGGGCTTTGCTTTGCAGATTGTTGATTTCCAAATCAGGGTCTCGATCGGTTTGCCGGGTCAGTACAAATATAAACCCCAGGGTGCCTTACATCAACCGAAGTCTGGCCAGCAAACCAAAAGAATGTACCTCCGAGACATTTTTCTTCGACTATCTGCTTAGACGGCCGCAAGATAACGTTCCAACCGGCAACGGTATCATAGATAAGATAACCTACTACGGTAACGAAAAGCGGAGGATACATGTGCAAGCGATTGGCCTGGTGCCTCGTCCTGGTTCTGGCGATGGCTTTCACGGCGGCCGCGGCCCAGGGGATAGCCGTCCGCCCGGAGATTTCGCCTGAGTCAGCGGTGAGTGAGGGGGACGGTCTAGAAGGAGGTCGGGTTCGGATTCCATTCATCGCCAACGAGGGCCAGATGGACAGCGCCGTGGCGTTTTGCGCGCGGACCTTCAGCGGCAGCGTCTTCATAACACAGCGGGGGGAGATCGTCTATTCAGTGACCGGCGAATTTTCCGGCGGACCCACCCGCCGGATGGCTTTAGTGGAGAGAATAGCAGGGGGAATCCAGTCCGGCGTGACGGCCGCCGGACGGGAGGCGGCAACCGTCAATTATCTCAAGGGCAGCAGTGGCAGTTTCCGGCCAACCCATGTTCCCACATGCAACAGCGTGGAGTTCGGGGACATTTACCCCGGCATTCAGCTCGAACTCAAGGCGTACCGCAACAACGTCGAGAAGCTCTTCACGGTCCAGCCGGGGGCGGATCCGGCGGTTATCAGAATTGCAGTTGAGGGAGCAGAGTCGCTGCGTACGACCTCCGACGGTCGGCTGGAGGCCTCCTCCGGGATTGGCGCAGTGTCGTTCACAGCCCCGGTGGCTTACCAGGAAGGTGCGGGGCGGAAAGCTACCGTTGAGGTTGCCTACAGCGTCAACGGAAACACCTACGGTTTTGCGGTCGGCGATTATGACCGCAGTCTGCCTCTTATAATCGATCCCCTGCTGGCCTCGACTTTCCTCGGCGGGAGCGCCGACGACTGCCGGATTACGGGAATATCGCTGGCCTTCGATGCTTCTGGCAATGTCTACATAGCCAGTGCTTCAGCTTCGGCTGACTACCCGACCACAACCGGCGTCTACGATGATTCGCTGGACGGAGACATGGACATTGTGGTATCACTGCTGTCGCCTGACCTTTCAACCGTGCTGATTTCGACGTATCTGGGCGGCAGCGGGACCGACGGCAATCTGACGACTGCGCGGGGCGGCCCGGCTTTAGCCCTCGATGACGAAGGTAACCTGTTTATCGCCAGCGCCACTCGGTCGGCCGACTTTCCCTATACAACCGGCGTGTATGACAGCACGTACAACGGCGACGCCGACCTGTTCGTTGCGGTCTTGAGCCCCGACCTGACAACGCTTATAGCTGCGACCTACCTCGGTTCTCCCGGTTACGACGAGGTTAACGCCATCGCCCTTGACGGTAATGGGCACGTTTTCCTGGCCGGCCACTCCCGGGACGCAACCTTTCCCATCAAACCCGGTGCCTTTCAGGACACTTACGCCGGTACCGGCACCATGCAGTGGGGAGGAGATATAATCGTTTGCCGGCTTTCGACGGACCTTACGGAGCTGGAAGCGAGCACCTTCCTGGGGGGGAACGATTGGGACGACGGAGCCTATATGGCTCTCGGCAGTGACGGCAGTGTGTATGTCGCCGGCTCAACCAACTCGCTTGATTTTCCTCATACCGCGGCAGCCTATGACACCGTCAATCATGGGGGGACATACGGCGGCGATGGCTTCGTCTCGCGTTTGTCGGCGGACCTCTCCACCCTGCTGGCCTCGACTTTTCTGGGAGGGAGTGAGAACGATTGGATTTACGCCATCGCTATCGATGATACCGGCCGGATATTCGTAGCCGGCCACACACCTTCGGCCGACTTTCCGACAACCCCGGGGGCTTTCGATACGCGCTATAACGCCATTACCGGCGCCGATGTAGGGGATGACTCGTTCGTTTCGAAGTTGAGTGGCGACCTCAGCGAATTGCTGGCCTCGACTTATTTGGGTTCATCGGGCTGGGAGGGTATCAATTGCATAGCCATTGACAACGAGGGCAGGGTGCTGGTCAGCGGAAACACCAACTCCAACGCCTTCCCAACGACCCTCGGCGCCTGGGACCGATCCTTCAACGGCGGTAGTTTCCAGTACGGGGGAGACGCCATCTTCTCGTGTTTCGATAATGGTCTGAGCCGGTTGATGACTTCTTCTTATCTGGGCGGCAGCGCCCAGGACAGGGGCCAATATGCTCTTGTTGACCTTGAAGGAAACCTCTTTTTAGGCGGCGTGACCAACTCCTACAACTTCCCCTGGACGAGTGGTGCGTACGATACGTCTTACAATGGTGGTACGGCGGGTCAATGGGGCGGCGACATATTCCTGACAAAGGTCCCGGCCTACTATTTCATCGACACTGATGAGGACGGCGTTATCGATACCGTTGATATCTGCCCCTGGGCTTTCAATCCCGATCAGGAGGACACCGACGGCGACACGTTCGGCGATTCCTGTGACAACTGCATCGAAGTAGCCAATCCGGCCCAGGAGGATGCAGATTCCGACGGTGTTGGTGACTCTTGTGACAACTGCCTGTATGTCTACAATCCCGATCAGACCGACAGCAACGGCAATGACATAGGCGACGCCTGCGACGGTTGCTGCCTGCCGCCGACAGTCGGCGATGTCGACCA
>Ga0272444_10004565_pt1 | contig 12202 bp, 8 predicted proteins | sample SSMForm13_FD_201033 | JGI IMG/M metagenome (GOLD analysis project Ga0272444, IMG submission 201033) | Marine sediment archaeal communities from Little Sippewissett salt marsh, Falmouth, MA, United States - SSM-Form-13 | ecosystem: Environmental > Aquatic > Marine > Wetlands > Sediment ... | reverse complement strand
GGTCTATCCGCCATGGGAACGTGTACCTATGTTTGTCCCATACGAAGTAGTTGCCCAGTGCCATCGCCTCGCGTGGATTGAAGTAGCAGTCGCGATTGCGAAGCATCTGGAAGCTGACATTCCTTGGATCTCTTTCCTCCGAGCCAAAAGTTTTGCGCGGCGGCCTGATGTCTTCCCACACGGATTCTGGCTGACGCTCGAAGATGGTCGGGTCTCGAAGAAGCTCCCATGCGCTTGCCGGATCGCCGGCGTCATTGATTGGTGCGATCCCCTTCATTGGGTCAACCCAGCTCCATTTCCCGTCGGTGAAGACTTCGTTCATCATATGACCGGATATGTGCGAGCAGTGCAACCTTGCGGGCAACCCAACAATCTGACAGAGGCAGGCGAACAGCCTGGCCACCTCGTTGCACCTCAGCGCGCCGCGCTTAAGCATCTCTTCCTCGTCACCACCTACGAACAGACTTGGCTTGGCCAAGCCATAGTCGCGATTGTCACGGACGCGCCGCATCAGCGCCAGTGCCTTGGATCGATCACTCATGTTTGCTTCGGTGTTTTCGGAGATAACTTTCTCCAGCATCGGTCTTGATCCTGACTCGTATCGAATCGCCATGGGTGTGAAGCTCGAGTAGAGGTATTCCACAGACTTCTCGTTGAGGATGACCTCGTCTGCGATTACCTCCACGTCAACTCCGCCGTCTTGGCCGTAGAACGCCAGAACCCGCTCAAGCCAAAGTTCGCAGCCTTCTCGGATAAGCGGGTCCTCAATCAACAGGTGTTGTCTGAATCCTCTTTGGTCTTCAAACATGGCGGGTTCTCCTGGTGTTTGTGGATCGATCTCTCCCAAACTAGCCGATGGCAATTGGGACTGCAAGCCTGCCTGCCTTTGCGGCAGAGATGCAAATCAATACCAGTAAGAAAAGAGCAACACTGAGATGACGGTTTGGGGGGATTGCAGGGCTCTGGGCTAAGACTTGAGATTACCTTGTACGCAAAGGCGGGCCGGGGATGCCGACTTGCGCCGGTCCTGGTGGAGTTTGCACATTCGTCTTGGCCTGAGTTCGGCCTCCGGCGGTTACGGCTCCCCACTTGGCGGCGAATTGACATGTGCGCCTGGCCCACTGGAACACGTCCGGTGCTCCTGGAAGGCGTCCGACGTAGTAGCCGCCCAGGAAAGCGGAAACAAGCAGCAATGTCGCTATGAACTTCCTCACGCAATTGTCTCCGACTGCGCAAAAGACTCTCCGTCAGCAGCAACCTAAGATACGCCATTAAGATGGGCAAACCACAGGCGACTTTACCTGAAGGTGAGCTTTCTGTCAGGATTTGCAGAAACTCCGTCCGTAGGGGTTTTGCTGGTTAAGTGGCCTGTTGCGCTTGCCGAAGAGACTAGTGTACGGGCATCGGTGGCCGGGACTGGCGTAGTTCTAATCCGCGTCCACATTTGGCGTGAATGCGATGTACGATCGATTCTACCATCTAAAATCAGAACCCTTCAGCATAACGCCGGATCCAGACTACTGGTTCGTGGCGACCCACCATGCCGAGGCGCTGAATCACCTGCTTTACGGCATCCAGCAGAGGAAGGGCTTCATACAACTGACGGGGGAGGTCGGCTCGGGCAAGACGACTCTTTGTCGTGTGCTCATGACGAGGTTGCCGGCACGCTGCCACACTGCTCTCATTCTTAACCCGGTCATGACGGAGACACAACTTATCCGCGCCGCCCTGACGGAGTTCGGAATCAGTACGAGGCGCATGGACAGGCTCGGATACCTGAATATTCTCAACAGGTTACTACTGAAGGTTAACGCGGCCGGTGAGGACGCCGTGCTTGTGATCGACGAGGCCCAGGACATGCCGGACGCCACTCTGGAAATGGCAAGGTTGCTCAGTAACCTGGAGACCGAACGCCAGAAGCTGGTGCAGATAGTCCTAGTCGGACAACCTGAGCTACGCGACAAGCTCCGCAGACCTGAGTTCAGGCAACTCGCTCAGCGAATAACCGTTCGCTACCACCTCAGGAGGCTCAGCAGACAGGAGACGGCGGAGTACCTGCATCACAGGCTTGCCGTGGCCGGTGCGGACGATGAGCCGAACAGCGCCGTCAGGTTCGACAAGGCTGCGGTGAAGGAAATCTACCGGTACTCACGGGGCACGCCAAGACTCATCAATGCGGTGGGAGACAAAGCCTTGCTCGCCGGGTATGTGCACAACACTCGAAAGATCGGAAGGAATCTGGCAAGGATCGCCATACGTGAATTGAAGGAGGCGGGTTGATGAGTCTCATAAACGAGGCGCTGAAGCGATCCGAAGCCGAAAGAAGGGCGCGCGGCATGATCGGCGAAGACCCGTCCTCCAAGCAAAGCGTCTCTGTCAAGCCGGTGGAAGATGGCAATAAACCGGCAAGACACTGGGCGCCTGCGGGGTTGCTGGCGGGCCTTGTCATTATTTCCTGCGGGGGGGTCTATCTTGGGACAAAGAGCATAGTCGCTCCCTATGCCATGGCCCAATCCAACTTAACTTCGGATTCCGCCACTGCTGTCGACTCGTCCGAAGATCGTCGTCAGAGCACACTGGCTTCGGAGAACCACATGACCAGAGAAGTGGCCCAAGCCAACTTGATCGTCGCGGAGACCCTCCAGAATGTAGGCTACCATGATCCCGCAGACGAAGCCATCAAAGCGGAAGCTTTCGCCGCAGAAAAAGAGCCTGAAGTCAGAGACGATCCGGCGAGTGTTGAAGCATCTTTCGCCCCTGATCCGACACCCCAGCCTACTGCTGCCGTCCAGTACCGGCCTTGCAGCGACGATTATAGGCTCAGCGCCATAGTCCGGGGCCCGGACGGAGCCACCGCGATCATAAACGGAGTGTTCGTCCAGGTGGGCGGGAAGGTCGGCAACGCGACGCTTGTCAAACTGGGCAGGCATACTGCAGAATTGGTCGTGCATGGTCAGAAGCTGACCGTTCAGATGTAGCCAAGCAATTCGGTCCGACCGGCCTATTCTCAACCACGGCTCTTGCCGTTCTGTCGCAACCCTGCTATCCTCCAAAGACGAGTATTCTTTGTCTGGACGGAAGATTTCCACAGGCTAGGCAGGGAGTTGAGCATGAAACCAGTAGTGGGATTTATACTGTATCAGTTTCTTCTAATCGCACCAGGTTGCATTGCGCCCGAAGAGGGGCCGACCAGTGGCCTGCCGACGCTACAAGTGTCCGCAGCTTGGCCTGAGCAGAGAATAGACACCAACACCGTGCACAAACTGCGAGTTCCTCGTGGGGGAATCATCGACATCATCGCGACGGTGGATCCGCACGGAATCGATCTTCGCCAGTCCAATGTGGAATTGACTGTGGAGCCTCCAGTTGAACTGGTCGCGCTTTCAGTCAACGGCAAACCGGCCGAGACTTCCCCCTCGATGGCCCGCGCAATTCCGGACAGAGCCGAATTTCGATGGCAGTGCCGACTTCCTTGGGAACTGTGCAAGGTCGCTGCGAAATACCGCTTCGAGGTGACCGTGAAACGAAGTGGTCGAGGCCGACGGGGGCGCCGTGCCGGAGGGTATGACGCCACTCTTGCATCATCCATCACGGTCGAACAGGGGGTAAGCTGTTACGACACCACCATGACAAACCGCCTGAAGAAGATGGCCAAGAGCCCACACTGCAAACTTGAGACCATCGGCAAGTCAGCACTTGGCAGAGATATGTATCTGCTTCGCGTAACGGATTGGGATGTGCCTTCGGCGGGCAAGAAGCAACTGATAATCATCGGTCCCCAGCACGGTGATGAGCCTGCCGGAGTCGAGACCTGGCTGGACTTCGTTCACCAAGTCACCACCGATCCGATGAAGAAGCACTACCTCCAGAAGATGGTTTTCTACATCCTGTCCTCGCACAATCCCGACGGACACGAGACATGCAGCCACTGGGGAACCCACGACATCGATCCCGGCAATCACGCCTACAAAGAAATGAAAATTCCCGAGGCCATCGCCGTATCCGGGATGTTGCGCAAGTATTCAGGTGAATTCACGGACGCAATGGGGCTTGTGCATCATCAGTGGACCCGGGACTACACTCTGATAAGCCACATGGATTCCGCCCCCGCCGATCGGGCCGCCAGTTGGCGGAAGATCCTCAATATGTGCGTTGGCGCCTCCAACAATCTCGACATGCCGATCTATCCGATATTCGGGCATTACCCGGAAAAAACTTATACCGGTGTTCGGGGGTTCATGATGGCTGAATTGGGAATCCCCAACTACACGCTCGAGAACACCGGCATGCGGGAGTTCAACCTGGCTAGGCTGAAAACTCACATTGAGAAGGAACTGGCCATCTACTACGCGACCATCGACCAGATTCTCTCGCAGACCTCCGTGGCGCCAAAGGAGCGGCCCGTCAGGAAGCTCGACCTTCCTGCCGGGAGGAACTATGAGGTCTGGAGAACCGACACGCCGCCTGTCCTGGATGGGAAGTTGAATGAACACTGCTGGCGCGGGGAGTCGATTATTAGGGACTTCACGTCAACCAGTTGGCGTCGAGTGAAGCTCTGGGACACGACTGTGCGTATGACATATGACGACGAAAATCTTTACGTGGCGTTCCAAGTACCGGATCTGACCGAATCGACCGCAATGCGCGGAGCATCAGCGCGAGAAATCGCCAGCCAGGACGGATGCGAGATATCCCTGGATACGGGTCCGGATGGTTGGAGCTATGTCCAGGTTGTCGCCAACGCCAATGGCGCTGTCGCAACAAGAGGCTTCTGTTGTGGCGGCGTGCCTGACGAAACTTGCATGCTTGAGGGTATTTCAGCGGCGGGGTCGATGACCGATGGTGGGATTGAGGTGCGGATACCGCTGAAGTCGCTTGATAGGCCTAACCTGGCCGGCGGGACCCTGACTATCCCCGTTTCAGATGGCTCCGTCTGGGGCGCAAACTTCGTCCGAAACGCTCATAGTGACAAGCCAGCTGCATCGTGGGTAAGGTCCGGACGCGGCGCACTGAGCCCCGCCCGCTTCAACGCGATCACATTCATGGGAGCAAGACCCCACTAGCCCTTTCGAGACAAGGAGGCGCACGTGAGTGCCAAGCCGTCCCGCCCGCTGGGAATACGCGGTATTATGCTTGACCCCGCTCGGCTGACAGAGCGACACGAGTTCTATTTCGACACCCTCGGCAAGCTTGCTGAGTGGGGCTACAACACACTGTGGTGGCACTTCGTGGATGACGAAGGGTTCGTTTTGAAGCTGGATTCGCATCCGGAACTGGCCACGCCTTACGCATTCAGCAAGGCCGAGACGCGGCGATTCGTCAAGGCGGCAAAGCAAGTCGGCATAGAGGTCGTACCCGAGGTCGAGTGCCTCGGACACGCGCGTTACCTCACCCGCCTGCCTCAGTATGCCCACTTGGCCGACGGAGATGCCCACGCATTCAATGCGGTTTGTCCATCACATCGCGACACGGTCCCATTGCTGACGGAGATAATCGAGGAGGTCGCCGATCTGTTTGACGGCGAGTATTTCCACGCAGGTCTGGACGAAGTGAACCTTTCCGGATGCAAGCGCTGCCGTCGGCGAATGGCGGGAAGGCCCGCCTGGCGCATATTCACCGACCACACGAAGAAGCTGCACGAGGTCATCACCGGTTGCGGGAAGCGAATGATAATGTGGGCTGATCACGTCGAGAAAGCTCCGGCCATGCTGAAGGCACTTCCCAAAGACATTGTCCTTTGCCATTGGCATTACGGAGAGGTAAACGCAAATAAGGTCTTCGAGCGAAGCCTCGCCGCCGGATTCGAGATTGTCGGCGGATGCTCGATGCTGCGCCACCGGGACGTAATACAACCCAAAAGCCGGCAGTTACGAAATACCGAGCAGATGGTAGCTACAGGCAGACGCCTTGCCGGAAAGGGGATGCTCGGCGCGGTAACCACCTGGTGGACCGCACGTAGGATACTGCGTGACACCGGCCTGCCGATTGCCGCCTATACGGGGCATCTGCTATCGGGCGGCGTGGCGAACAGGGCAGCGTTCTTTCAGCGGTACGTTCAGAAGGAATTCGGTGTCCGGAGCAAAGCTGCCGGAAACGCCCTGGCCGCACTTCACGACAAGACGCTCAACCTGACTGAACTGCTGGCTGTTTCCATGGACTCGCCGGCGGACCTAGTTAGTGCAGTGGCGATGGCCGGTCAAAAAGACTTTGCTGAAAGAGCGGCCGATGTGCGTAGAGCCAACGACGCGATCTCCACCGTTGCCAGGAAGGCAAAGCGCAATCTGGATCAGGCCAAGGCGCTCGTTCTTTCCGGGCAGGTGGCTGAGGGACTGCTGACGAACGCGCTTGACCTTGTCGAAGCTCACAAGTTCTACAGCAGGGCTGAGTTCTTAAAGGACAGGGGGTATGAGCGATCCGAAGTCGCCCAACCATTGGAAGAAGTGGCCGGTATTCTTGGCAAAATGGTCAGTCGCCTTAGCGGACTGTGCAAGGAGGTCTCCAGTGAGTGGGACCGCACCCGCCATCCTGGGGATGCGAAAAAGGCCACGCGGGATTTGTCTGTTCCTTGTCCGGTGGATTCGCTTTTGGGCAGGCAGGCTCGATCTCGCAAGTACTTGGAAAGCCTGCGTCGCGGATTGGAGCGCGGAACCAAGGCCTACCTTAAGGGCGGACCGTTCCCGACCGGACTATGACGTTGGCGTTGGCTGACGCGTGTCAGCTTCTCTTGCCGATCTGCTGATCCGCTTCGGCAACCTTCTGCGCCTGCTCCGTCTTGAAATCCACCAGTCTTGCGGCAAGGTCTGCATCGCCGGCAGCGAGTATCTGCGCGGCAAAGAGGGCTGCGTTGGTCGCTCCGGCTTTTCCGATGGCCATGCATGCAACCGGGACGCCTGGAGGCATCTGCATTGTGCTGAGCGCGGCGTCTATCCCCTTGAGCGGACCCGAGTCAATCGGCACTCCGATCACCGGAAGCGTGGTCTTCGAGGCGAGCACTCCTGCCAAAGCGGCGCTCATTCCCGCCGCGGCTATGATTACCTTGATGCCTCTCTCTGCTGCGCTTTTGGAGTATTCGTGCGCAACGTCCGGTGTGCGGTGCGCAGAGATAACGCGAATCTCGCAACCGATCGAGAGCCTGTCGAGCTGCTCGATGCATCTCCGCATGATTTCAAGATCGTTCTGCGAGCCCATCACTACGCCGACAAGCGGGGTTTGAGCGGCCATTTGTTTCTCCGAGTTTCCTTCGGGGGCGGGTCAGTTACAGGCAATCAGCCTAACCGTTCCGCAGGTCAAAGGCCACCTTAATGGCCTGGTGTTCCGCCTTGCTCAGCCCGACTTTGAAGGCCTGCTTGTATTGCTCGATTGGGAAGGTATGCGTCAAGAGCCTGCCGACCTTGAGGGCTCCCGATGCCATCATCTCGTGAGTGAGCTGGTAAGTGCTTAGTCGCCTGCCATCGTAGCTTTCCATCTCTCTGCCGTAAGCGCCAAGGACCGTCAGCTCCGTGAACCATACGGGCGTAATGTCCAGTTTTCCACCGTGTCCGGTTGCGATCAGCGCGACCTGTCCGCGAGAGCGAGTCCATTTGAGGCTTTCGTTGATGGAGTTGCTTGAACCGACACAGTCGAAGACGACATCATAGCCGCCTGAAAGAGTGTAGTTGCCGAACCTTGCCCGCTTGACGGAGGCGCCTGTTCTTCCGGCGATTGCCTCGAACCGCTCTGCCTTGTCGGCGGGCAATTGCACCAATTGCGAGGCCCCCAGTGACTTCGCCGTCTGCTGGAGGTAGGGGGCTCTGTCCAATGCATCTATCCTGCCTTGATAGCCTACCGCTCTGAGCGAAGCCACGACTCCCAGACCCAGAACTCCAGCGCCATAGACAAGCACTTGTTCCGCCTCGGACAGGTCCACGCGCAGAACCGCGTGCAGGCTGCACGCGACCGGGTCCGTCAGTATCGCTTGTTCGTCCAGGAGTTCGTCCGGCACGGGGCATAGTTGGCTTTCGTGCGCAATGAAGTATTCGCTGAAAGCGCCTCCGACTCCGCCGCAGTAGCCTATGCTCGTGCCTGGAGGCAGCCCGGCGGTTCCCTTGCCGTTGGCGGCGAAGTTCTCGCATGCGCCATACTGTCCTGACGCGCAACGACGGCATGGCGGGTCAATACCCCTCACGCTGCAGCACAGAGTAGGGTCTACGCAGACCCGTCTGCCTACCCAGGATTTGTCCACTGCCGGTCCGACTTCATCCACCACGGCGACATTCTCGTGGCCGAATATTGACGGTAGCGTGCTGTAGGCCTGCAATATCGAGTTTGGCGGCTGCTTCTGCGCGATGATCGCCAGGTCCGACCCGCAAATCCCAGCCATCAATGTCTTTACTCTCACCCAGTTGTCTCCGAGGAGCTTCGGCTCGGGGACATCTCGAAGGCACAGGCCATTCATACCGGTCAGCAGACAACCCGGCCAGATGTATCTCAGCCACCTACACGTGCCCCATCCAATAGGGATAACCTGATAGAATATTGCTCGCACGACGATACAGATAACAGTGATAGGCCCCGATGGGAAGACAGAATTTGTTCCTGGCGCCGATGTTGGGTCAGTCCAGACTATGAGGAGCGTCGGCTTGTCGGGAGCGTGCACACGTGTGGCGAGAGGTAAACATGAGTGGAACCGGACTACGAAGGCGACGGTGGCAAGCTATTCCGGCAGCGTTCTTGCTGCTGGTCTGGGTTGCTCTTCTTTGCGGATGCAGGAAGCCGGTTCACTTTCCGGCGATATCGGATAGCGAAACGGCCTCCCATGCCGGCGCGCTTTCAGCCTATGACGCCGACCATGACGGAAGGGTTGATTTCTTCATGATAGCCAATCAGTCCGGGAGAGTGGACCGCATAGGATATGACGTGACGGGCAACCAGATGCCCGACCAGATAATTCCGTTGGACGCGATCGATTTCGCTCGGTGCCGGCACCTCTTCATAGTACTTGACGGGTTCGGCTACGACCTCGTCAACAGCTACTATGCAGACGGGAGCCTCAGAGCATTCCATCCGCCTTCTCGCGTAATCGCGCCTTACCCGACCATGACCGACCTGTGTGTCCAGGACCTCATTGGCGGGGTTCCACCTCGTGCCATTGAGGCCATGCACTTCGACCGCAGGGAGAATCGGCTTGTGGGTGGCTCTAACGATTACCTTGCCGGAAAGAACGAACCGTACAACCGGGTAATGCAGTACCGAGCGGGCACTCTATGGGACGTGCTGGGGTACATGGATCCGTGGGCAGTGTTCGGAAAGGAGGTCAACGACGCCAAGAGAGTCTTCGATCGGGCCGAGACGAGGGAGGTGATGGGCTACTTCGTAAGTTCAGCCGGAGTTGGGACGAGAATGGGCGCCGAGGGGCAGACCAAGTGCCTGAAGCGGATCGAGCAGTTCGTCAACCAGGTGCTATGGGAGACTCGCGGCCTGACCAAAGTTACGCTGACCAGCGACCATGGGCACTCCTACACGCCGGCTGAGCGAATCGACCTCGAAGCCTACCTAAGGGGTAAAGGCTGGCGACTCGCCAACCGTCTGGGCGATCCCGATGACGTTGTGTATGTCCAGTTTGGTCTGGTGACGTTTGCGCGTTTCGCCACGCGAAAGCCTGCGGAACTCGCGGCGGACCTAGTCGGATGCGAAGGAGTTGAACTGGCGAGTTACGCCGACGCCCAGGCCGTCGTTATCCTGAGCGCTGACGGCGGACGAGCCAAAATCTCTCGATCGAACGGAAGGTACTCCTATCAGCCGGATGAAGGAGACCCGCTGAAGCTCGATGGTATCCTGGCCGGCCTGGAGGACTCGAATGGATTCTACCGGGCTGACGATCTGCTGAAGGCGACGATTGAGCACGACTATCCCGCGCCTCTGCAGCGCCTGTGGCGGGCGCACTTCGGGCTGGTCTCCAACACTCCTGACGTGATCGTGTCTTTGGCTGACCGGTATTACGCGGGCGCCAAGTCGCTGGCGGGGTCTGTGAGTATAGCTTCCACCCATGGCGGGCTGAACCGCACAAACAGTACGACCTTCATCATGTCAACCGTCGGCCCGCTGCCGGGGCCAATGAGATCCCATGATATTCCCGAGGCGATGGAGGCACTTACCGGAGAGCCTTGGCCGTTGGGCAAGTGAGTGGTGTCTGTGGGGCTGGGGAGGCGGCGGGTTCACATCTTGTCTATCGCGTGGAAGACGTGCACCAGAAAGAGCTTTATCCAGAGCCCCGAGGCGACCAGCGAGAAGATGTAAGAAGGCACGACCAAGCCGAAGTAGCCGGCCATGTTCTGCGATGGCGTGTTCGGGTGCGGAGTGAAGGCGAACAGCCCTGCCGGAAGGAAGAAAGCCAACGCAGACAAGGCCAACACCGCCTTTTCCAGGATAGAACGCCTGTAGTCGGGCTCAACGCTTCCTGCTGCTCGAAGGGACGCAATCCTTCCAAGCAGAGCGGTCTTTGTCAGGGTGATCTGTTGGCCCTCGTGGACGGATGAGAAGCCTGCCGCGTTCACAGCCTGCCTGTAACCGCCAAAACGGAGAATCGTCTCATTGCCTTCGGTAATCTTCGACTGGATTGGTAGGTGATCGGTGCGGACAGGAAGGACGAAATCCAGCAGAATCACCATGCTCATCGCGACACTGAGTATTGCAAGTCCCTTCAGCGGAGCTAGATAGGCAGGTTTGCCCGGATTCCTGTGCAAGAGCAGGCCTATATAGAACAGCAATGTCAGGGCCGGCACGGAGAGGCAAGCTATGATCAACGTGAATGCAGGCGGCGCGTCAAAAGCGAAGTGCAGCAGTGCTGCCGTGGCCGATGCGCATCCACCCAGAGCCGTCGCGGAAAAGAGGAGGGCCGATCCACTAAGTGTTAGTCTATCAGGCATTTACGTGCCCTTAAATGCAGCCGTCACTGAGCGGTGCCTCTGCGGCAGCGAGCCAGGACAGCTTACCAATCGGGCGTCTAACTGACCTTCACCTTTAAGGTTAAGATTCGCTACCTGCCGATGACAAATATGGCCAGGTCTGCGTTGAGATTGGGATCGTCCTCCACCTCTCTGCCTGCTTCGGTGTCGATCGTCATTCGCCGGTGCACGACTATTTCTCTATCACTGCAGTAGCTCTCGAAGTCAGCAATTGAGAAGAACCGTATGTTCGGCGTGTTATACCATCTGTGACGCAGCACACCTGGACTCTCGGGCGCCAGGCCTTTCTCGACGAACATCTGCCGAAGCTTGCGGTAGGCGAAGTTTGGGAACGAGACGATACACCTGCGTCCCACTCGCAGCATGTCGTTCAACAGGCCCTCGACGTCCTGGATGACCTGTAGGGTCCTGGACAGTACGACGAAGTCGAACTGGTTTTCCCGGAAGCAACTCAGGCCTTCATTCAGGTCGGCGTGGATGACGTCAAGACCTTTGCGAGCACATGCGATTACGGCGTCCTGGTCTATATCCAAGCCGACCACACGGTTGTGGCCCCGTTGCTTGAGACGCAGCAGGAGTTCTCCATCCCCGCAACCAAGGTCGAGTATGCTTGGGCCGGGATCGCTGAGTTCCACGATCACCTCGTATTCCAGCCTCCTCTGGCTTGCGGTGCTGGCCGCTTCGGCTTGGGCCGTTTCAATCTGGCTGCCGGCTGCGTTTGTCAGGAATGCCTTTATCAGTTCGCCGTATTTGGACAGGTCCTGACTCAAGAGGAAGGCGTCGTGTCCGCATCCACTTTCTATGTTGCAGTAGGTCACGGGTTTGTCGGTCGCGATCAGAGCATCCACGATTTCCCTCGACTGGTCGGCGGGGAACAGCCAGTCGCTTGTGAAGCTCACAACCAACCAGCGGCATGAGCTGTTCTTGAAAGCATGCACCAGTTGCCCGTGCGTGCTTCCAAGATCGAACAGGTCCATTGCAGTCGAAAGGGTCACATAGCTGTTCGCGTCGAAGATTTCAACGAATTGGTCTCCCTTATAGGCCAGATAGCTTCCGACGGAGAACTTCTGCTCGAAGCCGGTCGGCACTTCTCTTGGGTGGTGTCGGTTGTCTCCGAATTTGTCAGCCATCGCCTCCCTGGACAGATACGTGACATGCCCAAGCATCCGGGCAATGGCCAGGCCGACGTTGGGCCGCTTCTGCGACTCGTAGAACTGTCCCTCGCAGAAATCCGGATCATGTAGGATCGCATTTCTGCC
>Ga0272444_10004564_pt1 | contig 12203 bp, 8 predicted proteins | sample SSMForm13_FD_201033 | JGI IMG/M metagenome (GOLD analysis project Ga0272444, IMG submission 201033) | Marine sediment archaeal communities from Little Sippewissett salt marsh, Falmouth, MA, United States - SSM-Form-13 | ecosystem: Environmental > Aquatic > Marine > Wetlands > Sediment ... | reverse complement strand
AAAGATTGCATGCAGGTGGGTGGCCTCGAGCTGGAAAGCGATCTGGCAGAGACGGTCGTCGAGGCCGGTGCCGGTGGTTTCCGTATCGAGGAAGATGAACAAGCCTATCCGCCGTTCACTCGTTTCCGTAAACTTCCGGACCACTTGAAGGTCACCACCCGTCGTGGCGGCAGGATCAAGAGTCTTCACCAGTCGCAGGGTTTCGTCCCTTGCGCTCGTTCTTTTTCTTCACGCAAAATTTGCCAAAGCCTGAAACCAGGACATCATCACCAGATTCCAGGGACGCCTTTATCTGTTCGAGCAGGCATTCCGTGTGACCTGAATGGATTGGCTCTTGGTAAAGCCCAGTTCGGCCTGAAGGCGCTCTACGATGTCTTTTTTCGCCAGAGCCATGAGGGCGGGTCCGTATGGTTAGTTGTGGAAAGGGTGGGGAAGATGATCTTCTGTTTGCAGAAATTCCTATTTTTGTCAACTAGTTGCTGTTAATCTTATTGATGTTTCGCAATTAAAACGGCTGACCAATTTTATCTTTAAGGTCGCGGTAAGAAATAATTCCACAATATGGCAGAAGGATTTTGGTTCGTCATCAAGGCACATCCGTTGGCGCATATCGGGATATGTGCCGGCGGTTGTAACGATGAGGACGGGCCAAAAGACCAGCAAGATGTGGTATTATTTTTTGCCGAGGCCCTAAGTCCTTCCTGAACTACCAGAGGAGGGCTGGAAATTGTCCCTTTTGCCTTATTGAGGGGGAGCGCGTAAAATTTAGGCATCACGCCTGTATTTATTGATTGACAAAAAGTAGAAATATAACCTATAAAATAATTTAGCGCTTATGCTCAAACAGGGGATCTTCGATGCGGATTTGCCTGAAAGAGCCATCATGAAGCCTCTGGGAATTTTCCTTAGAGGCTTTTTTTATTTTTATCCCATGACAAAGCCAAATCCTGAGTAATCGGGGGACGGAAAGCCGCGGGTCCTAAAAAAAGGATGGCCGGGTTGCCTTGGAACAAAGGTAATCCGGCTTTTTTTTTAGAGTAATTATCGCGGAAGGAGAAAAGAGGGGTAATGAATTTGGAAATAGTCAAAACCCCACCAGGCAGGCCATTAAAAACAATTCTTATCTCCTTCTTTGCTCGATTCACCCGTTGGATTGGTTTACGATGAACTTACGAATGGTCTTTTTTCCGAATTAAAAACTAACTGCATACTAAGAATGAATTTGGCAAAAAATTTTAAGATTTGGAACGGTATTGCTTTCGGGAAAAGACCCCTATTACGGGCAATTGGGAAGCGTTCCTTTCGGTTTGTTATGTGCTACATGGTTGGGTTGTTTACTATGTTGCGCCAAAATAGTTTCTAAGCGAGACCGTTTTAAAACAGCAAAAACAAGGGCGAAATAATTGTCCTGCTTGAATAAAAAACTCGAGTCGATTCGTCATTCTCTCCCTTTTTTGTCTTGCGGTTTGGGTTGTTTATTTTCCCAGAGTTGTTTTCGCTGTAGGAGAATATAATGGTGCTTGGTGTGGTGTGGTGTGGAAGCTGCCAATGTTCCGGATTACGGGTCTTTAACCGCAACTTTTTGGTCCGTTATTTATCAAGAAAACGAAATTTCTTTCCAAGGGGAGAGTCGCCTCACGGGAACGCTCGCGTTTATAACGGAAGGCACAAACGTCACCGCAACTTTTTTTACCAACAAGAGTAGCTGCCAAATTGTCAAAAATGGATCCACCTTGTCAGATCTTTCGGGTGGTGAAGACAGCATTCGCTGCTATGGAATCGAAATTACTACGGGGGCGACTTGCCTTGATATTAAGACTTGGGGTGGGTCAGGGGACTGCGATTTAGATGTTATTTACTACCGGCCGGACTTCGACGATCATGCTTCATGTAACCTTGGTAATCAGGAGGAGATCACCTTGGCTGTGCCCCACTCAGGGCGTTGGTATGTTTTTCTGTATGGCTATAGTAGTTATTCCGGGCTCAATCTTAATGTCTCCTATGTTATTCAAGTTCCGCCTCGTTCTACTCCAATGCCCTGGATCCCATTGCTACTTAATGATGAATAACCAGGAAAAATTTCTAACCACCTCCGAAATTTGATATGATATTTTAAACCAACTTATTTAATAATTTGCTATAAGCTGCTGTTCATAACTAAGGGTTGCATTAAAACTCTTCTTTAGAGCCTGAAGAAAACTTTTCCATGGAGTTTTTTTGTTTGCGAATCGTGACAAAGCCAAATCCCTATAAATCAGGAGACGGAAAGCCACGGATCTGTCCATACAAAACTTTTTGGACACGCCCTTAGGGCCTCGGCAAGCAATAATGCCACATCTGGCTTGTCTTTTGGCCCGTCACCGGCGTTACATCCGCCGGCACATATCCCGATATGCACCGGCGAATGTGCCTGGGTGACGAACCAAAATCCGGCGCCATATTGTGAAATTATTTCTTGCCGCGACCCTCAGGAACGCAGACCTTAGCAAGAAAGTCGTGTTTTCTTGAGTAAGAGATTGGATCCCTTTTTCTTAGAAAAAAAGACCGCATGGAGGAGACAATGAAAAAGTTGCTTTTGGGCTTGGCAATCATATCGACCATGTTTTTCTCTACCAAGGCGGTGGCTATCACATATTCATATAATGCTACTGGCACATGGACCTATTCGAAATACAACTCATCGAATAATTGCGGAGAACTTGAATATAATGAATCAGGCCCTGCAAGGGTAACCCAAAATGGAAACAATGTTACTATTTTTGTTGCGAGTATGGGAGTAACATTCAGGGGTACTGTTAACGGTTTGACTTATACTCTCTCAGCAATATATCCTGAAGATGGCGGGACAACCCGGGAGAATATAACCTTTAGTCTCACCTCAAGTATCCAAGGCTATGGCGCCTCTGAATGGACATGGACTTCTGGAGGATACTCATGCAGAGGAAGTTACCGAGTCTCCCTTATGAAACGATCAGATTTTTCAATTAATGGGTCAGTTATGAACGTGTGCGAACCTAATAACACCTTTTGGACCCACTTTCGGGTGGACATAGGAACAGACTTTCGGGGTGTTCTACCAATTAGCATAGACGGTATAACGGTATCTGGACCAAACGGACTGCTTTCAAATCGTATGAATGATTTTACATACTATCCCCAATTAAGAGCGTTCTTGCTTTCATTGCCAGGGGCCCCGGGACTTGGGACATATACGTTTTATGTTACCAGTGGTAGCTCAAGCTCAACCGCCCAAAAAATACAGGTGGCCAACATTCGTATTCCGATCCCAAATTTCAATTCTTTTTCACCCACCAATGGTGCGGAAGTCTTTTCAGAAACACCAACATTTTCGTGGGGACCTACAACCTATTCTGGAGTTTATTACCAGCTGGAAATTAGCAACATGTCTGGTTCCCATGTCTTTTCTACGAATCTGAGTCCAGGTCTGCTTTCTTATAAAATTCCCAAGGGATTTTTAAAGATAGATGAAACCTACAAGTGGCGAATTCGGATAACGGATAATTCTGATTGGATAAAGGTTAACAATTGTTCAAACAGCCAATGGTTTACATTCACCGTTGTTGAGAGAAAAGGCATGCCTTGGATACCGCTGTTACTCCTTGACGAAAAGTGAAATTATTCCGGATCTATAACCAAGGATTCCAATCCAGACAATGCCCCCTTTTAGGGGTGCCGCTATCCCGGCAATGCGCCATTCTTAAATTGGAGATACCTGGCCGGTGCGAGCCGTTCTGTTGGGAGGGGGTAGCCGCTTAGGATAGCTCCTACCAGATGTGCGCCGTCATGGCGCGCAGCGCCATGACAGCGCTGTCAACCGGAAGGCGAAAGCCAACCGGGAAGTGGCTTGAGGGTGCAAGTCCCTTGGAGGCCTTGATGACAGGAACTCCAGCCCTTTCAAGGTAGCACTTAATTGAGTAAAATTTGATCATAAGTTATTAGAAACTCTGTGTTTAATCCTATATTTATTTTTTTACAGCATCATTTCAGGGGATTGGAAAAACGTGTACGGTAGTGAATCTGAGAATAGAAATCGTAATAGGTGAGCGCCTCGGGCGGCTGAGAAGGATTGGGGGAAGGCGGATCATGGTTGTGGATCTCCCATAGTCCCAGATGCTTCAGTATTTTTTGGACAATCCGATCATCCTCGATGAACGCGATGATCCCCATGGGCCCTGACACTTCGGACAGATCAGGGATCTACCTCGTAGATTTTCTGGATCAGACGTGCCCAATTTTGCCTGAACTTACTGGATGACATTTCGTTGGGCATGATAGCCGGTATTTGATCGTCTGCCTGCGCCTTCTTACGCAAGCACCGCGACTTGTTGGAGTAATAGCCGTATTAGCGGACGGGGTGTTCGTCAATCTTGGCAAATGGCCGCCCCGCTCGCCGGCGCGCCCCGGGAGAGTTGCATTTGTCCCTTGAAACGTCGATATTTAAATTGCTTGGTGACCAATCCGGTCGGTCCCTAAAATGAAAGAACCGGGGCGATGACGGCATCGCACCCGGTTTTGCCGAAACGCCGGCCGGACGATCCCGCAGCTATACCGCCAGGGGTTCGCCGGCGGCCGGTTTGTGACCCTGGATAATTTTGTTTCATGGCTTTGGCTCGCTGACCGGCACCCCTTCGTGGGGCGTCCAGCGGCGGGATTTGAGCAGGCGGGGATCCCGCATCGTCTTGAGAATTTCAATGCTGGTCTTGAGCCCCTTGTTCATGCGGCACATGTCGATGGCCATGCCGGCGATCTGTCCGATGGCCTGAACGAAGTTGACATCCTCCAGTTGGAAATCCCAGGGCTCGCCGGTGTAAACCCGCAGGGCGCCCATCACATTGCCGCCGGTGGCAATCGGAACCGACAGGATCGAGGCGATGCCCTCCTTGCGGGCGGCTTCGGGATACTGGATGCGGGGGTCGTCGCTGACGTCCGAGATGGCTACCGGGCCCTCCTTCAGCGACTGGGAGATGGAGCGCATGGCGCTGACCGGGCCCTTGTTGAGGTAGTCGTCGCTCAACCCGAAGGCCCCGGCCACCTCCAATTCGTTGGTTTTTCGATTGATCAGAAACAGCGCGCAGCCCTTGGCGTCAAGTGCGCTCTTGACGCTCTCCACCGTCAACAGCACCACCTCCTCCGGATCGTTGGTCTGGGAAATCGCCCCGGTGACCTTCAGCAGGGTCTCATAGTTCATCAATCTTTTTTTCATGGGGGGCCTCCTTTTCGTCTGGGGTTGAGAGGAAAGATAGGAACGTGCTTTTCCTTAGGCCAAGTATGCCAAGGAGACGATTGGGTGTCAATAGATAGAACGACGCAATATGTAGTGTATCGAAAAATATGATGAATCCATCGATCGAAATTGCACTGGGCAATGGTTCCTTCCGAACCTCATTGCGGCGTTCATAACTGTCCAAAGAACAAGGATAGATCGTGTGAGTGAAACGAGCCACGATCTTAAGGGCCTCGGCAAAAAATAATTCCACATCTTACTGGTCTTTTGGCCCGTCCTCGGCGTTACATCCGCCGGCACATATCTCGATATGTGCCGGCGGATGTGCCTTGATGACAAACCAAAATCCTTCGCCATATTGTGGCATTATTTCTTGCCGCGACCCTTATCCGGTAGTTTAACAAGCCCGGTCAAGTTATATGAAAATATCTTTTTTCAGGAACAAAGAAGTGGTGGCGTTGCAGGGATGCATGGTTTTTTCAGGGCGCACGAATTCATCAACCTGTGAGGAGGTTTCAAAAAAACCAAGTTTGATGAACCAGTAAAAACTCGAAATCCAGACAGTTCCGTAAAAGGGCCAATTTCTGCGTTTCGCAGCATCTCGAAGTCGCTGCGGCGTAAAAAAGTACGCCTCACTCCTCGAGATTTGCGCGCCTTGAACTTGGCCCTTTTACGGAACTGTCAAATTTTCCATAATATCAGCTTCCTCCTGTTTTGAAATGCACGACCGCCTTAGCCGATACGGGATTTTATTCTGGATTCCATGTCTTCCAACGAAATCCCAGGCTGATTTTGAACACCACGATTTTTATTTCTTAGCGATTTCAGATATCTATGAGACGCAAGAAGGCTCTTGGCACTACCATCCGGAACTTTACCCGGTTATTCCACGGCGCGGATCGTGGCGGGAAGCGCTACCCCGACCGCCTGGAAGATCTTGCCGCAGTTTCCCTTGCATTCACTGCGAACAGCAAACCGTTTGCCGTTCTCCTCGATGACGACCTGTATGAGTGCCTTGGGACCCTGCTTGATGTGCAACCACTCGAATCTGTGACCGACAGCCGAAAGACGCTGGTCCAGCTCCTTTCGCAGCACCAGCGCCAGAAAGCTGCAAAACACGTGGCCGGCGATGTGGACATCGTTCTGGTGAAAAGCCGGGCGGCTTTCCAGAAGCTATTTCAAATCCCGGAACACACGCTCCACTCGCCACAGTTCCTTGTACTTGAGAGCGGTTAGTTCCCCCCAAAGACGATTCCGCCCTTGGGAACCGTACACGGTCTGCCGAAAGGGAACCGTATCAAAATGAACTACCACACGCCAGCCCATATCACGGCCTGCGGGCCACAGCCACCAAACGGTGGTTCATACAACCAACATCAGCTACAGCGTTCATAGCCGACGCATCGAAGTATACGTCCACGTCGATAAAGCCGGCACGATTGGCCAAATCGGTCAATTCGTCCGAATCATATAATCGGATGCAGTATGTTTTGTCGCGAATAAGCCCTTCCTTTTTGCTTAGCACCATTTCTCGTGCGCAAATACGGCCGTCTTTTAATTCCCGCTGTCGGCATACCACGACGTCTTCGCCGATTTCATGCCATGCCTGGGGGGTATGTTTCGTTCGTGCGGCTTCGCCGTTGCTGACATCAAGCAGCAACCATCCACGTGGTTTGAGCAAGCGCAAGCTTTCCTCAAGGATCCTCAGATCCGCTTCCGGCTCCATGATGTAGCCCAGCGAATTGCCCAGTATGAGCACATGGTCAAACGTTTTGGCGGGAAAGGGAGTATGGCGGGCATCCCCCTGAATGAAGCGTATGGGATATTGCTTGTCCTTCGCATTTTGCCGACCTAATTTAAGAAGCGACTGCGAGTAGTCCAGTACGGCACAGTCGCGGTATCCACACCTGCATAATTCCAGTGCATGCCGTCCATGACCGCCGCACAGATCAAGGATGCGATCATCTGGTCGGATGGGGATTAGTGATGAAAAAAAATTGATCTCCCGGCAGGTGATTTCAGCATCGTTAATGCTGCGTGAATCGGTTATCAGGTAGACCTCATCGAACAGGGTCTTCCACCAGTCAGGATCAACATCGATGCCCACTTCTCCTCCTGCTCACGAAGTAAAAGAAAATAGCTTACTTAAGACCAATCCTATTGGGCGCCAAAACCGAACAGGCCATCGGATGCAAAAATGGCCGGTCCTCCATTCCACGGCTGCATGCGTGCAATCTCAAGTTCGTCCGCTTCTATATCTACATATTTGTCCAATTCACCGGCAAACCACATCTGCTCCAGCTTGACACAATCGTCCCACATGGCTCGGCAATACGTTTGCAATTCGGTCAGTTGTTTATTGGTTATGATGCGGGGACGCAGGGCAATTTTGATAGGACCCAAAAGGTAAGTGAATTGTTCCTTGATCGCCATGGCATTCTGTTCATCAACGATGGCCAACAGATCACCCACATCCATTTTCGCAATGGTTTCGTTGATGTGCTGTACGGCGTCGCCAACCGTTATGGATGACTGCAGAATTGCCATGGGTTGGACGCCCCCGCCGCTGCCCACATTGGTGGGTACGTCTCCAAATCGGCACAGAAAACCAAACACCTGATCAGGGCCAATCAGGCATCGGAAATCTGTCTGACGGCGGCGAAGTATGATTCGCGAATTATCTTCGTCGATCTCCGGCATAGCCTCACCCCAGAGGCTTAGCGCCACTTTCTGCTGAACGATATAGCCGCCTGCCGAAAGTGCCGTTTGGATGGCCTCCTCGGCGTTTTGGCCGGCTTCGCTGATTTTTAACCCGATGCCGGAGTAACCACGCTCGGGCTTGAGTACCAGGTCGGGCCAATTCTGTCGGGTCCAATCAACCAGATCGCCGATGGCTTGTCCTTCAGGACCGGTTGTCCTGCGGGAGAAAAAGCGTCGGGTCCATGGTGTACGTTTGACGGTTTCCAGATGAAAACGTTGGGCGTGCTCTCCGGTAATGACTTCGAACATGCTTTTCACATTAATTGGTTCGGTTCCACGCGGATTTAAAATCCGATTCTCTCGGATAGCCTGAATGAGTGGGCTCAGGTCGTATTTACGATGCAGCTTGAGGAACACATCATTGTTGAAATCCATAAAAACAAGCGACACTGGGCGCCCTTGATGACAGACACGCCCTTGACGCAATTCGAACTCGTGAGGAGCAGCCAAGATTCCTGTCATGCCCTCAACAGAATCCAGTCGTCGCGCCAAGTTAATGTTTTCAGTCACATTATCCAGGGTTTCCTCTTCAGCCACCACGGCCAACAAGCCGGGATTTGGGCCCTCCCTCTGTCGATGAACCGCCAACAGCATTTCGGCAAACCCCACGACCGGATAGAGCATGGGGTGGTCGAAGTCCAGGTCGACACCAACAGGCCGGACCGCATTGATTCTCTGCCATACAACCTTGGCGACTTCTTGGGCCACGCGCTGGTAGTCCCATCCACCGGGACTGCCGAGATTCCATTCCGAATGACTGCCGAGAAAACTGGTCACGGTCATCCTCCCTGCTGCAGTATCTGCTCCAATTGGTGAAAACCGATTTCCCCCTGTTCAAGAACCCGGCGGGCAAAACCAGTCGGGTCCTTTTCCTGCCGGCAAAAGGCGTCGTAGAACTGACGGAAGCGTTGCCGCCCAATCGTGTAGGCCAGCTGATATCCCGGTTTCAGACAATATCGCCTGACCATGGCTCGAGCGCGCTGAGAACCCATCCCTGCAGAAACAAGCCGTTCAGTTGCATCTTCGATGGTGCACCGGCGGGTGTGAATGTCGAAATCGACCTTTCCGCGCATGGCACGCCAGAAACGGCGTTTGACCATCAGCATGCGATCGGCTGGTGTAGTAAAAAAACCGGTATCGAACAACAGTTCTTCCGCGAAACTGGCCCATCCTTCATAGAAAATTGGGAATTCGATATGTCGCCTGATCGGCCGCTCATGAGACCACCTGCAGGTATCCAGCAAATGGTGGCCAGGATAGGTTTCGTGAGCTGTCAGCAAGCGGTAATCAGCTGAAATAGATTCCTGCTCTTCGGCTTCAAGAATAAAAAAGGTGCCGCCACAGGGGGGGCACCCCGGCGGCATACTATAGGCTGCATTGCTGCGCACGGGCCGCATGTATGCCGGAATCGACTCTACCATCACGGGGCAATCCTGCAACAGATTCTGATCTATCAACCCTTTTTCGAAGCAGTGCCGAGCTATCTCATGGATAGTGCTTTGGTACAGCTCGGTTACGCCGCCTACCGGAATCGGCGGTTTTGCCAGATCCTCAACGAGTTGTTGCCACTTCCGGCCGGGCGCCAGGCGCGCCGCAAATTGCTCCAGGAATGAACGCGTTTCGATGATTTCCTGATCCAATGCCTCAGCGATTTCTTCGACAGTCAAAAAACATCCCATGTGATGGCTGGCAATCCGTTCATACAGCGATACCGGCGTTAGAAAATCTTCGACAACCGGAGATCTTTGAAGGTGGTCATCCAAACGATGTAAAGCTTCGTCAATGGGCGCGTGCAAACCGATCGGGAGGGACAGAGAGTTTAGCCACTCTCGTTGTTTGTCCAGCATGTCGATGCCGAGATCGCGAAACAACCTGGGAACACGCTTCAGATTAAAACGAGCCTGATCAAGAAATTCAGGAAGTGATTGCAGGCGAGAATTCATTGCCTGTGGACCGGATGCAAATGCCTGCGACAATCCGATGCCAGCGATGGTGAGATAAAACGTGGGCTGGGTTTCGTGCACTTTGACAAGCGTAATTTGCTCAGTCAGTGTTTGCACAACACGCTTTAGCATATCTGCATCCGTGGCCTGGTCCAAAGGTAGTGACGAGGAGAGGTAACTTTCGATTTGCTGCCCCCAACAGTGCAACCGTTCAATGATGCGTTTTAGGGCATCCGGCCTGAAATCATCCCAGTTGAACCGGTCACAAGGCCCGACCTTAGCCTGGGGAAAAAAGTGAAATTCGTCACTTTCCATACATACCGGGAACTGTGTGGCCAAGGTATCGAAAAAGTCTTCGGCAATAGACGCAAATTCAATGGGCGTTATGTGATTGGTATCGTGTTTTATCATTTGCTTTGACAGGTTCGGGTTTGACAATGATCAAGGCCTGTCGCCAGTTGTTCCAGAAACGGGAAAGTAACATCCAGAAGAGGCGGTCTCGGCTGCGGAGTTGAGGCCGTTTGGTAGACCGTTTCAGGATGAGCACCTCCTGGCGGAGCGGTAGGTTTTCCAGAGCCAAATCGAAATCTTTTCAGGCCCGAAAAGTATTTTAAAGAACAGTTTTCGCAGGATCTTCATTATGAATGAAGACTTGACAGGAACAGGTGCAAAAGTCAATAATTTCAATTTGGATTGATTTTTTGGAAGCCACAGGTAAAATGATCGCGCTTCCATTGGCGCAGTGGCTGAAGGCGACGGATACTGGAGCAGAGGATTTTTATGAAGATGACAACTCGTGGCGGGTGGCTCCTGTGGGTTACCGCCCTTTCCCTTTTTCTGGGAGTGTTTCCGATGCCGGGGTCGGCGGAGAAAGCGTTGCTGAGAGGCCGCCAGAACTGGATCGGCGACTTCGACGAGATGGTCGAACGGCACCGCATCAGGGCCCTGGTTCCCTACAGCAAGACGTTTTATTTCCTGGACGGGGCGACCCAGCGCGGACTGACCTACGACCTGCTGAAGGGGTTCGAAAAGCACGTCAACCAGAAGCTGGGGAAAAAGACGCTGCGGGTGGAGCTCGTCGTGATTCCGACCCCACGCGACCAGCTGATTGCCGGCCTTATTGACGGCGGGGGCGATATCGCCGCCGGGAACCTCACCATCACCGACGAGCGCGGAGAGCAGGTCGATTTTTCAGATCCCCTCTACACCGGCGTCGATGAGATCATCGTCACGGGTCCCGATTCGCCTGCGGTGGCATCCATCGAGGACCTCAGCGGAACGGAAATCCACGTTCGAAAATCGAGCAGCTACCACGAAAGCCTCGTGCAGCTGAACGCCCGGTTTCAGAAAGAGGGCCGCAAACCGGTGAAGGTGATACCCGCTGACGAACTGCTCGAGGACGAAGATCTGCTGGAGATGCTCAATGCCGGCCTCCTCCCGATGGTCGCGATCGACAGCCACAAGGCGCAGTTCTGGACGCAGATCTTCACGGACCTGACGCTGCACCCGGAGATCCGGCTGCGCGCCGGCGGACAGATTGCCTGGGCGTTTCGCAAGAACAGCCCCAAACTGAGAGAGGCCGTCAACGACTACGTGCGAACGGCCAAACAAGGGACCTTGATGGGCAACATGCTGTTCAAGGAATACCTGGCAAACACGAAATGGGTTCGCCGCGCCCTGAACGAGGAGGGGCGGAAGCGGCTCGAGGAAACCCTCGCGTTCTTCCGGAAATATGCCGACCAATACGACTTCGACTGGCTCCTGATCGCGGCTCAGGCCTACCAGGAATCGGGCATCGACCACAGCAAGCGGAGCCCTTCCGGCGCGATCGGCGTCATGCAGGTTCTCCCCCAGACCGCCCGGGACCCCAACGTGGGCATCGACAACATCGAGAAACTGGAAAACAACATTCACGCCGGTGTCAAGTACCTGCGCTTCCTGCGGGACCGGTACTTCGAATCCGAGCCCATGGACGGCTTCAACAAAGCACTTTTTTCCATTGCCGCCTACAATGCGGGGCCGGCCAAGATCAACCAGCTCCGTGAGGAGGCCCGCCGGTCAGACCTCGACCCCAACGTCTGGTTTGGAAACGTCGAGGTGGCAGCATCGAAAAGCATCGGACGGGAGACGGTCCAATACGTGAGCAACATCTTCAAATACTACACCGCCTATCGACTGCTCGCCGACAAGTCCGGCGAGAAAGCCAAAGCCAAGGAGAAGCTGCAGTGACGATACTCTTTCTCCATTCTCCTTCG
>Ga0272444_10004563_pt1 | contig 12203 bp, 10 predicted proteins | sample SSMForm13_FD_201033 | JGI IMG/M metagenome (GOLD analysis project Ga0272444, IMG submission 201033) | Marine sediment archaeal communities from Little Sippewissett salt marsh, Falmouth, MA, United States - SSM-Form-13 | ecosystem: Environmental > Aquatic > Marine > Wetlands > Sediment ... | reverse complement strand
ATGGCGGGTGCTGGCCACCAGGACCTCGGTGTCGAACCCGTAGTTGTCCATGATGGTCAGGATATCGGCCACGCCCTCCATGCCGTCGTGGGTCGCGTCGTCCAGACGGCCCACAAAGGGGCTCACGAATGACGCGCCTGCCTTGGCGGCCAGCAGGGCCTGCAAGGGCGTGAAGATCAGGGTGGCGTTCACTGTCACGCCCTGCCCCGACAATTCGCGCATGGCAGCCAGGCCATCCATGGTCATGGGAATCTTGATGGCCACGTTGGGGCCGTAGGTGATGAGTTCCCGGGCCTCCTTGAGCATGCCCTCGGCGTCCACGGCCAGGACCTCCAGGCTCACGGGGCCGTCGACGGCCTTGCATATCCTGCGCGCCTGGGCCTTCCAGTCGCCGCCCTCTTTGGCCAGCAGGCTGGGGTTGGTGGTCACGCCGTCGACAAGGCCGTATCCGGCCGCCCTGGAAATCTCATCCAGATTGGCCGTATCCAGGAAGAACTTCATGGCCGGCCTCCCGGGCTAGTCGCCCTGCTCCAGCTGCTTGATGTACTTGTCGCGGCACTCATAGCTGCAAAAGCACTCCACCTTGTCTCCCTGGCGCACGCGGATGTCCGAATCCTTGGACACGAAGGAGCCGCATATGGGGTCGCGGACCATGTCGCCCGCGGCCACCTGTTGCTCCTTCTCCTTTTCCTCGATCTTTTCCTTCTTGCGCTTGTCCCCGGTCAGGAGCTTGAAAAGCAGAAAACCGGCCACGACGAAGATCAGTATTTTCAGCATGCCGTCATATCCTATCGCCAAAGTTCACGAAGTAGGGCCCGGCCATGGGCCTCGTCACGGGATTTCACAGTAATGGACCATTTCCGCCGGGGCAAGACATTCCTGTAGCGCGCACTCAGCGCTGATGGATGCGGTCGCCGTCCAGGCGGTACGGCAGGCGGGCCAAGGCCCGGTCGGCCGGACCCAGGCCGGGGATGACGGCGTCCGGTGCGAGTTCCAGCAACGGCACCAGCACGAACGCCCGCTCGTGCATCCGGGGATGCGGCAGGACCAGTCCGGATCCATTCAGCATCAGGGCGCCGAACAGGAGCAGATCCAGGTCGATGACCCGGGGCGCAAAGCGCACCTCGGGCGGCGCCCCGCCCTGCCCCGCTTCAGCGGCTGCGGCCGGACGCTTCCGGCCCATGGCCGTCTCCACGGCCAGCAGATCGGCCAAAAGCCCTAATGGCGACAATGCGGGAGCGCAATCCAGGGCCAGGACCTGGTTGGCGAACCAGGGCTGGTCGCGGAATCCCTGGGGCTCGGTGCGCCAGACACGGGAACGCCCGGCCGGGGCCACGCCTTCCAGGGCCTCCACGGCGTCGGCACCCCGGGCCAGATTGGCTGCCGGGTCGCCCCCCGCGTCCGCAAGGTTGGAGCCCAGACCGACAAAAACCCTTGTCGACTTGGACGTTACAGGGTCTGGATGCGCGATACGGCTTCCTCCAGGCGCTCGCCGGGCACGGTCAGGGAAATTCGGAAGTAGCCTTCGCCCGGCGCGCCGAAACCATTGCCCGGAGTGACCACCACGCCCTTTTCCTCAAGCACCTTGGTCACGAACTCGGCCGATGTGTAGCCCTGGGGCACCGTGGCCCAGATGTAGAAGGTGGCCTCGGGCACCCGGTGCTCGATGCCGGCCTTGTCCAAGGCGGCGCAGACCGTGTCCCGGCGCTCCTTGTAAATGGCGCGGTTGGCCGCGGCAAAGGGCTCGCCTTCGCGCAGGGCCGCGATGCCCGCCTCCTGCACGGCCTGAAAGATGCCGGAATCCACGTTCTCCTTGATCTTGCCCAGCCCGGCCACAAGCTTGGGGTTGCCCAGGGCCATGCCCACGCGCCAGCCGGTCATGTTGTAGGTCTTGGACAACGAGTGGAACTCGATGCCCACGTCCTTGGCGCCGGGCATCTCCAAAAAACTCATGGGGCGCTTGGCGTCATCAAAGTAGATTTCGGTATAGGCCGTGTCGTGGACAACAATCACCCCGAATTCCTTGGCCTTTTCGATGAGCCGGGCATAGAAGTCCGAGCCCGCCGTGGCCGCGGTGGGGTTGTTGGGATAGTTCAGGAAGATCATCCTGGCCTTGGCCCACTCATCATTGGAGATGGCGTCCAGGTCGGGCAGGAAATCGTTGTCCGCTGTCAAGGGGACGAAACGAACCGTACCGCCGGCGAACTCCGTGGCGATGTTGTAGACGGGATAATTGGGCGTGCACACCAACACCAGGTCGCCCGGATCCACGAAGGCGAGCGGAAAATGCGCGATGCCCTCCTTGGAGCCGATGAGGCTGACCACCTCGGTGGCCGGGTCCGCGTCCACGTTGAAGCGTTCCTTGTACCAGTCGGCCACGGCCTGACGAAAAGACAGCATGCCCACGTAGGACGGATACTGGTGGTTGGCGGGCTTGCGGGCGGACCGGCACAAGGCCTCGACGATGAAGTCCGGCGTGGGCAGGTCGGGATCGCCGATGCCCAGGCTGATGATGTCCACGCCCCTGGCGGCCACTTCGGCCTTGACCCGATCGATTTCGGCGAACAGGTACGGGGGCAGGGTCTTGAGTCGATCGGCAAGGTCGAACTTGGACATGTAGGGTCTCCTTGAAAATGATCTCCGCCGCCCGTCAAGGCGGCGGGTCCTTGTGTATAAGCGCGTTCCCCGGCTGTCAATGCGCTCCGCGCCGACGGGATTCCGGCTACGGCGAACACATTGTGGGGCATCGTTTTTTTTGTGTCAAACTTTAATCAAGATAGCCTTTCCTTGCCATGACTATTTTCTACAGGCAATTAAATTAATTTAATTTAATTCGGTAATTTTGTTTAATACGGCAGGCCGGGGCACACCGGCCGCAGGCGCACGGGCAGCGTCTTGATACTATGCGGATGCGGGAGCGGGAACGAAGAATGTCAGTCTATCTGTTGACCTTCAAGCAATGTTCGGGAGAACCGGGTCAAGCCTATCTGCGCGATGCCTTGGACAGGTACACACACACCTGGCTGTCCGATACGTGCGTGGCCCTTGCGTCACACAAGGATGTGGATTCCTTGTGGATCGAATTCGCACCGGCCCTTGAGGACGGTTGCGAGTCCCTGCACGTCATGGCCCTTGAGGGCCCATGGAAGGGCACGGGCGGCGGCTCCAGCGACCAGTGGCTGGGCATCCATCTCGACGGCGACGCCTGAACGTCCCCTCCTTTCCGGCTCCACTGCCGCGGCCCTTTGCTCCAAGTCCCTTGAGTCCGGGACCGGGGCGGTGTAGAGTCCGTGCGTCATGCCCGACCAACGCGTTGCCGCGCCCTCCGACTCCCGTCCCGCGCACCCCTGGCTGGACCGCTACCTGGAACACCTGCTGGTGGAAAAGGGCCTGTCCGAGAACAGCCTGTCCGCCTACACGGCCGATCTTGGCGCCTTCATCGCCTGGCTGGCCGAACGCGACGCCGAACCGGCCCAGGTCAAGGGCCAGGACCTGTTCCTGTACCTGAGCGCCCTGCGTGCACGCGGCTTGACCTCTCGCTCCCTGGCACGCCACCTCTCGGCCCTGCGGGGCTTCTTTTCCTGGCTGGCCGGGGAAAAGCTCATGGCAACCGACCCCGCCCAATACCTCGAAAACCCCAAGCTGCCTCGCAAGCTGCCGGAGTTCTTGTCCATAGAGGAAATGGACGCCGTCCTTTCCCGGCCCGACCTCACGGACAAGCTGGGCTTCCGGGACCGGACCATGCTGGAACTGCTGTATGCGGCCGGGCTGCGGGTCTCGGAACTCGTGGAACTCAAACCCTTTGATTTCGACCCCCAGGTAGGCCTGCTGCGCGTCTTCGGCAAGGGCTCCAAGGAACGGCTGGTGCCCATCCACGATGCGGCCCAGGAATTCCTGGCCGTCTACCTGCGCGACTGGCGCGGCCAATTCGGACCGGTGGCCGACGTCATCTTCCTGAACCGGTCCGGCAAGGGCCTGTCGCGCCAGGCCGTCTGGAAAATGGTCAAAAAATACGTGCTTGAAGCGGGCATCCGCAGGGACATCTCACCGCACACCTTCCGGCACAGCTTCGCCACCCACCTGCTGGAAGGCGGAGCCGACCTGCGCACCGTGCAACTGCTCCTGGGGCACGCCGACATCGCGGCCACCGAGATATACACCCATGTCCAGTCCGGCAGACTGCGGAGCATCCACCGCCGATACCACCCCCGCTCGGGCATGGGCGCGGCTCGTTCAAAAAAATAAAGTTTTACTTTAACTGTTCATAAACAAACAATATATCCAAATAGTTGAGCACAATGGCCCACAAACTCCAGGCCCCCCTGATCATCACCGCCCACACCAATGCGGATTTCGACGCCCTGGCCGCCATGGTGGCGGCCAGCCGCCTCTATCCCGGCGCCGTGCTGGTCTTTCCCGGCTCCCAGGAAAAGAACCTGCGCAACTTCTTTATCCAGAGCGCAATGTACATGTTCAACTTCAAGGCCGCCAAGGAGATCGACACCGGCTCCGTGAAGACCCTGGTGGCCGTTGACACGCGCCAGATCTCGCGCATGTCCCACATCGCCCCGGTCTTCGACAATCCAGACCTGGTGGTCCACGCCTGGGACCACCACCCCGACACCGACGAGGACGTGGCCTATGTGCACGGCAAGGTCCGATCCTGGGGCTCCACGGCCACCATCCTCGCCCTGGAACTGCGCGACAAGGACGTGGAACTGACCAGCGACGAGGCCACCATCATCGGGCTGGGCATTTACGAAGACACGGGATCGTTCACCTTTTCCTCCACCACCGTGCACGATCTGGAGGCCGCGGCCTGGCTCATGACCCAGGGCATGGACGTGGGCCTCATCGCCGACCTCATCACCCGCGACTTGTCGGCCGAGCAGATATCCATCCTCAACCAGCTCCTGGAAGCGGCCCAGACCCACGAGATTCGCGGCGTGCCGGTCATGGTCACCGAGGTGACCACCGAGGAGTACGTGGGCGATTTCGCCCTGCTGGTGCACAAGCTCATGGACATGGAAAACATCCGGGTCCTGTTCGCCCTGGGCCGCATGCACGACCGCGTGCACCTGGTGGCCCGCTCGCGCACCCCGGACGTGGACGTGGGCCAGATCTGCGTCTCCTTCGGCGGCGGCGGCCACGCCTACGCGGCCTCGGCCTCCATCAAGGACCGCACCCCGGCCCAGGTCAAGGACGAGCTCTTCGCCCTGCTCTACTCGCACATCAACCCCCAGATTCTGGTCCGGGACAAGATGTCCCGCACACCGGTCACCCTGGACGCCGACCGGCCCATGGCCGAAGCCATGGAGGTCATGACCCGCTTCGGCCTCAAGGCCATGCCCGTGCTGGAGCCCGGCGGCGACAGGCCCGTGGGGGTGCTGGAGCACCATCTGGTGGACAAGGCCGTGGGCCATGGCCTGGGCAAGATGCCCGTAAGCGAATACATGATGCAGGACTTCGAGACCGTGGCCCCGGACAAGGACCTCTACCAGGTCATCGAGCTCATTCTGGGCCAGGGCCAGCGCCTGGTGCCCGTGGTGGAAGAGGACGAGATCGTGGGAGTGATCACGCGCACGGACCTCATCAACCTGCTCATCGAAGAGCCGGCCCGCATCCCGGAATCGCGCATGCCCGAGCGTTCGCGCGAGCGCAATATACGGGTCATGATGCGCGAACGTTTGCCCTCCGAACTGCTCGATCTGCTCCAGACCGCGGGCGATCTGGCCGAGGAGATCGGCTGCGAGGTCTACGCGGTGGGCGGCTTCGTGCGCGACATCATCCTGGGCAGCCCCAACCTGGACCTGGACCTGGTGGTGGAGGGCGACGGCATCGCCTACGCCGCGACCCTTGCCGAACGCCTGGGGGGCCGGATGCGCTCCCACTCCAAATTCCGCACCGCCGTGGTCATCTTCGGCGACGACCAGCGCGTGGACGTGGCCACGGCGCGGCTGGAATACTACGAGTATCCGGCCGCCCTGCCCACGGTGGAGCTGTCCTCCATCAAAATGGACCTCTACCGCCGCGACTTCACCATCAACGCCCTGGCCGTGCAGATCAATCCCAAGAGCTTCGGACGTCTCGTGGACTTCTTCGGGGCCCAGCGGGACATGAAGGAACGCACCATCCGCGTACTGCACTCCCTGAGCTTCATCGAGGACCCCACGCGCATCCTGCGAGCCATCCGCTTCGAGCAGCGATACGACTTCAAGATCGGCGGCCAGACCGAACGGCTCATCAAAAACGCGGTCAAGCTGGACATGCTCCGCCGGCTTTCGAGCTCGCGCCTGTTCCACGAACTGCAGCTCATTTTCGACGAACGCAAAGCCGTGGACTGTCTCAAGCGCCTGCGCGAGTTCAAGCTCCTGCGGGCCATCCATCCCCTGCTCATCCTGCGCCCCAACATCGAACGCGTGCTGGACGAACTGGAAAAGGTCCTGGACTGGTACCGGCTGTTGTTCCTCACCCCCAAGGCCCGCAACTGGGTGGTCTACTTCCTGGCCCTGTGCAACGGCATGCCCCTGGAGGAGGTGCAGACCCTGCTCAAGCGCTTCAACCTGCCCAAGCGCCACGAAACGGACTTCATGAACCTGCGCCGGACCCTGGACGAGGTCACCTACGGCATCAAGCGCTGGCAGTCGGCCCGGGGCAGGCCATCGGAACTGTGCTTCATGCTGGAGAACCTGCCCGTGGAGGGCGTGCTCTACATCATGGCCCGCAACAACCACGACGAAGCCGTTCGCCGCAGCCTGTCCATGTACCTGACCAAGCTGCGCGACCTGGAGCCAGAGGTGCGCGGCAACGACCTCAAGGCCATGGGGCTGCCCCCGGGGCCGCGCTACGGCGACATCCTGCGGGCCGTGAAGGCGGCCGCCCTGGACGGCCTGGCCACCTGCCGCGACGACCAGCTGGCCGTGGCCCGCGACCTGGTCAACCGCGAACTGTTCCGCGGGCTGCCGCCCATAAAGGACGTGACGCCAAAGGCGCCCTGAGGCCGTCATGGCTTAATACTTGATGCCCCCGCCGCTGACACGTATGCTGCGGAGCCGAACCAAGAGAGGAAACAATGGACGTGTTGTGGGCGCCCTGGCGCCTCGACTACATACTCGGGCCAAAGCCCGACCGTTGCGTGTTCTGCCTGCCGGAGCAGCGGGACGAGGACGAGGCCCGCTACATCCTGCACCGCGGCCGCCGGGCCTTCGTGATCATGAACGTCTACCCGTACAACAACGGGCACCTCATGGTCTGCCCCTACCGGCACGTCATGACCCTGCTGGACCTGGACGCGGACGAACACCACGAAATCATGGATCTCATGGTGTCCTGCGAGTCCATCCTGCGCGGGCATTTCAACCCCGGCGGCCTCAACGTGGGCCTGAACCTGGGCGAAGCCGCCGGGGCGGGCATCCGCGAACACCTGCATTTCCACCTCGTGCCGCGCTGGAACGGGGACAATTCGTTCATGGCCCTGGCCGATACCCGCGTGGTGCCCGAACACCTGCGCGATAGCTACAACCGCCTGAAACCATATTTTCAGGATCTCTGAGCCCCCCCGGGACCGGAGTCCGCAAGGAGTCGCCCATGCGTTACCTGAAATTCCTGGCCTTGCTGATGCTGTTCTTCTTCACCATGGCCTTGTTCGCCCAGAACATGCAGGCCCTGTCCCATCCACTGGACCTGAGCTTCAACCTCCTGGGCGGGCAGTGGTTCGACATCAGCTATCCCGTCTACCTCTACCTCCTGGTGGTGTTGGTTCTGGGAGGGCTGCTGTCCATGCTCTTCTTCCTCACCGAGCGCTTCCGCCTCAACGGCCAGTTGAACCGCTGCCGGGGCAAGCTCCGGTCCCTGGAACAAGAGGTCAATTCCCTGCGCACCCTGCCCCTGGAAGACCAAAGCGGTCCCCTCGTCGCCCCGCCCGCGTCCCCCGAGCCGGAAAACGACGAAGACGAGACCGGCCAGGGCGCCTGATCGGGATACCACGTGCTGCGCTGGTTCAAGACCTTCCTCTCCCCTGACGACTCCGGAGGACGAACGAGCATCCGGGACGATGCCCGGGCTTCCTACGGCCCCGTCACCCGCGACACGCAGGCGGCCATCAGCGAACTCTCCCGGCTGGCCCGGAACAACCCGGACGCCGTGGAGATCTACCTGGCCCTGGGCAACCTGTACCGCTCCCACGGCGAGATCGAACGCGCCGTGCAGATCCGACAGAGCCTTATCGTGCGTCCCGGCCTGGACGCCAAGATCAAGGCCAAGGCCTGGTATGAACTGGGACAGGACTACAGGCGCGGCGGCTTCGTGGACCGGGCCCTGGCCGCCTTCGAGGAGGCACGCCGCCTGTCCGGCGACAGCGACGAGATCACCCGCGAAATGGCCCGGCTGACCGCCCAGGGCGGCGACCACCGCCTGGCGGCCCGGCACTGGGCCAGACTGGGCAACGTCAAGGCCGAGGCCCATCATCACGTGCTTCTGGCCCGGGAACTGCGGGCCGCCGGTGACGAATCCGGAGGCCGCAAGGCCCTGGACAAGGCCCTCAAGGTCCATCCGGGCTCGCCCGAGGCTTGGCTGGAGACCCTGCTGCGCGACGCAGGCAGGTCCGACTGGCCGGCCATGGCCGACCACCTGGACACGGCCCTGACCAAGGTGGAGACGGGCCTGGGCTTCGTGCTCCTGGAAGGCGTGCTGGCCGCGCCCCTGGGCCAGGCCCAGGGCCGTGAACAATCCCTGGACCGGCCCTTCTGCACCCTGCCCGACACGGACATGGCCCAATGCCTGCTGCCCATCCTGGAAGGCCGCCAGGAAGACCTGCTCCTGCACTACTACGCGGCCTGGCTGGCCTGCGGCCTGGACCGCGACCGGGCGCGGACCCTGCTGGAAAAATGCCTGGTCCTGCATCCGGGCTTCTGGCCCGCGCGCCTGGAACTGCTGGCCCTGGGCATCGACGATCAGCCGCTGTCACCGGCCTTCCGCAAGCAATTGGAATTCTTCATCTCCCGAGCCCGTGAAGTGAAACGCTTCCTGTGCGGGCGGTGCGGGCTCAAGCGCGAGCAGGTCTTTTTCGTCTGCCCCCGCTGCCAGAGCTGGCACTCCATCGCCCCGCGCACGGCCCTGACCGACTAAAAGAACAACCATCGGTTCAAGACACGGAATGATCGTCGGAAGAAAATTTTTATTGTTATTTGAAAAAAAACAAATGTTTATTTCAAATAATTAAGGATTTGCCCCGCCCGTGAGCCAGACCAAACTGACTCCCATGCTCCAACAATACCTGGAGATCAAGGAGCAGCACCCCGACGCCCTGCTCTTCTACCGCATGGGCGACTTCTACGAGCTGTTCTTCGACGACGCCGAGACCGCGGCCAGGGAACTGTCCATCGCGCTGACCTCGCGCAATCCCGACGCGGCCGCACCAGTGCCCATGTGCGGCGTGCCCCACCACGCCGCCGAAACCTATCTGGCGCGGCTGCTGGACAAGGGCTTCCGGGTGGCCATCTGCGACCAGGTGGAGGACCCCAGGCAGGCCCAGGGCCTGGTCAAGCGGGCCGTGACCCGGGTGCTCACTCCCGGCACCGTGGTCGAGGACGCCAATCTGGTGGCCAAGGAGCACAACTACCTGGCGGCCATGTTCTTCGATCCCGATGCCGGACGCGGCGGCTTGGCCTGGGTGGACGTGTCCACGGGCGCGTGGTCCGGGCTGCAGGCCCCGGACGAGGCCCGGCTCTGGCAATGGGCGGCCAAGGTGGGGCCGCGCGAAATGCTCGTGCCCCGCGACTACGAGCCGCCACGCCACGCCGACGATTTTCAGGCCTCCCTGACCCGGCTGCCCGAGCGCCAGTTCGAGGCCCGTGCCGGAGCCCAACGGATCATGGCCGCCCAGCAGGTGGCCGACCTGGCGGCCCTGGACCTGGCCGACAAGCCCGAACTGGTACGCGCCTGCGGGGCGCTGCTGGCCTACCTGCACCAGACCCAGCGCCGCGAGGACGTGCCTTTGGCCCAGTTCGCGCCAGTGAACCTGTCCCGTTGCCTGCTCCTGGACGAAATCACCGAACGCAACCTGGAGATATTCCGCCGCCTGGACGGCGGCCGGGGCAAGGGCACCTTGTGGGCCGTCATGGACCGGACCATGACCCCCATGGGCGGCAGGCTGCTGGCCGACCGCCTGCGCCAGCCCTGGAAAGACACCGTGCCCATCCGCAAGTCCCTGGACTGCGTGCAGTTCATGTTCGAGCGCGACGCCCTGCGCGCCGAGCTGCGGGACATGCTCGACACGGTCTATGACCTGGAGCGCCTGGCCACGCGCATCGTGCTGGGCCGGGCCACGCCCAAGGACTTCCTGGCCCTGCGGTCCAGCCTGGCGGCCGTGCCCGGCATCCGCAGCCTCATGGAGGACGGCGACGGCCGGCCCGAAGCCCTGGCCGAACTGCTGGCCGGATGGGATTCCCTTCAGGACCAGGCCGATCTGCTGGGCCGCGCCCTGGCCGACAACCCGCCGCCGGTGATCACCGAGGGTGGCCTGTTCCGGCCCGGTTACCACGCCGCCCTGGACGAACTCATGGCCCTGACCGAGGACGGCCAGGGAAGCCTGGACGACCTGCTGGCCCGGGAACGCGCCGACACCGGCCTGGACAAGCTGCGCATGGGCCACAACAAGGTCTTCGGCCACTATTTCGAACTGCCCCGGTCCATGGCCGACAAGGCCCCGGAGCGCTTTGCCCGGCGCCAGACCCTGGTCAACTTCGAGCGCTTCGTGACCGACGAGCTCAAGGAGCTGGAGGACCGGCTCGTGAGCGCGGCCGACAAGCGCAAGGACCTGGAATACAAACTGTTCATGGAACTGCGCGAGGCCGTGGCCGCCCAGCGCCACCGGTTCATGGACATGGCCGCCCGCCTGGCCGCCCTGGACTGCTGGCAGGGCCTGGCCCAGGCCGCCCGCGACCACGACTGGACACGGCCCGAACTGCTCGACGGCCCGGACGACGGCCTGGACATGGACGTGGCCTCGGGCCGCCATCCCGTGGTGGAGGCCGTGCAGGGCGCCGCCAACTACGTGCCCTGCGACCTGTCCCTTACTACCGAGCGGCGCATCATGCTCATCACCGGCCCCAACATGGCCGGCAAGTCCACGGTGCTGCGCATGGCCGCCCTGGTGACCATCATGGCCCAGGCCGGCAGTTTCGTGCCCGCTGCGCGGGCGCGGCTGAGCCTGTGCGACCGGGTCTTCTCCAGGGTCGGGGCCTCGGACAACCTGGCCCAGGGACGCTCCACGTTCATGGTCGAAATGATGGAGACGGCGCGCATCCTGCGCCAGGCCACGGCCCGCTCGCTCGTCATCCTGGACGAGATCGGCCGGGGCACCAGCACCTACGACGGCCTGTCTCTCGCATGGTCGGTCGTCGAGGACCTGGCCAGGCGAGGCACCGGCGGCGTGCGCACCCTGTTCGCCACCCACTACCACGAACTGACCGCCCTGGAGGGCCGCATCCCCGGCGTGGCAAACTGCAATATCGCCATCAAGGAACACAAGGGCGACATCGTGTTCCTGCGCAGGCTCATCCCCGGCCCCTCGGACCGCAGCTACGGCATCGAGGTGGCCAAGCTGGCCGGCGTGCCCCGCCCCGTGGTGACCCGGGCCAAGGAGATCCTGGCCGGGCTGGAACAACGCTCGGCCTCGGCCAGGGCCCGGGAACAGGCCCTGGTGATGGCCGCCCAGGGCGTGCTGCCGGGCATGGCGCAGCCTTCCCGCGACGAAACCGTCCCCCAGGCCCAGGTTGACATTCCCGCGCCCGTGCGGGCATTGATGGAGGCCCTGGGCGAACTCACCGTGGACACCCTGACCCCCATCGAGGCCCTGAATTTCATCCACGCCTGGAAAACCAGGCTCAAATCCTTGAACAACCCGGAGGACTGACGGCCATGCGCCAACCCATGCGCGCTCCCATCGCCATCATGGCCGCCCTGCTGCTGGCGTTGGCCCTACTGCCCGGCTGCGGCAAGAAGGCCTGGCCCGAGCCCGTCAAGGCCGAGGACCGCTTCGACTTTGCCGAACCCCGGGCCATGCTGGCCGGCGGCTGCCTGGCCGTGGAAGTCCCGGTGGTGGGCTCCGTGCAGAACCTGGCAGAAATCATTCTGGAAATCGGTCCGGCCGACTGTCCCGACTGCCCCATGCGCGTGGCGCGCTGGTTCAGCTACGACGATCC
>Ga0272444_10004561_pt1 | contig 12211 bp, 10 predicted proteins | sample SSMForm13_FD_201033 | JGI IMG/M metagenome (GOLD analysis project Ga0272444, IMG submission 201033) | Marine sediment archaeal communities from Little Sippewissett salt marsh, Falmouth, MA, United States - SSM-Form-13 | ecosystem: Environmental > Aquatic > Marine > Wetlands > Sediment ... | reverse complement strand
CCGGAGGCCCCGATGGCGAACAGCACGGCGGCCAGGCCCATGTACCAACCGGGGGTGACGGTCATGCCTCGTCCTCCGTGTCCGCGCCTCGGAAGTAGGCGAGGGCGATCGCCCCGGCCGCGGCGACGATGAGCAGCAGCGCCGTCACCTCGAACGGCAGCAGCCAGCGGCGGAACAACAGGTCCCCGATGTTCTCGATCGTGCCGTTGGCCGGTTCGGCCGCCGCGCCGGGCCGGGCCGTCGTCCACGCCTCGACCCCGGCGACGATCACGCCGGCGGCGAACAGCGCGCTCAGGCCCAGGGTGAGGGGACGCTGGAAGCGCAGCGATTCGCTGCGGTCCTCCGTTTTGTCGACGCCGATGAGCATGATGACGAACAGGAACAGGGTCATCACCGCCCCGGCGTAGACGATGACCTGGACCGCGGCGACGAAATGCCCGCTGTTGGAGACGTAGAACACCGCCACCGAGAACATCGTCACCATGAGGCCCAGGGCGCTGTAGACCGGGTTCCGGGCCCACACCATGAGCAGTGCGCCCGAGACCGCCGCCACCGCGAAGATCCAGAAGAGCACGGTCTCGACCATCAGGCCCCGTCCTCCCCGTCGCCGTCGTCCTCGCCCGCCCCGGACTGGCCCCGCTCCGGGGGCCGCAGCCCGGCGCCGGCGGTGGCCGACCAGGCGGCGACGCCCTGGTAGGCGGCCCTCCCCGACGGCGCCGTGGCCCGCATCCACCCGTCGGCGACCTTCAACTCGTCGAGGTCGATGAGCTTGCTCGGCGGCTGGGGGTGGGGCACGTTCCCGTCGGGATCCATGAGCAGCTCGGAGCGGGTGTAGATCGCCTCGTCGCGGCCGGTCACCGACATCTCGAAGAGGTGGGTCATGGTGATCGCCTCGGTGGGGCAGGCCTCGACGCACATGGCGCAGAAGATGCAGCGCAGCATGTTGATCTCGTACACGAACCCCCAGCGCTCCCCGGCGCTGACCGGGGCGTCGGGCGGGTTGTCGGCGCCGCGCACGTAGATGCAGCGGGCCGGGCAGATCCCGGCGCACAACTCGCATCCGATGCACTTCTCCATGCCGTCGGCGGAGCGGTTCAGCACGTGGCGGCCGTGGAAGCGCTGCGGCTTCTCCCGCTTCTCCTTGGGGTAGGACACCGTGACCCTGGGCCGGAAGATCTGGCGCATCGTGACGGCGAACCCGGCCACCGGCTTGAAGAAGTCCCTGATCGCACCCATCTCAGATCACCCCCACGGCATCCCGAATCGGCGAACCGCGGTCACCACGGTGAACAGCACCAGCCAGGCCAGGCTCGCCGGGATGAGCCGCTTCCATCCCAGCGTCATCAACTGGTCGTAGCGCAGCCTCGGCAGCGACGCCCTGATCCAGACGAACACGAACAGCAGAGCGACCGTCTTCGCCAGGAACCAGAAGATCGGCATGATCCAGGCGACGGCGTCGGGGAGCCCGAAGTCGGGGCCGAGCCAGCCGCCGAGGAAGAGCGTCACGGTGATCGCCGAGATGTTGAAGATGTTCAGGTACTCGGCGAGGAAGAACAGGGCGAACCGGAAGCCGGAGTACTCGGTGTGGTAGCCGCCGACGATCTCCTGGTCGGCCTCGACGAGGTCGAAGGGCGCCCGGTTGGTTTCGGCCACCCCGGCCACGAAGAAGATGGCGAACGAGGGGAGCAGCCAGAACACGAACCAGCCCGGGATGATCCCCCGGAACGAGCCCTGCTGCAGCTCCACGATCCGGGTCAGCGACATGGTCCCGATCCCGACCTCGCCGCCGCCGATCTGAGCCGACGCCAGCAGCACCACCGGCACCAGCGACAGCCCCATCGCCGCCTCGTAGGAGATCATCTGGGCGGTGGCGCGCACCCCGCCGAGCAGCGGGTACTTCGATCCGGACGACCAGCCGGCCAGCACCACGGCGTACACCGCGATCGACGACATCGCCAGCAGGTAGAGCACGGCCACGTTGAGATCCATGACCCGGAACGTCACCACCTCGCCGCCGATCTCGGTCTGGCCGAGCGGGATCACCAGGAAGATCAGGAAGGTGGGGACCATGGCGATGATCGGAGCCACCAGATACGGGACCAGCTCCACCTTGCGCGGGATCGGCGACTCCTTGAACAGCAGCTTGAGCCCGTCGGCGAGGGTCTGGAGGATCCCGAACGGCCCGGCCCGCATCGGCCCGACCCGGTTCTGCATGTCGGCGACCAGCTTGCGCTCGAACCACACCAGCAGCAGGGCGATGAGCAGCAGCACCGCGAAGGCGACGAGCACCCGGACCACCACGTACCACAGGTCCCCGCTGGTGAACACGTCGCGGATGAACTCGGTCACCGCGCCACCTCCACTCGCACCGAGAGCCCGGATCCGACCGACGCCCCCACGTTGAAGGGCAGGTACACGGTGCCGGGCGCCAGCGAATCGTCGAGTGCCGCGTCCAGTTCCGCCGACCCGCGGCTGCCGTGCAGCACCACCCGGTCGCCCGCCGCGATCCCGTGCGCCGCGGCGTCGTCGGGATGCAGGTAGGCGGCCGGTTCGGGCACCAGCTTGGCCAGCGACGGCCCGTGGGCGATCGTGCGGTCGTGCTCGTAGAGGACCCGGCCCAGGTGCAGCGCCAGGCCGTCCCCGGAGCGATCCACCGCAACGGGCGACACCGGATTCCTCGCCGGGCTGGCGGCGATCATGCCGTCGCGGCCCTCACCCCAGTCGAGGGCGTCCCAGGTGATCCCGGCGTAGCCGGGGACCTCGGCCTCGATGGCGGCGGCCAGCGAGGCGGCGTCGGAGCCGCCGACCGTCCCCCCGAGGCGGCGGGCCAGGTCCTCGAGGACCTCCCACGACGGGCGCGCCCGGCCCGGGCCCGACACGAGACGGTTCACCTTTTGGACTCGTCCCTCGAGGTTGGTGACCGTGCCTTCGATCTCGGCGAACCCGAGCGCCGGGAACACCACGTCGGCGTCGCCGTTCGAGGCGGTCCGGAACAGGTCGAACGCCACCACGAACTCGGCCTCGGCGAGGGCGGCGGCGGCCCGCACCTGATCGGGGTACCCCGCCAGCGGGTCCGAGGCGAACAGCACGAGCCCCTTCACAGACCCGTCCTCCAGGCCCGAGACGATGCCCTCGGCGTCGCGTGCGCCCTCGTCGGGCAGCAGCCCCATGTCGGCCGCCCCGAACACGTTCGGGGCCCGGGTCGCCGGCAGGAGCGACGCCTCCGGGAGCCCGGCGGCGAACTCGGCGACCGCCACCGGGAGGCCGGGATCGTCGGCGAGGCCGGTGCGGCCCACGATGGCGACCACCGGGCCGCGGCCGAGAGCCTCGCGCACCGCGGCCAGGTCGCCCTCCCCGCCGCGGAGCCGCTCCAGCAGGCCGGCGCCCTCCCCGGGGCGGTACCGCACGGTGTGGGCGGCGACGTCGTCGAGCCCGGTGCGCCGCGGGTGCACCACGACGAGCTCGGCGCCCAACTCCGCCGCGGCGCGCCGCACCCGCAGGTACAGCACCGGGACCTCTTCTTTGAGGTCGGGGCCCCACACCAGCACCGTCGCGGCCCGCTCCAGATCGCCGATCGCGCCGCGGGGGCCGGTGAGCAGCGACGGGTCGAGGCCGTCGCCCATGCGGGCGTCGAGATTGCCGGTGCCGATCACCGAGCGCATCAACCGGGAGAACGCGAACGCCTCCTCGTTGGTGGCGGTGGCGCCCCCCAGCCCGGCGACCGCGTCGGGGCCGTGCTCGTCGACGATCGCCTTCAGCCCGGCGGCGGCCGCGTCGAGCGCCTCGGCCCACCCGGTCTCCTCGCCGTCGACGAGCGGGGTCGTGAGCCGATCGGCGCTGTCGAGGTACTCGAAGCCGAAGCGCCCCTTGTCGCACAGCCAGCCGTGGTTGGTGGCCTCCACGTCGACGCCGTTGAAGCGCAGCACGACGTCGCGGCTCGCCTGGACCGACATGCGGCACCCGACCGGGCAGTGCGGGCACGTGCTCTCCACCGCCTCCAGGTCCCAGGGGCGGGCCCGGAACCGGTACGGGGTGGCGGTGAGGGCGCCCACCGGGCATATCTGCACGGTGTTGCCCGAGAAGTAGGAGGCGAAGGGCTCGCCGGGGAAGGTGAGCACCTGGGTGTGGCTGCCCCGGTCGATGAACTCGATGAGCGGGTCGCCGCTGATCTCCTCGGAGAACCGGGTGCAGCGGGCGCACAGGATGCAGCGCTCCCGGTCCAGCAGCACCAGGTCCGAGATCGGGATGGGCTTTTCGAAGTGTCGCTTCTCCTCGACGAAGCGGCTCTCCCCAGGGCCGTGCGACAGCGTCTGGTCCTGGAGGGGGCACTCGCCGCCCCGGTCGCACACAGGGCAGTCGAGCGGGTGGTTGATGAGCAGGAACTCGAGGATCCCCTCCTGGGCCTTCTTCACGGTCTCCGACTCGGTGTGGACCACCATGCCCTCGGCCACCGGCGTGGTGCACGACGTGGTGAGCATCGTGCCGCGCGGGCCTTCGATCTCCACGAGGCACATCCGGCACATGCCGACCGGCTTCATCCGCTCGTGCCAGCAGAAGCGGGGGATGTAGGTGCCCCGCTCCTGGGCGGCCTCGATGAGCAGCTTCCCGGCGGGAACCTCGATCTCGCGCCCGTCGATGGTGATCGTGACGTGCTCAGACACCGGCGGCGGCCCCCTTCGGGATCATCGCCTGGACCTCGTCGCGGAAGTAGCGGGCGATCGAGGTGATCGGCGACACGGCGGACGGGCCGAGCGGGCAGATGGTGGTCTGCGCCGGCGGCCAGGTGAGGCCGGGGCTGATGTTGTCGCTCACGTCGAGCAGCAGGTCGAGGTCGACCTGACGCCCGGCGCCCGACAGGATCCGCTTCAGGACCGCCTCCATCCACGAGGTGCCCTCCCGGCACGGGGTGCACTGGCCGCACGACTCGTGGGCGAAGAAGCGGACGATGGACAGGGCGGCGGCCACCACGTTGGTGGTCTCGTCCATGACGATCACCGCCCCGGACCCGAGCATCGTGCCCAGGCGGCCGGCGTCGTCGATGGTGACCGGTTCGTCGAGGTGCTCCGGCACCAGCCACGGCGCCGAGGCTCCGCCCGGGATCCACGCCTTGAGGTCCCGGCCGTCGGGGATGCCGCCACCCACGCCGTAGATGAGATCCCGCCACGTCATGCCCATCACGATCTCGTAGTTGCCGGGCCGGGCGACGTGCCCGGACAGCGAGAACAGGCGGGTGCCGCGCGAGCCTTCCGGGCCGATGGCGTCGTAGGCGGCCCCCCCGTTGAGCACGATCCAGGGCAGGTTGCTGATCGTCTCCACGTTGTTCACGATCGTGGGCTTGGCGTACAGGCCCTCCACGGCCGGGAACGGCGGCTTGAGGCGGGGCTCGCCGCGCCGTCCCTCCAGGCTGTTGAGCAGGGCGGTCTCCTCGCCGCAGATGTAGGCGCCCGCCCCGAGATGGACGGTGACGTCGAGGCCCCGGCCCGGGCCGAGCGCCGCGCCGCCCAGGTAGCCGGCCTCGTAGGCCTCGTCGATCGCCCGCTGCAGCCGCCGGGCCGGCTTGGGGTACTCGCCTCGCACGTAGACGAAGGCGTGGCGCACGTCCAGGGCATGGCAGGCGATGGCGATGCCCTCGATGAGCTGATGGGGGTCCCGCTCGAGCAACTGGCGGTCCTTGAAGGTGCCCGGCTCCGACTCGTCGGCGTTCACCACGAGGTAGGCGGGCTTGGCCGGTCCCAGGAACCCCCACTTGACGCCGCACGGGAAGCCGGCGCCGCCCCGGCCCCGCAGGTTGGAGGCCTTCACCTCGGCCACCACGTCCTCGGGCTCCATCTCGAGCGCCTTGCGCAGCGCGGTGTACCCGCCCGTGTCGCGGTAGCGGGCCAGCGTGTGGCTGTCGGCGGGATGCTCCTCCATGCGGGTGAACAGGATGCGCTCGGTCATGCCTCGCCCTCCGCAGCGGTCCCATAGGGCCCAAACGCCGGCACCGGGCCGGAGGCTCCCTCCGGTTCGGGGGAGCCGGGCTCGAAGGACCGGGCCCCTCCGAAGCGCTCCTGCAGGTCGTCGCCGCTGATGACCTCGGGGCGCTCCTCCAGCAGCCAGCGCACCAGCGCACGCACCTGCTGGCGGCTCACACCCTCGATCAGTTCGTAGTCCACCTGGACGGCGGGCGCCCCGCCGCAGGCGCCGATGCACTCCACCCGTTCCACGGTGACCCGGCCGTCGGGGTCGGTCTCCCCCGGTCGGATCCCGGCTTCCTCGGCGGCCCCGGCGAGCACGTCTTCGCCGCCCAGCAGCATGCACGAGATCGAGGTGCACACCGACACGACGTGGCGGCCCACCTCCTCCTTGTACATCGAGTAGAAGGAGGCGACCGACTGCACCTGCACCGGGGTGAGCCCGGTGAGTTCGGCCACCCGGCGCATGCCCTCGTCGGTGAGGCGGCCCTCCTCGTGCATCGCCAGGAAGAGCAGCGGCATCACGGCGGAACGCGGCTCCGGATACCGGGCGACCAGGGCGAGGGCGCGTTCGGTGGTGGCCGGGCTCCAGGTCATCGATCCACGTCCCCCATCACCGGGTCCACCGACGCCAGGGCCGATACCAGGTCGGCGAGCAGCGAGTCCGTGAGCATCGCCGGCACCGCCTGCAGGTTGGCGAACGACGGCCCGCGCACGTGGAGCCGCCACGGCTTGGCGCTCCCGTCGGCCACCAGGTACATGCCGAGCTCCCCGCGGGCCGACTCGACGGCCTGGTAGGTCTCGCCGGCCGGCACGGTGAAGCCCTCGGTGAACAGCTTGAAGTGGTGGATGAGCGCCTCCATCGACTCGTCGATGCGAGCCCGCGGCGGCGGGGTGACCTTGCGGTCCTCGGTGCGGTAGTCGCCGGAGGGGATCGTCTCGAGCACCTGCCGGCAGATCCCGAGTGCCTCGCGGGTCTCGCCGAGGCGGACCAGGTAGCGGTCGTAGACGTCGCCGTGCTTGCCGAGCGGCACCTCGAAGTCGTACTGCTCGATGCCGCTGTAGGGGAACGCCTTGCGCACGTCGTAGTCGACACCGCTGGCCCGGGCGACCGGCCCCGTCACCCCGAACGCCTTGACCTCGTCGGGGGTGATCACCCCGATCCCCTGGGTGCGCTCCAGGAAGATCGGATTGGCGCTCAGCAGCTCCTCGTATTCCCCCAGTCCCTTGGGAACCACCTCGAGGACCCGCTCCAGGTCCTCTTCCCAGCCGTCGTGCAGGTCGGCGGCCACCCCGCCGGGACGGATGTAGTTGTGGTTCATCCGCAGCCCGGTGACCGCCTCGAGGAAGGCCAGCACCTCCTCGCGCTCGCGCCAGCCGTAGATCATCATCGACACGGCGCCGATGTCCATCCCCTGGGTGGCGAACCACAGCAGGTGGCTCCCGATCCGGCTCAGCTCGGTCATCAGGATCCGGATCGCCTGGGCCCGCGGCGGCACCGCGACGCCCAGCAGCCGCTCCACCGCCAGCGAGAAGCACAGTTCGTTGGCGAGCGGCGACAGGTAGTCCATCCGGGTGACGTTGGTGGCGCCCTGCATGTAGGTGAGCGTCTCGGCCGTCTTCTCCATCCCGGTGTGGAGGTAGCCGATGATCGGCTTCACCCGCCGGATCGTCTCGCCTTCGATCTCGAGCTGCAGGCGGAGCACCCCGTGGGTGGAGGGATGCTGCGGGCCCATGTTGATGATCTGAGTCTCTTCGTCGGAGGCGGTGACGTCGCTCAGGTAGTCGTCGCTGACCAGCGTGCCCATCTGCTCGGCGAGCACGGCGGCGTCTTCGTCGGGGAGCATCTCCTGAGCGCCCTCGCTGGTGAAGCCCCCGGTGTCGACCGGGGCCTCGGTACCGGCCATCCACACCTCATGGGTGCGGCGCCGCTCCTGCTCCCGGGTCCCCGCCTCGGGAGCTTCGGTCGCCCGGGCCGCCTCGGTGGTCTCGTCGGGCACGGTGGCGTCGCCGTCGCCGGGGAGCTCGCTCATGAGTCCCCCTCGTCGGGGTGCTTGAACTGGACGGGCACCGAGCCCACCGCGGTGTCCTTGCGCAGCGGATGACCCACCCAGTCGTCGGGCATCAGGATCCTGGTGAGGTCCGGGTGGCCGTCGAAGCGGATGCCGAACAGGTCGTAGGCCTCACGCTCGTAGAAGTTGGCCCCGGGGAAGGTGGCGGTGATCGAGGGCGCAGCCGGATCGGCGCCGGGGACGGCCGTCAGGATGCGCAGCCGGCGGCGCGCCTCCATCGCCAGCAAGTTGAAGACCACCTCGAACCGGCCCTCCGGGCGGCGCAGGTAGTCGACCGCGCACAGGTCGATGAACGTGTCGTACCCCGCCTCACGCGCCGCGGCGGCGAACTCGGCCAGGTGCTCGCGTTCGACGCGCACCACTTCCTGGCCGGCGCTCTCGCCGAACTCGGCGTCGGGGAACTGCTCCCGGAGCGGCGCGAGGAGGTCGGTCACCACCGTCCCAACTCCCCGCTCATCACCTTGTCGTGCAGGGTCAGGATGCCGTGCATCAGGCTTTGCGGGCCGGGCGGGCACCCGGGCACGTACACGTCGACGGGCACCACCTGGTCGACTCCCTGCACGAGGGCGTAGTTGTTGAACATGCCGCCGGTCGAGGCGCAGGCCCCCATCGAGATGACCCACTTGGGCTCAGACATCTGGTCGTAGACCTGGCGCAGCACCGGGGCCATCTTCTGCGACACCCGGCCCGCCACGATCATCAGGTCGGCCTGGCGGGGGGAGGCGCGGAACACCTCCATGCCGAAGCGGGCCAGGTCGTTGTGGGCGGCTCCGGTGGCCATCATCTCGATGGCGCAGCAGGCCAGCCCGAAGGTGGCCGGCCACATCGAGCGGGTCCTGGTCCAGCTCACCGCCCGGCGCAGCGTGGTGGTGAGGATGTTGGGAGGTCCGGCCACCCTGGCCATCAGGCGGCCTCCTCGACGTTCTCGGATGGGGCGACGACCCTGCGGTAGCGCTGGCGCACCGGGATGTTCCAGTCGAGGGCGCCCCGCTTCCAGGCGTAGATCAGCGTCTCGATGAGCAGGGCGGTGAAGATGCCCACCGCCGCCACGCCGTACCACCCCAGGCTCTCGAAGCGCACCGCCCAGGCGAAGAGGAACACGATCTCGATGTCGAAGAGCACAAACAGCATCGCCACGAGATAGAACTTGACCGGGAAGCGCTGCACCGGCTCCTGGAGCGGCACGATGCCGCACTCGTAGGGTTCCAGTTTCTCCGGGGTGGGGTTGCGCGGAGCAAGGAAGCGGCCGAGCGTGATGGAGACGAGCGCGAACCCGACGACGAGGACGAACATCACGGCGATCGGCAGGTAGTCGGTCAGCGACATCGCGGGCCGCAGGATAGAGCACGCGACGGCCGCTCCCGGCGGGACCAACGTCCCACCCGATCGTGACGGATGGGACGGTGCCTCAGAAGTGGCCGATGCAGGTACCGCCGTTCGGGTCGGAGTTGGTGCCGTCCGGACACGTCGTGTCCGACCAGAGGGCCCCGGTCCAGGTGGCGTTCCCTCCGTTCAGCGCCGCGGTGAGGTCGGCGAGGATCATGACCGCACCACTGAAGTCGGCGTCGTTGAGGTTGGCGCCGCTCAGGTTCGTTCCGGTGAACGTGCTGCCCACGAGCGTCGCCCGGTTCAGGTTGGCGCCGCTCAGATCGGCGCCGGTGAAGTCCGTCGACGAGGCGTCCACCCGGTCGAGGTTGGCGCCCGCCAGGTCGGCGCCGGTCAGGTCGGCGCCGTCGAAGTCCGCCTGGCTCAAGTTCTCCCCACCGAGGTCGGCGCCGGTGAGGTCGCACGAGCGGTAGTCGCCTCCCGGACCGAACGGTCCTTCGCAGTGGGGAATCGGCGCCAGCGCCGGCACGGTCGAGCCACCGCCCCAGCACCACACCTGGCCGCCGAAGCCCGCCGCGCACGAGCGCGACTCGGAGCCGCTGCCGTCGAACACGCCGACCACGTCGCGCAGCCACCCGGCGCCGCCCTCCCCCTCGACCCGGACCGGGACCGCGCTCGGGCCGGTGGAGCCGTCGCCGAGCTGCCCATCGCCGTTGCGGCCCCAGCAGACCGCCCCGCCGCCGCCGAGCACGGCGCAGGAGTGGCGCTCCCCGGCGGCGATGGCGACGACGTCGGCGAGCAGCCCGGAGTCGCCGATCCCGTGCACCTGGACCGGGGTGGTGCTGTCGGTGGTGGCGGCGTTGCCCAGTTCGCCGTCGCCGGCGTCGCCCCAGCACCACGCCGAGCCGTCGCCCGTCGCGGCGCAGGTGTGGTCGTTGCCGCTCGCCACCGCGATCACGTCGTCCAGGGTGCCGGCGCCGCCCGGACCGAGCACGCGGACCGGGGTGGTGGTCTCGTTGCCGGGACCAGACGTGCCGTCCCCCAACTGACCCCTGTTGTTCTCGCCCCAGCACCACAACGAGCCGTCGCCGCCCACCGCGCAGGACGAGTCGCGACCGACGCCGATCGAGACGACGCCGTCGAGGGTCCCGGTCCCGCCCGGGCCCACCACGCGAACCGGAACCGCAGAATCGCCGGTCGATCCGTCGCCCAACTGCCCGTGGTCGTTGCTCCCCCAGCACCACACTGCGCCGGCGGTGTCGAACGCACAGGTGTGGTGCTCGCCGCTGCTCGCCGCGGCGATCCCGCCGAGGGTGCCGACCCCGCCCGGGCCGACCACCTGCAACGGGGTCGTGGTCGTCGACCCGGCCGATCCGATCCCGAGCGACCCGTCGCGGTCGGCGCCCCAGCACCACACCGAGCCGTCGCCGAGGACGGCGCACGAGTGGGTGCGGCCCGCCGCCACGTCGATGGCGCCGGCGAGCCCCGTGACCCGGACCGGTGCAGCGGAGGGATCGGTGGTGCCGTCGCCCAGGCGCCCGTCCGGGTTGGCGCCCCAGCACCACACCGAGCCGTCGGGCACGACCGCACAGGTGTGGTCCTCGCCGGTGGCGACGGCGGTGACCACGGCGGGCGGCGGAGGCGGGGCGGCGGTGTTGTGGCGTCCCGGGCTGGCCACACGGCCGGGGAAGTCGTCGGAATCGACGGTCGGCACCGCACCCGGGCAGGTGGCCGCGCCGGACCCGGTGTGCTCCCAGCAGGCGCTGTCGCCCCACGACCCGTTCGGGGTGGCGCTGATCGAGGCACCGGCCGGAGCCGACCCGAGGCCGCCCGCGGCGGCGTCGTCCCAGATCCCGAGCGGCGGAGGGTCATCACGCTCGAGGGCGCCGGCGGGCCCCCACGCCACGAACGCCACGATCCGTCCCTCGGCGTCGTACAGGGTGAGGTCGTCGCCGGCGCCCGAGAGCCAGGGGAGGTTCCCGGCCCACAGTTCGACGTCGGTGCCGCCGACGACGTCGAGGAACCCCGGGTCGGAGCCGGACTGCTCCGTGCCGCCCCACAGCACGCCGTACCCGCCGGCGGGGATCACCGTGCCCTCCGGGAACGTGAACACGTACCGGAACGCGGCCCACGGGCCGAGCAGGTCGTCGTCGCTGAGCCGCCACCCCGACAGGTCGATCGGCGATCCCGTCGTGTTGAGCACCTCGACGAACTCGTCGTTGTCGTCCGGGGTGAACCATCCCGTCTCGGCGTAGCGCACCTCGTTGATCACCACGGAGCCGAGATGCGGCGAGGCGGCGTACCCGAGCACCGTCACGGTGACGGTGGCGGAGGCGGTGGTCGTGCCGTCGCTCACCTCGTACTCGAAGCTGTCGGCGCCGACGAAGCCGCCCGACGGGTCGTACTCGCACCCGGCGGCGTCGCACCACACCGAGCCGTGAGCGGTGGCGACCGGGCCGAGCGGCTGCAGTGCGAGCGGGTCGCCGTCGGGATCGACGTCGTCGTCGAGCAGCACCGCCGCCGGGATCCACACATCCGCGATGGTCACCACATCGAAGGCGGCCGGGTCGTCGTCGCCGTCGGGGTCGTCCCCCGGCATCGGCGGGTCGTTGACGGGAGCCACCTCGACCGTCACCGTCGCCGTGTCGAAGCCGCCCCGGCCGTCGGTGACCGTGTAGGCGAACGTGTCCGTGCCGAAGAAGTCCGGCGCCGGGTCGTAGCGATAGGAGCCGCCGCCCAGATCCGTGACGGCGCCACCCTGGGTCGTGACCGGATCGAACCCGGACACGAACAGCGGGTCGGCATCTGGGTCGGAGTCGTTGCCGAGCCAGTCCGGATCGGCGGCGAACGTCACCGGAG
>Ga0272444_10004560_pt1 | contig 12211 bp, 13 predicted proteins | sample SSMForm13_FD_201033 | JGI IMG/M metagenome (GOLD analysis project Ga0272444, IMG submission 201033) | Marine sediment archaeal communities from Little Sippewissett salt marsh, Falmouth, MA, United States - SSM-Form-13 | ecosystem: Environmental > Aquatic > Marine > Wetlands > Sediment ... | reverse complement strand
TAATTATAGTAAATTAATATATCAGTAAATCAACAATGAATCAACACAAATTCAACCATTTGCCCAATTATTCTTGGCTTTACCATTGATTTCAATATATTGTATAGTAAGGGTCCGGTGTGCTACTACATATGGCTATCGGCCGTGAGGACTCGCACTTTCGGGGGCAGTTAAACGAGAGCAAAGGCCGGCAAGAGATGGAACCATTCGCAGCTCAGGATTTTCCGTTGCCCGATAGCCCGTACAGGGGGATGGTAACATATCTTCAGTGGATGGACAACGACATAGGATTAGGGTGTGGCGCTAACCACCAGGACGGTGGACAGCAGAAGGCCTGGATGAATGGGTCGAGACAATGCCTGGACTATCTGGTGGCCCGGTGCGGGACAGGGCATCTTATGTTCGATAATCGGCATTGATTCTCACATAATCGGTGGAAAGATCGCAGGTGTGCACCGTGGCTCTTTTGGAACCCAGGCCCAGGTGAATGGTAATGGAAAAACGCTCTTTCTTAAAGATCCTCGTCGCAGCAGCTTCAGCTTCCTGGCCGCAACCCCGGCCATCTTTAACCATTTGCATGCCATCGAAGTAAATCTGAATGGTGTCCGGGTCAAGGGGGACACCAGCCCGCCCCATGGCAGCCATGATCCTGCCCCAGTTGGCGTCTTCTCCAAAAAGGGCCGTCTTCACCAAAGGGGATTCGGCAACGGTGTAGGCCACCTTTTTCGCCGCTTCCTGGCTTGGCGCCCCTTCTACTTCCACCCGAACTAGCTTGGTAGCGCCCTCTCCGTCCTTGACGATCTGTAACGCCAGGGTCAAGAGAAGTTCGTTCAAGGTCTCTTGAAAGGCTTCTGCGCACGGGGTTTCTTCTATGTGCAGTCCAGACAGGCCATTGGCAAGGACAAGAACGGTGTCATTGGTACTCATGTCCCCATCCACGGTGATGGTATTAAAGGAGCCAGCCACGGCCCGCCTCAGGCTCTTGGCCAGGGCCTCAGGCGTTGCCCCCATATCGGTGCAGACAAAACAGAGCATCGTGGCCATGTCTGGCCGAATCATGCCCGCGCCCTTTGCCACGGCAGCCACGGTAAATGTCTTGTCGCCCACATGGGCCTGCTTTGACACTGCCTTGGGGAATGTATCGGTCGTCATGATGGCCTGGGCCACATCGAATAAACCATCGGGTTTGAGTTGCCCGGCAAGTCTTGGAAGGGCCTCTTCAATTGCAGATACATTCAAGGGTTGGCCGATGACACCTGTGGAGGCCACCAGGACCAGTTCCTCTCCTATACCCAGGGCTGAGGCCGCTGCTTTCGCCATGGCCCTGGCGTCTTGAACGCCCCTCGGGCCTGTGCAGGCATTGGCATTGCCGCTGTTGACAACAACGGCCTGGGCGCGGCCCGAGGTGATCCGCTCCTTGTCAAGAAGCACCGGCGCTGCTTGGACCTGATTGGTGGTGAACACCCCGGCTGCGCAGGCAGGGACCCGAGACAAGATCACGCCCACGTCTTTTCTTTCGTCCTTTCTAAGACCGGCAGCCACGGCTCCGGCAGCAAATCCTGGGACTTCGGTTTTCATGACTTGGATCTGGTCCCCCCCTTATTTTCCACAACACTTCTTGTATTTCTTGCCACTTCCGCATGGGCAAGGGGCGTTTCGCCCCACTTTCTTTTCCTTACGGCGCACAGGGGCTTTCACACCGTCTCCGCCGTGTGAATAGCTGATCTTTTCCTGCCTGGCCTTCTCCTTTGCGGCCATTTCTTCCGGACGAACCACTTGGATCCGAAAGAGGAAACGGATGGCTTCTTCCTTGATCCGTTCAATCATGTCCATAAACATGTCAAAGCCTTCCCGTTTGTAGACCACCAGGGGATTCTGTTGGCCATACCCGCGAAGGCCTATACCTTCCTTCAGGTGATCCATGGCAAGGAGGTGTTCCTTCCAGAGATTGTCAACCACCTGAAGCACGACCATCCGTTCAACGCCTCTAAACTGATCGGCCCCGAAGTCCATCTCCTTTTCTTCATAGACCTTCATGGCCGACTCAAATATCAATTCGGCAAGCCGCTCGCCCGTGAGCTCGTCCATGGTGTTGCGGTCGATTCTGAGCCTCAACAGGAACTGACGATAGACGGCATCTCTCAGGCCCTTCACATCCCACTCTTCCGGCGGCACATTTTCGTCAGCAAATGTATGCGCAATGCCTTGACAGCGCTCTTGCATCATCTCTTCGATAGTGGGCCTCAGGCTTTCGCCGCTCAAGGCCTCACGCCGTTGTTTGTAGATTACTTCCCGCTGCTTGTTCATCACATCGTCATATTCGAGAAGCTGCTTGCGTATTTCAAAGTTGTGGGCCTCCACCTTGCGCTGGGCGTTTTCTATGGCCTTGCTGATCATGCCGTGTGCGATGGGCTCGCCTTCTTCCATGCCCAGGCGCTCCATGATGGAAGACATGCGCTCGCCTCCAAATATGCGCAGAAGATCATCTTCCAGGGAGAGATAGAACCTGGAAGACCCCTCATCTCCCTGGCGGCCAGCGCGGCCTCGCAACTGATTGTCAACGCGGCGGCTTTCATGGCGTTCGGTCCCGATGATGTGAAGCCCCCCGACCTCCTTCACCCCTTCCCCCAAGACAATATCCGTGCCGCGGCCTGCCATGTTGGTAGATATGGTGACAAGGCCCCTCTGTCCGGCCTGGGCCACGATTTCGGCCTCCCTTTCGTGATGCTTGGCGTTTAGGACTTCGTGTTTGATCTTGGCTTTAGAAAGCATGCTGCTCAACTTCTCCGATTTGTCCACAGAGATCGTGCCCACAAGGGCAGGTTGGCCTTTTTTGTGAAGTTCTTTGATTTCCTCAACAACGGCCCGGAACTTCTCGGCCTCGGTCTTGTAGATCACATCTGGGTAGTCAACCCTGATCATGGGCTCATTGGTGGGCATGACAATGACGTCAAGATCATAGATCTTTTTAAACTCAGCAGCCTCCGTGTCAGCCGTACCGGTCATGCCGGCCAGTTTTTCGTACATTCTGAAGTAGTTCTGAAAGGTGACCGTGGCCAGGGTCTGATTTTCTTCGGCTACTTTCACGCCCTCTTTGGCCTCAACGGCCTGGTGCAGCCCATCGCTCCAACGCCTGCCTGGCATCATGCGTCCTGTGAACTCATCCACGATGACAACTTGGCCATCCTTCACCACATACTGCACGTCTTTGTTGAACAGCCAGTATGCCTTAATCAACTGGCGCGTCACATGGAACCGTTCAGAGGCTTCTCTGTGAAAGGCCTCGGCCTTTTGCCGTTGTGCCCTTTTCTCCGTCGTTGTCAGCCGGTCGTCAGCTTCGATTTTTTCCAACTCTTCGTCCAGGTCGGGAACAATATAGTCGTCGACGTGCCCTCCATAGATAAGCCTCAACCCCTTTTCAGTGAGCTCTGCGATGTTATGGTTCTCTTCAATCACGCAGAACAGGGCCTGATCGATTTGGGGCAGAAGCTTCTGCGTAGAAAGTTGTCCTTCGAGCCTCTCGAGCCTCTTCTTCAGGGCCGGCTGCTTGGCAATGAGATCCAGCAGGCTGGCATTCTTCGGATCTCCTCGCTGCACCTTGAGCAGAAGCTCCAGGGCGGCCTCTCCGTCCCCCTCTCGTTCCAGCTTTTCCAGGGCCTCATCAAAGATCTCACGAAGAAAACGATCCTGGTGCTGCCGCAGCTTTATCACCTTGGGCCTCATTTCCTCGTAAAGCTCATCCGAGGAATGCTCCACCGGGCCGGAAATGATCAGAGGGGTCCTGGCCTCATCGATGAGGATACTGTCCACCTCATCTACGATGGCATAGTGAGGCTCCCTTTGAACCATGGACTCTGGAGAAAACTTCATGTTGTCACGAAGATAATCAAAGCCAAACTCATTGTTCGTGCCATAGGTGATGTCGGCATGATAGGCATCTTGACGCTGGCGGTCGTCCAATCCGTGGACAATGGTTCCTACCGTGAGGCCCAAGAAGCGGTAGAGGACCCCCATCCATTCCGTATCCCGCGTGGCCAAATAGTCATTCACGGTGACCACATGGACCCCGTGTCCCGCAAGGGCATTCAGATAGGCCGGAAGCGTTGCAGCCAGCGTCTTTCCCTCACCGGTCTTCATCTCGGCAATCTTTCCCTGGTGGAGTGCGATGCCGCCAATCAATTGAACATCAAAATGGCGCATAGACAGGGCTCGAACCGAAGCCTCTCGGACGACGGCAAAGGCTTCAGGAAGAATCTCGTCCAAGGTGGCACCTTGGTCTATTTGCTCCCGGAAGGCCGGCGTTTTGGCCTTCAACTGATCGTCACTTAGGGCCTGTACCTGCGGTTCCAGGGCGTTGATCTGCTCAACGATTGGTCGCAGTTTGTTGAGTTCCCGCTCGTTCTTGCTTCCGAATACTTTCTTGAGTACGCTACCTATCATATCTCGTCATACTTCCCTTCCCCCGATCTCAAACAGCTGAATCAAGATGGGGGTGTCAAGAGAGCTCACCCGCAAAAGGGGGGGTTCTCGGTCCGCCTGTTGGGGTTTTTAAGAAGATACCCCTTTCCCGGAGCCAATTTGGCTGCAATGGCAAGAAAAAGGCCAAAAGCTGTCATTGCCCGGCTTGCCCGCCCTCGACCGTGATCGGGAGACCGGGGAAGCCAGGCAAAGGGCTGAATTGCGGATCAAGTCCGGAATGACATTGTTTGACGCATTTACTTGCCGGAGTAATCATTCATGGTGCTGAGACGACATTTTAAAACCATATCAAACAAGGAGAAGGCGAACAACGGAATTTCGCGGGCTAAGACCTCTGCGAAGGGTCAGTTGAGGATGTAGTCTGAAGGATCAACAGGAATGCCGTTCAGGTGGACTTCATAATGCAGGTGCGGGCCTGTACTTCTGCCGGAATTTCCTACCAAACCGATCTTGTCACCACGTTTGACTCTCTGTCCCGATTTCACCAGACATTTGTTCAGGTGTGCGTACCGGGTAATCATACCATGCTCGTGGTCCAACACCAGGGTTCTGCCGAGCCCCCCATTGATCCCCGCAAAAGTGACGATGCCGTCGGCCGGGGCAAGAATCGGTTTTCCCTTCTCTGTGGCGATGTCAATTCCCCTGTGAAACTCCTCCAAGCCTGTAAAAGGGGATGTGCGATGCCCAAAACCAGAAGAGACCCATCCTGTGGTTGGTCGGATAGCCGGAGTTGAGGCAAGGAGAGATCTTTGATCATGCAGATAGGTATGAAGTTCTTCAAATGCTTGTTTTTCCGCAATAAAAGCCTCGTCGAGATAGTCTGCACCAGCATGCATGTCCCGAACAAGGCTGTCGTGCCGCTCGGCAAGGGAACGTGTCGTGTCCAGATCACGGGGGATGGCTCCACCAACACCAAAGACGGCATTTTTGTCCGCAGGATCATTCACGTCCGCGATGATCCGTATCTTTCTTTCCAACTCGCGCAAGGTCATGAGTTCTTCATTCAGTGTTTGGAACTTCTTTGCAAAGACTTGAATCTGTGCCCTTTGTTCCGTCACTTCTTTGGTAAGAGCCTTTCTGGAAGGGCCACTTTTCTTTAACAAAGCGTAATCACTAATGATAACTGCAAGACCTGCAACGACGAAGAAAACCGCACATGAGATCAGTCCAACCCACGCCGTGGATAGGCTGAATTCCTTCACTTTGGCAGCATTTTCCGGAACAATCAGAAAGGTGAGTCTTTTCCGTGGCAAAGTTCTGACCTTTACATGCAGTTTATTGGAATAGTCGGGGGCAGACAAAAAATTACCCGCGTGTTTACCATGGCTTATCAAAACCTGTCAAGCATTTTGTCTGATGAGAATGGCCTTTGTGTCAAAGAAAAGGCCGGACCTGTCTTTCGTACAATTCTTTACGTAAAATGAAGTGGATTTGCCTGAACAAAGTGCCATGACAGACAGCACCATATGGCATCTACGCGTTTGCACCAATCCATCATGTGGCCTCGTCGTCGAAAAGGGATCTCAGCATGGCAGTCTCATCGCAGTCAGGAAATTTGACACACTTTACACATTCTGCCCACACCTTTTGCGGCAACGCCGCTTTGTCTACAACACGAAACCCGTGTTTGGCAAAAAAAGCTGTCTGATACGTCAAAGTGAATATCCTTTTTATGCCAAGGTCCTTGGCTTCAGCAAAGGCCTGGGCTATCATTTCTGAGCCCATGCCCCGGCCCTGGTACCGCCTGTCTACCGCCATTGAGCGAATCTCTGCCAAATCCTCCCAACAGACATGCAGTGCACAAACACCCACTAGGCAACCACTGCCCCTGTCTTCATAGACGCTGAAGTCCCTCAAGTGGTCATAGAGGTCACTCAGGGACCGTGGCAAAAGTTCCCCTCTGTCAGCAAATTCTCTCAAAAGCCGATGAATTGTCTTTACGTCATCAATAGTCGCTTTGCGGATCACGGGTCCCTTTTCTGACGACACCGGATAGTCCTTCATATCAGTTCTTCTCTCGACAAAGGGTTCGAGGATTGAACCCTCCCCGCAGCACCGTAAGGATGACAACTCGTTAGATATACGCTCGCTAACCCCGCAGCCTGCGCCGCGTTAGCACTGCCAACAGGCAGAACCTACGGGGAATGCGCTCGCTTATGCGGTTCAAAGGGTCGAGTCCTGTCCCTCTGATGAATTGGCCCCCTTTGTCTTTCTTCGGCAAAGAAATAAATAATACAGGATCAGTATAGGAAAGGGCAATAGCGCCTGGTCAAAATGACCCCCAAAAAGAGAATAGGTAGAATAGCCCACACAAGACAAGACAAACAGGATCTGGACCCAGACTACGGCACGTGCCATCATTCTTCACCACAGGGTTTCTGAGTGAACGTTCCTTACATCCCAAGAAAATTGGCAACCTTCAGTGATTCTTTCAGAAACACACGATGCCACAACTTCTGAACGCTCATAAGGGATCTAGGCCAGACGGTGAGCCCACAATACTGACGGAGAATGGAAATGTCCCCATTCACAAAAAGACCATCAGCCTTGGGGCCGTCTATCATCTACCGGTATTTCTGGATATTACAGCTGTGCACAAAAGGCCAGCACTTTTGGCCCCAAGCGATCTTCCCCTTTTCCCTTGACGCCAATCCATTTGACTCATACATATACAGACGACACGCGGCGCTACTTTCACTCTCTATCTTCACTTCCCGAAACAGAATAGATCTTTTAAGGACAGGGCTTGGTCATGAAAGACCTTAAGAGGCGCCTTGAATCTCATCCTGTTGACGCGTCCGCTCCCTGCAGGATCGATTGTGGCGGCACCCTTGACATCAAGACCTTCTACTACACGCTGGGCTACCTCTCCCCCTGTACGTTCAATATTGCGCTAAACATGAAGACTAGGGTCCACCTTCGGCCCTACAAATCTGGTCTTGTGAAAGTCTCGTCAGGGGGGTTTGGAAGTGAAGTACATCCTGCAGACAGGGCACCCTTTAATTCTCCTTTGGGTCTCATGTTCGCCGTAGCCGCCTATTTTCGAGTGGGAGGCGTGCACATTGACATCGTGTCGGAATCCCCCCCGAAAAGTGCTCTGGGTGGTTCTTCCTCGGCAGCCGTGGCTTTGATAGGTGCACTTTCAATGACCTTGGGAGACAGGGTGTATCAGGAAAAGACCGTGCTGTTGGCCCATGCCATTGAGGAGGCTATTGCCGGTGTGCCCTGTGGCCTTCAAGACCAGCTTGCAGCGGCCTATGGTGGTATCCATGTGTGGTATTGGCCGTCCGATCCCACCGAGCCGCCCTTCAAGGGACGGGAAGTGCTCACGAAAAAAGACTATGAAGAACTGGAAAAGGGCCTTCTAGTGGCCTATTGCGGAGTCCCTCACGAATCTAGTGACATCAATGCCAAGTGGATCCAAGGATTCGTGGCAGGCAAGGACAGACACCTGTGGTCTGACATAGTGGCATGCACAAAGACGTTTGTGAAGGCCCTAAGCGTGAAAGACTGGGCCTCTGCGGCGCACGCCATGAACAGGGAGGTAGAAACTAGGCAGGAAATGACTCCGGAAGTTTTTGACAAAGTAGGCAGGGCACTCTTGGAAGTGGCTATGTCCCACAATTGCGGCGCCAGGTTCACGGGTGCCGGTGGAGGGGGATGTATCTGGGCCTTGGGTGAAGCACATGATACTAAAAGACTACAGTCCGCGTGGACCGACATATTGTCCACCAACAAGGAGGCCCGGCTGCTCGACGGGGCAGTGGATCCAAAGGGCCTGGAAGTCACCTCGTATTGATGCTGCGCCCAGGTTGTCAGTCGGAGCACGAGACTATTTTTTTCCAATACTAACCATGACGGTTCCGTAAAGAGTCCCGAGGTCCGTCACTCCGGCGAAAGCCGGAGTCCAGAACGTGTCGAAATAACTAGATTCCGGCGTTCGCCGGAATGACGTGAAATAGCCATTTCGGACTTGTTGCGAGACTGTCAACCATAGTTTGCAGGAGGTTTCCCATGTTTGGGCTAGGTGTAACAGAGATCATTATCATTGCGGTGATCATCCTGTTCATCTTCGGGGCCAAGCGACTTCCGGACATTGGTTCGGGGCTCGGCCAGACGGTGAGGGAAATAGGGAAAATAAAAAAGGATTTGACCAACGATAAGAAATCCCCACACAAGGCAGAGGAAAACAACGGCACGGAATCACAGACGGGCTCTGTTGAAGGCAAGGTAATTGATTCCATTCAAAACAAGGTCTCCAATAAGGTCCTTGGTCAGATTCCTGGCGTGAAGCAGGCCAAGGATATCAAGGCCAAGGCGGACAAGATCAAAAAGATCGTCAGCTGACGAACGGAGCCTGCGCGAATCTCCCTGGGAAGAAGTCCTTGTTCGGGCAACAGTCCCTCCAGTTGTGATGCTGATGGGCCGTTAAGGCTCAGAATCTCTTGACAAAAAATGTGTCCTGCTGATATCTTTAGAGGTTGATTGATTATGAACCATCAGCCCTCACCATAGGGGGCCGTAAAGGGAATATCTATACCCGGCTTTAGATCCAAGAGGCGGGGGCTCGTGGTCTTGAGAAAACGCAACGGCGCGGGAGAGGAAGAGGGCCATGGAAACAGGAAGTGCTGTCATCATCGTCTTGGGTCTAGTCCTTTTGGGATGGTATCAGAGGAGTCGAATCGCCGCGCTGGAAAGAGACCTTGCCTCGCAGAAAAATGTATTAGATAGGCTCAAAGTCTACTTCGACATTTTTGATCCAGAGCAGCTTCAACGATGGGTGAAAAACAAAGAAGAGACGACTAAAATGGAAGACGATTCAGAGATCCAGGAACTGCGATCTTTGATGCAAGGCTTGGTGGCAGAAAGGTTTGAAACCGGAAAGTGGGTTGAGAGAGAGGTCATTGCCTCGACAGATCTTATCATCAGATTGCTGTTTTATGCCTCACCTAGCGTTCGGGAAGAGTCCCTGGCAAAAATGCCCAATAGTATGTTTAAGGATGCCGTTAGAATGGTTGTGAACCGCATGCCGGAATACTGTCAGGTCTTTGCAGCTGGACAAGCATCCCCAGATGAGGGCCAAACCGAGACAAACGCCTAGCCGCACCTAAGCTTGTTCTCTCCAGACCAAAAGACAGCTCTTGCAACCCTCTGTTCAGAAATGTTCAGAAAGGCCACGCTGGTCTGCCGATCTCATGAGCCATCTAGGGCTCTTGTCCTAGCCGGTCTCGCCCTGCCATACAATCAAAGGGAAAACAACTGCCGGCCAGGACATGTGTTGGGCTCAATGAACCGTTCAAGGCCATTGCGGTTTTGGCAACAGCCCTTTGCTATCAATAGTCTTGGGAAAGGATTGTGGAATACTTCACCATCCTCAAGAGCTCACCTCTTGCACTGAACGTGTCGGGAGATTGTATGTCAAGATCGACCCGCTCAGACCCTTCAGAACTGCGCCCCACCACAGAATGGCTCACGATCTTTGCCACATCTGTCACCACACAAAGGACAAGGAAGTCTTTTCGTATCCCTTTTAGAAAAAGGTACTCTGCCAAGCGATGATACTCAGGGGGGTAATCTAAAAGGGATCTCACATCACCGTAGTTGCACTTAAGGTGAAACCTCACCGTCCTGTCCTCTGAGGGGTCATCGGAGAGACGACAGGTAAAATGAACAAAGGTCTCGTTCTCCTGCCCTATGATGTCATCCAGAAATCCGTCAAACAGGACCGGTCTGCCCTCTTTGTTGGCAAGCAGGTTCTTTAGGTTGTAAGTCAACACCTTTCTCTCAGCGAAGTCCCCAGGGGGGAATCTCACAGCATCATGCTGTTTGGCCAGGGTTTGCGTGATCTGTCTCATCTCCTGTTCCCAGCCTTGAGTCGATTCTTCATGATCCTTTGGGCCGCAAGACAGGAGCAAGAACGACACACACAAGAAAGCCACCGTCCCATGGAGGTTTCCCCTTTTCATAAGACCTACCTCAAATTTCGCACCCCTCGTTTCCACCAATAGCAGGTGTATCAAGACTTGATGAAATCGTAAAAAGTCGGAAAATACCTCTTTCCGTCATACCGGCGAAAGCCGGTATCCAGTCTTTTCAATGTGTTCTGGACTCCGGCGTTCGCCGGAGCGACAAGGTTCAGCACTTTCTACGAACCCGTCAGACTTGTACCCCTCGGATTTGCCAACAGAGGGATGGAGAAATTCGCTGAACGAAGGCCTACAGCCATTGCCACCCACAATCTGCGCACAGCTACTAAAGGCATTGGAGGCCGAAGAGAAGCGGATTTCCCCATCCCGAGGCTTCCATTGCATAGAAAAGGCCCAAACCAGTGCCCTGCCCTTTTCTAGAAACCTCAGCACGCTTCTAGCCGTTATTTCAAGTGGTTGATAGGGGTGCGAAATTTGAAAACCAACCTTCTTATGCCGATCGTTCACTCCAGTGAAAAGTCAGGGTTGAACATGGCACAAATCAGTTCTTTGGGACAGTCATGGGCGTTAACAACATGGAGATACACTTCTTCGTCCCTATCCTTGATGTCTTTGAATATCTCCTCTGCAATGGCGCCAATGGGCTCAAGGTCATCCACTGCAATGACGGCACGAAAGCGGTTCAAGCCCCGCTCGTCTCTCTCTTTCATACCCTTAAGAAGCACCGCCGGAAGGTGGGCTCTGACAAGAGATGGATCATTCGTCGGCCAAATGTAGATGAGCAGCCGGTTACCTATTGTCATCGTCTGGAGGCATGTGTTTCCGAAACGATCACCAACACCGGCTTCAATCTGCTCAAATACTTCATCTGGGCATTGGCATCCCAAAACGCCTTTCACAAATGCTATGATCTCTTTCCTATTGTCCATATTCAGCCTCCATAGACCTTCTTGCCAAACATGAATGGTTCCTTCTTTTTCGATACCCTTCCCGCAGCAGATCAATGATGCTTGGGGACCCGTAAGTTGCATCACCAACCATGGCCACGGGCAGCATCTCAATCACTGAGTTAGTAACAAAAGCGCCATCAAATTGATGCAACTCCTCCGGTCTGACCGTGGATTCGGTCAGCGGGATGCCTATGGCGCAGGCAACCTTCAAAATCTGTTTGCGCGTGACACCTGGGAGCAGACCTGCATCTGTGGGTGGCGTCACAAGTCGGCCCTTGTCTAAGAAGAATACATTGCTGATGCTACCCTCGGTAATATCACCACGTTCATTGGTAAACAGGGCATCGAAAAAACCCGCCTTTCTAGCCCAGTTGAAAACGTATGCGTTTTCCAAGTATGAAGTCGTCTTAAACCGCACGAGGGGTGATCGTGAAAGCCTCTGAAAGGGCGCAAGACCCAATCTGACCCTTTTGTCCTGTTGGGTGCAGGTCTTCTCAAGGGGTTCCCAAGTAGTCTGAAAAGAGGTCGTCTCGGCCTCGTGATTGCCATAGGAAATCAGGTTGAGTCGAAGCCGGGCCTCTACATCGCCAGGGATCTCGTTCAATGCCTGCCTTAAAGCCTCCAGGGCCCTTTGCCTGGAAAAGGGAAAGGAAAAGAAGCGGCACCCCTCTGCCATGCGATCCAAGTGGTCTTCTACAAAGGCAAGCCTTCTGCCTTCATAGACGCGGAAGGTTTCAAAAAGGCCCTCACCAAATGAAAGTGTTCGGTTTTTCATCTACAGCGCAATCCCCAAAGCCATCATGGAGGCTTTCGCCTTGATGATACTTTCCTCATATTCGAGCTCAGGATCTGAGT
>Ga0272444_10004558_pt1 | contig 12215 bp, 14 predicted proteins | sample SSMForm13_FD_201033 | JGI IMG/M metagenome (GOLD analysis project Ga0272444, IMG submission 201033) | Marine sediment archaeal communities from Little Sippewissett salt marsh, Falmouth, MA, United States - SSM-Form-13 | ecosystem: Environmental > Aquatic > Marine > Wetlands > Sediment ... | reverse complement strand
CTGCTCCGGCGTGAGATCCCCGTACACACCCATGTCAATGACATTGCCGGCAATGGCCAGGCGCACGGCCAGGGCAAAAGGATCGGCAGCGGTTTTTAAGCGCTGGTACAGTTCGGGCAGCATGTCCAGGGCCATGCGGTTAAAGCGCTGCTTTGCTTGCAGGTAGGGATCGTCCACACCGGTGATGTCCCGCAGGTGGCTGTGTATCTGCCGGGCGACAGCGGGCGGGCTGTCGGACATGTCCATGTCCGCGGTCAGACGCAGCACGCGGCGCATGACTTTAAGATGTATATCTTCGTTAGGCGACACGAAACGAGCGGTTTCCAAGGCCTGGCGCACCAGGCAGGGTATGCAGTCCAGGGCCGATTTCACGCGAAACGCCCTTGGAGCTTTTGTTTGCAAGACCAGTGTATGTTCGGGTGCATGTGGTTATATCCTTAAAATGGTTGTTTTGCTAATAGCTACACAGGTTCTACCTGGGAGGCAATAAAAAGATAGGCCGGTCTTTCGTGCATTTTGCACTATTGTCCGCGTTTGCCCCTGCCGTCGTGTTCCGGCACTGCAATCCGGTAGGCTTTAATCTTGCGGTACAGGGTGGACGCGTTAATGCCCAGTTCCGCCGCCGCCCGGCCGCGGTTGCCCCGGCAGCGTTCCAGGGTCCGGGTGATGAGCAGCTTTTCCATCTCCGCCAACGACACCGGGCCGGGCGCCTGTTTTTCCTGGGCGCCGCGCAGCTCCGGCGGCAAATCTTCCATGGTGATCATCCCGGTCCGGCACAGCACAAAAGCTTGTTCCAGGATATTTTCCAATTCACGCACATTGCCCGGAAAAGGGTGTTTCAACAAGGCGGCCATCACCCTGTCCGTAACGCCGGCCACCTGCCGGCCCTGCAGCCGGTTAAATTTGGCCACTATGTGCTTGATTAGCAAAGGGATGTCCGCGCGCCGTTGCGACAGGGGCGGTAATTGCAACAGGATGACCCGGACCCGGTAAAAAAGGTCCTCCCGAAATCGCCCCCTGGCGACCAAGTCCGCTAAATCCTGGTTGGTGGCGGCCACGACGCGTACATCCACCCGCTCCGGCTTTAACGCCCCCAACGGTTCTATGGTTCTTTCCTGCAGAACGCGCAGCAGGCGTACCTGCATGGCGGGCGACACGTCGCCGATTTCGTCTAAAAAGATGGTCCCACCATCCGCGAGCGCGAATTTGCCTGGTTTGTCCCGGGTGGCGTCCGTAAACGCGCCCGCTTTGTAGCCAAAAAGCTCGCTTTCCAGCAGGGTATCGGGCAAAGCGGCGCAATTGACCACAACAAATGGTTTCTCCTTACGCGGCGATAGGTTATGAATGGCCCGGGCGAACAGCTCCTTACCCGTACCGCTCGCTCCTTGCAGCAACACGGTACTGCTGCTTTCCGCCACCTGGGGCAGGATGGCGAAGAGCTTTTGCATGGCAGCGCTTTTGCCCACAATATCGGCAAAGGTGTAGCGATCCTGGAGTTTTTTGCGCAACTCTTCGATCTGGCTCAGGTCCTGGAATGTTTCCACCCCGCCGATAATGGCGCCGGTTTCGTCTTTCAGCAGGGCTGTTGATATGCGCACCGGTACACGCTCACCCTGATCGTTGATGATATAGGCCAAGGCATTGACAATGGGCTTCCCACTGGCCATGGTGCGGCGCAGGGGGCAGTCCGTTTCGCATACTGACGCGTGAAACACGTCGCAGCAGCGGCTGCCCACGGCCTCTTGCTTAGGGACCTGGGTGATGCGCTCCGCGGCCTGGTTAAAGGAGGTAATGCGCCAGTCTAAGTCTACGGTGAATACCCCTTCGTTTAAGGAATCCAGGATAATCGTTTCCCGTTCCGCGTGGGTATTGCTTTTGACCATAACTACCTCGCTATTATCTCATTTTGCAATAATGTCTCATGGCTAATATAGCATTTTGCAATAATATGTCAAGCCTTGTTTTTCAGCAAAATACATTAAGTTCATGATATTTAGTGACTTATTTTTTTATCAATACGAAAGCCAACTTTGGCATGTAATATGCATAAGGAATTGGCATGAAAAAAGTCGCCATACCCTATTGGCAAAACCGGATTTCCCCGGTCTTTGATGTCGCCGGCCGGTTGCTGGTTGTTACCATGGCAAACGGTACGGAACAGGGCAGGCAGAGTGTCGCTCTGATAGACAGAGATATACGGGCCCGGGCCTTGACGCTCTCCCGCCTTGGTGTACAGGTGCTCATCTGCGGCAACCTGTCCCGGCCGTTGCAAATGGCAGTGGCCCAACAGGGCATTGAAGTAATTGCCCACATATGCGGCGACGTGGAACACGTGCTTGCCGCGTATGCCGGTGGGCGGTTGTTACAGGATGATTTCCTAACACCCGGGGCGCGCGGACGGGGACGGCGTTTACGCGTGCGCCGCAGAGGAGGCAGATAGGGATGGGGCAACCACTTTGTAAGGAGGAAGCATAACATGCCAAGAGGAGACAGAACAGGTCCTGATGGAATGGGACCAAGAACCGGAAGAGGAATGGGCATTTGCTCCGGCTTCCCGACGCCGGGTTATACGAATCCCGCCCAAGGCAGCGGCCGCGGGCGCGGCCAAGGCGGAGGGCGTGGCACGGGACGCGGGCGCAGCACAGGACGCGGCGGCCGGGGACGCAGATAACACACATTGGACCGGCCCTGAGAGCCGGCCCGTTAGAGCCTAAACAAGGAGGCAAAAATGCCAAGAGGAAACGGACAAGGACCTCCGCAGGGAGGGGGCCGCGGACGCGGCCGGATGGGTGGACCGCTTTCCGCCGGACCCGGTGGGAGCTGTGTGTGCCCCAAGTGCGGCCATACTATGGCCCATGTACCTGGTCAGCCCTGTAATCAGCAGGTGTGTGCCAAATGCGGCACCGCTATGACCAGGGGAAACGCATAATAACACAATAGAAAGGAGATATACAATGCCAGGAGGAGACAGAACAGGACCCGCAGGAATGGGGCCCATGACGGGACGGGCCATGGGGTACTGCGCGGGCTACACCGCGCCCGGCTTTGCCAGCCCCGGTTTTGGCAGGGGATATTTTGGCATGGGCCGCGGACGCGGCTGGCGCAACCGCTATTATGCCACCGGTATGCCCGGCTGGCAGCGCGCGGCCATGCCGCCGGCCTACGGCGCGCCCTACGCGGCGCCGCCGCAGGCAGCGAACCCCCAGATGGAACTGGACGCTTTGAAACGCCAGGCCGAGTACTTTGAGCAGGCCCTGCAGCAAATTAAACAGCAGATGGAGAATCTTCAAGCACAGGCAAACGCAACCACAGACAAGTAATTCAAACAGGCCGAAATACCGAGGCTTCGGGGTTTTCCCGGCCCCGGTATTTCTTTGCCTTTTAGGAGAAACAGGGAACATGAAAATAGCAGTAACAGCATACAGTAACACTCTTGACGCACAGGTAGACAGCCATTTTGGCAGGTGCGCCTGGTTTCTTATCGTTGATACAGACACCATGGACACGGAAGCCATGGAAAATCCCAACCGGGCTTTGGGCGGAGGCGCGGGGATACAGTCCGGAACCATGCTGGCACAGAGAGGCGTGAGCCACATACTGACCGGCAACTGCGGTCCAAATGCGTTTCAAACCCTCGCGGCCGCAGGCATTCAAATCATAGTGGGCTGCTCGGGGACCGTACGGCAGGCGGTAGAGCAATTTAAAAGCGGTACGCTTTCGGCGGTAAACCAGGCCAATGTAGCCAGCCATTTCGGTACCGGCGGAGCAATGGGCCGGGGCCGCGGCCTTGGTATGGGCCGAAGGAGCCAGGCGCCCATGTCGCCCCCTCCGCCCCAAGCGCAGACCCAGCCGAAACCGGATGAACTGGCCCTGTTGCAGCAGCAGGCGGACGCGTTGAACCAACAGATGAAACAGATACAGCAGCGCATCCAGGAATTGTCCAAAAACCGCAATGAAACCTAACAACACGACATCCATGATAGTAGCGGTTGCCAGCGGCAAGGGCGGCACAGGCAAAACCACGGTGGCAACGAACCTGGCGGTTACCGCGAGCCGGGATTATTCCGTGGCATACTTAGACTGCGACGTTGAAGAACCCAATGGCGCTATTTTTCTCAAACCCGACATCACGCGGGATGTGCCGGTTGGCACCCCCATCCCCATTGTGGACCAGGAAAAATGCACGGGCTGCGGCAAATGCGCCGCTATCTGCCAGTTTAGCGCCATTGTCGTCCTGAAGAAACAGGTGCTGACCTTCCCGGAGTTGTGCCATGGCTGTGCCGGCTGCTGGCTGGTGTGCCCGGAGGGCGCCATCAGCGAAGGCCAGCACGCCATCGGCCGCATGCAAAGCGGCAGGGCCGGCGCCGTTGCTTTTTCCCAGGGAGTGCTGGATATCGGCCAGGCCATGAGCCCGCCGGTCATCCGGGCGGTCAAGTCCGCCATGCCGCCAGCGGACATGGTGTTCGTGGACTGCCCGCCCGGTACGTCCTGCCCGGTGATAGAGGCCATTCAGCACAGCGATTATGTGCTGCTGGTCACAGAGCCCACTCCCTTTGGCCTGCATGATTTGAAACTGGCGGTTGAAACGGTGCGCAAGCTGGCGATTCCCTTTGGTGTGGTCATCAACCGTGCGGGCAGCGGCGATTCAAACACGCAGCAGTTCTGCAGGGACGAGGACATCCCAATTCTCGCGGAAATAGCCGATGAGCGCCAAGTGGCGGAGGCGTATTCCAGGGGGCTGTTGGCCTGCCAGGCATCTTCGGCCTACCAGGCGTCCATAACAGCCATACTAAAGGCCCTAAGAAGGGAGGAGAAGGCGACATGAAAGAACTCATCGTAATCAGCGGCAAAGGAGGCACCGGCAAAACGTCCATTGTGGCTTCATTCGCGGCTCTCAGCCAATCGGTTTTGGCAGACTGCGACGTCGATGCCGCGGACCTGCACCTGGTACTGTCGCCGGATAAAATAAGCAGCCACACCTTTTCCGGAGGCAAGCGCGCTGAAATTAACGCGGAAAAATGCACCGCCTGCGGCACATGCGCCGAGTTGTGCCGCTTTGAGGCCATTGCCAAAACAGACCCTGCCACCGCCGGTGCCGCTCTCTACTTTCGCGTGGATCCCGTTTCCTGCGAAGGCTGCGGCGTGTGCGCCTGGTTCTGTCCCGAAAAAGCCATACACTTTGGGCCGGTGGTAAACGGTGAGTGGTACATATCCACCACCCGCCACGGTCCCATGGTGCACGCGAAGCTGCATATCGCGGAGGAAAACTCAGGCAAACTGGTGAGTTTGATTCGCAAGCAGGCCCGGCAGGCGGCGGAGGAAAAGAACATCCCTCTGGTCTTGGTAGACGGCTCCCCGGGTATCGGCTGCCCGGTCATCTCGTCCATTACCGGCGCGGACATGGTACTCATTGTCACGGAGCCCACTTTAAGCGGCCTGCACGACTTGGACCGCGTGGCTGATTTGGCGGCCCATTTTTCCATACCCGCCCTGGTGTGCATCAATAAGTGGGATATTAATCCGGATATGTCGGACCACATCGCCCGGCGCGCGGAAGAACGCGACCTCCAGGTGGCCGGCCGGGTGCGTTACGACACCATGGTAACGGATGCCCAGATACACAAGCTGTCCGTGGTGGAGTACGGGGACAGCGGCAGCGCGCGGGATATCCGCGCGGTGTGGCGGCAGGTAGAAACCGAGCTGAACCGGCCGCGATAAGGGTGAATCAGCGCAGGCCCAGTTTGACGCGAAAGCGGCAGGCCGGGTCGCCCTGCTTGATGGAGGCTAAAAGCTCCACTTCCACGGTGGCATTCAGCACGGTTTCAAACATCTCTTTGAGCCAGCCGCGGGAACACAGGCAAAAGGTGTCAGCTGTGTCTTTGGGGACATCCAGCTTGAGGTGGCAGAAGCATTTTTCGTAGGTAATGTGGATAATGTCGCCATCGCGTCGCACGTTTTTGCCGCCAATCCACGTGCCCAGCAGCTTCAGCAGGGCATCCAGGTTCCCGGAGCATGACTTGGCCGAAGCAACAGCCCCCAGCCGGGCGCAGGCCCGGCCGCAGCGCTCCATGACGCGCGCTGCCGCCTGTTTGTCCGCTAACTCATCCACGCCTGCTACCATCTGCAGGATATAGGGTTTGCACAGGTCTTTATCACTCATACTACTCTCCTCCGGGCCGAAATGCCGGCCGAGTCATAATAATGTCAAACGGTAAAACAGATAAGGGGCAATACAGATCCATAACAGCACCAACAGCCACAATCGGCCTTTGGCGATGTTGTAATCGTGCAGCAGTTCGCGCCAGGAATGGCCGGCCACGTAGCGGCCGAATAAAAACTCAAACCCTGTGGTTAAAAACAGCCAAATACCGCCTATCAGCAGGGCCTGGCCGGTTGATTCCAGCGGGCGCCAGCGGTTCAGCAGCCAGATGTATGTGCCGAAAAACACAATGGCTGTAAGCGAAGACAACTGGTGGGCGCGCTGCTCGCCCAGGGGCTTGGCAAACAAAACCTGGCGCAGCAGACCGTTCGCTATACCAACAATTATCATGGGCGGCCAGGCCAGGATGTGCCATACAAAGGGATCAGCCATTGTGTTGCCTCCGGGAAACATTGCCTGTTGTATGTTGTTTGTCTAATATACCCTGGATGAAAGGGCATGGCAAAGCCTTTCTTAACGCCACTGAAGGCAGCTTTGAGGCTCTTGCCAAGGGATAATTTTCTTGCTAATGCCGAGAGTATCACTATAAAACTTGACAAATGCCGCGGAAGTGGCGGAATTGGCAGACGCGCTGGACTTAGGATCCAGTGAGGCGACTCGTGGGGGTTCAAGTCCCCCCTTCCGCATAAGCAAAACAATGAAAGGAAGAGAGGGATGAAGGCAGAACTGGAACACACCAAACCATATGAAATGCAGATCAAGGCAGAGATAGACAAGGAAGACGTACAGAAAAAGTACGATGAAAAGCTGGAGTATATCAGAAAAAATTACGAATTTAAGGGATTCCGCAAAGGCAAAACCCCCCTGTCCCTGATACGGGCCAAACTGGGCAACAGCCTGGATGACGACCTGGCCCAGGAAATTATTCCTGAATACATCGAAAAAATCACCAAGGAAAAGGAAATAAAACCCCTTACCCGCGCGGACATCAAGGATTTTACCATCAAAGAAGGCGATCCCCTTGCCTTTACCGCGACTTTTGAAGTGGTGCCGGACATTTCACTGGAACAGGAGCAGTATTTCGCGCTGCCCCTGACCAGCAGGCCCACAGCAGCTACCGACCAGGAAGTCAACGAACGCCTGGACACGTTTCGCGAGGAAAAGGCCGTGCTCAAGCCGTTTGACGGCGAGATCGACGACGGCATCATGGCCTACGGCAACCTGTCGATAAGCAGCAAAAAAGACGAGGAAAAGAAACTGGAGAAAGAGGAATTCCTGGTAACCAAGGGTTCTTTCGTTGTGGGCGAATTGCTCTTTAGCGAATTGCTGGGCAAAAAACGGGACGACATGGTGGTTAAAGAATGCGAACTGCCCGCGGATTTTGAGTCATTCTCCAAGGGCGAAGACGTGCGCATTGTCTACCGCGTGACATCCACCAAGCGCAAGGAACTGCCGGAACTCAACGACGATCTGGCCAAGCAGATAGACGCGGACGTAAAGGACTTGGCAGAGCTCAAAGCCAAGCTTAAGCAAAACGTGGAAGCCTATAAAAAGCAGCGCAACGACCGCTATTTACAGGAGCAGGTAAAGAAGACGCTGGTGGAAAAAATCGCAGTGGAGGCGCCGCCCTTTCTGATTCACATGGAGTACGCCAACCTCTTAAACCGCTACGGCCAGCAAATGCAGCAATTGGGCATCGGTTTCCCCTCTGAAGAAGCAAAGGAACAGTTCTTACAGGGCAGGGAGGAAGAAGCGCAAAGCAACGTAAAGGTAGACCTCATCCTCACTGCCATTGCCGACAAGGAAAAGATAGAGGTGCCCTTTAAGGAAGTCAAAGAGCGGATTGACGAGATTGTCACGGGCCGGCCCAACAGCAGCGAGATGCGCAAGGAGCTGCTGAAAGACAGCCAGTTCAATTTCCTGAAAGACGAAATCCGCCAGGAAAAAACCATTGAATTGATAATCAGCAAGGCAACCATCAGCGAAAGCGACACAGAGGAAGAAAAAACAGATCAGGAGAAGAAGTGACCATGTCTTATCCACCCATTGTAATTGAACAGACCAAGTGGGGCGAACGCACCTATGACATCTACTCCCGTCTGATGAAGGACCGCATTATCTTTATCGGTGTGCCCATTGTGGATGAAATCGCCAACACCGTTATCGCCCAACTGCTGTTTCTGGAATCCGACGACCCGGACCGGGACATCAACATATACATCAACAGCCCGGGCGGTTCCATCACCGCCGGACTGGCCATCTACGACACCATGCAGTACATTAAGCCGGACATCACCACCATTTGCGTGGGTCAGGCCGCTTCCATGGGCGCCATACTGCTGACCGCGGGCACAAAGGGCAAGCGCTTCGCCCTGCCCTATTCACGCATCCTGCTGCACCAGCCCATCGGCGGTTTCCAAGGCCAGGCCACGGATATAGACATTCACGCCAAGGAAATTCTGCGCATGAAAAAACTGATGCATGAAATCCTGCACAATCACACGGGCCAGACATTAAAGCGCATAGAGCAGGACACGGACCGCGATTTTATCATGACCGCCAAGGACGCCAAGGCATACGGCCTGATTGATGAAGTCATCAAACACAAAAAACTGCTTAAAAAGGAAAAATAGTATTGGCTGTTACCACGCAACAGAAAATCCTGAACATCATCCCTTTGCGGGGATTGTTCATATTTCCCAATAACATAAAGCCCATAATCGTGGGCCGCAGCTACTCCGTGCACTCCATCCAGGACAGCCTTGAGCACAGGCAGCATATTGTCCTGGCCACGCAAAAACGCGCGGAGGAAGAGGAAATTCGTTTTATTAACTTTTTCACTACCGGCATCAAGGCCCGGATCCTCAAGGCCATCCGCATGGAAGGCAACACCTACAAGGTTCTCATCGAGGGCCTGAACCGGGTACGGATAAAAGACATCTTCTTTTCGGACCAGGTGCTGCGTTGCGCCTACCAAGGCTTACCCATACGGCGCAAGGTGCCCCAGGGCTACGAGGATTTCTTGGAAGATATCTACAGCCTGTACAACCGCTATGCCGAGAAAAAGCGGGTGTCCGCCCTGAAGCTGGAGCACGAGACCGGTGATAATCCCGGCAGGCTGCTGGACATGATAGCCGCCAAGCTGCCTATCTCCGCCAGTGAACAATATTTGATAATCAATGCCATAAGCCTCGCCAAGCGGGCCGATTTGGTATATGAATTCCTGTACCGTGAAAACGAACGCTTAGACATAAAAGAACGCATCAAGAACCGCATCAAGGACCGGGTGGAGGAAAGCCAGAAACAATTCTTCCTAAACGAGCAGATTAAGGCCATTAAGCAGGAAATGGGCCAGGAGGAATCCGATGAGGACGAACTGCTGGAAATAAAGAAGCAGATAGAAGCCTCGCCCATGAGCGTGGAAGCCAAGGAAAAGGGTTTAAAGGAGCTCAAGCGCCTGCAGAAATTGCCCTTCCTGTCTGCCGAGGTGGGCGTTATCCGCAACTACCTGGACTGGCTGCTGGCCCTGCCCTGGAAGAAGAAGAAGCGCGAACGCATTGATTTGAAACACGCCAAGAAAATCCTGGATGACGACCATTACGGCCTGGACAAAATAAAAGAACGCATCATCGAACACCTGGCCATCCGCAAGCTCAGCCGGGCGCAAAACCCCACCATTCTCTGTTTCGTGGGGCCGCCGGGCACGGGGAAAACCAGCCTGTCCAAATCCATCGCCCGGGCCACGAACCGCGAGTTTGTGCGCGTATCCTTAGGCGGCACCCGGGACGAAGCGGAAATCCGCGGCCACCGCGTAACCTACGTGGGCAGCATGCCCGGGCGCATCATCCAAAGCATGCGCAAGGTCAAGAGCATTAATCCCGTGTTCCTGCTGGACGAGATAGACAAGCTGGGCATGGATTTTCGCGGTGATCCGGCTTCCGCCCTGCTGGAAGTGCTGGATCCGGACCAGAACAAGCATTTCAGCGACCATTTCCTGGAAGTGGAGTATGACCTGTCCCAGGTCATGTTTATTACCACGGCCAATAACTACACCATCCCCAAACCCCTGCTGGACCGCATGGAAGTGTTGGAGCTGGAAGGCTACACGGACGTGGAAAAACTGGAAATCGCCAAGCATTTCCTGCTGCCCAAGGAGCTGAAATTCAACGGCTTAACAGCGGAAAAGCTGGTCTTTTCCGACGCCGCCTTGCTGGAAATCATACACAAGTACACCCGTGAAGCCGGCGTGCGCAACCTGCAGCGGGAGATCGGCCGCCTGCTGCGCAAGCTGGCCCGTAAAAAGGTGGAAGAAAAACGCAAGCTGGATATAACCATCACCTCCAAAGACGTGCGCAAGCTGCTGGGTGTGGCCAAGTTTCAGCCCAGCCCTTTTTTCAAAGGCAGGGCGGTCGGCGAGGCCACGGGCCTGGCCTGGACCACTGAAGGCGGAGACGTCCTGTCCATTGAAGTAATCCTTACCCAGGGCCAGGGCAATATCATCATGACCGGCAACTTAAAAACCGTGATGAAGGAGTCCGCCAAAACCGCCTTGAGTTACGTGAAATCACGCTTAAAGCAGCAGGGCAAGGAAATGGAGGACCAGGACATACACATCCACCTGCCCGAAGGCGCCATTCCCAAGGAAGGTCCCTCAGCGGGCATCACCCTGGCCACGGCCATCTTTTCGGCATTCAGCAAAAAGCGGGTCAACAAGGAAATCGCCATGACCGGCGAAATCACGCTCAAAGGCCGCGTACTGCCTGTTGGCGGCATCAAGACCAAACTGCTGGGCGCGGTGCGCCGCGATATTGCGGATGTTATCATTCCGGACGCGAACCAGAAGGACCTGGCGGATTTACCTGACGCAATCCGCGACAAGCTGACCATCCACACCGTAGCCTCCATGGATGATGTGTTTAGCCTGGTAATCCCCAATTAGATGGAATGGCGGATTGAACCCTTTGCCATTGTCTTCTCTTTGCAGCAGGCCCATGGTATAGACGGCTATCCCCTGCACATCGCCTTTGCCGGCAAAAGCAATGTGGGCAAGAGCAGCTTGCTGAACGCGGTGTTTAAGCAAAAAAACATGGCCCGCGTCAGCGGCCAGCCCGGCAAGACCCGGGGCCTGCATTTTTACCGCCTCAATGACACCGCGCTGCTCTGCGATTTGCCGGGCTACGGCTACGCGCGCATGTCCAAAGAATGGCGCAACCGCTTTATCCGCTTAAGCGGGGCGTATTTCAAGCGCTATGCCGCCAGGCTGATGGTGTTTGTGCTGGTGGATATCCGGCGCAAACCGGACCACATGGACTTCTCACTGCTGTCGCTAATACGCGATTGCGGCATCTGCTGCCGCGTGGTTTTAACCAAAGCGGACAAGCTCTCACACATGCGGGCGGCTGCCGCGGGACAGGACATGCAGCGCCTGTTGGCGGAGAAACACAACATCCCCGCCCCCTTGCTGACCAGCGCGCGCAAACGCGACGGCTTGGCACAGTTAAGGGAGCTCATGTCCCGCGCCGTTGCCGCGGGCACGCCCCTGCCGCCTACGGCCTGATAAGCACCTGGGTGAAATAGTAAAAGTCACCGGTCTTCACCACGCCCACACCGCCTAAGGTAAAGCTGGGCTCTAACAGCACGGCCCTGTGTTCCGCGCTGGCCTGCCACTCGTCCATGACCTTTTGCGCGGGATCGCTGTAGCCGGCCACCAGGCCGATATTTTCCCCCCAGGCGGAAAACGCGATGCATGCCTGGTTTAAGCGGTCACCGGCGTTTAAGCCCTCCGGGCTGGTGTGGTTAAAGTAGTCGCGCTGGGCCATGTCCAGGCTGTGGTTGCGTGCCACGTTGCGCACTCCGGCGTGGAGTTCCAGCACATTCAGGCCGTTGGCGGCCCGATAGGCATTGGTGAGCACAAAGAGTTGATCTTCTATGGCCGGCATGTACTGCGGCGTGCCGGTCTCAAGGTCGTCATCACCACCTGTCGTGCAGCCCATGCACAACAGCAATATGGCCAATATAACGAAAGGAACGTGTTTCATAACTCTCTCCCAAGTAC
>Ga0272444_10004554_pt1 | contig 12220 bp, 2 predicted proteins | sample SSMForm13_FD_201033 | JGI IMG/M metagenome (GOLD analysis project Ga0272444, IMG submission 201033) | Marine sediment archaeal communities from Little Sippewissett salt marsh, Falmouth, MA, United States - SSM-Form-13 | ecosystem: Environmental > Aquatic > Marine > Wetlands > Sediment ... | reverse complement strand
CTGCAGGGACGATACGGAGACACACACCAGAGAGGATGTAGGAGAGTGTGACAGGCTCAGCGACACGCTTTGCCCGGAACGACAGCGCCCCCGGCCACCACCGCAGGGGCGTGTTGCTTTGTGGTGGAGTCTCTTGCAGCGACGGAAGTTGTGGTAACTGCTCTGAGGTGCACCGATGAACGTTTTCGAGCTCCGCGACCGTCTCATTGATGATTATGCATCCTTTGTCACCAGCTATGTCAACATCCGAGACCCCGAGATCCGCTCATACGTCGAGAATGAGTTCGCATCCGGGGCGTTGTGGCCGGAGCCCCTGATACAGCTCAATCCATCGTTCCAACGAGCCGAGACGATCGATGAGCTTGTTGCAGATGGAACCTTGTGCGAAGAGTGCTCCCGCATTTTCCGAAGGAAGACCTCGCCGCTCGATGGTGGCAAGGGGATGCGCCTGTACAAACACCAATCTGAAGCCATTCGCCTTGCCGCAGCAGGCGACAGCTACGTACTGACAACGGGAACTGGCTCCGGGAAGAGCCTTGCATACATCATCCCAATCGTTGATCGCGTCCTGCGACGAGGTTCCGGCAAGGGTGTCCAAGCAGTCATTGTGTATCCCATGAATGCCCTGGCGAACAGCCAATGCCTTGAATTGGAGAAGTTCCTGAACTTCGGCTTTCCCGAAGGCAAGGCGCTCGTCACGTTCGCGCGGTACACGGGACAGGAGAAGGACGATAGGCGAATCGAGATTCAGGAGAACCCACCCGACATCATCCTGACGAACTACGTGATGCTTGAGCTAATCCTTACACGTCCCGATGATAGACCTCTGGTTCAGGCGGCTTGCGACCTGCAGTTCCTTGTGCTCGATGAGCTACACACCTATCGGGGGCGCCAAGGGGCAGATGTGGCCATGCTCGTGCGACGGGCGCGCGAGGCCTTCCAAGGCGAGAACCTGCAGTGCGTTGGCACGTCAGCAACGATGGCCAGTGACACGGGCTCCAACTCCTCTTCAACCGTTGCAGAGGTCACGTCTCGCATCTTCGGAGTCACGCTTGACGAGCATCATGTGCTTGGAGAAGCGCTTCAGCGGCTGACCGATGAGCCGAATTCGGAAGCTGTGAGTGAGATCGGACGACTCAAAGCGAGTGTGGAATCAGCGCGTACGTCGTTCTCGTCCATCGATGAACTTAAGGCGGATCCCCTCGCGTCGTGGATCGAGGCCAGGATTGGCGTGGCGACGAACCCAAGCACTGGGAAGCTTGCTCGTCGGGTTCCCCGGAGTGTCAGCGGCGAGGGAGGCCTGGCCAACGAACTGGCAGAGGAAACAGGTTGTACCGAGAGCGATTGCGAGAAGGCAATCCTCGCAGCGCTCCTCGCGGCGAATGCAGTCGAGCTTCCCGAATCTGAGGAATCCGCTTTCGCCTACAGGCTTCACCAGTTCATCAGCCGTGGCGACACCGTCTACGCGTCCATTGATGAGGACATGTCGCCAAACCGTCATCTCACGTTGCGGGGGCAGAAGTACGTCCCCGGAGATCGAGATCGCATCCTCCTGCCGTTGGTATTCTGTCGGCATTGCGGCCAGCACTACTACTCCGTCTGGAGAGACATTGAGAATCCGGGCCGGGAGTTCTACAAGCCGCGTGATCTTCTGGAGACCTCGGGCGAAAGAGAAGTCGATGCTGGCTATCTCTATGTTTCCTCCGATCGACCGTGGCCGGACCAGATGGACGAGATCATGGATCGGGTCCCGGACGATTGGCTCCAGGATGATGGCAAGTTGCGTCGCGATCGCCGGAAGGATCTGCCAGCTAGCGTCCTTGTGCGTGCGGATGGAGTCGAGAGTGAGAGCGGGTTGGCCGCTACATTCCTCACAGCCCCATTCCGATTCTGCCTTCGGTGTGGCGCATCGTATGATTTCACTCAACGGTCCGACTTCCCGAAGCTCTCTCCTGTGGGCACAGAAGGCCGTAGTACCGCAACTACAATCCTCTCTCTGTCCATGATCCGGAATATGGCGCGGATCACGTATGACCGCACTGCCCGCAAGCTCCTGAGCTTCACCGACAACCGCCAAGATGCATCTCTCCAAGCGGGCCACTTCAATGACTTCATTGAGGTCGGGCTTCTTCGCTCTGCACTGCAACGAGCCGTGGAAAACGCAGGAGAAGCAGGCATCGGCTATGACGAACTTCCGTCAAGGGTGTTCGAGGAGCTGGGGTTCCCCCTCACAACATACGCCTTTGACCCCGGGATCAAGGGGAATGCCCGTGATCAAACGGATGCGGCCATGCGAGAGGTCATCACCTATCGGCTCTATCGCGATCTTCGCAGAGGATGGAGAATCCTCGCACCCAACCTGGAGCAAACCGGGCTTCTTCGCATCGACTACCTCTACGTGGATGCCGCATGTGCGGACGAAGAAGAGTGGGCGAACACGCATCCTGCCTTGGCCGAGGCAAGCCCCGAAACGCGCGCAAAGGTTGCCCGGGTGGTTCTCGACGAGCTACGACGACAGCTTGCGATCCGAGTGGACTTCCTAAGCTCCCAGTATCAGGAAGGTATGCTTCAGCGGAGCCACCATCATCTCGCACCTCCCTGGGGATTCGACGAAAACGAGACACTACGAAGTCTTTCACACAGTGCCCTCGCATTCCCGAGATCCAAAGCGAAGTATGAGTCGCACGAGAACGTGTACATCTCCTCTCGCGGTGGATTCGGCCGCTATCTTCGAAGGACAACGACATTCCCTAAGTACGAGTCGAAGCTGTCGCTGGAAGAGACAGATCAGATCATCCATGACCTCTTCAGGATACTGCGCACGTATGGGGTGCTTGCTCCCGGAGGTACGGACTTAGAGAAGGATCTGTCCTATCAGCTCGACGCAACCGCAATGCGCTGGCATGCAGGAGACGGCACTTCGGGGTTTCGAGATCCGATTCGCCAGCCGACCGAGTCATCGGAGTCGGCCCCGCCAAACCGCTTCTTCATCGACTACTACCGGGACGTAGCGCCAAACACCAGAGACATCCGAGCACACGAGCACACAGCTCAGGTGCCTGGTGAGATCAGGGAAAAGCGCGAGGAGCAGTTCCGGAGTGGGGACCTACCCATCCTCTTCTGTTCCCCAACCATGGAACTCGGAATCGACATCGCGGAACTCAGCGCTGTGAACCTGCGGAACGTGCCACCAACACCGGCCAACTACGCACAACGAAGCGGAAGAGCCGGACGGAGCGGGCAGGCAGCCATGGTATTCACGTACTGCTCGGGGGGCAGTCCACACGACCAGTACTACTTCCGACACCAAGACCAGATGGTTGCCGGCATCGTCAGTCCGCCCCCCATCGATCTGTCAAACGAAGATCTCTTGAGAGCTCATGTCCATGCGTTGTGGCTCGCGGAATCGGGTCTGAAACTCGGGAGAACGCTCGCTGAACTCCTGGATCTCAGTACGACGCCGCCCGCCACGAAGCTCCAACCACAGGTCGTCGACGCCCTTGCAGATGCCAAAGCGAGGGGCCGAGCCCGGGAACGGGCAATGCGAGTTCTTCAGACACTTCAAGAGGATCTCGAGGGCACCGATTGGTATCGTGAGGACTGGTTGGATGGCGTTCTGGCCGGCATTGCCGTCAGTTTCGATCAAGCCTGCAATCGCTGGCGCGATCTCTATCGCTCGGCTCATGAGCAATCCCGCAAGCAGGGCGAGATCGTGCGTGACGCGTCGCGAAGTCCTCAAGACAAGAAGCGCGCACAACGGCTTCGACAAGAAGCCGAGCGCCAGATCTCATTGCTAACCGAGCCGGAGAGCATCGTTCAATCCGATTTCTACAGCTACAGGTACTTCGCGAGTGAGGGCTTCCTTCCAGGCTACAACTTCCCGCGATTGCCGCTCTCTGCTTTTGTGCCAGGACGCATCATGAAGTCCGGTGAGGAAGAGTATCTCTCGCGGCCACGCTTCCTGGCCATTACTGAGTTTGGGCCGCGCGCCGTTATCTACCACGAAGGGTCTCAGTACGTGATCAATCAAGTGATGCTGCCTGCGCAGGCAACCGAGGACATCGATACGATCGAGGCCAAGATCTGTGAAAACTGCGGCTACCTCCACCCAAGCAAGGCTGGAGAAGGTCCGGAGAAGTGCGAGTTGTGCGGCGAAGACCTGCCGCCGCCCTGGCGCAGGCTCTTCCGGTTGCAGAACGTTGTCGCCAAGCGGCGGGATCGCATTACCTGCGATGAAGAGGAACGCTTGCGGATGGGCTACGACGTACACACGGTCGTTCGCTTCGCCGAGCGCTACGGACAGCCCTCCTATCGAACCGGGGATGTGAAGTTGGAAGGCAAGACAGTTGCGACCATCGAGTATGGGCAGTCGGCCGACCTCTGGCGCATCAATCTGGGGTGGCGCCGCCGTAGTGAGACCAGCCAGGATGGATTCAATCTGGACATCGAGCGTGGGTATTGGTCAAAGCGCGACGACGAACAGGACGATGACAACCCCGAAAGCGCGCGTATCAAGCGCGTCGTTCCCTACGTTCGGGATACGAAGAACTGCCTCATCCTTCGCCCGAAGGAGAAGTTGGAACCCCACGTGATGGCGTCACTCCAGGCCGCGCTGAAATCGGCGCTTCAGCTTCGCTACGATCTGGAGGATCGCGAGCTGTCCGTCGAACCGCTTCCTGGAAGGGATCGCCGGCACGCCATTCTCATCTATGAATCGGCGGAAGGCGGTCTCGGCGCGTTGGGGCGTGTACTCGGGCATCCGGAAGAATTGGCCCGCATCGCCAAGCTGGCACTGGAACTCTGCCACTTCGATCCGGAGACGGGCGAGGACCAACGTCGCGCGGAGCACGCGACCGAGGACTGCGAGGCAGCCTGTTACGATTGTCTCCTCAGCTATACCAACCAGAGGGACCATGACATTCTCGATCGTCAGGCAATCCGCGATCTCTTGTTGCAACTCTCGCATTGCGAGGTTGAGGCAAGCCCGTCGCCGCTCTCGCGCGGAGAGCATCTTGAACGACTGCTGCGCGTCTGTGGTTCGGACCTCGAACGAAGGTGGCTCAACCATCTTGAAGCCACCGACAGCAATCTGCCATCGCACGCACAGAAGCTCTTCGAGGCCTGCGGAACTCGCCCCGACTTCGTTTACGAGCGCCAGCGCACTGTGATCTATGTCGACGGGCCACCGCACGAGTACCCTGAGCGCGCGAAGCGTGACGCTCAGCAAGCTGAGTGCATGGAGGACCTGGGGTGGACGGTCATACGCTTCACGCACCAAGACGACTGGGATGAGATCCTCTCCCGGTACAAAGGAACGTTCGGAGGGCACACGTGAGCTTCGCTGTCGGCGCGCTGGTCAAGGCTCGAGGACGCGAGTGGGTCGTCCTCCCGAAATCGACGGATGAGCTTCTGCGGCTGCGCCCCTTGGGAGGCAGCGATGCTGAGACTGCTGGCATCTGTACCGCTCTCGAGACCGTTGAGCCTGCAGCATTTAGCCTTCCGGATCCGGCACAAGCTGGCGATCATCGCGCCTGCCGCATGCTGCGCGACGCGCACCGCTTGGGCTTCCGATCCAGTGCGGGGCCGTTTCGGTCCTTCGGGCGCATTGCTGTCGAACCGCGCCCGTATCAACTTGTGCCCCTTCTTATGGGACTGAAGCTCGATCCCGTTCGGCTGCTGATTGCTGATGACGTGGGCATTGGAAAGACCGTTGAGGCACTGCTTGTCGCGCGTGAGTTGCTCGATCGCGGCGAATGCCATCGTCTGGCCGTTCTCTGCCCGCCACACCTCGCCGAACAGTGGCAGGCCGAGCTGAAGGAGAAGTTCCACATCGACGCCGAGCTTGTTCTTGCAGGAACCGTACGACGCCTCGAGCGGCAGTGCCGCGCCGACCAATCGGTCTTCGAGGTCTGTCCGCACACTGTTGTCTCCCTCGACTTCATTAAGGCCGACCGACGGCGCGACGATTTTCTCAGGCTTTGTCCGGAACTTGTGATCGTCGATGAAGCGCATACCTGTGCGTTCGCTCATGGCGAGACGCGTGGTCGCCATCAACGAAATGAGCTCGTGCGCCGCCTTGCGGAGGATGAGAGCCGCCATCTCATCCTGGTGACGGCGACGCCGCACAGCGGTAAGGAAGAGGCGTTCCGATCGCTGCTCTCCCTGCTCAGCGGAGAGCTGGCTGCTCTCCCTGCCGATCTCTCCGGCGAAGCCAACGAACCCGTTCGCCGCCGATTGGCACAGCAATTCGTTCAGCGACGCCGCGCTGACATCGAGCACTTCCTCGATGAAGAGACCGTCTTCCCAACCCGCGAAGAAGCCGAGGATCATTACGAGCTGACGCCCGAGTACAAGGCGCTGTTCGATCGCGTCCTCAACTACGCACGCGAGATCGCCCTCGACGAGACGGGGGGGAGGCACCGGCAGCGTGTCCGATGGTGGTCGGCACTGGCGCTTCTCCGATCTCTTGCATCCAGTCCGGCCGCAGCAGCGAAGACGCTTCGGAACCGAAGCCCCGTGGCCGAAACCGAAACCGAGGAGCAGGCAGACGCGGTCGGAAGCATGCACGTGTTGGATCAAGGCGAAGACGATGAGCTCTCTGCCGTCGACGTCACCCCAGGGAGCGATACGACACCCGAGGAGGAGGATGCCCCCACGGAGACACGTCGACTGCGCGACCTCGCACGGGCTGCGGATGCGCTCCACGGGGACTCGGATGCCAAACTGGTCAAGGCAGCCAAGCTACTGAAGCAGCTCGTCAAGGATGGGTTCAGTCCGATCGTCTTCTGCCGATTCATCGACACAGCCGAGTACGTCGGAGAAGAACTCCGCCAGCGGCTCGCCAAGAAGATACAGGTCGAGGTCATCACGGGCAGCCTTCCGCCTGAAGAGCGCGAACGGCGCGTGCACGCCATGCCCACCCTCAAGGAGGAGAAACCTCACGTCCTCGTCTGCACGGACTGCCTCAGTGAGGGCATCAACCTGCAAGAGCACTTCGATGCCGTCATGCACTACGACTTGTCCTGGAATCCCACACGACACGAGCAACGCGAAGGCCGGGTCGACCGGTTCGGCCAGCAACGCAAGGTTGTCCGAACGCTCACCTACTACGGGACCGACAACCAGATCGACGGCATCGTCTTGGACGTCCTGCTTCGCAAGCACAAGACCATCCGCAACTCCCTCGGGATCTCCGTGCCGGTCCCAGCAGACACAAGCGCTGTTGTAGAAGCCATTTTCGAAGGGCTGTTGCTGCGAGAGCGGGGAGGAAGCCAGCAGAATCTGTTGCCGGGGCTCGAAGAGTACCTAAAGGAAGATCGCGAGCAGCTCCATGCAGAGTGGGACAAGGCCAGCGACCGTGAGAAACGCTCACGCACCATGTTTGCGCAGGAAGGTCTCCAACGACGCGTGAGTGAAGTCCAGGCCGAACTACTGTCGAGCCGGCACGCGATAGGCTCGTCGGGTGATGTTCAGCGTTTCATGGCTGATGCCGTGCATGCTGCAGGCGGCCTGCTTCAGGAGGGGAAACGGGACTGGACGTTGGATCTCTCCGCGGCTCCGGTAGGGTTGCGCGACGCGTGTGGCCTTCAGGATGGCGCCAAGCTCGCCGTTTCCTTCGACAGCTCCCGCGGCGGTGAACATCTCACCCGAACGCATCCATTGGTCGAGGGGCTAGCGAACTACGTGTTGAACACGGCTCTCGATGAGCACGAGGAGACGCTTACCAGGCGCGCAGGCGTCATCTATACAGATGCAGTCGAGAGGCGAACCACGCTGCTGCTGCTACGCAATCGCTATCACATCATCACGGAACGCGCAGCCGAGACGAACCAGCTGCTCGCTGAGGACTGCCAGCTAGTCGCATTCCGAGGCTCGCCCGGAAGCGCAGAATGGCTATCTCAGGCAGAGGCCGAGGCGATGCTCGAGGCTGCACCGACAAGCAACATCGCACCCGAGCAGAAGAGGCAATTCATCCAGCGCGTGCTCGATGGCCATGACGCCCTTCGTCCTACATTGGACGAGCAGGCAAGAGCGCAGGGCGATGCACTGCTGGCCGCCCACAAGCGCGTGCGCTCGGCCTCCAATTGGAGGAACGTCCGTCAGACAATCCGCGCGGAGCTGCCCCCGGACGTGCTGGGCATTTACGTCCTCTTGCCGGATGCCGGATTGGGAGGGATCGCATGAGGGCGAGAACGCGCAATCCCTTCCTCACCGTGCGAACCGAAGGCTCGATCCTCCCGGCCGATGTCCTCGCACGGATTGCGGCGCTGGATAAGGATCTTGATGGACTCACGCCCGAGTCCTATCACCTCGCCAAGAACGAGCGGATCAACGAGGTGGCGACACGCGCCTGGAACCGCTTGCAGGGAGCATGGCAGGCGTTCCGAGAAGCCTCTAGCCCAGAACGTCTTCCAGGGAGTGATCTTGGTACCACCCTGACACGCGAGCGCTGGCTTCTGATTCTGTTCCAGGAACTGGGCTATGGTCGCTTGATGACGCATCGAGCCTGGGAGCTCGATGGTCGAAGCTATCCGATCAGCCATCTATGGGGCAGTACACCGATCCATCTTGTCGGGTGCCGAGTCAGCTTGGACAAGAAACAAGCGGGCGTCGCCGGGGCCGCCCGCGTCAGTCCGCATAGCCTCGTGCAGGAATTCCTGAACCGGTCGGACGATCATCTGTGGGGCATCGTCTCCAACGGGCTCATCTTGCGCCTGCTTCGCGACAACGTCTCGCTCACACGGCAGGCCTACGTCGAATTTGATCTGGAGACGATGATGGAGGGCGAAGCCTTCAGCGATTTCGTTCTGCTCTTCCTCGTCTGCCACCAGTCGCGCGTCGAAGTGCCAGAGGACAAGACGCCGGAGAGCTGCTGGCTCGAGCAATGGCATAATGCTGCCGCAGAACAGGGCATTCGAGCGCTAGATACCCTCCGTATTGGAGTCAAGAGCGCGATCGACACGCTCGGCGCCGGATTCCTAGCTCATCCGGCAAACACGGGATTGCGCGCCAAGCTGAAGGAGGGCACGCTTTCGACTCAGGACTATTACCGACAGATTCTCCGGGTGGTGTATCGGTTGCTGTTCCTGTTCGTTGCTGAGGATCGCGACCTGCTCTATGACCCTTCTGCCCGGCTTGAGAACCGCAAGGTCTATGCCGGTTTCTATTCGACACGGCGCATTCGCGACTTGGCGCAACGTCGTCGAGGAACGAAACATGCCGATCTGTATCGCAGCTTGCGTTTGGTGTTTGAGAAGCTGCGTGATGGCTGTCCCGAGCTAGCACTCCCTGCGCTTGGGAGTTTCTTGTTCTCGGAGACTGCCACGCCCGATCTGGATACCATCGATCTGGCCAACAGCCATCTGCTAGAAGCCATGCGCAAGCTGGCCTGCACAACAGAGGACAACACCCTGAGGCCGATTGACTATCGCAATCTCGGGCCAGAAGAACTGGGCAGCGTTTACGAGTCGCTCTTGGAGATGCATCCGCAAGTCAATACCGATGCCGCCACGTTCAAGCTAGATGCAGTTGCAGGAAACGAGCGCAAGACGACGGGTTCGTTCTATACGCATTCCAGCCTCGTGCAATGCTTGCTTGATTCCGCACTCGATCCGGTACTGGATGAAGCGGTCAGGAAACCGGATCCAGAAGAGGCACTACTCAATCTGAAAATCTGCGATCCGGCCAGTGGATCCGGTCATTTCCTGATTGCTGCCGCGCATCGTGTGGCCAAGCGACTGGCTGCGGTCCGAACGGGGGAGGATGAGCCATCGCCAGATGCCACGCGCTCGGCGTTGCGCGATGTTATTGGCCGCTGCATCTACGGCGTCGACATCAACCCGATGGCCGTCGAACTGTGCAAGATCTCGCTGTGGATGGAAGCGATGGAACCGGGCAAGGCGCTCGGCTTCCTCGACCATCACATCAAGTGCGGCAACTCACTCTTGGGAACCACGCCAGCGCTAATGGCAGATGGAATACCGGATGCTGCATTCAAACCGATTGAGGGCGACGACAAGGTTGTCTGCAAGGATCTTAAAGCCCAGAACAAGAACGAGCGCGCTGGCCTAGATATGTTCAGCGCGGTAACAGAGCGCAAAGCGCATGCCAATCTCACGGAGCCGTTCAGGCAATTGGTGGATGAGGATGATGCCTCACCTTCAGCGAGGAAGAAGAAGGCGGAGCATTACCGAACACTGGTTCAGTCCCCGGAATACGTCAATGCATGGTTCGTTGCTGATGCCTGGTGTTCCGCATTCGTTCTACCGAAAACGAGTCTGGATGATTTGGCAGTCACGCATCGACAATTCCGCAACTGGGAAGCCAATGCGGACTCCACCAAGCCTGAAGATCGTGAGGCAGTTCAGGCAATCGCGAGCGATTATCAGTTCTTCCACTGGCATCTTGCGTTTCCAGAGGTTTTCACAGTCTCAGACGCCAGTGAAGACCCAGAGAATAAGCAATGTGGCTGGTCGGGAGGATTTGACTGCGTGCTGGGGAATCCGCCGTGGGATATGCAGGAAATTAAGGACAATGAGTTCTTCGCGTCATCGTTCCCCGAAGTACTTTCTGTGGGGAGCGCAAAGGACAAACAGCAAGTACTAGATAGGATCAAGCATGTATCTCCACAATTGTGGGGAGCCTATCAGGAGTACATCCGAGGTACCCAGGGGCAGAGGCATCTCATGGCGAACGCCGGACGGTTCCCGCTTTCTGGCGTCGGGCGTATGAATCTGTATCGACTCTTCCTTGAGCTGGGGCACAGCACCACCGGTCGGAGAGGGCGAGCAGGAATTATCATGCCATCAGGCTTTGCGTCCGATTCCTACTCGCAGCCGCACTTTCGCGAGCTCCACGGATCGGGCAGGCTAATTAGCATGTATGACTTCGAGAATCGGAAGAAGCTCTTCCCTGATGTGGACAGCCGGATGAAGTTCTGCCTTTTGACCATCGGGGGCGGCGGCGGCGGATCTCAAACTGATTTCGTCTTTTTTGCTCATGCCGTTTCTGATCTAGTTCCTCGTGAGAGGCACATCAGTCTCACCGAGGACGACCTTGCTCTACTCAACCCACTAACATCCACTGCCCCCCTGTTTCGTTCGCGTCGGGACCTGATACTCACGCGACGACTGCAGGCGGCTGGACCAATCATAGGAGAAATGGATTCATCTACTGGATGGAACGTGAAGGTCACGCTCATGTTCATGATGAACGCAGCCATGAAGGGGCATCAAACTGGCCAGGAGCTTGAGTTAGAGGGGTATTTGCGTGTAGGCAACACCTACGCCAAGGGGCAAGACGTGTGGCTTCCCTTCTACGAAGGCAAGATGGTTGGCATGTACGATCACCGTGCTGCCAGGATTCGATTCGACTCCACAAATCGGGTCCGCCGAAACCAGCCTGTTTCGCTTACTCCAGAAGAACACCACGATCCTGAACACTTTGCAGAGCCCATGTTCTGGGTGAACTCTCTCGCCATCGTAGAACGCTGCGGACAACTCCCTTTTTGGTGCCTTAGCGTCAAAGATGTCACGTCTTCCACAAACGAGAGGACAGCTATTGCAGCGATGCTTCCTGGTGTCGCTCTCACGGATTCGCTTCCCTGGCTACGGTGCGCGCAAAGCGCTACTGAACACTGCTGCTTCCTATCGAATATCAACTCCTTCGCCTTCGATTTTGCTGCTAGGCAGAAAGTCGCCGGGTTACACCTGCGCGGACACTACCTCGCCCAGCTTCCAATCATCGCCTTGGATCAATTCCAGCATAGTTGCCTCTGGGGAGGGACGATCCGCAGTTATGTGGCTCAGCGGGCCTTGGAATTAACATACGCAGCCTGGGATCTTGAACCCTTCGCACGAGATTGTGGCTGGACTGGCCCACCTTTCATCTGGGATGAGCACCGTCGCTTTCTCATCCGCTGCGAACTCGACGCAGCCTTCTTCCATCTCTACCTCGGTTCGCCTGAGGAGTGGATCGAGCAGGGTGCGAAGGAGCTTCTTGAGTGCTTCCCGACGCCACGTGATGCCGTCGAGTACATCATGGAGACCTTCCCCATCGTAAAGCGGAAGGATGAAGCGGAGCACGGCGAATTCCGTACCAAGCTGCAGATCCTCGACATCTACGACCGCATGCAGCACGCCATCGACACAGGCGAGCCGCACCAGACCCTGCTCGATCCGCCCCCCGGTCCCCCTGCTGACGAACAGGGCAACTTCCTCCC
>Ga0272444_10004550_pt1 | contig 12230 bp, 12 predicted proteins | sample SSMForm13_FD_201033 | JGI IMG/M metagenome (GOLD analysis project Ga0272444, IMG submission 201033) | Marine sediment archaeal communities from Little Sippewissett salt marsh, Falmouth, MA, United States - SSM-Form-13 | ecosystem: Environmental > Aquatic > Marine > Wetlands > Sediment ... | reverse complement strand
GGTACATTGATCCGGGAGGGAAATTTTCCTGCGTGGTGTCACTTTGATGAAATTCAATTTAGCTTGGACGGCCTCAAAGAAGGCCATGAAGCCATACGTGGTAAGGGGACCTTCGAGAAGACCATAGCCGGAATCCACGCGGCCCAAGACAAGGGAATACCCATTTCTATTGCAACCATGGTGCATCGGTATAATCTCAAGGAATTTGAGACCCTGGCCAGATGGATTGAAGATCTCCAAGCACTCGAATGGAGTATTGATGTCCCGTGCGCGACAGGTCGCCTGTCTGAAAATCCGGGGCTTCTGGTAACACCTGAGCAGGGGGCCCCTTACTTGAAATATGCCACAGGGGGTAGTTACCACGGCGCAGACGAACCCTTTGCCTGCGGGTATCATTTGTGCACGATCACGGCTGAGGGAAAGATTCTAAAATGCGGCTTTTTTGATGGCCAGCCCCTGGGCTCCTTGAACGAAGGGCTTGAGGCCTCCTGGAAGCGGGCTCGTCACCTGCCTCTCAGCGAGCTTGAATGCACTTCTTGCTCCCACCTTTCCGACTGTAAAGGCGGCTGTCGGTTTCGAGCGGAAAGTCCCCTGGGCAAAGATCCGGTCATGTGCGCGCTTTACGACTCGCAAAGCACCAAATAGAAACCAAGACAACATGTTACATCTTTGAAACGCCGGTCGCGCAAGGGGCAATCAAATTGTAAATCGTGTCAAACTCATCTCCAACCGCCCCTTGCCCCTCCCTTGAACCGCGCTTCAGCCAAGCGAGGAAATGGTCCAGGCTTCTGTGAGCGGTCATTAAAACGGTTTTTGCCGATCCATCTTGGCGAAGCGCAAGATAAGGGCTTTGAACTGTCTGAGCCCAAAGGGCGAGTTTTCAAAGCCCCTGGAGCGAGCCTTAGATGGATCAAAAACCGGTTTAGACAAAGCGAAAAGGGGCCTGGACCATTTCCTTGTTTTTCAAAGCGCTAAGGTGTTACAAACCAAGAAGCCTTCATGACGCCACGAAGACCAAAGGTCAAGGGATTTACCCTTTGATGCTTTCAGTGCTGCCGCATGACTCCGGCAAGCGATACACATAGATAGGATCGCTATGGCAGGCTGACTCTGGGCGAACAACAGCGAGAGGGCTCCATCCTGGAACGGGAAAGTTGCAGGAGACCACCCGAGCCCCAGGGCGAAGCTCTTTCCCCAGTTTGGTGGCCAAGCGTCTCATGACATCCGGAAACAAGTAGCAGAAGACTACATCGGCGTCCCTGAGATTTTCGGACCAGAAGTTTTTGCACCTGATTTGAACACCCTTCATTGGAAAGGTCAGAATTCGGGCAACACAATAGGCCAGGGCATTCACCTCAAAACCCAAGGCCCTGACGCCGTAACGCCTTTGGGCAGCTCGCAGGACCCTCCCGTCGCCACAGCCCAGGTCAACAAGCAATTCCGTGTCATTCATGGGAACAGCGTCGAGAAAGGAGTTTATCCTCACAGCAGCCGTCGAGGTAAACACGGCCCCTTGGGTCATGGGAAGGGCCCCTGCTGTAGCGAACACGTATAACAGCTTGCAAACGAAAAGGCCTGCTGCAAAGATTAGAAATGTCAGGATGCAAGCCGACATTTTCTCCTCCTGTGCCCCTTATAGATCACCTCCAAAGACCTGTCAAAGCCGACCTCACCGTGGACAGGATGGCCCCTCTGTAGTAAGGTTCAAACTCAGTCCGGCACCAGGGCTACAGGGAAAACCTTTTCTTGAAAAAAGGCCCGGTGCCGAGTAACACATCCTGAGAGAGCTTTACATAACCCATTTGAGCGACGATTATGAGTTTTTTGGGGCACCCATCCGGGCGAAGTGAACGGCCCACGGCAGTGGGCAAATCTTAAACTGTTTGAGGCCATTGGGCCGAGTTTTTAGGATTTAGTGAGCAAGCCCATGGATGGGTCAAAAGGCTCATACGAACGAGTGAAAAGGGGTTATGCAAGGGTATCCCTGAATGGAGGCATCACATGACGATCTTTGAGGTAAAGGGAAAGGTGGGCGATTCTGGCGAATACATCCTAGGTAGTGAACAGACAGGAAGCCATGCATGTTATCTGATTTACGGCGTAATGAAACCAAATGAGAAAGGGCGCAAATTGAAGCCCGGCAAAGGCCATGAAGAACTCTTCCTGGCAGTAAGGAGCAATTTCACCCTCACCGGCCACTTGTCGTCAGCCATCAAAGAGGGCCAGGCTATTCACCTGAGAGGGGATGAGACTTGCTGGCTAGAAAATACTACTGACGCGGAAGGGATATACGTCATTTCAGGTGGCCACTCAGATGCTGGGCACCACTGAGGCCTTTCGACCGAGCTGATATTCTGATTCCCTCTGCCATCATTGGCGCCCAGGAAGATATTTGAGATGCTTCAGTGGGTCAAAACACAGCTGGACAAAATCGGCAGCCCAGCCCTGGACTGGGTCCAAGTTGAGGTAACGACCCATTGCAATGCAGCGTGTGTCTATTGCCCCCACACCCTCCTGAAAAACCGCTGGACGAACAAACACATGCCCATAGAGCTGTTTCATGAATTGCTCCCCTTCCTCAAATATACAGACTTGGTTTACTTGCAAGGATGGGGAGAACCCCTTCTCCATCATGACTTCCTTGAAATGGTGCGAATCTGCAAGGATCGAGGAAAACACGTGGGCCTTACCACAAACGGCATGCTGATGGGTGAAGGTACCCTGCGAAGGCTAGTTGACCTGGAGTTGGATATCCTTGGTGTAAGCCTTGCTGGCACCAGCCCAAGAACTCATGACTACTTTCGTAAAGGAACTGATTTCGATAAGGTTGTTTCCTGCGTCGAACGACTGGACAAAATCAAGGCCCAAAAGAAAACCCAGCTTCCTGAGGTGCATCTCGCTTATCTCATGCTCAGGTCCAATTTTCGTGAACTCCAAGAGATCCTCTCTCTTGCAAGAAAGACAGGGGCAAGACAGGTTGTAGCCAGCAACCTCACCCTAATTATCGATCCTAAACTCGCCCCAGAGGCGATCTTCAACGATGTCGGCAGAATGGACTACTATGGCAAGACGCTGAAGGAGATCAAAGACCGGGCCGCCTGTGAAAATATCGTCTTCGACTATCACGGCCCTGGCCTTGATGAGAACTGTACACACTGCCGTGAGAATGTCCGCCATGCCTGCGTGATCAGTGTTGAAGGGGACGTCGTCCCGTGCGTTCTGACCAATCCGGTTCTCTGTGAAGACCATGAACTCGGTGAGGGTCAGCGACCCCGCTACATCTTCAAAGGTCAATCCCTTCCGTTAAGAGGAATGCCCTTTGGTAACATAAGAAATGAGACCTTAACCCAAATCTGGAACAAGAAGGAATATGCCAGGCTCAGAGATCTCTTTGATCCTGCCATACCGAGAAAACCTGAGCAAATTCGGTTGGAAATGCCCAAATCCTGCGTGCAATGTTATAAGAGGCTGGGGGCATAAAGAGAGGCCTTGTGATTGAATTGAGCTTAACCCATGACGGGAAAAACTGGATTGCAGGAAACGATCAGCTGTCTGCAAAGGCCCCCACCCTAGAGGAGCTAGATCATAAATTGAAGAACCTGGTCAAGCAGAAGGGCTACCTAGAAAAAGGGGGAAAGCTCGACCTCTTCATGGCCTTTGACAATGCCGCGATTCCTCGCTGGATGCACCAGCACAGTCCGCATTATTTCAACAGGGTGATACAGGTGAAAGACGAGTCTTGACCGACAATTCTAAGTGACAAGTCGGTCCGAGGTCCGAGACCTTGTGTTGTGTCTCAGGAGTTCCTTTTAGAGGGAACGCGTCGCCATCAAGCCATTTTCCGGGCTTCGTGAGCATGTCCGGGACGTCAGCTTTGCATAACCTCGGAAAGCGACAATTATGAGGTTTTTGGGGCACCCATCCGGGCGAAACGAACGGCCCACCTCAGTGGGCAAATTGTCCCGACTTCGTCGGGATTTGAGGCCGTTAGGCCGAGTTTTTGCGATTTAGTAAGTGAGCACGTAGATGGGTCAAAAACCTCATACCAAAGAGCAAGACGAGGTTATGCGAAGATCTCATCGTGACTAATGACAGTTACTCCAGAGACACGACACTAGGACGGGCTTCACGCTGTGTCCGAAAAACGAATACCCCTATGGTGCGGTGGGTGGCATCATGCCATGATGGAATAGCCACCCTATGAAGATGCCTATGGGCAGGACGATGACCAAATAAGCCACCGCCTTAGCCGCAGCCAGCCTTCCCAGCCCCTCTTTGGCCAACTCTCTGAAATCTGTAACGATGCCGATGCTGGTAAAGGTTAGCATAAAAAAGAGCTTCCTCATGGAACCTTCAATGGGTTTCATTCCGAACTCAAGGCCTTCGAATGGGATCATGTCGGCTAGACCAAGCCCCATAACAAGGAACCACGCAACAAAATATCCGAGCACAAATTTTGGAAATCTAAACCATATCTCGGATTTTGGCACTTTTTCACCAGGTCTTCTCTCTATGTAGTAAACCCAGACCACTGCCAGGACAAATGCCCATATGCCAATGAACATATCTATCCAGATCTTTGTCATAATCGATGAGGCCAATATCCATCCCTCATCCCAGTGGACACCTTGGGCTGCCATTTTTGACCGCATAAGCTCGTCAAGAATGGCACCTGCAGCAGCATCCGCCCCATCCGTCTTCACGGTCAGACCCAGGCTGGCTCCAGCCGCTATAGGTTCGTTTGTCCAAACAGCATTAAACGCTATGGGCAGGACAATCAGTTGGAACACGGCAAAGACGACGACGAGAGAGGAAATCATGACGGGAACGATGGGTCTTGCCCTGATGGCACCGCCGGTGGCAATGGCCGCTGAAACCCCGCAAATGGAAACCGCCGAGGCCATACACGCTGCCCACTCCCTCGTCAGCTTGAAACCCTTTCTGGCCACCGCGTAGGCCAAAGGCCAAAAGAGTAGATAAGCGGCTATGGTGGCGCAACAACCAGTCAGGACCAGGTGCACGGCAAAACCCTGTGCCTCAATGGCCTTCAAACCCAATTTCGTGCCGAGGCAAACAATAGCCACCTTGATAAACCATTCCGGTTTTGCTGCCCCCTTTAAAAAGTCTCTAAACCTCTTTGGCGTGAAGTTTCCAATAAACAGCCCCGCGAACAATGCTATGATATAAGAAGCGCCTCCCAGGGAAAGGCTGTAATCAATGCCGAATTTTTTCCGGTCCAAAGAGGTGGCACAAATATAGCCATTTTGACCAATGATGTAAAAGATCACCGTTAGCCAAAAAATGATACTCCACGCAATAAGATATTTTGTTAAGTCCCATTTCATGCATTTGGCACCAATCCCAGTAACCACTGAAAACAAGACATAGCTTAGGACAAGAGATGGGACCGGACTCATTAAGCCTTTGTGAGAGGCCGTAAACGATTTTGTGATATCGACCCATTTGGGGAATTTCACGATCCAACCAGTCAGGTCAACACTAGTTGCTGCTGCCAGAAGACCAAGGAGAACAAAGAAAAGGCCTATCCATACCGACCACCAGTCTTCTGTGCTCAACATTCCTGCATACCATCTTCTTTGTTCAGCCATCAGTGACCTCCCAGAAGAAACATATGCACCAAAATTGCCAGCACCACCAGTGCTACAATCCCTGAGGCCACAGAGACTACAACCAATTTTGTCTCCACTGGCAGCCAGGGGTCCTCAGCTTCGTCATTTGCCTCCTTTACATCGACCTGTTCTGTCTTGGGCTTTTGCCCTCGCATTTCGGCGAGCTCTTTGCGCAGTGCTACCAACTCTTCGATGAGTTGTTCCTTTGTTTTGTCTTCATCTCTCATCTTCCGTGATCCCTCACATGAACCAATCGCTTTCTTAAGGGATTAAACCGAAAAAACGAGGGCATTCCCCGTCCCGATTGATCGCAACCGAAGCCATCTTCAATGTATGAAACCCCTTACTTTCCCATCAAAGACGACGCCAAAGGATCGCTCTCAATCAGTCTACGACAACGACAGACGCTTTCTTGGCAAATTTGACGATTTTATTGGAAACGCTGCCCAAGACAAACTGCTTGACGCCTGAAAGGCCTCTCCTTCCGATAACCAGGGTATCGTATTTGCCTCGCGCGGCTTCTTTCAGGACATCTCTGGCTATACCCGCCTTCTTTTTTCGAATCTTGATCGCTACATTCTTCGAAGCAAACCCACTCTCTACCAAAACCTTCTTGGCCTTTTGCATGAATTCTTTGACCGTATCCTTCTTTGTGTCTTCAATCGCACAAAATGCCTGTCTACTCTTTCTAAATAACGGCGTAAGGGTGGGGCTGTCCAGCCCACAGGCTGCCGTAGCGTCCGGCAAGACACTGAATAGCGTGACTGTGGCGGCAGAATTCATGCCTTTTGCTACATACTTAATTGCCCTCATGGAGTTTGTTGATTCATCAACCGCGACTAAAATCTTGCTTGCCATTTCTCCTCTCCTTTCGTAAGGCTATCCATCAAAAAGGTATGTGAAGCTCAGAGCCCTGGAGGTCAGGCGCCCCCGGTCAGAAAGCAGAAAATCCTTGTATAGTCAAGACCTTCCTGTAGTCCTGTACCAAAATAATGTCCTGGCTGTCAAGGGGAAAACGTGCTGTTCACAGAAAAGGCAATGGAGGTAATGACTAATATGGAAGCTTTTCAGGCGGCCTCCGCTCGGGGATGTACACGTGAGGGACCTTATCGTCGTTCCAAGCCTTGGACACATACAGGTTGCAGTAGCAGCTCCCGAACTCTTCCACGTCGGGAGTTCTGTACACACAGGGGCAGAAGATGTCTTTGTCCCGTTCTCGGTCCCCGGATGCCAGCCTGCAGGGGCATGACATATAGCCATAACGCTCTTTGTTGACGAGGAGGGCCTCGAGCAGGTCAAAGACCCTGTTCTTGTCTTTGTTAAAAAAATAGCCCTTAGGCTCCTGAACCTTCTTCAGCATCTCATGTAGTTCTTCTACTTCGCTCACAGTCCTAAAGCCTCCTTAATCTCATCTTCTCTAAATCCTACGATGACCTTGTCGCCGATGATAATGGTCGGAAAGCTGCACCGTGGATTCCATTTTCGCACATCTTCAAGAATGGCCGTTCTCTCCTCCCTGTCAAGCAAATCAACATCGGTAAATTCATATTTCACTGCACAATCGTCGAAGAACTTTTTCGTGGCCTTACAGTGGCTGCAGGTGCTAAGCGTAAACATCTTAACAGGTCTTTCCATCCCTTCTTCCTTTCTCTGTCTAATCGTCATCGGATTTCAGATGTTAATTTTCTGTAACACTCTTGCACAGTCGGCCATTGAAGGCAATACTATTATCAATGCAAAAAACACGATATAAAAATATGATATGAAGCTTTCTGTGATCATACCTACCCTGAACGAAGCTGAAATATTGGGTGCCACCCTGGAGAGCCTGATGGTGCACCCCCCTGCCGAGGTCATTGTGGTGGACGGCGGCAGCCGGGACAGCACGGTTGAGGTGGCCCGTCAATACACCTCACAGGTATTCGTTTCACGTCCAGGCCGCGGCCTTCAGCAGGCTTCAGGGGCGCGGCACTCAGAAGACAGCGTGTTGGTCTTTCTCCATGCCGATACGCGACTCCCTTCGGGCTATCAGCATCTCATTCGTCAGGCTCTGGCCTATCCGAACGTCGTCTTTGGCGCCTTCTGTCTTGCCATTCACCCGGCCACCCTGGCATTAGACATCATCGCCTTCATGGCCAACCTCAGATCCCGGTGCCTCAGGCTCCCCTATGGAGACCAGGCCATCTTTGTTCGACGAGAAGCCTACTTTCAGGTGGGTGGCTTTAGGAATTGGCCCATCATGGAGGACGTGGATTTGGTTCGTCGCCTGAACCGCATGGGAGGGTTCAAGCTGGCCCGGGGCCATGTGAAGACATCGGCCCGGCGGTGGCAGAAGGAAAACTTGATCTACACCACGCTCAGGAATTGGAGCCTTATCATACGCTGTGGCCTGGGCGCCTCTCCAGAGGCCTTGTTCCGTCATTATCCAGATACCCGGTAGAAAAAGATCCTTGCAGTCCCCATGAAGCGGACGGGGAACGCCCTCGCTTTGGCGGTTCAAACCGGACATCATAACTTTTCCCCAAGAAAGCCGCGTTTTCTAAGACGGTCCCCCATCCCCTCACTGTCATGGTCATGCCCCAAAGCCTGGGCAAGACTTTCATCAAGACACGGTGTAATATAACCACCTTCTGGAACTTTTGTGCCGTTTACCGATGGTCCATGAGGTGTTATGATGCTCTGAGTTTCAGATTCGCACCCTTTTTGCTGGAGTTGCCTACATGGCTCATCCTACCGTGGCCCTGGTTAAGGGCCCCAACCGGTACCAGAACATTGCACAAGCCCTTGACCTGCTGGGCAATGAGGCGGTTTCAGGGACACAGCACGTGGTGAAACCAAACTTTGTTTCCACCGAGGTCCAGTTGGCTGCTACACATCGACAGGCTGCAAGGGCAGTTGTAGATTTCCTCCGTCAAAACACAGGTCATCCTGTGATTATAGCCGAGGGTGCTGCAACCTCTGACACGTTCAAAGGATTCAAAAATTTTGGCTTCACCGAACTCGCTGAGAGTTATGACCACGTTGAACTTAGAGATCTGAACCGAGACGTTTACCAAACCGTTACCCTTTACGACCAAGACCGAAAGTCCAGACCCTTTCGGATAGCAAAGACGATGTTGAAGAGTGACCACAGGATCTCTCTGGCAATTCCGAAGACCCATGATACGGCCGTGGCGACACTGAGTCTTAAAAATATGGTTGTTGGAAGTCTTATTCGAGATATGGGCTATAACCTCGTCAACCTTGTGGGAGGTGTTTCCGACCAACTCTTGAAGTTTATCCCCTTCTGGATGAAACCGCTATTTTCGTTCCAGGGCTTGAGTCGCATAGGAATTACAAAGATCTCAGGCAGCGACAAAGTCAAACTGCACCAAGGGTATCTTAACCTTCATCTTTTTCTTTACCAGCTCATCCGCATCATCCCACCGCACCTTTGTATCTTAGACGGGTTTACGGCCATGGAGGGAAATGGTCCGATCTCCGGAGACAGAGTAGACTGGCATGTTGCCATTGCCGGCACCGACGGCGTGGCTGTTGATACATTGGCAGCTTATCTCATGGGGTTTGATCCCCAGTCCATTGGCTACCTGTACTTTTGTAGCCGAGATGGGCTGGGGGAAGGGGACATCAACAATCTGAACATCTTAGGCACACCTCTTGAAGAATGTAGACACTCGTTTAGACCCCACCAGACCTATCAGGCCCAACTTGGTTGGAAGAGAGAGGGAGAAAGGGCCTTCAAAAAGTTGAGGGAATGTCTGAACAACAAGTAGCTACGTCGCCGCAAGTGAATAAGGTGTGGACAACATCGTGCATTGCATCATATGAGTTGCAATAGGCAATGGCTTAACCGAACCTTGAATCGACCTCTGGCGCACCTCAAACTAACCTGCCGTCTTCCCCTAATTGCCCTTAGGCGTCGATTAGGCTGGCCCTCCTTGCTGCCCTACAAGATGGCACTGTCGGTCACCAACCAATGTAATAGCCGCTGCCGGATGTGCATGGTGTGGAAAACCTATTTAGAACAACCTGAGCTTCTTGAACGTGAACTATCGGCTGCCGAATGGGAAGCGGTCTTCCGCTCAAGCGGTCACAGCTTGTTCTGGCTAGCAATCACCGGGGGAGAACCCTTCCTCCGACCGGATCTTGTCGAGATCATCCGTGCCGCCATTACCAATGCTGAAAACCTGCTTGTAGTCAGTATCGTCACCAACGGTTTGGCCACAAAAAAAATCCTCTCAGACGTTAAACAAATCGTATCCCTGGCAACGGACGTTCAATTCTATGTTGTGGTAAGCATTGACGGCGAGGGAGAAAAACACGACAGGATCCGCAACGTCCCTGGCGCATACAACCGGGCCGTCGCCACTTTCCATGGCCTCAGACAAATCGAGCAGCGATGCCAGAATCTCCATCCGCGTGTTGAAACCACAATCAGTTCGTTGAACAAAGACAATATCGCGTCTTTCATTCGGTCTCCGCTCATACGCCAATCAAAAAACGCTTTTGTCTTTGCTCAGGAGGCCGAACGGTACGGTAATCAAGGGCTTGGCGTTCAGCTTGCGATGCAAGATTGGGGCAAGCTGCAAGGGTTGATCGCGGAGCTCGAAGCACGACTCCCCATTCACAATCTAGAAGCCTTGGTGCAGAAGTTGTACTATCGCCTTGCCCAGCGTTTTTTTGCTGATCTCGACCGGCAAGTTCTCCCTTGCTATGCCTCGTGGGCATCAGTCTTTGTTGGAGCTTTTGGTGAAGTCAGACCTTGCATTATGTTCGAGCCCGTTGGGAACCTCCGAGATGCCAATTGGCAGTTCTGGCCCGTATTGAAAGGCTCAGCAATGCGCCGGGTGCAAAGGTACATAGCCTCAGACGATTGTCCCAATTGCTGGACCCCATGCGAGGCGATGCAGACGATTTTCCAGAACTTCCCCCTTGCCCTGTTGCGAGCTTGGGGAAAGCCTTGAAGGGATGTGCACCCTTCACGGCATGTCAAAGTTCCAACCTAACTCACGGGTCTGAAACATAGGGGGCCCGTATCGTGGCATTCATGAATCATAGGATAGATCAGTCTAAGCAAAACAAGAGACCTTATCCGACCTACTCGTGGCTTCTGATTGGTGCTTTGCTAGCCGCGGGTTTGTTCTTTCGATTCTACAATCTTGAAAAGAAGGTTTACTGGTACGACGAGACCTTTACCTCTTTACACATCTCAGGTTACATGCCGGCAGAAGTGAAACAAATTGTCGGCGACAGAGAGATTGGCGTCGATGAGCTGACAAGATTTCAACATGTCAATCCTGATAGAGGCTTGCTCAGCACTGTAACCGCGCTATCGGCACACGACCCCCAGCTTTCTCCGCTCTATTACGGATTGGCGCGCGTCTGGGCAGGGTTGTTCGGCGATTCAATTTGGGGCATTAGGAGTCTGTCGGCCTTCGCCAGTCTGCTGGTTTTCCCCTTTCTCTATTGGCTGTGCCGGGAGTTGTTTCAAATGCGTCGGGTGGCTTGGGTGGCATTAATGATAGTAGCTATTTCACCCTTTCATGTGCTGTATGCCCAAGAGGCGCGTCGATACAGCTTCTGGACGGTCACCATTTTGCTGTCCAGCGCAGCTCTTCTGTGGGCACAGCGCCTACAAATGAACCGCCGATGGACTCTATATGCAGCTACTGCTGCAATCGGCATGTACACGCACGTGTTATTCGGGTTGGTAATGGTCGCACACGGGGCTTACATGATCGGCCACCAATTAGGGCAAACTGGCTGGAACCTGCGGCAATTGGCGAAAGCATTGGTCCCTTACAGCACGGCAACTCTGGCAGGACTGGTCGCTTTCATGCCTTGGGTATACATCATGGTCGCGAATTTTGCTACGGCTAGCAGTCAAATGTCATGGTTAAGCGGGAACGTAAACCCTTTCCACTTGATCGGCATGTGGGCACACAACTTCAGTGCCGTATTTCTGGACACAAACCATACCCTCAGATCTGTCGTGGATTATGATTTTGGCACCTTAACGTTATATGGAATCCGGGTCTTCATACTGATTATGGCGGCTTACTCGGTTTATTTCCTCTATTCCCAGGCTCCGCGACGCACTTGGCTATTTGTGCTGACATTGATTGTTATGCCCATGCTCATGCTCGCTGTACCCGATTTCCTGCTGGGCGGCGCAAGGTCAGGCTGGTCACCCAAGTACCTATTGCCCTGCTACCTGGGAATCCAGTTGGCGTTTGCGCACCTGCTGGCAACTAAGATGACTGCTGCCAATCCCTTTCGACGAAGAGGGTGGCAGGCGGTAACGGCGTCTATCATAGTGTGTGGCGTTGTGTCTTGCGCAATCGGTTCGCAAGCTGAATCTTGGTGGATGAAACCAACTCTCGGCAGACCCCAAGAGGCCCGGATTATCAATGAATGCCGTCAGCCTCTACTGATTATCGATGTTTCTTCTATCTATGGTCCCGGTAATCTTCTTTATTTTAGCCGTCTACTCCAGCCAAAGGTTCGTCTCTGGGTCGCAGCAAAACCGGAAGCTCTCCAAGTTCGTGATGGTTGCAGTGATGTGTTTGTATTCAATCCGTCGCTGTTGCTGCGGCAGAA
>Ga0272444_10004549_pt1 | contig 12231 bp, 13 predicted proteins | sample SSMForm13_FD_201033 | JGI IMG/M metagenome (GOLD analysis project Ga0272444, IMG submission 201033) | Marine sediment archaeal communities from Little Sippewissett salt marsh, Falmouth, MA, United States - SSM-Form-13 | ecosystem: Environmental > Aquatic > Marine > Wetlands > Sediment ... | reverse complement strand
CTGCAGGACAGTAGGTGAAAATAGTGGTTTTATCTATTAGAAAATTATGGCATATTCTTTCGTAAAAATCGAAGCAAGGAGGTCTCCTCATGGAATGGCTCAACTATCATCATCTCCTGTACTTCTGGGCGGTCATGCGCGAAGGCAGCATGACAGCGGCTTGTGAAAAGCTCCGTCTGGCGCCGTCGACCGTCAGTGCCCAGGTCGGCAAGCTGGAAGAGACCCTGGGGGGCAAACTCTTTCGTCGCACTGGACGGCGCCTGGAACCTACCGATTTCGGGCACCTGGTCTTCCGCTATGCCGATGAAATCTTTTCTCTGGGTCGCGAGATGATGGACACCGTCCGGGGCCGCCCCATGGTAGGTCCTCTGTCACTAAAGGCCGGTGTGGTGGATGCTTTTCCGAAGTTGATTGCTCGTAGAATCCTGGAGCCCGCATTGTCTCTTTCGGAGCCTGTGCATCTGGTCTGTTATGAGAACAAGCTGGAGAGGTTGCTTGCCGACCTGGCTATGCACCATCTGGATATTGTCTTAAGTGACTCCCCCATACGAAAGGGTATGAGCATCAAAGTGTACAATCATTTTTTGGGGGAATGCGGCGTGACGTTCTTCGCAGTAAGACGGCTGGCAAAACAGCTTCGGCCCCAGTTCCCCCAATCACTGGACGGAGCGCCCATGCTCCTTCCACTGCCCATGTCGGCGTTGAGAGAAGAACTGGAGAGGTGGTTTGCCTCTCGTAGCCTGAAACCGATGATTGTGGGCGAATTTGAAGACAGTGCTCTGCTGAAAGCGTTCGGCCAACATGGTGACGGCGCCTTTCCAGTTCCCGCTGTTATCGAAAAGGAGGTGCAGCGCCAGCATAATGTTGAGGTTGTGGGACGCGCCGAAACGGCCCGTGAACGTTTCTATGCCATTACTTTTGAGCGCATTATCAAGCACCCTGCCGTTACGGCGATCTCAAATGCCGCCCGCAAATACTTCTCGGGCGGGGAAGAGCCGTCGCCCCATAAGAATCACCCATGAAGCGGCCCTTCGCGCAGAAGAACAGCATGAGGCAAGGGGGTTTTTGGAGGCCATTGGAAAATGAAGGACCACAGACTCAACCGTATGGTGATGGCCTCTACTTACCCCACTTGTCTTTGCCTTAAGAGATGATCGGCAATGACCAGCCTCACCATGGCCTCGCAGACAGGCACGATCCTGGGGATGGCAGAGACGTCATGGCGCCCCTTCACAGAAATGGTAGTGGGCCTTGAACGGACATCAATGGTCTTTTGTTCAATCTCGATGGAGGATATGGGTTTCACGGCAGCCCTTGCGATAATCTCATCGCCATTTGAGATCCCTGCCAGTATCCCCCCGGAGCGGTTGGTGACGAATCCTTCAGGCGTGATCTCATCATTACACTCAGAACCAAGCAGCCCGGCTGCCTCATGGCCCACTCCGATTTCAACGGCCTTCACCGCCCCGATACTCATGAGGGCCTTTGCAATCTCTGCGTCCAGTTTGTCAAAGACAGGTTCCCCCAGTCCGGCCGGACACCCCCTGACCCGGACTTCCACCATTCCCCCTGCCGAATTGCCTGCGGCCTTGATCTCTTTTATCCTCTCCGCCATGTGTTCCGCCGCTTCCAGGTCGGGGGCAAAGAAGGCATTCCTACTCACCGCTTCCAAGTCCACGCGCTGGGCCCTGATCCCTGCAAGTTCCAGGGTGTAGGCCTGTACGTCAATGCCCTCTTGATGAAGGACCACGCCTGCCACAGCCCCTGCTGCCACCCTGGCCACGGTCTCTCTGCCAGAAGCCCTGCCGCCGCCTCTGTAGTCACGTATCCCGTATTTCTTCTGGTAGGTAAGGTCTCCGTGCCCGGGCCTGAACAGGTCCTTGATGGCAGTGTAGGACCTGCTGTCTGCATCCTTGTTATAGATGATAAGCAGAATGGGCGTTCCCGTGGTCTTTCCTTCAAAGACGCCGGAGAGGATCTCCACCTTGTCAGGCTCCCGCCTCGGCGTACTCGAAGGCGCCCCACCGGGCCGTCTTCTGTCCAGGGCCTCTTGAATGTCCGATTCTCTGAGCGGCAATTGCGGGGGACAGCCGTCAATGACTACCCCAAGGGCCCTTCCGTGGGATTCACCCCAGGTAGTTACCACAAAGGCCTTGCCAAAGGTGTTACCTGCCATAAGACCTCCCCATCAATTGTTCTCTCTGTAAATGTTCAACGATCTTTTCCACCACTTCATCAATGGACAACTGTGACGTGTCCACGGAGATGTCCGAAACATCTTCGTAGACAGGCATGCGCTCTTTTAGCACCGTCTCGGTTTCTTCATATATATCGCCGCCCAACAAATCGGGCCGCTGCTCTGAGCTTGCCTCATCACCCCGAATCCTTTGAATCATGGTGTCCATGTCGGCCTTAAGGAGGACAAACCACCCCTTGTCACGAAGAAAGACCACATTGTCTTTGTCCATGACTGCCCCGCCGCCCGGAGCAATCACGCAGTTTTCCATGTCAGAGAGCTGCCGGATGGCTTCCTTTTCTCTTGCCCGAAAAAAGGGCCAGCCTTCAGCAGCCACCATCTCTTTGATCGTCCTGCCGGCCTTTTCTTCAATATAGTCATCTGCGTCGAAAAAGGCCCTGCCAAGCCTTTCGGAGAGGGCCCTCCCGACAACCGTCTTGCCCGTTCCCCTGTATCCGATAAGAACCAGATTCACATCACCTCTCTACATTCGCCTTTTTTGCCACCATGTGAGACAAAGCCCGCACAGCCATCATATATCCCTCTTTTCCAAAACCCGCCACTCGGGCAGTGGCCACATCTGAAACAAAGGATCGGTGCCTAAAGGTCTCTCGCTGGTAGATATTGGACAGATGGACCTCGATAATCGGGATATCCAGCATCAAGAGGGCGTCTCTTATGGCCACACTGGTGTGGGTATAGGCTGCCGGGTTGATGATCACCCCGTCGCACGTCTCCATGGCTTGGTGAATCTTTTCGATGATGGCGCCTTCATAGTTGGACTGGAAGGTTTCCGCTGTCATACCGACCTCTTGGGCGGCTTCCTTGATCTCAGCATCGATTTCTTCAAGCGTAGCACTCCCATACCAGGTCGGCTCCCGCCGTCCCAGCATATTAAGGTTCGGACCGTGAATCACCAGGATCGTAGGTTTCTTGTTCATGGCTTCCTTTCAACCAAGAGATGCCAGCTTATCCCAGAAATCGGGAAAGGATTTCTTCACACAATCAGGATCCTTGATGACGACGCCCTCAATAGCCAAGCCCGCTATGGCAAAACTCATAGCAATACGGTGATCGTTATAGCACTCTATGTCGCCTCCCCTGGTTGCCAGGCCCTGGATCACCATGGCATCTTCCTTCTCTTCCACAGTGGCCCCGATCCTTCGAAGCTCACGGGTCAGGGCGGCGATCCTGTCCGATTCTTTGATGCGAAGGTGCCCTATGTTTTTAAGGTTGGTTTTCCCCTTCCTGAAGGCTGAGACCACGGCAAGGGCGGGGACCATATCAGGCACATCATGAAGGTCGAAAGAAAGATCCCCGTGATGAGTAAGTGGCCCTCTTATTTCCAAGCCCTTGCCGGATCTCCCGACTTCGCATCCCATGGTCTTGAGGATATCGATGAATCGCAGGTCTCCCTGGACGGAATCGGGGCTGACATTTTCTATCCTTACGGTGCCCCCACAAACGGCTGCAGCGGCCATAAAATAGGTGGCGCTGGAAGCATCACCTTCTACGGCATACTCATTGGAACGGTACGCCTGAGGGGCCCTGACCAGGAAAGACCTGTCATCTAACACTGAGACCTCTGCGCCAAAGTGTTCCATGACATTCAGGGTCATGTCAACGTAGGGCCGTGACGGAAACGATCCCAGCACCTCGATCGCGACGTCTCCTCCGGCATAGGGGGCTGCCAGAAGAAGAGATGAAAGATACTGGCTGCTGAGCCCCCCTGCAAGGGTCGTTCTTCCGCCCCCAAGCCCCTCTGCCGCGACTTCAACAGGGGGGCACCCATTTTTGTCTCTGCAAGAGGCCTCGACACCCAGATTTCCCAGGGCATCCACCAGGGGTTGGATGGGCCTCTGGCGCATGCGATCGTTGCCGTCAAGGACAAAGGTTCCGTGTCCAAGGGAGACCACGCCGGTCAGGAGTCTGAGGCCCGTTCCGTTATTTCCCATATAGATGGGCCCAGGGGGGATAGTCAAATTCCCTCCCGTCCCCACAACGGCCAGGTCAGCGCCTTGAGCGTGGATATGGGCGCCCAAAGAGTTAAGGGCCTTCATCAGATGCTCTGTGTCTTCGGAAAAAAGGGGGGCCCTTAACAAGGACTGACCTCTTGCCAGGGCAGCCACAATCAGGGCCCTTTGGGTGTAACTTTTTGACCCTGGCACACGGATGGTGGCACTGATATTTGTAATCGGTCTAATTGGCCTCATGACCGCGACAACCTGTCATAGACCACATCCCGCATTTCCTTCACAGGGGCCTTTTTCCCCGTCCAGGTAGTAAACTGTTCAACACCCTGATAAAGGAACATCTCAAAACCGCTGGCCACCAGGCATCCTGCTGCTTCGGCCTCTTTTAAGAGCATGGTCTTAAGAGGATTATATACGACATCAGCCACAGCCTTGTACTGTCCCAACACGCTTCTTGGCACGGGCAGTTCATCTGTCCTCGGATACATCCCCACGGGGGTCGTGTTGACCAGACAGTCACCGGAAACACCCTGAATGTCAGAAAGGGGGACAAAGACGGAATCAAACTCCTCGGCCAAGGCCCGCCCTTTTGCTTGAGACCTGTTTACTACAATGGCCTTTCCTTTATTGCTGGTGATACCAAAGACTGCGGCCCGGGCCGCGCCGCCTGCGCCGAGGACCACAAAGGTGTGCCCTTCTATGGGGAGCAGGGCCTCAAGACACCTGACAGCTCCCACCCAGTCTGTATTCGTGCCCTGAATGCCCTCTTTTCCAAAGGCCAAGGTGTTGACGGCCCCGATCTTTTTTGCCGTGGCATCGATGTGGTCGATGAGCCCGATGATGTCTTCTTTGAAGGGATGGGTCACACTTGCCCCCCTTAGGTTCAGGGCCTTCAAACCGACCAGGGCGCTGGACAGATCGTCCACCTCAAAAGGCAGGTACACGGCGTCTACGCCAAGGAGCCGGAAGGCAGTATTGTGCATCAGGGGGCTCATGCTTTGGGCCACAGGATTTCCTATAAGCCCGTAGAGGGCCGTCCTGCCCGTTGGAGTAAACGGTCTGCTCACCTCAGTGGGTGTGGCCTGGGCGCCAGAGCCCTTTGCCGAGACCGCAGATTGGAGCTTTCTTGACACGGAGACTATCTTCTGAAATATCTCCTCGATCTCGCCCGCCTTCAAAGGCCCCTTGTTGTGCTGGGCCAGGTATGTGAAAACGGCCTGTTCTCTCAAGGGATCACGGATCTCAAGGCCCTTTTCGGCCTTCAGTTTTCCGATGTCAAGACACACCAGGGCTCTTTCGTTTAAGAGCCTCAAGAGTTCAAGGTCCAGGGCATCAATTCGGTCCCTAAATGTGTGAAGGGCATCTTTACTCATGACTTCATCTCTTCAATCACGTCTCTGATCATGCTTGTGGGCACTTCGGCTGTGACAAAAGGGATCCCTATCTTCTTTATGAGAACGAAGTAGATCTTTGTCCCTACAACCTTCTTGTCTCTGGCCATGAAATCAAGGAGTTCGTCTGTATTGAATCCTCGTGGGATCTCAGTGGGAAGCCCGTACTGCTTGATTAAGTGGACGATCCTCCCATGGCTCTCTTCATCCAAAAAATCGAGTTTTTGGGAAATCTGCGAGGCCCCCACTGTTCCTATGGCCACGGCTTCACCATGAGAAAGCCTATAGTCTGATGCGGCTTCCAGGGCGTGCCCCAGGGTATGGCCAAAATTGAGTATACGTCTCAGGCCCCCTTCCTTCTCGTCTTGTTCCACGACATGGGCTTTTGTCCTGCAAGAACGCACCACCAATTCTTCCATGAGTATGGGTTGCCGTTCAACCACACGCTCCCTTTCAGCCTCCAGGAGGCCAAACATCTCTTCATCTCGGATAATGCCGTATTTGATGATTTCAGCCAATCCGTTCTTAAAATCCCTGTCAGTGAGGGTCTTCAAAAATGACAGGTCGATCAAGACCGCTCTTGGCTGATAGAAGGTACCGAGGAGATTCTTGCCTTGTTGAAGATCAATACCGGTCTTGCCTCCGACACTGCTGTCCACTTGGGCCACCAGGGTGGTCGCTATTTGGACATAGGGGACAGAGCGTTTGTAGATGGACGCCACAAATCCGGCAAGATCTCCCACCACCCCACCGCCAAGGGCAATGAGGAGACATTGGCGGCTGGCCTTCAGCTCAAGGAGTTGCGCAGCCACCTCGAGAACAACACCCATCGATTTTGATGATTCGCCTGCCGGAATCTCAATGATCTCTATGGGCAGCGCCCCTTGCCTGAGCCTTTCTTCGACCATTTTTCCATAAAGTCGATTCACATTTGAGTCTGTAATAACGATACATTGATCGGCAGACTTTTGGGCCTTGATCACTGCTCCCACGCGATCCATCATACCTTGGCCGACAAAGATGTCATAGGAGTCATCTGTGTTCTTTTCTAAACGGACCCTTATCTGCTCCATACTACTGTCCATACCCCTTTCTGACGATCTTGGCAATGGATTCAATCTCGTCCATGAGTGCATGGAACTTTTCGGGTTTCAGGGATTGAGGTCCATCGGACAGGGCCTGCTCTGGGTGCGGGTGGACTTCTATGATCAAACCGTCGGCCCCAACTGCCACGGCCGCCTTTGCCAGGGGTAGAACGAACCGCCATTTTCCGATGGCGTGGCTCGGGTCCACCACGACCGGCAGATGGGTCTTCTCCTTTAACACAGGCACGGCACTGATATCGAGGGTGTTGCGCATGGCGGTTTCAAAGGTTCGAATGCCTCTCTCACACAGAATCACGTCATCATTCCCAGAGGCCATGATGTACTCGGCAGACATAAGCAGCTCTTCCAGGGTGGTCATCATGCCCCTTTTCAAAAGGACAGGCTTTTTTGCCTGACCCACGGCCTTTAGGAGGGCGAAGTTTTGTACGTTTCTGGTCCCTATTTGAAGTACGTCTGCATAACTTTCAATAAGCTTCACGTCCGAGTCGGTCATCACCTCGGTCACGATGGGCAATCCGGTCTTCTCCCGCGCACGGGCCAGGATTTTCAGGCCCTCTTCGCCTAAACCTTGAAAACTGTAAGGAGATGTCCTGGGCTTAAAGGCCCCGCCTCTCAACATAGAGGCCCCGGCTTTTTTTACCGCATCAGCCGATTCCATGAGTTGCTCTTCGCTCTCCACCGCACATGGCCCGGCAATGACGACAAAGTTGGGTCCTCCGATCTCCACGTCGCCCACCCTGATGACCGTGTCACCGTCTTTGGTTTCCCTGCTTGCAAGCTTGTAGGGCTGGAGGATAGGCATGACCTTCTCAACACCAGACATGTCTTCTGCAGCTTTTAGGCGGACCTTTTCCCGCTCGTCTCCAACGGCGCCGATAATGGTGCGTTCTACCCCCCTGGATACGTGGGCACGATATCCAACCGATTCAATCCACTGAATCACTTTTTCGATCTGTTCTTCCTTGGCCTTGTGTTTCATCACAATAATCATGTCGGGACCCTCCTTTTTCTTGGAAATAAAAAAGGGCCGCGGCTCTTTGCCCCGACCCTTTATCTGTGAACAAAAAAGCCGTGGGCAGGCTCACCGGCCTACCCACGGCTTAAGGTTTTCTATGGACTAGCTACTAGCTACCGTCCTCCTTTCAGCCATGGGCCGACCGGACCAAGGTAATAATAGTAGCTAAAATAATATCCCTTCATTTCCATACCTTTTTCCAATTTGTACTCCATACTCAATATTCACTTTCTTTCACACTTCTATGGGGATGTCAAGGCAAAAAAATCCAGGACTTCCCCCAATGCGGATGGCTAATCTTTACTCGACAAAGACTTCGGAGCCAGCTTTACCGTCTCCGGCACCCCGCAAGAAGCACCGATCTTCGCTCTGCACGCAATGGGTGACCCCAAAAGGCTTGCGCAGACCTCCAGCCCCTTTTCCTTGACCTCCACACAGAACCGCTCACGGCTTCGCTGGAAGGGCCATCTTTCTGCCTCGCCCATCTGTTCAGATTTCTTGACTTTTCCGTGTTGATACTTATTTTGGCTTTAAGGAAGATGTCTATGGACGTCTTGCCGTATGCGGGAATGCAGTTATGTCAGATCCAGTGAGAAGTGAGGAACATGACCATGAACGAAGAAGATCACAAAAAACATATAGATACGCTCATTGAGACGGATGAAGGATTCTGGAGTGAGGATTACGTGTGGGCCACAAGCGAAGAGTCAAGGCGCGACGCCTTATCATTACACCTCATCGGGTCCATTGTGCACAAGCATGGAGGCACCGTAACATTGGATGCGGTTACACACAATTTGAGCATAGACGTGCCTGATGAGAAAAGGCTGGCGCTGGCTGAAGAACTCAGCAGGAAAGTAGACATGCAATTGCAGTGAGAGAATCTGAGCCCAGACCCGTTTCACGCTGTCAGCCTTGTTGGCACCCCTTTTAACCCCTACACATGATTCCTCAGCTGCAACTCCACGGGATGGGGATTTAGGTAGTACTGCTCCTTGAGATAGGGCTGGTCGTATTTTCGGACATAGTGATTCATGAGTGTAATGGGGACAATCAAGGGAGTGTATTGTTGACCATACTGGTCTATGATCTCTAGCAGTTCCTGCTTCTCGTCTGAAGACAACTGTTTCTTGAAATAGCCCATCATATGCTGCAATACATTGGTGTTCTTTTTCACGGTGGCTTTGAGCTTTAAGGATTCCATGAGGAGTTCTTGGTAGGTTTTGTATACCTCGGTGATGGGGGTCCCCTTGGCCCCTGCTACGAGCCTTCCCATGGCTTGGTAGTGTTTGGGGCTGTGAGAAAGAATCAAGAGTTTGTGCCTTGTGTGAAATGCTACCAGACTCCCCCGAGCCTTTGGCTGCCCTAGAAGCCCCCGCCACCTTCTAAAGGCAAAGATCCTTTCAATGAAATTCTCTCTGAGTTTGGGATCATGAAGACGGCCTTCCTCTTCAATGGGAACCAAAGGGAAGTGATCCATGAATGCCCGGGCAAAGATCCCGATCCCCTTTTTCACGGGCATCCCCTTTTCGTTGTAGACCTTCACCCTTTCCATGCCGCTACTGGGGGAATTGCTCTTGAAGATAAAACCACAGAGGTCTTCTTTTCCCAGCTCACCCACCCGCCTGCGGGCCCAGGTGAGCATCCGCTCCGTGTGATCCTCTTTGCTTTTTGAGGTCACCAGCCGAGGGGCATTGGGCTTTCCTACGAGTCGCAACGATTCTCTTGGGATACCGAACCCGCACTCCACCTCAGGACAAACAGGCACGTATTCCACGTAGCGGCCCAGGGTATCGGTCAGGAATCTGTCGAGCTTGTGTCCCCCGTCGTACCGAACCTGTTCACCCAACAGGCAGGTGCTAATTCCCAGTCTTATAGTCGCCTTCATGACATTTTGCCCTCCAGGCCTTCTGCCGGATCATTTGCAAATCCACCAGATTCATAGTATATATTTTCATCCAGAGTCAAAGTAAAGTCAGCATTTCTTAAACGTCACCCTGTCCGTTCCATGTGCTGGAAAGGAGATAGAAGATGAGCGACATGCCAAAAAACATCCTTCTGACCGGCCCTACCGGCTTTATCGGCGGGCGCCTCCTCCATGCTTTGGATGAAGAAGGTTTTCGGGTGCGATGCCTGGTTCGCATATCAGAAGAGCTGGTGATCAGGCGACCGTTGAAACAGGAGCCGGAAGTGGCCTATGCCGACCTGCTCCAGGCGGAGACGCTGCCTGAGGCCATGGAAGGCACGGATGCTGCCTTTTATCTCGTCCATTCCATGGGAGGGCGGAGCATCTCGGAAACCAAGGCCTTTGCAGAAAGAGACCGGAAATGCGCTGGGAACTTCTTGAAGGCTGCGGAAGAAGCTGGTGTCAAACGCATCATTTATTTGGGAGGTTTGGGCGAGACAGGAGATAAGCTTTCCAAACATCTTGCCAGCCGGCAGGAAGTGGCCAACATACTCCAGTCCGGGCATGTGCAAACCACCGCCATGCGGGCGGCGGTCATTATAGGGGCCGGAGGCGCCTCCTTTGAGTTGATCCGTTATCTGGCCGAACGCCTGCCCGTTATGATGTGCCCCCGGTGGATTAACACCCGTTCTCAGCCTATCGCCGTTCAGGATGTCATTGCCTATTTAGTCGGATGTCTCCGTCAGCCGGCCACGGCAGGTCAAACCCTTGATATCGGGGGGCCGGATATTGTCACCTATCGAGAGATGGTGGAGATCTATGCCCGGGTCCGGGGGCTGCGCCGATTCCTTTTCACCGTTCCTTTCCTCACGCCACGGCTGTCTGCTTACTGGATCAATCTCATCACGCCGGTGCCTGCCGGTATTGTCTTCCCCCTGGTGGAAGGGCTCAAAAATGAGGTCATCTGCCGGGATAACCGCATTCGGGATCTCATACCCATGGGCCTCATGACCATGGATCAGGCCATTTGTACGGCCCTCACAGAGACCGAGAAAGGGCCCGGCCAACTCCCCTCGCAGCAGGCCTGTTTTCTCCGTCAGTAAGGGCCGGCAATGACGTCGCCACCAACGCCATTTCAAAGGGTTCGCCTCGGCCTTGCCAATGCCTATCTGGTCAAAGGGCAAGGAAGGCGGATCATGGTTGATGCAGGGAGTCCTAGACAGCAACGGGCCTTCCTTTGCCATTTGGAAAAACACAGCGTAGCTGCTCATGACATAGGGCTGATTGTCATAACCCATGCACATTTTGATCATGTGGGCAGCCTGAAGGTCATCAAACAACTGTGTGACTGCCCGGTGGCCATCCATGAAAAAGAGGCCCCGTTGCTCAGGGGTGGTACAGTGGTTTTCCCTCCAGGGACGAACCTGTTCGGAAAGATTTCTTCTTATTTGGGTAGGAAGCTCATGAAGTCTTTTTTCAGGTTTCCTGCCGTGGAGCCGGATATCATCATTTCCGAAGACTTTTCCCTTGAGCCATTCGGGGTCCCGGGAAATATCATTTCCACAAAGGGCCATACCCAGGGGTCATTGTCTGTGCTTCTGTCCACCGGAGAAGCATTCGTGGGCGACTTGGCCGCCAACTATCTTCCCTTCGGCCTGGGCCCCATATTCCCCCCCTTTGCTGAAAACGTTTCAGAACTCCTCACAAGCTGGCAAAGACTTCTATCGTCTGGCGCAACAACCGTATGCCCGGGCCACGGCAAACCCTTTAAGGCGGAATTACTAAGAAGTAGACTGGGCGAGGCGTAAACCGAAAGCTCTGCTGCACCTCCCACATTTGATTCACGTCCTATGACCAGGTTGATTTCCCCTGGAACGTGCTTATTATGGCTAAAAGAAGGCGTGGCCGTGAAAGAAGATGTGAGATTGTTCAAGGCCGCGCGTATGGTCGCAAAGGGGAAGAAGGATCATGGCCGATTGTGAAACCCGGCCCTTATGTATCAGTAGCATGACGACAACGTCATTTAGAGGCTGGGCATATATGGAGGTGATGACACATGAGCAATAACCTGGATGAAGTACTGACAAACATTAGTGAGCAATACAAGGAAGATATATCAAGTGGCTCCAGATTCTGCCTTGAGGTTGACATTGGAAAACGAGCGCAAGAAATGGGTTATTCTGATGTAAAGGAAAAATATCAGGGCGTAGAGGCAGTCGTGCCGGTAAAGGAAGCCAAACAAGGAATGAAAGTACGGATTGATGGCAGGACTTATGTCCGTTATGCCCAGCTTGAATCAGGCATTGCAGTGCCGGGATATGTTGCCAAGGAATCAGGGTTGCCTCACAGTGCCTATGAGGCCAATGATAGCATGATCCGCCATTTTGCCTGACGGAAAGGTCTCTTCCGGGAAAAACAAGGGCGGAGTCAGAAAGGGCTCCGCCTTTTCTTGATCAAGTCGTAAAAGGTGACTTTTTACGATTTCATAAATGTCAATGTGATCCGAAGAGGTCTCTTTCTCACGGAGTGAAAAAACCGGCTTTTTGCGGGTCCATCGATCTTGGCAAAGCGGAAAGCCTGCGATCCCCTCCCACCCCACATCCC
>Ga0272444_10004547_pt1 | contig 12232 bp, 6 predicted proteins | sample SSMForm13_FD_201033 | JGI IMG/M metagenome (GOLD analysis project Ga0272444, IMG submission 201033) | Marine sediment archaeal communities from Little Sippewissett salt marsh, Falmouth, MA, United States - SSM-Form-13 | ecosystem: Environmental > Aquatic > Marine > Wetlands > Sediment ... | reverse complement strand
GAGAATGGTTTTAAGGAGAAAATCCCCAAACGCGACGATTGCTAGTTGATTGGAATTATGTATTCGACCAGCCCGGTGATGTCTTCGTCATTATCTACCTCGAATCCCACCCAGCTTCTCGGACGCCATCTGTACCTCGACCCCCATTCATATTCATCCTGTGTGTCGGGTCCGAACCTCTGCCTGTAGAACATCACCACGTTATTGAATACTTCCTTCTCCAGGTAGATGAGGATGTTCTGATCGCGATCGAAGCTGATTTCGAAGTCGGTGAAGCCCGCCTCCCTGCGGATGTATCTTGAGAGATAAGATGTCGCGAAAGGAAGCGCCATCCCGGTTAAGTCGGTATCGCTGAAACCCGCGGACGGTGTTCCGTCTCCCAGCACATAGTTCCCGAATGTCCTGAATATCACATCCTCGTACGCCAGTGCGGCGATAATCTGATCCCGGTTCAGTGGCGGATCGCTGGTCAATTGCAGATTCTCGATCATATTGCTCAGGCGGCTGTCGATCCTTGCAGTGACTGTCAGCTCCTCTCCGTACATTCCCGGGCTCTGCACTTCCCTCATGTGCGTCTGGGCGGTCGCTTTTACCAGGGGATCTGTTAACGGCGTGAATGTCGTGAATATGCACTCCAGGGGCTCGGTCAGTACGAAATGATTCCCGAAAAGGTCGATCCAGCCGGTCGGCGCGTTGATCGAGCCTGCAAGAACGATATTGTCCAGCGGACCGGCCAGGTTCAGTTCGCCCGTCTCGAAAACAGCGTTCATCATGTTCCCGTTCTGGACTCGAATTCCCGCCCCGATAAGGACATTTATATCGAATGTGAGATTACTGCGTGCTTCGGGTTCCTCTGTGGCGGACTGCTGTTGGGTGCTTCCATCGTTATCTTCCTCCAAAGGAAGCCGCGCGATATCCACTTGTCCGCCCATAATGCTGAAGTCACTCGATAATAACGCGGACGGTTCGAGCGAGTTGTAACTCAGTACGAATCGCGGTGCCCTGTCATCAGTACCCAGAGCGATCGCAAATGCGAATCCCGGTCCGCTGATCCTTACAGGCTGTTCACTAACCTGCACCAGCGAGAGATCCATCCCGGTATGGATTCTCTTCATCATGTTGTCGATATTTATCCGTCCGTCCACCCCAAGCTGCCATCCTTCGCCCGTTACCCTTACACTCTCCGGTGATGCGATAATCACTGAATTCTCTGCATACAGGGTTCCTTCGATAGACTGCACGATCACTGAATCCATGTAGCTGATGTTTCTGATACCCACACTGATATCGCCGTAGATATTCGGAGCGATCGCGCTCCCGGTCCAGGCAAGATTCACCGGACCAAGTCCGCCTTCCCACGCGACGCCTTCGATGACTCCCTCGGGCATCGTCGGATTGTAACCTGTCTCGCTCACCAGCGTCAGATCGAATAACTCCGCACCGGCGTCTGTAAGGCTGGACGGGACAAGCCCCGACAGATTCATTGTTTCCCCGTTTCGCGCAAGCCTTAGACTCCTGATTTGTATCTGCTCCTCGCCCGGACGGGATTCGGCCTGGAGAGTCAACCGTCCCATTGGGACATTTTCGTTCTGGGTCTGCCAACCCAGCTCATCGATACCTGCGTCATAAAGAATCTTCGGACCCAGCGCGTCCTGCGCCAGTTGTACGGTCGCCGAAGCAATTCCTGCCAGCGGAAATTCACTTTCGATCGCCCTGGATATCACCTGGAGATCGAACTGGTCGACGCGCATCACGAGGCTCGCGTTTGTGATAGACGGCGCGCTGATGTCGATCGCGCCCGCTCCCAGCAGACGGAATCCATCTCGACCTGCAATTTCCAGCGATGTGAGTTGCACCATCGGTGCGGAGTAGCTGAAACCCGCACTCGCGCTTTCAAGGGGAATCCCGAATGCCTCAGACTCGCCCATCGTCACTATAAATGAGTCGATCACCGGCTCCCTCAGCGTGCCGGTAATGCCGCCCGACGCGTTGATTGTTCCGGATGTCCTTCCCAGTTCCGATAAACCGGCGAAACCCACCACTTTCCTCAGTCCGGAATCGATAATATTCGCCGACAGGTCGAGAGTGCTCTCGCTCAGCAGTTCGGCTCGCTCGAGGTTTCCGGAAAGTTCGAAACGTCCGGTTTCCCCTGCATCGATATCCATGTCCAGGTTCCATGTGATACCGTCGCCGCTTGTAAAGGCGAGCATGGTGGATTCAAGGTCGTTGCCCGCAATCTGCGTTGGTCCAGTCGATATATTGACCGATCCACTCACATTGCCGAGAAGATCAAAAAAATCAGCATTGACAGTAAATATCCCGTTCACAGCGGGGATTGCCGTTGACGCCTCCCCGTAAATCTCGATTATCCGACCGGTTAAGAGATCCGTAATCTCACGCACTACCTGTGCCGAATAAGGTGTAAGGATCCGCCCTCGATAAACAGGCGCCGATGCGGGCGTGATTTCCAGCATTCCGCTCGCAATCACATGAGCAGATACCATATCCTGGAGTGGGATAACAATACGGAAATCGATCCCGTCATCAGTAGTCGACATATTGTTCGGACCCAGCCGCGCGGCGTCGTCCTTCACGTTCATGTCAAAATTCAGCGTGCGCGTGTCGCGGATGTATTCCACATCGGCGGTCATTTCAAGTGACGTTGCGATTAGCGATGACTGTCCCTCCGGAAGAAGTTGCGAGATATCGAAGCTGCTTATCACGAAGCTTCCGGTATCGCGAGCTGCTCCGCCGTTGCTTATCGGGACGGTCAGATCGCCGTGTATTTCACCCCCGCTCATGAGTCCCGACAATTCCGATATAACGATTCCGCCCTCGATCGCATCGATACGGGCGGAAAGGTTCGGCACATTCAATGTCCCGAATATCCCGTCGGTAAGAAAAACTTCGCCGCCGAAGGTCGGCGATTCACCCGGTGAGTAGGCGATATCTCCAGCCAGCGCGAATTCTCCCTCGACCGGCATACCAGTCGCATTCTTTATAAGATTCTTCTCTTCTATCGTGATCGCGATTGTCCCGTTGAAACCACCGCCTATCCTGTAAGTCCCCTCACAAAGGAGCGTAGCGCCTTCCAGTCTCGCGTCCATACCCCTGATATGAATTTCATCCCCGGAAATTTCGATCGGCACCACCGCCGTCGCGGGAGGAAGATCGGGATACGCGGGCACGCGCATTCCCCGTGTCCTGATTACTCCGATCATCAGTGGAGTCGATAGTCCCTGTCCGCTGATTTCGACATCGCCCGACAGGATCCCTGTCGGCATATAATTGTTTGCTGTCTCTGTTGGCAGGGAGTCGGTAAGCTCCTCGACCGGTATGCCGGTCGCGCTCAGGCTGAAATCGTACATCAACTCATCCGATGACATATCGACCGTCCCGCCTCCAGCGATGGTCCCGCCGTATACATTGATCCTGGCGTTATTCAGAACGAGCTTATCGTCGGAGTACCACGCGAACACTTCATCGATGCCGGATTGAATCCCCATCACCGAAATACCCGACGAATTCGCGCTCAGGAACGCCGATATCTCATCGCCCGAAATTTCCACCTCCGCCCGGCCGTTCAGAGACCCGTCCACCGGTATGCCCGTCATTTCCGGAGCTAACCGTTGCATGGTCGATGCCTGGATCCCTTCCGCCTCGACTATCAGGTCGGCAGAGATTGACTCCGCTGCAAAATCAGCGAGTCGTCCTCGCGCCGTTACACTCGCTCCGTCAACATCGGCGCTCAGCCCCGACGTGAACACGGATTCGTGCGAGAAGTGAATCACTCCCGACGCGTCCCGAACCGGAAGGTCCAGCATTTCCGTCTCGATCGCTCCTCCCGACATGGTCGCCTGTCCGAGAACGCTGAAACCTGTGTCACCTGCTTCAGGCCCGACAAGGATGGAAATTTCCGCGTCCACCATCCCGTCGATTGCATTGATCTCGTACTGTTCGAGGAGTGACCGGAGACTTGAAAGATCGAACGCCTGGACGGTCGAGTTGATATGCATCATGTACGTGTCCGGGTCGAAAGTCCCTGTCACGTCTATCGATGCCGGCTCGATCTCGCCCGACGAGAAAACGCCGTCGAAACTGAAACCCATACCGCCGTTCGCACCGAGTCTGAAGATCCCCTGCAGGCCTGAAATGCGCGACGGGGGAAACGGGTAGCCGGTTTCGATCTCTCCTCCCAGCCAGTCTATTGTCCCGTCGTTGACCAGGATTCCCAGCCGTCCGGGAAACTCGAATGCCTCACCTTCGCCGGGTTCGAGAAGTTTGCCGGTGTTCCATCTTCCTTCTTCTTTTCCAAGGGTGATGACCGGATGGTTCAGCTCGACCGATGTCACCGCGCCCATCGGGTTCTTCCCGCGAATCGCAACCGCGAACAGGCTCGTTCGCACTCGGATTGAATCCAATGTCAGGAGGGGTGTATCGGTCGGGATGTCACGTATCGTAACGCCGGCTATCGTAAAATCGTTCAGGCCTTCGATGCTGTATCCGTTCCATGTTAACTCAAGTTCGTAGTATGCTTCGAATTCCTCTGCGAGGGTTTCAAGGATCGTGGGCGCGTAAGCTCTCAGGAGCGCGCGATGAAAAAAAACTCCTGCCGAGAGAAGGAGAAGAGCGATCAGGAAAAGAGCGGCGATCAACCTGCCGAGACGAAAAGCGGGCCGGCGATTTTTCGACGGCCTGTCTTTGTCCACGGTTGGTTGTCTCCGGGCAGGCATGAGATGAGTTCACCCTCCGCAATGCTCCCGGCTAAAACCGGTAGGCCAATCCGAAATTCAGGTAATCCTCGTTAAATGCGTCCTCTACGCCAACTACCAGATCGAGTTCGGGCATTATCGCGTATCCCCCATAAATGTCCCACGTCAGGTCGTTGGGATCGTATAAATCACCCATCAGCCTGAACGCGTCGGAGCGCCAGTCTACCCCGATTCCCAGCTTGCCTCTGTTCACACCGGCGCGAGCGGCAGTGCTATCGTTAATCCACCATCCGAGCTGCGCGTTCGCTCGGTCATTTTCCCCGATATCGTCGATTCCCAGTATCACAAACGGGTCCTGGTTTTCGAACCCGAACCTGAAATTCAAATCACCCGCATAACGATCCGGATCGGGCGCGTATCGGAACCTGAACTCACCCTCCGCGTTGAACTGGCCGGGTCCGAATGCCGAGGAAGCTTCATCAATCGCGGTATTTACCGCCTCAAGGGTTCCCTGCGCCTCCTGGAGCCTCGTCCGCGCCTCGTGGAATGTCCCCGCTACATCCTCGCGAAGCTGTTCGTCCGATGTATACGCCTGGACATCCGTCAGTATCTCGTCAAGCTGCTCGGAGGCGCTTACAAGGTTGTTTATCAGATCTTCAATATCCTGTTTGAGTTCGGGATCGTTGTACTCGTTTATTCCCGCGACCAGCTCTCTCGCGTCGGAGGTCAGGAGGTCGATGTTTTCAAGCGTGGAAGTTATGTGGGGCTCCGACTCGGCGAGTATTACATTCATCCGGTCGGTCAGTTCAATAATATTCGATGAAATCGCGTTGATCTGGGTAGTAACTTCATCAAGTAGCCTGCGCACATCATCCGGTCCGAGCAGGTCCTGAATATTATCCAGGAGCGCGGATATCTGGTTCATCACTATTGATACCTGGTCGGTGATCTCGGTCATTGTTGTGTACGCTTCGGCAACCAGGTCCTCCGGACCCGGTTCGCGCGTGCCCGTAACAAATGATCCGGGCGCAAGTTGGTCGTGGATTAAAATCTCTCCCGATCTTGTCGGGACGAAGGCCATGTCCCGGTTCAGGTCTGCTGAATCGACGAGCCTTATATGAGCCAGTACTGCAATGGGGCTCCTCGGATCGTCCCTTATTGAGACCACCTGCCCGACTGCTTCCCCCCGCCAGATCACAAGTTGCCCCTCGCTTACCTGGCCCTGCTGCAGGGTGACGTCGAACTCCCTGTCGGTTATTCCCGCCTCGGTCATCCTTCCCGATCTCTGCTCCTCGATCGATACAAGGTAGCTTCCGAAAATGCTGTCGCGATTGATGATGAAACGGGCATGCTCGTGAATCGGAAGCTCGCTCTTGATGCGGAGCGTCACCATTACTTCGCCGTAATCAGTGTTCTCGATCTTCTCGACTTCGCCGATTGGATTCCCGTTCAACTGCACGTCTGCCCCGTTGTTGAGACCCTTGACACTCGCAAAGCTGACAGTTACCTGGTAACCCTCCGTATGCGTGCCCGGGATGCCGGGTATGGGCCATCCCAGCCCCTTATAGATGGACACCAGTACGAGCCCTACAATCACTACAGTCAGCCCGACTTTTGCGGCGGATGTGACCTTCATAATCTTACGTTTCCGTCAGATGGGTATTATAACTGATTTAACGGAATTAAGGTGCCGTCTTTCGCGGTTACGCCGTCTCATCCTGAATTTTTAGCAGAAGGAGGTAATCCCGGATTATCAGAGAAGGCGTCCGATTGCGCTTCCGATAACCCATCCGAGAATCATCCCTGCCGCGGCTCCCAGCGCGCCTATCGGCACCACGAAGTAGCCAATCACTGCGAACACGATCACTCCCCCAGCTCCCAGAATCAATGGCCAGTCACGATCGGCCTGCCTGATCGGGATTTCGACGCGACTCGAGGATATGCGACTTCCGGAGGAGCTCTCAGCAAAATCAGGTGCTGATTTCCCGGCATAGGCCGGCTTGAGTCCCGATGCTTCACGCGCCTTAGCGAGCATCCTTGCCCACATCTTTGCCCTGAATCTCTGATACTGCGGGTACTCGGTGATGAGAATCTCGATGCTTCTCCGCACCTGGTCGGCAGGATAATTCTCCAGTTTCTTCCTGATCGACTCGGATGCCTGGTTGAATCCCCCGTCGATCTCCTGATCGCTGAAATGTACATACGTCAGCGCTGCCAGTGCCTTAATTGGATGGATAACGCTTTGGTCCGCTTCCAGCCTCGGCCATACCTGGTCCGCTTCCACCATCCACATAGCCTTCTCCTGCATTTCCTGGAGGTCCTGATTCTTGGGATCGAAGCGGGTCGCGACTTTCAGGTAATAATTCGCCGATTCGTACGCCTTGTTCTCAAGAAGCTCCATGCCGGTACGCGCGAACATGCATGAAGCGTACAGTTTCATCTCGGTATCATTGGGAATGATGCTCTCGATTCGCTTGGCGCAGTCGACTACCTTTCCCACATGTCCCGCGTTCGCGTGTACGTGGCACATGAAGAAAAGCGCGTCCAGATGCTGGATATCAACCGACCTGTGTGCCGATACCGCCTTTTCCGCCCATGAAAGTGCCTGCTCCTCTTTCTCTTCCTCCAGATATGTCCGGGCGATCGCCAGGTACGGAGATGTGTTCTTCGAATCGAGCTTGATGGCCTTACGATAGTTATAGCGAGCGGAGCCGATAAGCGGTCGCCTGTCATGATCGGAGAGCTTTTCGGCGTTAACCAGGAACGCATCCCCGTAGCGTATCCAGTACAGCGGGACTTCGGATCGCCGCTCCGTGAGCTCGCGGTATGTCTCCAGCGCCTCATCTGTCAGACCGATATCAAGCTGGCAGATTCCCAGTAGATCCCTTGCTTCGTCCGCTCCGTCCGCTGCTGCAATTACTCTCTTAAGATGCCTTGAAGCGCCGAGGCAGTTTCCGTCCTCCATCGCGCCAAGCGCCTGCGATATGAGATTCTGTACCTGGTCGCCGTACTTCCATAATTGGTCGTAATAAATCCGCGCCCTGGGATCGTATAGTGTATCGAATGCCTGGCGGATCCTTGCATAACCATCCGGATCTTTCTGCGGAGGATGCTCTCGGTGCAGACGGTAATAGGCTTTCTCGATTGCCTGACGATTGGCGTCCCGAGGCAGCCCTAGTACTGCGTAAAAATCCGTTTGTTGCTTCCGCACTCCCATTGTCCCCGTTTACCGTCCCCCGAAGGCCAGCCTGTCCGGCCTTTTCAGTTTTAAGTTTAAGTGCCTGAAGGTACCAACAACCACCGGCACATCACTGGTGCCCTTATTACCGATTCCCCGTTGTTTCAAGAGAATCCTAAATCATACTGCAATCAACGGAAGGGCCTCACAAATCGACCCGGTTCAAGACAAGTTCTGAATCTTCACTCGTGCTCCAACTTATAGATGGAGCAATCCCCTTGATTATTAGTGAGTATCGTATTATATAAAGTTAACAGCTTTTTAACAAGTCCGGGGACATATCATCACTCCGGCTCTGGTTCCCTGAAACGAAGCCCGTGCGTCCAGTAAAAAAAGACCTCCATCTTCTCCTCGTCGGGAGGCTCACTGCTGCCGTCACGCCATGAGAACTCAATCGTATTGCCGTAGTGCTCAACCATCACCGCGAAAGAATACTCGACTTCTCCTTTCTCGATATCCGTCATCCTGAAAATCCTGAGAGTTCCCCTATCATTAATCAGCCCCGGCCACGGAAGCTCGATTTGCCGCTCCTCGAAGACCTCGAAATCATACGTCGGATCGGCCCCGTAAAGCTCCACTGCGATCTCATCGAACAGCGGACGGTTCGTCTCGTCCCATTGCCCGACTATTCCCGTCGTCAGAATACGGACATATGGACTCTCTATATGCGATGTCGTCCTGGGAAACAGAAGCTGATATCTGTCATCGGGATTCGTCGCGATATTGCTGCGCGTGGTGTCGGATGTGACGTGTACTCGCGGTCGGAACCTTATCCCCGCCTGCGGATAATCGAAGCCCGACCGCTCGGGCGTCGGTCCTATCGCGCATGATATGGAAAAGACTGCAATCAGGATGAACGGGACTGGTCGCATGCCTACAGTTTATCATCAAAATCGCGTCCGCTGAGTAATTAAAAAATCCGGCCGTATCGCAGGCCGGATTCTTTAATGTTCTATCTATTTCGAAATCCTAGCTCGTTCCCGAACCTAGTACCGCTTCCGGGCACGTGTCGAGTGTGAATGACTCCCCACTCGGCATCCAGTCGTCCCACCACGTAGCGTCGTCTTTCCTCGGAAGCTTGAATAGCTGCCCGTAATACTTCGGATCTTTCGACTGGTGATACTTGAAATACTGCCAGTCATTGTCGTAGCCGAGGATTTCAATCTTCCCGGACGCGTGGCTGCCGGCGTATCGGAAACGCTTCCCGAGACCGGAGACACGTTTCTTCGCAGCTTCCGTGATTTTTATTCCGTCGATCAGAGTTGTCTTGAAATGCGCGTTGCCGCGGGTCGGACGGCACTGGAAAACATAGTACGGCGGCACTCCTGTCTGCGCGAGATTCCTGAACAGGCTGACAAGCGTATCGGCATTGTCATTGATCCCGACTAATATTGGTGTCTGATTGATCATAATGACACCGCGCCTCACCAGCTTGTCTATTGCGTGCCTCGCGACATCCGACAGCTCGTTCGGATGATTGAACTGGCAGACTATGTAAATCCGCTCGGTTGGTTTCGAGAAGTTCCTGAGAACATCCAGCAACTCGGGATCATCGATGAACCTGTACGGATTGAACGCAGGCAGTTTGCTCCCGAACCGGATGATCTTCACGTGCGGGATCGATCTCAACCTCTTCAGTACTTCGGCGATCTTTTTTGTCGACAGCATGAATGCGTCTCCGCCGGTGAGAAGCACGTTGGTGATCTCGGGATGCTTCTCGAAATAACGGTATGCAGGCTCGAGGTCGGGTGTGATCTCGGTGTTGTCCGGCATGAAGATTCTCTTCCGGAAGCAGAAGCGGCATTGCGCGCCGCATACGCGAGATATCAGGATTAATCCGGTGGTAGTGTATTTATGCTCGGTGCCCGGCGCGACCGTAACCGCCGCCTCGTGACTTGCGTCCAGGAGACTTACCGTGTCGGTAAGCTCGGCTTCATCCGGCAGGATTAGTCTCTTAATCGGGTCATTGGGGTCGTCCCAGTTGATGAGAGACAGGTAATAACTATTGGTCCTGAATTTGAAGAAGTCGGTAACTCTCTCCATCCGCTTCCGTTCGTCGTCGGAGAGCTGGGGTATATCTGATAGTTTTGTTATGTACTTAATTTTGCGCTTTTCTTTGATCCTGCGACGCCACGTAGGCATGTAACCCTCGGATGTCCAGTCTTCCGTTGATACCGCCTCCGGGGAGGTTTTTTCGGTTGTCATGATTTCCCTCCTTACATTAGTCTCGCCTTGCGAGTATCATTCTTTCCGTCTGCTTGACACCCTCACGACCGGCGCGGCAGGGATGCCACGGTTTTCCGATGGTGCTGCCGCCCGGTAAACAGGTGAACAATCGATTCGAATTTACAATCCTTAGGGCCGAAAGGCTCCGGGGATAGAATCACAATATTATATCAGAATGTAAGCCCCCTATATCACTATTAATAATACCACATAAGGTCCAGAATTACCAATACGTGCACGTTCCGTTATCCATCCTGCGGGCTTAGTTCCGGCGCGCCGATCTTCGGATATAGTTCCATGAGCCGCGCGATTGTTTCCTCATCTTCCGGATCTTCTTTCAGCGCTGCTACCAGAAGCACTATCCCGTCTTCCGTATTTCCCGCATCGAGCATCCTTCCCGCTAGCCCGGCAAGCGAATCCGGATGGTTCGGGTCGATATTGAGAGCCTTTCGCCATATCTCCTCGGCGGCATCCGCGTCTTCCGGCTCTAAAAGCTCCGCGAGAAGTGATAATCCATCCGCGTCGAGTATTTCTGCACCCTCTTTCAGTATTTCCCCCGCTTCACCCTCGCGACCTTCGCTTTCGAGAAGGTCCGCCAGGTCATTACGCAGTATCGCCTCCAGGTTTTCTTCCTCCAGCGGCACCTCGCTTTCCTCGTTCTTTACCGATTCCAGTCCTGTTCTGAATGCCCTTTCAGCTTCCGATATCTTCCCCTGTTCCCGCAGGATTCTTCCCCTGACCCATTGCAGCGTTGCTTCCCCGCCTCCTTCGGACTCTATCTGCCGAAGTATCTCGTCCGCCTTGTCGATCTCCTCGCGCAGTAGATAAACATGAGCCAGCAAAAGGTTGAGAGAGATATCCGGCGATTCCCTCAGCATCTCCCTCAGCTCGCCCTCGAGATCCTCGAATCCTTCAGCGTCCGGATCGAGACGGTAGTACATCAAATAGTTGAGAGCTATATCATCCGTTTCGTCCGGCTCAGTGTCCTCGAGCAATTCGGCGATCGAAAGATACGCCTCCGGGGTATCCGGGCTGGCCTCGATAGCCGCTTCGTACATCTGCAGCGCGTCATCCGACCTCCCCAGCTCCTCCAGCGCCATTCCCATGTTGTGAAGCGCGTCGTAATAATCCGGATGCACCCTCAGCGACCTCTTGTACGCCGCGACCGCCGCCTCCCATAACTCCCCGTCGAGGAAACAGTTCCCCAGATCGTACCATGCATTGTAATTTTCCGGTCTCGGCACCGTCTCCTTGTCCGCCGCTTTTTTCTTCGCCCCTGGCGATAGCCTGTCGAGCACCGCCCCCGTCGGCATTATCCAGCCCGTTTCCGCCATCGCGGGAGTCTTATCGATGATATCGCGGTACGGATCGAGATAATCCGCCAGCACACTTGCCGCTTCCTGCTTGTAGCCAAGCTCGCTTAACACCTTCGCGCATTCCATGCGAATGTCCGCGTCCGACGGGTCCTCCGCTAGAGCCTCCCCGAACGCTCTCAGTGCTTCCTCCCATTTCTCCGACCTCGCCAGCGCAAGCGCGTACAGCTTCATCGCTGTGAGCGGAACCTCCTCTCCCGATCGCGCTGCCTCGAGATATTCCAGGGCCAGTGCAGGACGTTCGAGTGTCAGCGACGCTTCCCCGAGCAGTGTCGCTACTCCTGCATCGTCACTCCTCATCCCGTACGCTTTCTTCAGCGCGAGATATCCCTTCAGCGTCTGCTCGGTCCCGAGATATACCTCGCCAAGAAGCCGCCATGCCGCCAGGAATCCATCGTGCTCCCTCACTGCCCCGATAAGGTTTTCTATCACCACTTCGGTGCCGCGAATGGTACGCCTGTGCGCCATGTCCTCCTGGAGGATACGCACCGCGTCCTCATACAGTTCCCGAGCCTTTGCCGGAATGTCCTCAACCATTAAACCACCAGCCATTCTGGAAAATTGAATTGAATTGTACTATCCAGGCCGTTAAGTCACAAGAATGAACGAGCACCGACCCCAGCCTTTACTCATCCTTCTTCTCGGGCAGGGTCCAGATGCCGCTGTCTTTCTTTCCCCTGGGG
>Ga0272444_10004546_pt1 | contig 12242 bp, 9 predicted proteins | sample SSMForm13_FD_201033 | JGI IMG/M metagenome (GOLD analysis project Ga0272444, IMG submission 201033) | Marine sediment archaeal communities from Little Sippewissett salt marsh, Falmouth, MA, United States - SSM-Form-13 | ecosystem: Environmental > Aquatic > Marine > Wetlands > Sediment ... | reverse complement strand
CAATAGCAGCGCTCGGCGGCGTTCATCGTCGCCGAGCGCTGCTATTGTGGCGCGAGCGAACTCGTCGGGGCCCGACGCGATGTAGACGAGGTCGCGTTGATCCTCGACGTCCTTCGAGAAGGGCGTCGAGACGATGTTTTCCTCCATCGCGGCGTACATGTAGAGCTTGTTCGGGTTGATCGCCCGCGTCCTCTCGTTCAGGACGAACGGGGCGATGCCGACCTTGGCGCGCGACAGGTAGTCCGGCAGCTCCTCGTAGGGCGCGCGGCCCGTGAACAGCACGCCATTCGGGAACCTCCTCTCGAGAGCTTCCTTCTTCCTCCGCGCGGATTCGAACACCCTGCCGACGCAGACGACGCCCGCACGACCGCCCAGGCCTTCGAGCGCCGTTAGGAGCGCCTCGAGCACGCCGAAGTCGATCCTGTCGTCCACCGATCCCACGTACGCGACGAGGTCCGAGCGGTCCAAAAGCGCGCTCTCGCGGATCGCGCGAGGCACGGGGCGGTCCTTCCCGGAAGTGAACGTGCCGAGATCGATCCCGTTGCCGATGATCACGCCCCGCCCACAGACTTCCCTGAGATAGGACGACGAGCAGACGACCTCGTCGGACGAGCCGACGAGGTTCCGGAACGCCCGGACGGCCTCGTCGCGCCTGGTGGGGTAGAACTCGTAGTGAAGGTCGTTGCAGTCGTACACGACGGGGACCCCCGCCTCGCGGATGGCCGGGACGGTTCGCGCCGCCCAGATGAACGAGCAGACGACGACGTCGGGCCGGAACGACCGGACCCTGCTCATGAGCGCCCGCCCGCCGACCGCTTGAAGGAGGCCCGCGGCGGCGCGCACGACCGGGAGGGCCGCGTCGGGCTTCGGCAAGAGGAGCGATGCGTACCGGACGTTGGCGCTCTTGCCGTCGCGCCTCGGGATCAGGCTGTTCTCGTCTGCGGTCGCGTTGATGGGGGAGGTGAACAGGACTTCCCAGTCGTTCGGGAAGCGGCGCACGAGGTGGTGCTTCCTCGACGGCTGTGAGAGCCACTGGATTTCCGAGATGTAGAGGATCCGCATGGTGCCCCCGTGGGCCGGACGCGAGACGTCGCCGGACAGAGCTTACCGTTCGAATCGGTTCGGCGCAACCGTCCATCGACTTCCCGACCGATGGGCGGGCGTGACAACGCCTGCCCGATTCTGTTAGCATGCGGAGGAACCGCGACAGGAGGGTGCGCGCATGGAGATCAGAGCAGTCCCAATCACGTTCCCCGAGGGCGCGAACGTTATCCTCGGGCAGAGCCATTTCATCAAGACCGTCGAGGATCTCTACGAGGTGATGATCGCGTCGTCGCCGTCGATCAAGTTCGGGCTCGCGTTCTCCGAGGCGTCGGGCCCGTGCCTCGTTCGCCACGACGGAAACGACGGTGGCCTCGAGACGGCGGCCGTCGAGATCATCGAGACCGTCGGCGCCGGCCACTCTTTCGCGATCGTCATCGGGGAGGGCTTCCCGATCAACGTTTTGAACGCGGTGAAGTCGTGTCAGGAGGTGTGCGGGATCTTCTGCGCCACGGCCAACTCCGTCGAGGTGATCATCGCGGAAACGGCCCAGGGCAAGGGTATTCTCGGTGTGATCGACGGATCGAGCCCCGAGGGCATCGAGGGTGCTGAGGGCATCGCGACGCGGAAGGCGTTTCTGAGAACGATCGGGTATAAGCGGTAGGGTGCGCTCGACCGGGGCGACGCCGACGAGACGCCCCAGCCGGAAAAGGCGCGGCGCGGTGCTCATGCACCGCGCCGCTCTCATTGGGTCCGAACGAAGCGCGATGCCGATGCACCGCGCCGTTGATTCTCCTTGCGGATCTCGCCGCAGACTGGGCGCTACGCGGGGAACTCCCTCATCAGCCTCCTTGCGTCGCCCAGCATCTCCCTCGGAATGAACACGCTGGTCTCATCGGGAACGGGTACGGTCGGGAAGAGCTCGTTGCTCAGGAAGCAGGGGATCCCGCTTTCCTCGAGGAGCTCTCTGATGCGACCGACGCGAGCCTCGTCGGTCGTCGTCTCGATGACGACGAGACCCTCGGCAGGGAGATCCGCGTCAACTTGATCATCGGCGGGCGCCTCCTCGTCTTCAACCGAGACGAGAGAGACGCTGCACTGCGGACACTCCTCGACGCTGTCGTCGTACTCGGATCCGCACTCGGGACACTTGGGCACGTCGCTGCTCCCTCACGGCGAGTCGCCGGACGAACGTGGCAGAAGCTGATACGTTGTCGTCAGAACGGGTAAGATACTAACAACGCCCGGAGGAGATTCAAACAGAAACTTCCGGCACAAGTCAACGGCGGCGACACGAGGAGGCGGACGACCGGCCGCCCCTGGATGGTCCGGGGGTGGGACCCGGATCGACTCCGTCCTGGGTCGCCGTGAGCCACCCTCGGAGGCGACCCGTTGACACCGGAGGCGGGGGGCGCTAGCATCGAGCCGTTCCCCGTCACCCGCGAAGAGCGAACGGCCCGACACCTCGTCTCGAAGGAGGTAGACGATGGGCAGAAAAGCCGTGTTGCCCTTGCTTGCGGCCGCCCTGTTTGCGGCCTCAATCCCCGGAACGCCCCAGGCGTCCGGTCAGGAGCCCGTGTTCCGCCTGGCAATCCTGAGCGACCGGACGGGCGGCCACCGGCCGGGGATCTACCCGCGCGTCATCGAGCAGATCAACCTCCTCAATCCGGACATCGTGGTCACCGTGGGTGACCAGATCGAGGGCTACGGCGAGGACTACGATCGGTCCGAGGCCGAGTGGGACTCCATTCTCGCGCTGCTCGACGCCGTCGAGGCCCCACTCTATCTGGTCGCGGGCAACCATGACATCTGGGACGACGCCTCGGAAGCTATGTACATCGAGAAGACGGGCTTTCAGCCCTACTACTCCTTCGACCACGAGAACACCCACTTCGTCATCCTCGACGTGAGCCGCATCGAGTCTTCGGACGAGTTCCCGGAGGAGCAGAAGGCTTGGCTGGTGGAGGACCTCGAGCAGCATCAGGATGCCGAGAACATCTTCGCGTTCTACCACAAGCCCCTGTGGGAGCAGACGCTGCCGCGCGGCGAGTCGGATCCGATGCACGAGATCTTCGTCGCGCACGGTGTCGACGCGGTCTTCAACGGCCACTACCACACCTACTTCGCCGGCGACTATGACGGGATCGAGTACACGACCATGGGGAGCTCCGGAGCGGACGTTGGTGATGACGTGTCGCAGCCCGATCTCAGGGGCTACTACTATCAATTCGGATGGGCGACCGTGACCTCGCCCGGCTACGAGCTGGCCGTCGTCGAACTCGGCGGGGTTCGTCCGCGCGAGTCGATCACGGTCGCGCTCCGCGAGGAGATCGAGCTGGTCGAGACCGGGCTCGTGTCGGTCGGCAAGATGCGCGCCGCCGAAGGCGAAACCTCCGGGGCGCCGGTAACCGTGACGATCGAGAACGTGTCGACGGGAACGCTGGACGACGTGCTCGCGTGGGACGTTCCGGACGGGTGGCACGTCGAGCCCGCAGAGGCCGCCGTCACGATTCCGCCCGGGGCCACGCACGAGCAGGAGTTCCGGCTGTCGAGAACAGGGCCGCTTTATCCCGTGCCGACCGTGTCGTGCAGCTACCCCCTTTCCAACGGACGCGGGTTGGACGTCGAGTCGCCCGTCGGGGTGACGCGAACGGCCAAGGCGATCGCCCTTCCGTCGCGACCCCGCATCGACGGCAAACCCTCGGACGTGTGCTGGGGAGCCGCCGACCCGATCGCGGAGCTGTACACGGGCTACGGGTACTCCGACGTCGATGGACACACGGAGTTCTCCTTCGGCCACGACGATGAGAACCTCTACGTCTCCGCGGTCTGCCACGACGAGATCATGGAAGAGCTCGTGGCGAACACGACGGAGCGGGACGGCGCCGTCTACGCCGAGGACTGCGTGGGCCTCTTCTTCCAGCCCGATCCCGAGGAGATGGTGGTCTATCAGGTCTACTTCAGCCCGTTGGGCACGGTGTTCGACCAGCGGATCTCGTTCGACGAGACCATGTGGTACACGACCGATCGCGCGTGGGACGGCGAGTACGAGGTCGCGACCTTCCAGGGCGACGATCACTGGAGCATCGAGATCGCGATACCGCTCGCGCAGTTCGGCGCGACCGACGGGGGAAAGTGGGGGCTGAACCTCCGGCGGAAGCAGGCGAGGGCGGCCGCGTCGGCCGACTGGCAGGTCCCGATCGATTACGACCCGCGGACGTTCGGAGAGCTTGCCTTCGAGTAACGCGGCTCCCGGGCCTCAATCGACCAGTGAGGGAGCGCGTGTACGACATCATCGTCGTGGGGGCCGGTCCCGCGGGCAGCAGCTGCGCCAGGCGGGCGGCCGAGCTCGGCCTCTCCACGCTCGTCCTGGAGAAAGCGAGGTTTCCCCGCCCGAAGCCCTGCGCCTCGGGGCTCTCGGCGAGGGCGCTCGCGCGCCTCGGTCCTGAGGTCGAGCCGATCCTCCATGAACACGTCGACACGATCGCGATCGATCTCGGGCCCGGGGCCGGCCTTCGGTGGCACGGGGCCGTGCGGGTCCTCGCGACGACCACCCGGAGGGAGCTGGACCCGCTCCTGGTCGAGCTCGCGGAAGCGGCCGGGGCCCGATTCGAGTTCGGGCGAAGGGTCTCCGCGATCACCCCGGGCGACGGCGCCGTGTGCGTCCGGGTCGGGCGCGAGGACGTGCGCGCGCGCTTCGTCGTCGGCGCCGACGGCCCCTGGAGTGTCGTGCGTCCATCGATCGGCGTGAAGGCGCCGCCCCACGGCGGCGCGATCTACGTCAGGGCGTTTCCGGAGGACCCCGCGCTCCTGGCGCCCTTCTCCGGCACCATCGCGTTCGACATCACGGCCGCGCGGCGGGGGTACGGGTGGATCTTCCCCAAGCGTGATCATCTGAACATCGGCGTCTACCGCCAGGCTCCACTCACTGGTGACCTCAGGAGCCTGCTCGAGTCCTTTCTCTTTCGGAAGGCGCTCGACTCGTGGGGGCGCGAGGGCCCCTACGCGTTTCCGATCCCGACGGCCGCACGCGCCGAGGGCTTTGGCCGCGGCCGCGTCGTCCTGGCGGGGGACGCGGCCGGACTGACCGATCCAATCACCGGCGAGGGCATCTCTCACGCGATCGCGAGCGGGCGGGTCGCCGCCGAGGCCGTCGCGGAAGCGGCGCGGGGCGGCGGCCTTCCCGCGCACGGCTACCGCGCGCGGATCCTCCGCGATGTCCTTCCGGAGGTCAACGTGGTCAGGACGGCGGGGAACCTCTGCTACTCGACCGGACCGAAGGCTCTCGCGCTGGTGGTTCGCGCTCCGGCGCTTCGATCGGCAGTCATGCGCCTCGGCCCGTGGGGACGACTGGGGCCGGAAGGAGGACGGCTCGTTGTCGAGACGCCCTAGGATGATCGTGATCAACAACGACGATCCCGCCTCGGACTACGGCGCGAGACACCTCGCGGGCGCATTCGGGGGCGCGTTCGACGCGGAGATCGTGAGTCCCCTGCACGGCTTCTCGCTCACGGGCGACTGGGTTCGCGGACGCGCGGCCGACGCGCTCGTGCTCTCCGGGAGCGACCGATCGATCAAGGAGGCGCTTCCGTGGATGCTCGAGGAGGAGGAGCTTCTCAGGAACGCCGTAGACGCGCGCGTTCCGGTCCTCGGGATCTGCTTCGGTCACCAGCTGCTCGGTGAGGCGTTCGGCGCCGGGATCGTCACTCGCGAGAAGCGGATCGGGCTCTTCGAGGTCGCGGTCGTGGGTGGCGACGCGACGTTCGACGGAATCGGCGACGTGGCCACCGTCCCCGAGCAGCACGCCGACCAGCTCGCCGGCATCCCCGAGGGCTTCGCCCTCATTGCCACGTCCGACTACTGCCCCGTCCAGGCCGTGCGGCACACCACGGCGCCGGCGTACGGCATGCAGTTCCACCCCTGCTACGAGGAGAGCGTGTTCGAGGCGGACGAGGAGTGGGAAGCCCTGCCGCATCTTCGCGGGCGCTTCCGCCACGACGGCGCCCGGATTCTCTCGAACGTCGCGCGGGTGTTCGCGGAGGTCGTCCGGTAGCGGATCGGAGTCGGGCGGCCGGGATCGCCTGGTCGCCGGTCGGAGCCGGGCAGCGGGGAGCGCCGGGTGGCGGGCCGCGGCTTGTGGAGAGACCAAGTTCCTACGCCGGCCGCGCCCTCAGGGCGTGGCCCACGATCTTATAGGCAAGGCGGGCGGCGAGGAAGTCCGGCGCCACCATTCCGGGGATGGGGCACAGCTCGACGACGTCCGCCGCGACGACCCTCTTCCGCTCGAAGAGCGCGGCGATGAACGAGAGGGTCTCGAACCACAGGAGCCCGCCCGGCTCCGGTGTGCCCACGGCGGGCATGACGGAGGGATCGAGCCCGTCGAGATCGAAGGAGAGATAGACGTCCTCGGTCTCGATGCCCCGGAGCGCGGTGTCGATCCACGCCGGGCGGGAGCGATTGTCTCGCGCCGTGCCCCTCTCCGATGCGATGTCGGAGGCGAAGACGGTCGTGATGCCGCGCTCCTCGATGATCGCGTTCTCCTCCGCGGACAGGCTCCTGATCCCGACCTGCACGATCGGCCGCCGCTCGGCGATCCTGCGAGCGACGCAGGCGTGGCTCAGGGGGGATCCCTCGTAGCGGTCGCGGAGGTCGGCGTGGGCGTCGACCATGACGACGGTGAGATCAGCCGCGTTCCGCGCGATCCCTTCGATGGCACCGACGGACGTCGTGTGCTCTCCTCCGAGGGACAGGACGAACGCGCCGCCGGAGGCCAGGGAACCGATCTCCTCCTCGATGCGCGCGACCACCTCCTCCGGCGTGCCTCGGCAGTCGACCGGCGGGAGCGTGTGAATCCCGCGCGTGCAGGGCTCGTCGTGGTGGATTTCGTCGAAGTACTCGACCTGGGACGAAGCGGCGAGGATCGCGTCCGGCCCGTGCTCGGTGCCCTTGACGTAGCTCGTCGTCGCCTCGTAGGGGATCGGGAGAACGAGCGCGCCGGCGCTCTGGCGCGCTGCCAGCGATGGGGGGAGGTCGAGGAACTCGGATCCTGTGTGATCACGTGGTGACATGGATTCGGGTGGCGTCCGCGCCCGTCGCGGATGGCCGTTTCGTTGGAGTCGGCTGCCTCACCTGTCGCGGACCGCCGTTCCTGCAAGGTCCGCCGCCCCGTCGTTGATCCGGACGATGGATTGTAGACCGGGCCTCCTCGGGATGTCAATGCGCGCCCCCGTCTCGCGACCCGGTGTCGTTGACCATCGCCGGCGGCAGGGGTATAGTGTCGGAGAGATTCAAGCAGAGACCCCGGCCCGGGACCGGTGCGGCGGGAGCCGCCGCACCTTCGGCGTGCCCCAGGGGAGCCATCCCATGAAGGCCATGGTCCTCGATTCGTTCGCGCCGATTGAGGCGCGCCCGCTCGTCTTCTCCGACGTCCCGCGGCCCGAGCCTGGCAGACGGCAGGTCCTCGTCCGCGTCCAGCACTGCGGCGTCTGCCACACCGACCTCCACACCGTCGAGGGGGAGATCATCCCGCCTCACCTCCCGATCATCCCCGGCCATCAGGCCGTCGGGATCGTCGATGAGTTGGGGGACGGCGCCGGGCGTTTCCGGATCGGAGACCGGGTGGGCCTCGCCTGGCTCGGGCAGACGTGCGGCGGGTGCGCGTACTGCCTGCGCGGCGACGAGAACCTCTGCGAGAACGCGCTCTTCCACGGGTTCCACCTCGACGGCGGTTACGCCGAGTACGTGCGTGTCCATGAGGACTTCGCGTATCCGATCCCGCAGGGCGTGCCGGGCGTGCAGGCCGCGCCGCTCCTGTGCGCCGGCATCATCGGCTACCGCGCGATTCGTCTCGCCGAGGCGGGCCCGGAGAGGCGGGTGGGCCTCTACGGGTTCGGGGCGTCTGCGCACGTCGCGATCCAGATCCTCACGCACTGGGGTGCCGACGTGTACGTGTTCAGCCGGTCTGAGTCGCACCGGAAGCTCGCGGAGAGCCTCGGCGCCGTGTGGACCGGCCGCGCGGAGGATGACCCGCCCGAGAAGCTCGACAGCAGCGTCATCTTCGCTCCGGCGGGCCCGCTCGTCCTCGACGCGCTCCGGGCCCTCGACCGGGGCGGCACGCTGGCCCTGGCTGGCATCTATATGACGCCGATCCCGGAGATGGACTACGAGGAGCACCTCTACCACGAGCGCACCGTCCGGAGCGTGACGGCGAGCACGAGGCAGGACGGGGTCGAGCTCCTCGCGCTCGCGGACGAGATCCCGATCCGTACGACGATCACGGAGCGTCCGCTCGAGGCCGCGAACGAGGTGCTGGCCGCGCTCAAAGCGGGGGAGGTGGACGGGGCGGCCGTGCTCAACGTGTCCGGGCAGATCGTCTCGCCGCTCGATTCCCTGGGGCTCAAGCTGAACGGATAGTGGGAGCGCGCCGTGTGCAGGATGATCGCCGCCGTGGGGCGCTTCACGCCCGAGCCACTGATCGCCGCGCTTCGCGCGATGGCGCTCAATGCGAACCGGGCGTACGATCACGAGCTCAGGAGCGAGGGCGACGATCTGATCCACGACTGTGGGTGGGGTGTCGCGTACGTTCGTGACGGCGGACTCGTCAGGCACAGGAGCGCGGCGCCGTGCTTCGAGGACCCGGTCCTCGAGTCCCTGATCGACGTCCGGTCGGACCTCATGCTCCTCCACGCGCGCCGGACGAAGGACCGGAGCACGATCGCCGAGGCGAACGCGCATCCGTTCCTCGCGTGCGCCCACGGTCGCGAGTGGGCCTTCTGCCACAACGGCGAGGTGCGCGACACGTCCCAGCTGTCGCACGGCCCGACGCTCGCCCCCGAGGGCACGATCGATTCGGAGCTTCTGTTCCTGCACATCCTCACCCGCATCGGCCCCGTGGACGAGACGCGGTCGCTCGAGAAGATCCTCGGTGAGATCGACGACTTCACGTCCCTCAACTGCCTCGTGCTCAGGCCTCGCTCGCTCATCGCGTTCGCGCGGCGGGACCCATCGAGTTCCCGCCCCAGGTACTACACCCTCTGGCACGGTCGCGGATCCGATCTCGACGTCGTGTCGTCGGAGATCGTCGAGGGCCTGGACGTCACGTGGCAGGCCGTCCCGGACGGCCGGGCGATCGGCCTCGCACCGTAGAGGCAGCGCGCGCAAGCGCCGCCACCGCGCGTGCGAGCCCGCGCCGCGACGTCCCGGTGACGCTCGTGCGGCGGGTGGATCGCGCCTCCCTCGCCGTTGAACATTGATTCACTCCGTAATCTGTGCTATGATGAGGATTTGAGTGAATCGAACACCGTGTCCGGACGCGCTCACGCCATCCGGTGCAGCGCATGCCACTGGGAAGGAGCGATCCATGAAGCGGACGTTGACGGCAGTTCTCACGGGCGTCCTGATCGCCGCGGCGGTTCCCGCGTCCGCGGCGGGGCCGGAGGAGCCCTACATCCAGGCCCGCGTGACGTTCTCCTCGCCCCTCGAGGCGGAGCAGTTCCTCTCGCTGCCGGGGCTCGACGTCATGAGGACGAAGCCGGGCGTCGGGGTGACGATCGTCACGGCCCCTTCTCAGCTGGACTGGATCCGTGCGCTCGGATACGACGTCACGGTCGAGATCGAGGACATGCAGGAGCATTACGCGGCCGAGATGCGCGGTCGGGAGGACTTCGGCGACTACCACACCTACGCGGAGGCCGTGCAGTTCCTCGACGATCTCCACACCGCGTACCCCTCGATCACGACGGAGAAGTTCTCTATTGCGACGACCGAGCAGCTCCGCACCGTCTGGGGCATCAAGATCTCCGACAATCCGGACGTCGATGAGAGCGAGCCGGAGGTGCTGATCGACGCGCTCCACCACGCGCGGGAGATCGGTACTCCCATGGTTGTCGCGCACTACATGACGTGGCTCTGCGAGAACTACGGGACGGACACGGAGGCCACATTCCTCGTCGACAACCGGGAGATCTTCTTCATCACCGTGGTGAACCCGGACGGCGTCGTCTACAACGAGACGCAGTACGGGTGGGGAGGGATGTGGCGGAAGAATCGACGGGACAACCCGGGGAGCTGCTACGGCGTCGACCTCAACAGGAACTACGACCTAAACTGGGGCGGAGTGGGGTCGTCGGGCGACGAGTGCAACGATCTCTATCACGGGCCGTACGCGCACTCTGAGCCCGAGGTCACGGGCTACGCCGCCTTCGTCGCGGATCACGAGTTCATCACGAACATCTCGTTCCACTCGGTCGCCGCGTGCATCCTGCTACCCTGGGGCTACACGACCGATCACACGCCGGACGACGCGCTCTTCCGCGAGATCGGCGACATCATGGCAGAGACCAACGGCTACGCCGTCGGCCAGGCGGGAGAGCCTCAGACGCTCTACTACCTGGCGTCGGGAACGACCACCGACTGGCTCTACGGCGTGGCGGACGTCTTCTCCTACACCGTCGAGCTGGGTGGGAGCGGGTTCTGGCCGAGCGACGGCGAGCTTCCGGGGCTCATGGCCGAGAACCTATGGCCGCAGCAGGTCATCACGAGGATCGCCGGCGACTACCTCGCGCTCGGGAACTCAACGCTCGCGGGCGGTGACGGCGACGGCGAGCCCGATGCCGGGGAGACGCTCGACCTGACGGTGACGATCGAGAATCAGGCGCTGGCGGGCGCGGTGACAAACGCCCAGGTCCAGCTTCTGACGAACGATCCCTACGTCCAGCTCCACGACGCCGCCTCGTTGCTCGGGAGCATCGCCGCCCGATCGAGCGAGGACAACTCCGCCGACCCGTTCTCCTTCACGGTCGACGCTTCGACACCCGACGGGCACGGGCTCGAGGTCACGCTCGTGATCACGGGCGACGGGTTCTACGCCGAGGAGACCCTGAGCTGGATGGTCGGCGAGCCCACGATCCTCTTCTCGGACGACATGGAGAGCGGCACCGGCAACTGGACCGAGAACGACGGGCATTGGGGGCTCACGACGAACAACTTCCATTCTCCGAGCAACTCCTACACCGACAGCCCCACCGGCAACTACGGCAACTACTGGGACACGTGGATCGAGCTGGCCAGCCCGCTCGACCTCTCCCACGCCTCGGCGGCGGAGCTCTCGTTCTGGCACCGCGTCGACACCGAGGAGAACTACGACTACTGCTACGTTGAGGCGTCCACCGACGGTGGGAGCACGTGGGTCCAGGTCGGCCCGAAGTATCATGGCAACGTCAACTGGCAGTTCACCGAGCTCGACCTGTCCGACCACACCGGGACCGCCGACTTCAAGGTCCGGTTCAGGCTCGTGACCGACACGTACGTGACCGAGGACGGGTGGTACGTCGACGACGTCGTGATCGCAGGCCCCCCGCCGGGCAACACGCGGCCGACGGCGCCCACGCTGCTCGATCCGCCGGACGGCGGATCGGTGGCGACGTCGACGCCCACGCTCACCGTCACGAACGCGGGCGACCCCGACCCGGGCGACGTCCTGACGTACGGGTTCACGGTCTACGGCGATGCGCTCAGGACCAGCCCCGTCACGGCCGTCACGGGCGTGGCCGAGGGCGGCGGCACGACGGGCTGGACCGTCGACACCGCGCTTTCGGCGGGCACCTACTGGTGGGACGCGTACGCGGACGACGGGACCGAGCGCGGTCCGCTGATGGACGTGGCCTCGTTCGAGGTCGACTCGAGCGGAGTCAGCGACCCGATCACTGAGGTCGCCTTCCATCCGGCTCGTCCGAATCCGTTCCACGGCGCGACCGAGCTGGCGTTCGATCTCCCGGCGCTCGCCGACGTCAGGCTTGCGATCTACGGCGTAGACGGTCGCCTCGTCCGGACGCTTGCCGAAGGCTTCGCGGGTCCGGGCCCGGTGAGCGTCTCGTGGGACGGGCGCGACGAGGCCGGACACGCGGTGGGGAGCGGGCTCTACTTCGCGCGCCTCGTGGTCGGCGACCGCGTCCTCCGCACGAAGGTCGCGCTGCTCAAGTGACGTCGGCACCATCCGGAATCCGATCCGAGAGCCGGTTCCTCAGGAACCGGCTCTCGTCACTTCGGGGTTTGGTACGGCGCTTGCAGAAGCACCAGACGGGGTAGTGCGTGCGGGTGCGGGGGCTTCCCGGGCCCGCGCGGCCTCTCCTACAGGTGGACGATCCGCCCTGTCGCTCCGGGCGATCGGCGTCCGCCGGACCGCGGAATCACGGCGGGGCGCG
>Ga0272444_10004543_pt1 | contig 12250 bp, 8 predicted proteins | sample SSMForm13_FD_201033 | JGI IMG/M metagenome (GOLD analysis project Ga0272444, IMG submission 201033) | Marine sediment archaeal communities from Little Sippewissett salt marsh, Falmouth, MA, United States - SSM-Form-13 | ecosystem: Environmental > Aquatic > Marine > Wetlands > Sediment ... | reverse complement strand
CTTCATGTCCATTCGGGTGAACCCGCCCGGGATCTGGAAGAGTTTGGCGTCCTGGGGCCCTACGCGGATGTTTCGAAGCTCCATCACGGTGTCTCCGTTGGCCGCATGGGCCGCCTGGCGCAGGAAGAAGCGCAGGTCCGGGGCGTACTGGAGCGTGTAGGCCGGACGGGACGAATCTCCGTCATGGTAGAGAAAGGTGCGGCAGGCGAACCCGTTCAGCGTCGCGTTTTTACCGGACTCCCGCCGAAGCCCCTCTTTCATGAGCTTCCACCCTGCAATGGGGTTCATGAGGATCGTCTTCTCGGGCTCGCGCATCTCCACGTACTGGCGTGCCTGGGGGTTGAGGCCCCAGGTCAGGCCGGTCTCGCGGTTTACGATGGTGGGAAAGGGGGGCAGGGTCATGGGCCCCTTGACCTTTTCCAGCCGGTACATGGTGTCGGTCACGTAGAGCCGGAACTCGTAGGGCTGGGGCGATCCCGTGATGACCAGGTCGGCCTGGAAGGATGCCGCCGTGGCGGGTTGAGCCGGGGCGAGCAGACCGCAGCCGGCCAGGGCGAAGACCAGGATGAGATAGCGAAAGCATCGCATGAAAGGCTCCTTGGGAGAGGGCCCCGTCCACGCAGGCGTCGATTACGGGACGCACGAGGCAGGGCCGGAATCATCAGGGCCGGATACCATGACGCCGGTCCATATGGAAGACGTGGTTCCCCTTCGAATCGGGTTCCCGGTTCACTTGCAGTCGCCGATTCGGCGGCCGGTCAGGGTGCTTTGAATGGTCATGCCGGTGGAGCCGATCGTGGTGGTCGTGGTCCCCTCGAAACGGTCACCGTGGTAGGTGATCCGCCCCGTGCTCTCCACGTCGCCGCCTTCGCCCCTGCATCGCATGGTCCAGGTGACCGTGTCGCCCGAGACGTCCACGTCCAGGATCTCGCAGTCCTGGTTCTGCGTTCCGTCGCGGGGCACCATGTCCTCCTCGGTGAGGCACTGGGTGATGGTGGCGGGCGGGATGGTCATTCCCTGCATGTTCGCCTGGGTGGTGATCTCCCAGCGTCCGGGCTTCATGTTCGGCGAGCCCCCGGCAAAGGCCATGCCCGCCAGGGCAAGGGAGACAGCAATCACGACGAGAAATCGCTTCATTGGGTTTTTCCTCCGTGTTCATTCACGTTTGTCTTGCCTTCGCTTCCGGCGGCATCCCTTTACAGCTCGGGCGGGATCGTCGGCACGGTGATCGGCAGGGATTCATGGGCCCTTGTCCTGCACCGGATGCCTCTCGCCGGAGTTTTTTGGGGTTTGAGGGCCTTGGCCCGGCCAGCGGTTCGGGATGAGTCGGGCCTGTGCCGCTGGGCGGAGGAGCGTTTCGGCGGAAGGATCGGGAAGGACTTTGGCCCCGGCCCTGGAAGGGCCGATTTGTGCGCCAAAGTATGCGCAAAGTCTTTCACCCTGTCAATGAAAAGCAGGGCAGGGAATTCGATTCGCGGACGAAAACGAAAACCGGCCGTGGCCTTTTACCCCGGATTCATGATACAAAAAGGCCGTCCCGAAACGGTGCCCCGACCTTTGGCCGGGCGATGCGCTTGGTGCGTCTGGTGAGGGCGGTTTCTTTTGCGGACTCGAGAAGGGGGGTTCCATGGGTATTCCATCGCAGGGCCTGGCCCGGGAGGAGATTTTTGAGCGGCTCGAGGCCTTTCGGCAAAAGGATCTGGACTGGCGGTCCGGGCGGGTGTTCGGATATGTGTTCGACCCGGGGCCCGAGATCACGGAGGTGGGCAAGGAGGCCTACGGCGCGTTTCTCACGGAGAACGGCCTGGACTTCACGGCCTTTCCCAGTCTTCTGCGGCTGGAAAACGAGCTCGTGGCCATGGCCGCGGATCACCTGGGCGGCCCGGAAGGCACGGTGGGGAACTTCACGAGCGGGGGCACGGAGAGCATTATCCTGGCGGTCAAGGCGGCCCGGGATTTCTGCCGGGTGACGGCCCCCGGGATTCATGCCCCGGAGATGATTCTGCCCTCCACGGCCCACGCGGCCTTTCACAAGGCGGCCCACTACCTGGACGTGAGCGTGGTGCAGGTCCCGGTGGACCCGCTCACCTTTCGGGCGGACGTGGACCGCGTGCGGGAGGCGATCACGCCCCGAACGATCCTTCTCGTGGGGTCGGCGCCCTCCTATGCCCACGGCGTGGTGGACCCCATTCGGGAGCTCGGCGAGCTGGCCCTGGAACGGGGGCTCCTGCTCCACTCGGACGCCTGCATGGGGGGCTTCATGCTCCCCTACTTCCGGCGACTGGGCGAGCCCGTGCCCGACTTCGACCTGAGCGTGCCCGGGGTCACGTCCCTCAGCGTGGACCTTCACAAGTACGCCTACACGCCCAAGGGGGCCTCGATCGTGCTCTACCGGGACCGGGGGCTTCGAAAGCACCAGATCTTCGCCTGCTCCCGCTGGACCGGCTACTCGGTGGTGAACAACGCCGTTCAGAGCAGCAAGTCCGGAGGTCCCATGGCCGCGGCCTGGGCCGTGCTGCACTTCGTGGGGGACGAGGGGTACCTGGAGATCGCCCGCAAGAAACTGGAGGCCACGAAGCGTGTGGCCGCAGCCGTCGAGGCCATGGACGACCTGCGACTCCTGGGCCGGCCCGACATGTGCCTGGTGGCCTTTACCTCGGACACGGTGGACGTCTTCGGCCTCGTGGACGAGATGGCGCGGCGCGGGTGGTACATTCAGCCCGCCTTTGCCTATGACGGCTCGCCCCAGCACGTGCACCTCTCCATCAATGCCTCCAACGTGGCCTGGGTGGAGCCGTTTCTCGACGACCTGAAGGCCTCGGTCCGGGCGGTGCGGGAGACCGGTCCGGCCTCTCTGCCGCCGGGGCTCGCAGAGGGCCTGGCAGGCCTCGATCCGTCCGCTTTGGGCGATGGGGCCTTCCCTCGAATTCTGGAGGCCGCGGGCCTGCAGGGCGAGGGGCTCCCCGAGGAGATGGCCGGCATCAACGGGGCCTTGAACGCCCTTCCCGCGAAGATGCGGGAGCAGCTTCTCACGGCCTTCGTGAACGACCTCTTTCGTCCGAAACGCTGACCCCGGTCTCCGGGAGGTGCGCATGGAACGCCCGTTTTCCTTTGAGCCGGTTCTCGTGTTCTCCTTTCTCTGCCTCATGCTCCTTTGCGGTGTCCTGCTGAGGGCCCGGGTGGGGGCGCTGCAGCGCCTGCTCTTTCCGGGGTGCCTTCTCGGCGGGCTCCTGGGCCTCGGCCTCGTGGGCACGGGACTGGTGCCGCTCTCCGCCTCCGCGTTGGAGAACCTGGCCTACCATGCTTTCAACATCTCCTTCATCTCCGTGGGCCTGACGCGGTCCGATGAGGGTCCCCAAGGGCGCCGCGCCGTCCGCAGCCGCCTCAAGGGCCCCGTATGGATGGCCCTGGTCCAGGCCGTCACGTTTCCCCTTCAGGCGGTCCTGGGCGGGCTCCTGGTGATTCTTCTGGGCCTGGCCGGTCTGGAGCTCTTTCCCACATTCGGCTTCCTGGTGCCCCTCGGGTTCAACGAGGGGCCGGGGCAGGCCCTCTCCCTCGGCAAGGTCTGGGAGGGCTTCGGCTTTGCCCATGCCGCCACCATCGGCCTCTCCTTTGCCACCATCGGGTATCTCTTCGCATTTTTCGTGGGCGTGCCCCTGGTGAACCGCGGCCTTCGGAAAGGATGGTCCGGGTACGGGTCCCCGGCCCTTCCCCGGGAGTTCCTCACCGGGTTCTTTCCCCGGGGCCGGCAGGGAGGGTCCGCCGGCACGATGACCCTTCACGGGGGCAACACGGACACCCTGGCCTTTCAGATCGGGCTCGTGGGCCTGGTCTACCTCGTCACGTACGGGATCGTGAACGGCCTGGCCGCCATGCTGCCGCCGGACGCGGGAAAGATCCTCTGGGGATTTTTCTTCTTCTTCGGGCTGGCCGTTGCGCTCGGCGTGCGGGGGATCATGGGGTGGCTGCGGATCGATCACCTGGTCGACCCCGGGATGCAGCGGCGGATCACGGGGTCGGCCGTGGACTTTCTCATCGTGGCCACGGTGACGGCGATTCAAGTCCCCGTCCTGCGCCACTACCTCCTTCCGGTGGCCCTCTTCGCCCTGGTCAACGGGGCGGCCACCACGGCCGTGGTCACGGTCCTGGGACGGCGCTCCGGGGCCTACGAGCTGGAGCGGACCGCGGCCATGTTCGGCACGGTCACCGGCACCGTGTCGTGCGGCCTGCTCCTGCTCCGCATCGCGGACCCGGACTTCCGAACGCCCGTGGCCGTGGACATCGGGGTCATGAACGTCTTTGCCCTGCCTGTGGTGGGGGGATGCACGGTCCTGGTGAACGGGCCGCTCTGGTGGGGCTGGAGCACGGGGCTCACCGTGGGGGTATTTGCGGCGATCCTCGCCGCGGCCCTGCTGCTCCTCCGCATGGTGAGCCGCTGGAGGGAGCTCGAAGCGAAGGAAGGACCGGTGTCCCCGTGAGCGACATCCTTCCCTGGGTTCTTGTGGGCTTCTGGCTCTTCGGGTTCTGGTTCCTGTGGCGAATCCCGGTCCCGGGAAATCGCCGGCTGTCCGATCCCGAGGCCCGCTCCCTCTCCGTCATCGTCCCCGCGCGCAACGAGGAGGAGAACCTCGACCACCTGCTGGAATCCTTGAGGGCTCAGCATCCGCCTCCCATGGAGACGATCGTGGTGGACGACCAGTCCGAGGACGGAACCGCAGAGGTCGCCCGGAGGGGAGGCTGCCGCACCCTTCGCTCCCGTGACCTGCCGCCGGGGTGGACGGGAAAGCCCTGGGCCTGCATGCAGGGGGCCCGCATGGCCCGGGGGGACCTCCTGCTGTTCCTCGATGCCGACACCCTCCTGGCGCAGGGTGGGCTGCCTAGACTCCTCGAGAGCCTTCCCGGGGACGGGGGCCTGGTCACGGTCCAGCCCTATCACCGCATGAAGCGGGCCTATGAACGGCTGGCTGCGGTGTTCAACATCATCGTGCTGGCCGGGAGCAACGCCTTCACCCCTCTCGGCGCCCGGCGAAAGCCCATGGGGGCCTTCGGACCCTGCCTGCTCTGCAGCCGAAAGGACTACTTCGCCGTAGGCGGGCACGAGCGAGTGCGGGCGGAGATCCTGGAAAACGTGGCCCTGGGCAAGGTTTTCCTGGAGGCCGGGTACCGGGTCTTCTGCTACGGCGGAAAGGGGGTGCTCTCCTTTCGCATGTACGCCGGCGGGGTCCGGGCCATGGTGGAGGGCTTTGCCAAAAGCTTCGGGGTCGGGGCCCAGGCCATTGCGTGGGTCCACATGCTGCTGATCGTCTGCTGGGTGTTCGGGGCCGTCTCCGTGACCCGGCACGCCGTCCAGACCGCCGTCCTGGGGGACGCAGCGCCGCTCTTGCCGTGGGCCGGGCTTTACACTCTGTATGCCGTCCAGTTCTTCTGGATGCTCTTCCGCATCGGCAACTTCGGGGCCTGGCCCGCCCTTCTCTTTCCTGTGCCGATCCTGTTCTTCGTTGCGGTCTTTTTCCTCTCCCTCTTCAAGACCGCCTTTGTAAAACAGGTGCGCTGGAAGGGGCGGACCGTGAGCACCCGGGGATCAAAGGAGGCGGACCCATGAGACTCGTTCACCTCCCCACCTTCTGGACGGTCCTTCTGGACATCTTTGCCTGGCTCCTTATCCACCTGGCCGTGGTGGCGGTGATGGTCCGCATCCCGCGCGCCCGGTTCGATCCGAACGGCCCCCTGTACAGGCCCCGTTTCTGGGAGCGCGGAGGACGGTTCTACGAGCGCCGGCTGCGCATCCGTTCGTGGAAGGTACGCGCCCCGGATGGGGCGGGGCTCACTCGGGGCCGGGGGTTCCCGAAAAAGCGGCTCGAGGACCGAAAAGAGGCCTACCTGGAGGCCTTCCGCCGTGAGACCTGCCGAGCGGAGCTGACCCACTGGGTGGTCGTTCTCTTTGCCCCGCCGTTTTTCCTCTGGAACAAGGTCTGGGTGGGCTGGATCATGGTGGCCTATGCCCTGGCCGAGAATCTCCCCCTGATCCTGATCCAGCGGTACAACCGCGAGCGGCTCAGGCGGGTCCTGGAAAGGAGAGGGCATACGCCCTGATCGGCGCATGGATTCCGCAGCCATCCGGCTCGAAGATCTGGTGAAGACGTATCCCGCTGCCCGGGCGGTTCGGGGGATCGACCTCGAGGTGCGGCAGGGGGAGTTCTTCGGTCTGCTGGGGCCGAACGGGGCGGGAAAGACCACCACCATCGCCATGCTGACCGGGTTGACCAATCCTTCGAGCGGCCGGATCCTTATCGAGGGCGTCTCCCCGGGGTCCGATCCCATGGGGGTCAAGTCGCGGCTGGGGTTCGTGCCCCAGGAGTTCGCCTTCTACCCGACGCTGAGCGCCCTGGACAACCTGCGGTTTTTCGGCCGGCTCTACGGCCTGCGCGGTGCCCAGCTCGCGCAGCGGGTTCAGGCGGTCCTGGAGATCGCAGATCTGGCGGAGCGGGCCCGACAGATCGTGGCCACCTTTTCGAACGGCATGATGCGGCGCCTCAACGTGGCCATCGGCCTGGTCCATGAGCCCCGCATCCTGATCCTCGACGAACCCACCGCGGGTGTGGACGCACAGAGCCGGAACGCCCTCTACGAGACGCTGGAGCTTCTGAACCGGGAAGGGGTGACCGTTCTCTACACCACGCACCACATGGAGGAGGCCCAGCGGCTCTGCCGCCGGGTCGCCATCATGGACCGGGGCCGTGTCCTGACCGTGGACACCCCCACGGCCCTCGTTCGCGCCTATGGCGAGGGGCTGGTTCGCGTGGAGTTCAGGGCGGGCGTCGGGAAGGCCCTGCAGGATCGCATGGCGGAGCTCGAAACGGTGCAGGGCCTGGACGGCTGCGACCGGCACTGGTACCTGAAGACCCGCGAGCCGGAGGGGGCGGTGAGGGCCCTCATGGCCCTGGAGGAGATCCGCGAGCTCGGAATCAGTTCCCTGAACATCATGGAGCCCAACTTGGAGAGCGTCTTCATCCACCTGACGGGCCGGCGCCTTCGAGATGCCGCCCGGGAGGAACGTACAGCTCTCGAGGAGGGGAACACGTGATCCACCAGATCCTCGCCCTCACGGTCAAGGAGCTCAAGGTCCTGTGGCGGGACCGGGAGGCCCTGGTCCTCCTCTTTGCCATGCCGCTCTTTTTCATCCTGGTGATGAGCTGGGCCCTTCAGGGGGTGTACGAGGCCGGGACCCGGGATCGTCCCGTCGAGATCCTGGTGGCGAAAGCAGGCGACGGGAAGGAGGTCGCCGACGTCCTGGAGGATCTCTCGGGCATGGAGGGGCTCGCGTGGGTGGGGTCTGTGGACGGTGTCCCCCTGACCCCGGAGCGGGCCGAGGCCCTCATTCGAGGAGGGCGGTATGACCTGGCCCTCTGCCTGCGGGCGGGCCTTTTGGGGCGTTCCCCGGCCGCATCCGGGGATGCATCGGGACCGGGGCCCCCGGCCGTGCTGCTGGCGGACCCCGCCGTGAACCGCCGGCTCCTCCATTCCATTCAGGGATCCATTCAGGGAGTGATACAGCGGCGCGTCCTCATGGCGCGGCTGGCCCCGCTCCTGCAGGGGCTGCCCGATGAGGCCTTGACGCCGGATCCCGGCTTGCTCGAGACCCGGATGCTCGGCGGGTTCGCGACCGGGAGACGGCCTACGGCCACGGAGCAGCACGTCCCGGCCTACACCATCTTCGGTGTCTTCTTCATCGTCCTCACCCTGGCCTCGGGCCTCCTCCGGGAGAAGCAGGAGGGGACGTTCCGGCGGATCCTCAGCGCGCCCCTCTCCCGGACCGCGCTGCTCACGGGCAAGCTCGTTCCCTACTACCTGGTGAACCTGGTCCAGATCGGGCTCATGTTCGCGGTGGGATGGGCGGTTTTTCATGTGAGGCTGGGGAGCATCGCCGCCCTGGCGGTCGTGTCCCTGGCCCTGGCCGCCTCGGCCAACGGGATGGGCCTGCTCGTCGCCGCCCTCGGCCGGACCGAGGCCCAGGTGAACGGCTTTTCCGTGCTGCTCGCCGTGACCCTGTCCGCTCTGGGAGGCATGATGGTCCCGAGCTTCGTCATGCCTCCGGGCCTGCAGCTCCTCTCCCGGTTCACGCCTCACGCCTGGGCCCTGGACGGTTATCACGACGTCATGATCCGCGGCCTGGGCGTCCGGGACGTCCTGCCCGAAGCGGGCGTCCTGCTGGGGTTTGCCGCGGTCTTTTTCGCCTTTGCGCTTTGGCGGTTCCGGTTCGAGCCTCGCTGACCCCTCCCTCTCCCTCCCGGACAGCGTTTCGCCTATGGGGACGTCGGGTCCGGGGGCTCTTCGTCCAACACCCTTCGAACGGTCCGGGCGAGCTCGCCGTGAGTCAACGGCTTCATGACAAAGGCCCGCACACCGACGGATCGGGCCCTTTCCTCGGAGATCTGCTTGCTGAAGCCGGTACACAGGATCACGGGTACGTCCGGCCGAATGTCCAGGATTTCCCCGGCGAGCCGGTCTCCCCGCATTGCGGGCATGGTCATGTCCGTGATCACCAGGTCGAAACGGTCGGGGTTCTGCCGAAAGCACGCCAGGGCGTCCGTACCGCTTGCCCGGGTCTCCACCCGGTAACCCTGCCGCTCGAGCATGCGCTGGCCCAGCTTCAGGATCATAGGCTCGTCATCCACAAAGAGGATGCGTTCGGTCCCTCGAGGAAACGAGGGCTCATGCACCTCTTCTCCCTCCTCCGGTTCGGCCTCCGATGCGGGAAGGAACACGGAAAAGGTCGTCCCCTGACCTTCCCGGCTTTCCACATGGATCCCGCCGTTGATTCCCTGGACGATCCCATGGACTACGGCCAGGCCCAGGCCGGTTCCTTCTCCGACGCCCTTGGTGGTGAAGAACGGATCGAAGATCCGCTCCAGGTGGTCCGGGGAGATCCCGGGACCCGTGTCGCTCACCTGAAGCCTCAGGTAGCGGCCCTTGGGGATGGGCCCCGTGGTGGTCAGCATGGGTCCTTCCAGAGCGACGCCGATCATCGTGAACGTCAGCGTTCCGCCTTCCGCCTCCAGCACCTGGGCGGCGTTCGTGCAGAGGTTCATGATGATCTGCTGGATCTGGGAAGGATCGGCGAGAACAGCCAATGCCCCTTCCTCGATCTGGTGCCGTATGTCCACCGTGGAGGGGATGGAGGCGCGAAGCATTTTGAGGGACTCCCTGGCGATGGGCCCAACGTGAATGCGGGAGATGACCTGCTCCTTCTGGCGGGCGAAGAGCAGGATCTGGGTCACGAGCTCGCGGGCCCTCAGGGTTGCCTGGCGCACTTCCTGAAGGCACTCCTGGGCGGGGCTCCATTCCGGTATCTCCATCATGGACAGCTCGGCGTTCCCGACGATGATCCCGAGGATGTTGTTGAAGTCGTGTGCGATGCCGCCGGCCAACGTCCCGACGGCCTCCATCTTCTGGGACTGGCGCAGTTGGGCCTCCAGTTTTTCCCGCTCCGCTTCCGCCTTTCTGCGTTCGGAGATGTCGCGGCCCAGGACGCAGTTATAACGCTTGCTCCCAAAAACCTGGTGGTGGATGACCAGCTCCATGGGGATGAGGTCGCCGTTTTTGGTGAGGTGTTCCGACTCGATCAACATCACCCCGCGACGCTGCATCTCCTCCCATTGAGACGGCCAGCTTCCCTGGGGATAATGAGGGTCGATATCCGCCACACCCAGGGTCAGCATCTCTTCCCGGGAGTACCCCAGCCTTCGGCACGCGGCCTCGTTGACGTCGGTGAAGTGACCGTTTTCGTCCACCCACAGAACGGTGTCGGTCAGGTTTTCGATAGAAAAGCGGACCCGCTGCAGGGCCTCCTCGGCCATTTTCCTCTCCGAGATGTCGACGGCGATGCTGAGAACGGCCGGCATCCCCTGCCAGTCGATGGCCTTGGCGAGGACGGTGAGGGGGAAAGCCGTACCGTCCTTTCGGAAGTGGGCCACCTCGAAGGAGGCCTCGCTGTCCTCGGCGATTCGGCGAAAGCGCTCTTCGAGCAGGGCCTCGGTCGCGGGTACGTCCAGATCGTGGAGGTTCACCGCCATGAACTCGTCCTGGTCATAGCCGTGCAGATCAAAGGTTTTTTGGTTGGCGTACAGAAACCGCCCGTCGGTATCGTGGACCGTGATGGAGCCGGGCGCGTCATCGAGCATCTCGGCCATGAGGGAGATGCGCGCCGCTGCCTTTTTTTGATCGGAGATGTCGTCGAAGACGACAAACCGGCCGATCACGTCTTCCCCGGCCTTGATGGGTCCGGCCGACGCCCGGACGTCGATCTCCGTTCCGTCCTTCCGTTTCCGTATGAGCTCGACGCCCTTGATGCCCCCCACCGCGAGGGACTGCCGGTCGAGCCTCCCGGATTCCGGATAGAAGCGTTCCGGGCAGATCAGGCGCTCGATCACCTGCCCCCGTGCTTCTTCGAGGGCGTAGCCGAACACCTCTTCAAAGGCCCGGTTCGCATCCTGAATCCGGTTTTCCGTGTCGAGAAGGGCGATCGCTTCTCCGGAGTAGTCGAACAGGGACTTCAGCTTGGCGTGCTGGGCCTTCAGCGCCTCCTCGGCCTCCTTCCTCTCGCTGATGTCCCGGGCGATTCCGAGTACCCGTGGCCCCTCTATGGCCTCGAGGAGAGAGATGGTGATTTCCACAGGGAAGGCGGAGCCGTCCTTTTTCCGGTGGCTCGACTGAAGGGTGAGCGGACGTCCCACGGACAAGGTCTGAAAGACTGCGCCCAGCTCTTCGGGCGTTCGGGTTTTCGCGTCGATGTCCACGACATTCATCTGGAGGAGTTCATCTTCGCGGTACCCGGTTTGACGGGAGGCCTGCTCATTCACCTGGACCACCCGGCCGTCCAATTCGCTCACGTACATGGCATCGGCCGCGCTTTCGAACAGGACCCGAAGGCGGGCCTCCCGCTCCCGGATGGCTTCCTCGGCCTGCTTTTGTTCCGTGATGTCCGTCCAGAGGCTGACGAGATAGGGCTTCCCGTGAAGCGAGATGGCGCGTGAGTTCACGAGGACATGGAGGATCCGGCCGTCACGGGTTCGATGCCGGGTCTCGAAGGTGTCTTCTCCGTCCCGGATGAGCCGTTCCGTGTGTCGTTCGATCTCTTCCGGGGATTCCTGGACCTCGATGTCCGCCAGGCGGAGCTCTTGAAACGCCTCGCGGGAATAGCCGAGCATCCGGTAGGCCTGCTCGTTGAACTCCACCGCCTCTCCCGTCTCCGGGTCGAGGAGGAGCACGGCGCAGGGGGCCTGCTCGAACACGGCGCGAAAGATGGCCTCGCGCTTTTTCAGGGCCTCCTCGGCCCGCTTCGATTCGGTGATGTCGATCCCGTACTCGACCGCACCCTTCAGCCGCCCGTTCTCGTCATAGATGGGGTACCCCCGGATGCGATACACCCGGCCGTCCGGTGTGACGGCCTCGGTTTCCCGGGGGCGGCCGGTCTCCATGGCTTCGAGAACGGGGCAGCTATCGCAGGGAGTGTCCCGCCGCTGCCAGATCTCGTAACAGTGACGCCCCACGAGGTCCTCGACCTCCTGGCCCACCGACTCTGCGGCCGCCCGATTGGCCCACTTCACGCGGAGCTCCGTGTCGTGATAGGCGAGCATCTCCTGCATGGTGTCCAGCATCAACTTCCGGTTCCCTTCCGCCTCCTGCTGCGCCTGATAAACCCGCATCCTCTCTGTGATCTCCTCGGTGACTTCGATCATGGTGGTGGCCGCACCCCGGGCGTCGGCTAGGGGGGTGCAGCGAATCCGCCATATCCTTCCGTCCGGGGTGGTCTTGACAACGCTCACCTGAGCGCCTGTTTGCATCGCCTCCGGCATGGGGCAGTCGGGGCAGGGATCGGCCTGCGAGCACCACAGTTCGTGACAGCGTCCTTTCATCACGCTGGACCGGTCCAGCCCCAGAGACTGACAGGCCGCCCGGTTGGCCCAGCGAACGCGATGGTTCACGTCCTGAATCACCACGTGATCGGGCAGGCTGTCGAGGATGGCCTCCCGGCTTTGAAGGGTTTTCTCGAGGTCCTGAACCCGTTGCTTCCACGCGTCGTCGGTTGGTGTCAGCGGTCCGGTCATGATCGACGTCCTCTTGATCCTGTAGGGTGCGTTCTCCCCTGTGAGACCCGAAAAGCCACTATTCTCAACCTATTATGATATCAAACCCTCCTGGATTCATCAAGAAATCGTTTTGCCTTCACCAGGGTGTTTTTTGTTCGGAC
>Ga0272444_10004542_pt1 | contig 12250 bp, 12 predicted proteins | sample SSMForm13_FD_201033 | JGI IMG/M metagenome (GOLD analysis project Ga0272444, IMG submission 201033) | Marine sediment archaeal communities from Little Sippewissett salt marsh, Falmouth, MA, United States - SSM-Form-13 | ecosystem: Environmental > Aquatic > Marine > Wetlands > Sediment ... | reverse complement strand
ATAAATAAGATAAATGCTGGCTTGGTCATACCAACCATGGCAGCATAGCCAGTCGCCGGTTAAAAAGTGTATGCCCAGCTCAGGCTGAGGGTGAAATCCGGGCTGGTGTAATGGATTATATCCTCGGCAAAGGCCACCGATACCACCTGATCCTTGGCCGGGGCCCACTGCGCGCCCAGCAGGATTTGCAGCATGCCGTTGTCCAGGCCCTGAACCCCGGTGTCTTGCACCAGGGGGGTGGCCCCGTTGAGCTGGGCCCGTAGGGTCAGGGCGTTGCTCCAGGCCCAGCCCAGGGACATGCTGCCGGCCCACACGTCGTCAGGCTCCAGGGGGTCCAGCAGGCTGGTGGAGCCCAGGTAAAAATACAGGGCATTGGCGTTCAGGGACCAGCGGCCATGGGTCAGCCCGCCGGCCAGGCCCAGGGCGGGCACCGCGCCCCCGGCTCCCAGGCCCTTGTCCGGGTCGCCGGAGGGCAGGCTTACCTGGCCCAGCAGGCTGAGCGCCGCGCCCGGGGTGCTCCACAGGGCATAGGCGCCCTTGAGGCGCAGGTCGCCCACCCCCTGGGTGGAGCCGTCCTGGCTGATGATGCGCCGGCCCCGGCTGGAGGCCTGGTAGCGCACCTGGTCCTGGGGCGCCTGCTCGCGGCCGCCGTTGGGCAGGCCCAGGGCGCGGTGGTAGCTCTCGATGAAACCGTCCAAAAAGCCACCCCAGTAAAAAACGGCGGGCAGCTCCAGGCCCAGGCGCAGGCCGGGCAGGGGGGTGTAGTCATAGCCCAGGGCCGCGTAGCCCAACTCCATGTCCAAATCCAGGCTGGCCCGGGAGGAGCTCTGGCGCACGAAGATGCTGGAGTAGGCCAGGGTGAGGCGCAGCTGGCTGGAGCCCTTGGGGGCCACCGTGGCGTCCAAAGGGGTGAAGGGCGCCAGGGCCAGGGCCAGGGGCGACTGATTGGGCACGGCAAAGGGCTGGCTCTGGGGAACTGGCTGTGCGGCCCAAACCGTTGAGCTCAGGGCCAGCAACAGGGCCAGGGCCAGGGCGGCCCCCAGACAGGGTGGGTGAACACGGATCATGCGCTTTCCTCCGGGCAGGGCATTATAGCCCACCCGGCGGCGGGGAGGAATTAAGCTTAAATAGGTTGCGCCCGGCGTTCCATGTTGGCAATATTGAACCAGTCCAACGGCGGGAGATAATCATGACCCTGATGAAGATGTTTACCCTATTGATCTTGTTGGCGACGATCTCCGCTATGGCGGCCGCCTGCGCCACCGTAGCCCCGCCGGGATACGACGGCGCGTGGGAGCAGCGGCAGGCCGACTCCCTGGAGTGGGAGAACGATCCCTGGCGCTAGGCGCCCGGCTTTATAAGGCAGCCACACCGAGGCTGGCGGTCATGCACCGCCGGCCTCGCGCTTTGCTTGTTGGGCTGCCTTTTGTTTTTTCACCCGGTCTATCTCCTGGGACGCCTTGAGCCCGCGGGTGCGCAGGGACCACCAGATCAGGCGCTTCTTGTCCATTACGAAGAACCGCTTGCCATGCTTGCGCAGGGCCGCCTGGTCTATCTCAAAGCCCAGGCCGGGTAGGGACGGGGTTTGCACCACCCCCTGCTGGTGCCCGAAGGGCTGGGCCAGGATGCCATCCCGCGCCTCCACCACCCAGGAGGGCGGGTTCAGGGGGTACTCCAGCTCCTTTTCCCCGGCAAAGCCCGAGGCCGCCATCAGCTGTAGATTCACGGCAAAGCCGATGCCATTGGTCCAGGTGTGGGGCGAGTACTTGAGCCCGTGCTCGCGGCACAGCTCGATGACCTTGATGGTCTGGGCGATACCGCCGGCGAAGATGGCGTCGGGCTGGAAGATGTCGTAGCAGCGCCGCTGGATCATCATCTTCAACTCGGGCAGGCCGCTGGTGTGCAGCTCCCCCCCGGAGACGGGCACCTTGCTGTAGGCGGTCAGCTCGCTCAGCTCCTCATAGGCGTCCATGGCCAGCGGCTCCTCCAGCCAGGCCACTCCTGCGTCGGCGCAGGCATCGGCAAAGCGCTTGGCCCGGGCCAGGTCCCACAAAGGCGCGTCGCCCACCACGGTCACCCGCCAGGCCTGGTTGGCATCCACCCCGATCTTCATCTTGTGGCCCACCGCCTTGGCGGTCTGCTCCACCTGCCTTATGTCCTCGGCCTCGTCAAAGGAGTGCACCCGGAGCTTGATGCTTCTGAAGCCCTCGGCGTAGCGGGCCTCGGCCTCCTCGATGCGCTGGGCCGGTTCCTTGACCTCGCCGGTTGAGGCATAGGCCCTCACCGGCACGGGCTTGTTGCCTAAGAGCTCGCACACCGGCTTGCCCGCCTGCTTGCCCTTGATGTCCCAGATTGCCGGCTCCACCCACCAGTTGCGCCAGCCCAAATAGGCGATCTCGCGCAGCCGCTGCTGGATCAGGGCCACGTCAACCTCCTCGCCCAGCAGGTAGGGCCCCAGCAGCTCACCCAGGCCGGCCCGCTCTCGGCCCATGGCCGGGCCGGCGCTAAAGCCCGTCACTCCCTGGTCGTCGATGATCTTGATCAGGGTGAAGCGGTTTTCGTTCTGGGGAAAGCCGGGTATCCAGGAGGGGTGAAAGGTGGCGGGCAGGGGAACGGCCACGTGGTACAGCTCGATGCGGCTTATCTTGCTCATGCGGCTGGTCCTCTCTCTAGGCCGGCCCAGCCGCGGTAGCCGCATCCCCCCGGTTGTGTAATCTCTTCGGACCTGGCCGGCGTTATGGACGTGATGTCCGGATAAATAGTAGCATGAGCGACCCGGGGGGTTACAGGAAATGCCCCCAAGCCAAAAACCGGCCGGCTGAATCACCTCCCAGCGCGCGGCAACAAGGGCCTGCCAAGGTTTCTGCCCAGGGAGCGATTATGGAAGGCTCATTCCTCACCAACGTGGTGATCCCGGCCATTCTGGCAATGATGATGATCGGCCTGGGCCTGTCGCTCACCCTGGAGGACTTCCGGCGGGTGGTGATCTATCCCAAGGCAATCATCCTGGGCACGGTGCTCCAGATCGTGTTTCTGCCCCTGGCCGGCCTGGCCGTGGCCACCCTGTTTCCCCTGCCTCCGGAGATGGCCGTGGGCATCATGCTCCTGGCGGCCTGCCCCGGCGGGGTCACCTCCAACGTCATCTCCCATCTGGCCCGGGGCAATACCGCCCTTTCGGTGACCCTCACCGTGAGCAGCAGCTTCATCACCGTGCTCACCATTCCCCTGATAGTGGCCCTTTCCCTGAGTCACTTCATGGGCTCCCAGCCCGGAACCTCCTTGCAGGTGACCGAGACGATCATCGGGGTGTTCACCCTGACCATCCCCACCGTGTGCTTGGGCATGTTCCTGCGCTCCCGTGCCCCCAACTTCGCGCGGCGCTGCGAAAAGCCGGTGCGCATACTGGGCGCCCTGTTTTTGCTGCTGCTGGTGGCGGGCATCGCGATTAAGGAGCACGCCCTCATCGCCCGGGTGGTGTGGGATATCGGCCCGGCCTCCCTGGCCCTGTGCTTGTTCGCCGGGTTCATGGGCTTTGCCGCGGCCAGGCTCTGGCGCCTGAACCGGCGGCAGGGCCTGACCCTGTGCGTGGAGGTGGGGTTTCAGAACACCACCCTGGGCCTGGTGATCGCCACCAGCTTCTTGAAAAACACCGAGATCGCCATCTCCCCGGCCTTTTACGCGGTGGTGATGTTTGGCCTGTCCGGTGTGCTGGTCATCCTGATGAACAGCCGCCTGGGCACCCGGTACCTGGACGGGGACTAGGTGGGCGTCTGCGCCTTGCGCGCAAGGTTTTCAGTCAGCGGGGAGTTGGGCCAGGCCTCTTATTACCTCGCTTGCGTTTCTGTCCCAGCAATGGCGGTTATGGCCAGGGCCGCCGCCTGAAGAGGTTGTTGAAGAATGGGCGTTTCTCGCAGTGGGCCATGGCCATTTTTCTCTGGTTTTTGAGTAGCAAGTTTTTTTCTGGGTGGCCCCGACAGCTCGCCTGTCGGGGTTGCCGAGCCTCGGCGAGGCAACAGGAGGTCCGGTAGGGCGCCCCGCTGACCGACCGCGTTGCACGTGAAGCCAGCCCGCCCGTCCGCCTAACCTTTTTTCACAACCGACTCTTTGGCCGTCACTCTGAGACATGATGGCTATTACTGCATTTTGGATGATTCGCTGGGCCGGGGCATGAAAGAGCTTGCCTGCGGGTCGGGCCGCCTGCTCTGGGCAGAGATTGCCGCGTCGCGGCCAAGGGCCGCTCCTCGCAACGACACCACGCATTTTTTGTTTTTACCAACCATTTCGGTCCACGGCTGTTGTCCATGATCCCAGCGTGTATTTTGGATTTGTTAGGTTTCGGGGAATAAAGCCCCTCCACCCAGCCCTCCGCCGGGCGCGGCCAAGAAGTTACTTGCAGCGGCCCTGGCAGAGGCATAGATTGAAGCCCAATCCGCAAACCGTCAGCCTTGAGGAAACGCCGTGCCCTTTGCCGCTCTTATCTGTGACCTGGATGGAACCCTGATCGACAGCCTGGCCGACCTGGGCGAGAGCATGAACGCGGTGCTGGCCGCCGAGGGCCTGCCCATTCACCCCCTGGAGGCCTATTGCCACTTCGTGGGCAACGGGGTGATTAAGCTGGCCGAGCGGGCCTTGCCCGAGGATTGGCGCGCCCCGGAGACCGTGGCCCAAATGGCCGGGCGCATGGGCGAGGTCTACGCGGCCAACTGGGCCAAGCACTCGGCTCCCTACCCGGGGGTGCCCCAGATGCTGGACTGGGCGGCGGACCAGGGGCTCAAGCTGGGGGTGCTCTCCAACAAGCTGGACGAGTTCACCCGGATCATGATTCCCCATTTCTTTCCAGAGGTGAGCTTTGCCGTGGTGGCCGGGGCGCGGGAAGGGGTGCCCATCAAGCCCCACCCCCAGGCGGCCCTGGCCATGGCCCGGGAAATGGGCGTGCCGGCCGATCAGTGCGCCTTTTTGGGCGACACGCCGGTGGACATCCAGACCGCCCGGCGGGCGGGCATGTTGGCGGTGGGGGTGCTCTGGGGTTTCCGCGGCGAGGACGAGCTCAGACAGGCCGGCGCGCAAGTGCTCATCTCCCATCCTCGCGAGCTGGCCGGGGTGCTTGTCTAGTAAAGCCGGCGGCGGAAGAGCCAGCCGGCGATGATCAGAGTCACCACCCCGATCACCGCCATGGGCCAGTAGAGCGGCACCAGCAGGGACGCGTCGGCTCCCTCCAGAAACACCGAGCGGATAATCACCAAAAAGTAGCGCAGCGGATTGAGCAGAGTGAACTTCTGCACGATCTCGGGCATGTTGGCGATGGGGGTGGCGAACCCCGAAAGGATCACCGCGGGCACCATGAACAGGAAGGTGCCCAGCAGGGCCTGCTGCTGGGTAACTGATATGGAGCTGATCATTAGGCCCAGGCCCACGGCCGAGAGGATGAACAGGCCCATGCCCAGATACAGGGCGCCCAGGCTGCCCAACAGGGGCACCTGGAAAATATTCACCGCCGCCAGGATGATGATGGTGCCCTCGCCCAGGCCCACGATTATGCCGGGCAGGGCCTTGCCGATGAGTATCTCGGCCGGGTGCAGGGGAGTGACCAGCAGCTGGTCAAAGGTGCCCGCCTCCCGCTCCCGGGCCACGGACAGGGCGGTGACCACCAGGGCCACCAGCAGGGTCAAGAGCCCCACGATGCCCGGCACGATGAACCAGCGGCTTTCCAAATTGGGGTTGAACCAGGTGCGCACCTTGAGCTCGGCCGGGGGGCCGGGCCAGCCGTGGGTGGCGGCCCAGTCGGCGCTGAAGGCGTTGACTATGTTGTTCACGTAGCCCAGCAGCACCATGGCCGTGTTGGAGTTGCGGCCGTCGATGATCACCTGCAGGCTGCCCGGCCGTCCCTGGAGCATCTCCCGGGTGAAGTCTGGCGGGATGTTGATCACCAGCAGCACCTCGCGGTTGTCGATGACCGGGGCCACCTGGCCCAGATGGTCCAGGGTGTCGCGCAGCTTGAAGGCCGTCGAGCCCTGGAAGGAGGCCAGCAGCTCCCGGGAGGCGGCCCCCCGGTCTTGGTTGTAGATCGCGTAGGGCACCTGGTTCAGGTCAAAGGTGGCCGCGTAGCTGAAGATCAAGAGCTGGAACAGGGGAGGGACGATGAGCATGGTGCGGCTGGTCTTGTTTTTGAACAGGGCCAGCAGCTCCTTTTGCACCAGCGCCCGGATGCGTCCCCACATGGCCGGCCTCACTCCAAACGCTTGCGGCTGCGCAGCCGCACCAGCAGGAAGAAAAAGACGGCCATAATGGCCAGGGCCGCGGAGTTGAGCCAGATCACCGGCCAGATGTCTCCGGCCAAGAACACGCTTTGCAACACGGCCACGAAGTAGCGGGCCGCGATGACGTGGGTGATTACCTGCACCCAGCCGGGCATTGATCCGATGTCAAAGATGAAGCCCGAGAGGATGAAGGCGGGCAGGAAGGTGGCGAAGATGGCCAGCTGGCCGGCCACGAACTGGCTGTGGGCCACGGTGGAGATGAGCAGGCCCATGCCCAGGGCGGCCAGCAGGAACAGGGCAGAGACCCCCATGAGCACCCCCAGGTTGCCCCGGAGCGGCACCTCGAACAGCCAGACCGCCATGGCCACCGAGAGCACCAGGCCGCCCATGCCCAGGGCGAAGTAGGGGATGAGCTTGCCCAGGAGAATCTCGCGCAAGCGCACCGGGGTGACCAGCAGGGCCTCCATGGTGCCCCGCTCCCATTCCCGGGCCACCACCATGGCGGTGAGCAGGGCCCCGATCAGGGTCATGATCACCGCGATGAGCCCGGGCACCAGGAAGTTGGTGGAGCGCACCTCGGGGTTGAACCAGATGCGTTGCTGCAGGTTCACCGGCACGCGCAGGGCGTGGCCCTGGTCCCGGGCGTAGCGGGTCAGCCAGTTGCTCCACACCCCGGTTACATAGCCGGCCACGATGCGGGCCGTGTTGCCGTCCACCCCGTTGAGGAACAGGCCTATGGGCGCCGGGCTGCCCGTGAAGAGCTGGGAGGCGAAGTTGCCCCGGAGCCAGAGGATGCCGCTGACCCGGCGATGCTTGAGCGCCTCCTGGGCGGCCTGCACGCTGTCAAAGGGCTGGGGGGTGAACCATTCAGACTGGTAAAAGTCGGCCAACAGGCTGGCCGAGGCGGAGGAGGGGTTTTCCACCACCAGGGCCAGGGGCACCTGCTTGGCGTCCAGGGACACGCCGTAGCCGAAGATGAACAGCAGGATGGCGGGCAGCACAAAGGCGATGGCAATGCTGGAGGGGTCGCGGATGATCTGCAGGGCCTCCTTGCGCACCAAGCCCCCCAGCCGCCGCCAGCCGCCGCCTCGCCCGCTCATGCCGCCTGCTCCTGGTCCGCGTGGCTCTGCTCGATCAGCTCTATAAAGGCGTCCTCCATGGTGGGGTCGGGGTTGTCCGGGCCGCGGTGGGCCGCCTTGATCTGCTCGGGGGTGCCCTCGGTGAGCACCTTGCCCCGGTCCATGATCACCACCCGGTCGCAGTACTCGGCCTCTTCCATGAAGTGGGTGGTTACCAGCACGGTGACCTTGTTCTCGGCCAGGGCGTTGATGCGCCGCCAGAACTCGCGCCGGGCCAGAGGGTCCACCCCCGAGGTGGGCTCGTCCAAAAACAGGATCTGGGGATGGTGCATCAAAGAGGCGGCCAGGGCCAGGCGCTGCTTATAGCCCAGGGGAAGCTGGCCACTGTTGGCCCGGGCCAGGTCGCCAAGCTCGAACTCCTCCAGGGCCCAGGCCACCCGCTCGCGCTTGATCGAGCCCCCCAGGCCGTAGACGCTGGCGAAGAAGCGCAGATTTTCGGCCACCGATAGATTGCCGTACAGGCTGAAGCGCTGGGCCATGTAGCCGATCTTGGCCCTGGCCTGGGCCGCGGCGGTGCGCAGATTGTGGCCCGCCACCTGCAGGCTGCCCTCGCTCACCGGCAGCAGGCCGCAGAGCATACGGAAGGTGGTGGATTTGCCCGCCCCGTTGGCCCCCAGCAGGCCGAAGACCTCGCCCCGCTGAACCGCGAAGCTGATGCCGTCCACCGCGTAAAAGTCGCCAAAGCGGCGCTTGAGGTCCTTGACCTCGATCACCGGGCCCTGGTCCTGGACGTGCTCCGGGGCCGGGGCGTGGGCCATGGCGTCGCCCTTGAGCGGCGCGCCGCCCAGCATGTCCACGAAGCTGTCCTCAAAGCGCGGGGGCACCGGCTCCACCTTGAGCCCCGCGCCGTCCTCCAGGCCGGTGAGATCGGGCGCGCCCTTTTGCCGGGTGACCACCCGCACCCCCTCGCCCTGGATCAGGGCGTCGAGCACCGGCGGGGCGGCCACCAGCTCCCGCTGCAGCTGGCGCTTGCTCATTTGGGGCGAGGTGACCAGGAAGCTGCGGCCGGTCATGGTGGCGGTGAACTCGCCGGGCGGGCCGGCCTGGAGCACCTTGCCCTGGTGCATGAGTATCACCTCCTGGCAGCGTTCGGCCTCGTCCAGATAGGCGGTGGACAGTAGCACCGTGAATCCGGACTCCTTGACCAGGCGGTAGATGATGGCCCACAGCTCGCGCCGGGATAGGGGGTCCACCCCCACGGTGGGCTCGTCCAACAGCAGCAGCTCCTTGGGGCGCACCAGGGAGCAGGCCAGGCCCAGCTTCTGCTTCATGCCGCCGGAGAGGTCGCCGGCCAGGCGGCGGGTGAAGGGGGCCAGGCCGGTCAGGTGCATCAGCTCCTGGTAGCGCTCGGGCCGCTGTTTGGGGGCCAGGTTCTGCAGGTCCGCGTAGAGGTCCAGGTTCTCCTGCACGCTCAGGTCCTCGTAGAGCCCGAAGCGCTGGGGCATATAGCCCACCGAGCTTTGCACCTTCAGGGCCTGGCGGGTCACGTCCATGTCCAGGGCGGTGATGGCGCCCTGGTCGGGCAGGAGCAGGCCGCAGGCCAGGCGCATGAGCGTGGTCTTGCCCGCCGCGTCTGGCCCCACCAGGCCGGTGACCAGGCCCCGCTTGACCTCGGCCGAAACCCCGTCCAAGGCGGTGGTCTGGCGTCCGCCGCTGGCAAAGCGCTTGACCACGTCCTCCAGCCGCAGGGCGGGGGTGTCTTTTGGGGCGGCCGGGTCGCTCACCGGTCTACTGGCCGGAGCAGGGGTCGTGGTTGGCGCGGACAGCCGGTTTGGCCTGTTTAAGGTCCAGGCGCACGGTCACCGGCATGCCCAGGCGCAGCTCGCCCAAGGAATTGCAGGCATAGATGCGGGCCCTGTAGACCAGCTTGGTGCGCAGCTCCGGGGTTTGAACCGTCTTGGGGGTGAACTCGGCGGTGGGCGAGATGTAGCCCACCCAGCCGGTATAGGCCTTGTTGGGATAGGAGTCGCTAAATATCCGGGCCTTCATGCCCGGCATCACCTTGCCCAGCATGGTCTCGGGCACATAGGCCCGCACCCACACCGGGTTGTTCAGGGCCACGGTGAAGGCCGGAGTGGAGGGCGAGGCCATGTCTCCGGGCTGCAGGATGCGCTGCTGGATCACCCCGTCGCCCGGGGCGTGGAGCTTGGTGTCGCTCAGCTCGCGCTGGGCCAGGCGCTGGGCCGCCTTGAGCGCGGCAAGCTGGGCCCGGGCCGCGGCGATGTCCTGCTGGCGGGGCCCTTCGATGGCCAGGTCCAGGGCCTCCCGGGCCCGGTTGGCGTCGGCCTGAGCCCCTATGTAGCGGGCCTTGATGGAGTCAAAGGTCTGGGCCGGGATGGCCTTGCGCTGATACAGCTCCTTGTTGCGCTTGTAAAGATGGGCCGCGTCGCGCAGGGCCGCCCGGGCGCCATCCAGACGGGCGCGAGCCTCGGCGATCTCCTGGGGACGGCTGCCGGCCAGCAGGCGGGCCAGCACCTGCTCCTGGGCGGCCACCTCGAACTGGGCCCGGGTCAAGTTGGCCTGGTAGCGCACCGGGTCCAGCTCGGCCACCAACTCGCCCTTTTTGACCTGGTCGCCTTCCTCCACCAGGATGCGCTCCACCCGGCCGGTGGCGTGAAAGGCCAGGTGCACCTGGCGGATGTCCACGTTGCCGTAGAGCGTGAGCCGGTCACTGGGCGTTTTATCCGTTGGGCACAGGCCAAAGTAGCAGTAGGCCCCAACCCCCGCCGCCGCCAACACCAGCAACACCAGCAACACCTTGAGCAGTTTAGGCATCGTTCCTCCTCATCGCCAACGCAGACGCGGACCTATAGTGTTGATACCCAGTTTATAACGCCTCCGCGACATTACCAAAGGGAAAGCCGCCGTTTGCCAAAGGCCCGGCTGGCGCTGCTCCTAAAGGGCCTAACCCCGGCGCTGCTGTTCCAATTCGCTGAGCCGGGGCCGCAGGTCGCGGTGCTGCAGCCACAGGGCCAGACGATCGTGGTAATTGCTGGCCTGGTAGCGCTCGGCGATCTCGCGCATCCTGCGCTCCACTAGGTCGTCGGCCCAGGGCCCCACGATAAGCTGCCCTTGCCGCCGCTCTCTCCGGCGGTTCATTCTTCTGCATACTGCTTGCCACATAACGTGTATATGCACCTTTCTCCTGAAAAAAATTATTTCAGGGCCTTGCCCATGGCCCTCAGGTCCTTGGCCATGGCGGTCCATTTCTCCGCGCCCAGGGCACCCACCACCCGCTCCTGGGCCTGGTGCCACAGGGGCAGGGCTTGGAGCACCGCTTGCCTGCCGCGCTGGGTTATCTCCACCAGATGCTCCCGCCTATCCTCTCCCGGCTTCATGCGCACCAAGCCGCGCTTTTCCAACAGGCGCAGGTTGCGGCTAAGGGTGGTGCGGTCCATGCCCAGCCCCTTGGCCAGTTGGGCCAGGTTGCTGTCCGGCGTCAGGGTGAACGCCACCAACAGGCTGAGCTGGGTGATCTTGAGGTCCACCGGCTTGAGGGCCTGGTCAAAGATCTGAGTGACCAACCGGCTGGCCCGGCGCAGGTTAAAGGCCGCGCAGGAGCGGGCCATGTCCAGGCAGAAGTCGGAACTCAGGCACGATTCATTGCAAGCGCGCGGTTGGGCCGGTTCCTTTTGGGTGTCTTGTTTGCTCACGCTTCCAGGCGCTCCATGGTTAGCATCCAATAAGAGTATATACACGCATTTCAGGGGTGGTCAACAGAAAACTTCCATCACCCACACAGGGCTGGAGCCGGGCGCTGGCTTGTATTAGAATGCCGCCCACCATTGGTTCCCAGCGCTGCATAAGCCGGCCAAGAACAACAGGAGAGGGCTCATGAGCCGAGGCGTGAAAAACTTGACCAGCGAGCAACTGGCCCAGCTTATGCCCGAGGGCCTGGCCGACGAGTTCTTCGAGGCCCTGTACGGCGACGCGGCCGAAGGGGCTTATGACATTGAGCTGGCCTTGCGGTGCCAGGAGGGCTCTTGCCTAGAGCTGGCCCTGCTGCTCAGGCAGCGGCCTGGCAAGTGCCTGGCCTGCAACCTGACCTATGGCCCGCCCCAGGTTTTCACCCGCCACCCGGTGCTCGACCTGGGGGGCCTGGTGGAGCGCGTCTGCGCCCTGGCCGGCGCCGACCCCGCCCAGGCAACCTGGCAGCTGGGCGCAACCCAGCCGGTGAGCGGCGAGCTGCACGCCATCCCCTTGCGCATCGACTTGGGGGACTAGTCTTTATTACGGGAGCGGTTGCTCCGGCCACGCCAATTCGATGATAAACGCCTTTCCGGTTCAAGGAGGCTCGGCGGGCTGGCGCGCTTAACGCGGAGCCTTGTCGATCAGCGGGGCGCCCCACCGGACTTCTTGCCGCTCCACTTCGTTTCGTGGCCACGGCAGCAGAGCTGTCGTGGCCACCCGGAAAACTTGGAAGTGATGAAGGAAAGGCAGGGGAGGGGGCTTGGCTCAGGCGGGAAATTATGGCTGTCTTTGCCGTGCCTCGCCATCCGCTTGAAGACCGCTCGGCGGCCAAGGCCCAACCCATGGACCATTTTCCGGGCGCTCTTTTTTACCTGTGAAGTCTAGTCAGCCTTTTTACGGGCCAGGGCGTAGAGCATGTCGCCGCTGTTCAGCCTGGGGCCCATGAGCACCGGCAGGATGAAGGCCAGGGCGTAGAGGGTGTACTTGGGCTTGGCCCGGCGCAGCTCTTGGGGGGTGCCAAAAGTGTACCACCAGTCAATGGCGTCGTGCTTTAGCTCCACCAGCTCGAAGCCGTGCTGGGCCAGGATGTATTGCAGGCTCTTGACCGAGAACTGGAACAAGTGGGCTGGCGGCTCGGGGTGGGGCCACAGGCCGGTGTAGGGG
>Ga0272444_10004541_pt1 | contig 12252 bp, 9 predicted proteins | sample SSMForm13_FD_201033 | JGI IMG/M metagenome (GOLD analysis project Ga0272444, IMG submission 201033) | Marine sediment archaeal communities from Little Sippewissett salt marsh, Falmouth, MA, United States - SSM-Form-13 | ecosystem: Environmental > Aquatic > Marine > Wetlands > Sediment ... | reverse complement strand
CGGTGTTGTCAGGGCCTTCTCAAGGACGATCTCACCTGTCTTCTCATCGAGAGCTACGAGATCAGTGAACGTTCCTCCGATATCAATGGCCAGCCGGTATCCCATTCCTACTCCTCTTCTCGCCCTCTCGACGCGGAAGCTCCTCGCCAAGAGAGATACCCGCGTTGCTGTTCAGTGTCATCTTGCTGGGAAGAGGTGACAGCGAACAACCCTCCCGTCTTCCTGAATCGCCATCTCCGGATCAACCTCGGAGCAAATCGGGAGTCTCTCCGGGCACCGCAGATGGAAGCTGCATCCCGGCGGGATGTTGACCGGGCTTGGGATCTCTCCCTGCGAGACAATCTTCTTCGGCTTCAGTGACTCCTCCTGCTCGGTGACCACGGGGATCGACGAGAGAAGCATGTTCGTGTAGGGATGCATCGGCGAGCGGAAGAACTCCTCTGTCCTGGCGATTTCGCACAGCTTCCCGAGATACATGATCGCCACCCGCGTGGCCACGTTGCGCATCAAACTCAGATCGTGGGTGATGAACAAGTAGGTCAGGTTAAGTTCCTTGGCAAGCCGCATCAAGAGGTTGATGATCTTCCCCTGCACCGAGACGTCAAGCGCCGAAGTCGGCTCGTCGAGCACGATGAACCGTGGGTTTGTAGCCAGCGCGCGCGCGATCGCCACCATCTGCTTCTCGCCGCCGCCGATCGCTTGCGGATACTTGTAGAGGTAATCCGCCGGCGGCAGCTCGACCATCTCCAGAAGCCGGCTCATCGTCGTCAGCCGTTCTCTGTCTGTTCCTATCCCGTGGACTCTGAGCGGAACAGAGAGAATCTGCTTGATCGTCCGCTTCGGGTTCAGCGATGATCCAGGGTCCTGGAATACGATCCGGATCTTCCTCTTCAGCTCTTTGCTGCGCCGATTGAACATAACACCGATCGTTGCACCCTCGAACACGATGTCGCCGGACGTTGGGGGATAGATCCCAAGGACGCACTGCGCTGTGGTTGTCTTGCCTGAGCCGGATTCGCCGACGAGACCGAGCGTGTCTCCGGTCGCGATGTCGAAAGCGATGTCATCTACGGCCCGCACGGTCCCTGCTTTGGTAGGGAAGTGCTTCACGAGGCGATCGACAGTGAGGATCGACGTCTGAGTCATGTCTTCCCCCCGTACAGGTAGCAAGCGACCTGGTGCTCGTCCCCGGTCTCGAAGAAGGGCGGTGCCGTCATTTCGCAGATCTCCATCCGATGCTCACAGCGAGGGTGGAACCGGCAGCCGGGCGGTGGATCAAGGTAGTTGGGGATCCGCCCGGGGATGCCTTCACTGACTCCCTCGCCTGTCAGCTTCGGAACGCTCGCCATGAGGCCCTGTGTGTAGGGATGCTTGGGTCGTTCAAGCAGATCGCGCGTCTTTGCCATCTCGACAATCGAACCTGCGTACATGATGTTCACCCGCTGTGTCAGATCTCGGACCACCCCCATCGAATGCGTAATCATCACGACCGAAGCTCCCTTCTCCTCCACCAGCTCGTCCAGCTTGCGGAGGATCTGATCCTGGATCGTCACGTCGAGGTTCGTGGTCGGCTCGTCCGCCAGCAAGAGGTTCGCGTTGGTTGACAACGCTTCGGCGATGCAGATTCGTTGTCGCATCCCGCCGGAGAGTTGCACGGGATAGTTGGTCATAATGCGCTCAGGGTCGGGCATCCCTGTCTCGTGCAGCGCGCTCAGGCACCGTGCCTCCACTTCGCGGCGCGACAACCGCTGTCCACGGCCGATTGCCGAATCCCTTACGATGTCCCGCAGCTGTGTACCGATCGTGAAAACCGGATTGAGAGATTGCAGCGGATCTTGGAAGATCGCGGTCAGTTCGTGGCGGCGAAGCATGGTCATCTGACGCCGCGTCATCTTGAGGATGTCCTGGCCGTTGTAGATGATCTCACCGCCCGTGATCCTCGCAGGTGGCGTCGGCAGCACACGCAGCACGGCCTTCACCGTCGTCGTCTTGCCACAACCCGTCTCGCCGACGAGTCCGACGCGCTCTCCTTCCTTCACGTCCAGGCAGACTCCATTGAGTACCCGAAGCTGCCCCTCGAAGATTCGGAATCCGACGTGCAGATCCTTGATCGCGAGAAGGCGATCCATTCCCTACACCTCCTCGACGGAGAACACGTCGCGCAAGCCATCTCCGACTAGATTGAACGCGAGGATCACGGCCACGATCGCCAGTGCCGGAAAGACCGTGCCCCACCACTCACCCGGCAACCGCTTCGCGCCCTCGGCGACCATTGTCCCCAGTCCCGGCTTCGGCGGCTGGACGCCAAGCCCGATGAAGCTGAGCGTTGCCCCGAGCAGGATGACGATCCCCATGTCCAGAGTCATCTTCGTCATCACCGGAGCGAAGCAGTTGGGGAGAATCTCCTTGAACATGATGTGCAGTTTGCTGGCGCCGGTGAGTTCGGCTTCGCGAACGAAGTACTCACTTCGGAGCGATGAAGCGAGTGCGAACACGAGCCGCGCGTACCACGGCCACCACACCAACGCGATGGCCATCATCTGATTCATCAGGTTTGGCGTCAGCATCGCGGTGATCGCCAACGCAAGGACCAGCGGCGGCACGGCCAAGAACACATCGGTGATGCGCATGATCCCGGTCTCGACCCACGTCCCCTGGTGATACCCGGCAATCAACCCAAGGATGACGCCCGGTGCGACGCCGAGGCTTAGAACGACGGCACCAATCAGCAGCGAGAACCGATACCCGAAGATCACGCGACTGAAGATGTCACGCCCGACGCGGTCGGTACCGAACCAGTGCTCAGCGCTTGGTGCCTGGCTCGCTTGAGCGAAGTTGGTGTACGGCTTCGCGTGTCCCGGATACGGCGTGATGTACGGAGCGAAGATCGCCGCAAGCACGATGATGCCAAGAACCACGAGCCCCACAACAGAAAGCGGATTGCGGGAGAACTTGTACCATCCCCGCGATACTCCGCGGCGTCGCTGCTTGAGCGTTGCTTGCAGATCGGCACGTCGATCGTTCCACTGCATCTACCCACCTCCTCGACGCAACCGAACTGTCGGATCGAGTCCCATGATGATGATGTCGACAATCAGGTTCACCAGCGCGAATGTGAGGCCGATGACAAGCACGACTGCAACGATCGCGTTGAGGTCCTTGTTGAGCATCGCCGTCACGGCATATCGAGAGAATCCGGGCCACATGTAGACCATCTCGACCAGAAATGCGTTCGACATCAGGAACGCGAAGTCAAGCCCCATCACTGTGACGGTCGGGATGATCGATGGCTTGAGCAGATACTTGAAAACCAGTCGTGACGAGCGGATTCCGTGGACCTTGTGAACCGTGATGTAGTCCTTCTGCATGTTCTCAACAATCGAGGTCCGCGTGATCCGGCCTTCCTGGGCGATATGGATCACCGATAGGCTGACTGCGGGAAGGATCATGTGTTTGAGTGCTGTCAACGCGAGATCGGCACGGCCGGCCAGCAGGCTATCGATCGTGATGAACCCTGTAACAGCGGGAGGAGGCGTGATCATCACAGGCAGTCGCCCGACGCCAGGCGCCATCTTCAGCACCTGGCTGAAGATGAACAACAGGAGGATTGCCACAACGAATGATGGCGTTGCAATGCCCAAATACGAGACGAGCCTCGATAGGCCGTCGAACCAGGAGTTTCTGAAGTATCCGGCGAGAACCCCCGTAACTTGCCCGATGATGGCTGAGATGAGTGTCGCGAAGAGGATCAGCTCAAACGTTGCAGGGAGATACTGAACTATGTCCGTGGTTACCGGCCGATGGGTGTACGACGATCTCCCGAGATCTCCATGCATCAGGTTCCGCAGCCAGTGGTAGTACTGCACTGGGAATGGATCGTTGAGATGCATTTCCTCGCGAAGCCGCTCTACTTGCTCCTCCGTCGCCAGAAACCCCAGCGCAGCCCGCGCCGGGTCGCCGGGCATGACGCGGGCGATGAAGAAGATAAGAAGCGACAGCCCGAATAGCACGAACAGCGACTGGAACAACCGCTTGCCGATGAATATGAGCATGTTCCTTTTCAACCCCGCTTTGCGAACGATGAGGGGCGGTCTCATGGAGACCGCCCCGCTTGTTTCCCTAGTCTCCTTGGAGTTGCTCCTTCAGAGCGAGGTTGATTCGCCACAAGTGCATGTTCTCGCTTGGCCCAACCATCGGGATCGAATCCCTCGGACCAACGATGTACGACTGGTGGGCGAACAGCGTGGGCTTCTGGTACGGGTAGAACGCCAGCGCGTGCGCCGCGATGAGTGGCTGGACTTGCTCGTAGAGCGCCAGTCTGGCAACCGGGTCGGCTTCCGCACGTGTTGCATCGAGGAGTTGGACAATCTCCGGATCCTCGAAGTACCAGTGTGCCTCGAAGATCCAGCCAAGACCATTGGGATGGAACATGGCGTACGTGTAGTAGTCGTGTGTCGGAGCGGATTGCGGCGCGAACAGGAAGATCGTCATGTTCGGCGTCGTCTCCGGCGAGGAACATTCCGCCGAGTATGTACCCCACGGCGGACCGGCAATCTCGACCGTCACGCCGAGCTGCGCCATATCGGCCTGCAATTGCAGCCCCACGTCCTCTTCGAAGTCAAGGCCTGCACAGAAGTGGAAGACAACTTCCACTTCCCCCAGATGGTCAGCGTACTTCGACAGCGCAAGCTCTTGACGTGCTCGTTCAAGGTTCTGCGCTCGCGGCTGCGGCTCGATTGCTACGTACCCCGGCATGTTCGGTGTAAGGATTCCCGTCTCTCCATTTCCGAGCGCCTCCCAAGGGCCAAGGATGCCTTCGTAGTCGAATGCATACAGGATGGCTTTTCGGAAATGCTCGTCATCGGTCGGTGGTACCTGCGAATTGAGCCACACCGTCACGTTCTGCGCCCAGACACTCGTCAGACCGAGGTTCGAGTCGCCCTGAATCTCCTGCAGCTGAGGCAGCGTCCAGCCACCGTTGATCTCAAGATCCAGATCGCCGCTCTTCAGTAGTGTCATCAGGGTTGTGTAGTCAGTTTCCATGATGAACACGAGGCGCTCGATCGGCACTTCATCTTCGCCCCAGCCTTCATCATCCCAGCCTTCGAAGTAATCGACGAACCGCACGGCCTCCAGGCGCTGGCCTGGGATGTGGTTTGTCATCATGTACGGACCCGATCCCGCATCGTGTGTGCCAAGCCAGATCTCACCGTAGTCTCCGAACTCCCCGTAGTTGCCCGACGGATCGATGTTCGCCATGACAAGGTTCTTCTCGACAGGGAAGAAGAGCACCAACGTGTCCGGGAGCATGGCACTCGGCTTGTCGAGAAGGAAGTCGATCGTGTAGCGATCGACCACAACCGGTGTTACCTGGCCCAGTGGCCCTGAGTTGCCCTGTCCCATCGCGATGAAGCGGTTCATCGAGAACGCGACGTCCTCGGCGGTCAGTTCGTATCCGGAGTGGAACTTCACCCCTTCGCGCAGCGTGAACCGCCAATGCGTGAGATCACCGTCGACCGCCTCCCAATCTGTCGCCAGGTGCGGTCGGACGCCTCCTTCGGGCGATGGGTACACCAGGGGGCTGTACAGGTTGTACATTGTCTCCGTGTCGTACCAGTCCGATGCCACAGCCGGGTCCGTTGTAATCGGCGGATACCCGTTGACGACTGCGACATTGTCCACTTCCGCAAGTGCCAGTAGCCCGGTGAGCATGAGGGCTACCGCAACCAGAATCAGTACCTTCGCCTTCACGATACATCACCTCGCAGCGTTCCTTGTTCTGCTCTCCCCTTAGCGATCGTGTTCGTGTGAATCGTGGAACACCTCCTTTCCTCCCCCATTGCAGACCCGCGAACCAGCGCGATCTCTTACCTAGTTCGGACGGGGAGCCCCTTCAGCCGTGTCGCGTGACGCTCATCAGATCGAGCGGAGCACGCGTCATTGCCCGTGCTCCTCGCGAGACACGGCAGAGACGATCACCTCCTCGGTGCCTTCCTTCCAGATCCGTAGACCGACCTCCTCAACTCTCGGCCAGTCCTCCTGTGAAACGCTCGCGAAAACGTTGACAGGCAGATAGCCGCGGTGATCGCGCGTCACTTCCGCTCCGTAGTAGATCGCCACCGCCTCGTGAGCCCCGCTTTCCAGCTCCCACTCCTTCCAGTAGATGACATCCCCGGTATTGACCGTGCAAGTCTGCTGCTCGCGAGGCACGACGGTCTGGCTCCCGACCGAGAAGTTGATCTCACGGCCGGACCATCTGGAGTGATAGACCGTTGTCCTGATGGGGAGCATGGCCACGACTGCTTTCACTGTCTCGGGTGCGAGATCCGGCCGGAGCCGCGCTGCGAACCCTCCTCCGCGCTCGAAATCAAAACGAATCTGCGATGTCACGTTCCGCTCCCCAAGGCCCGGGCGCGCATTTCCGCCCGGCGTTCAGCCGTTGCCCGTTGATCGATGGTTTGATGCACTGGGTCAATCACAACGCCGTAGTCTGACTCGGCCCTGTCAATCGAGATGTACCCGCTTACCACGTCGGAGAGAATCGCATCCTGATCTCGCTCAAGCGGAGATCCGTATCCACCACCGCCACCGCCGCGGAAGCTGATGACCTCTCCCTTCCTTAGCGGCAGGTTCGAGATCTTCCGCCATCGCTCCTCGCTTCCGTCGACGCGGGTGACGACCGTGATGTTCGTAGCGCCTTCGCTTCCACCGAAGACGCCCCATGGAGGTGTGTACTTGACGCGATCTGTCGTCACTGTGAGGCCCGCATCGAATCCCAGCTTGTAGTCACGGACGACACCAAGCCCGCCACGATACTTGCCCGCCCCGCCGGAATCTTGGCGCAACTCGAACCGCTCGACCCGCCACGGGTATCGCACCTCGACCACCTCGGCCGGCACGTTGTACGTGTCACCCAGCGTCATCGAGAACAGCGCGCTCTCGCCGTCTTCTGTCGGCTTGCCGCCGTATCCGCCAGCGTCCGCTTCGGCACAGACGTAGTACTTCCCCGAACTAGGATCGATCCCGTAGATGAAGTTGGCCATCGCGTCTCCGAAATGGCCGCCGCGTACGCGATCTGGGATCGCCGGCGCCAGCGCCTTGAGGAACAGATCCGGAATCGTCGATGACGGGGTCGGCCACATCGCGCAAGCAGCCGGGAATCGCGGCTTCAAGAAACTTCCCTCGGGAATCACGATGTTCAGAGCATGGAAGAATCCTTCGTTGCTCGGCAAGTGCGGCGTCGTCACGATCTTGAACGCGTACCGCGCGGCCGAGATCGTTGACGGTTCGGGGGTATTCATCGGCCCTCGATTCTGAGGACCGGTCCCGGTGAAGTCGGCCGTCATGTGGTCGTCTTCGACGGTGACTTTCAGTTTCAGCAGAATTTTCTCGTCTAGGGGGGCATCGTCGTTGCCGTCACCATCGAGGATTGCTTCCGCCTCGTAGACCCCATTCGGGATCCTCCGCACTGCCGCACGTGCCAGCTTCTCCCCCTGGACCAGGATTTCGTTCAGAGCTGCTAGGGTGACGTCGAGCCCGAAACGATCGATGACCTCGAGGAACCGCTGGCTTCCCTTGCGAACCGCCGCGACCATGGCTCGGATGTCGCCGAGGACGGCGTCTGGGACTCGCGTGTTCGCACGGATGAGCCGGAAGACCTCCTCGTTCGGCGTCCCTTCAACCACCAGCTTGACCGGTGGAAGTCGGAAACCCTCTTGGTAGACCTCCGTTGTGTCACTGTACCACCCACCGGGGTAGATCCCGCCCATGTCCACGGTGTGTCCGCGGAATGCCGCCCACCCCCTGATCTTCCCGTCGTAGAACGCCGGGCAAAGCGCTACCAGATCGGGGCAGTGGGTTCCGCCACCGTTGTACGGGTCGTTGCACAGAATCACATCTCCCGGCCGCAGGTTTTCTCGACCGATCGTCTCGTACGTCGACAGCACGGCATACCCTAGATTCGCCAGGAAGATCGGGAGACCCGGCGTCTCTGCGATCAGGTTCGCCTCGCTGTCGAGAATGCCGCAGCTGAAGTCGACGACTTCGTAGAGAATGGGGCTGTAGGCCGCCCGTTCGATTGTCCTCCGGATGTCGCGGCTCGCAGCGATCAGACGGTTGCGGATGACCTCAAGTGTGACAGGATCCGTTCTCATTGCCCCTCCTCGTCGATCGAGATGATCAAGTTGCCGTACGGGTCGACCGTGCATGTCTGCCCGCGCTCAACGACTGCCGTCGCGGTCACTTCCTCGATGACGGCGGGCCCACGAATGATGTTCCCCGAGTGCAGCAGATCGCGGCGATAGATGCCAAACGACCGGTACTGTCCGTTGCCGACATACACATCCCGCTCACCGAGCTTGGCCTCGGAGGTCGGTGTTTCGTCTCCCGCGAGGATCCGTTCTAGCGTCGGTTTGGTGACATTTCCCAAGCCGATGACTTTGAGCGAGACGATCTCCTTCGGTTCTTCCGGTGCGTTGTGGCCGTAGACCCGCATGTGGTGCTCGTCGAACGCGCACGCAATGTGCTGCTTCTCACTGTCGATGAACGGTGCGGACGCTGCCACGGCGAGCGTGTGCTCCTGCCCAACGTATCGGAGATCAAACTGGTAGTTGATGCTAATTGCGCCCTCATCGACGTTCTCCATCTTGAAGACCCCGTTGATCCGGCTCTCCAGTTCAGCGAACAGCTCGCTGACCGCGCTCACGTCGGCTTCATCGAGCGCCATGATGTACGTCTGACTGAGATCGTGGCGCAGATCAGCCATCAGCATCCCCCAGGCGGAGAAGACTCCGGAGTTCGGCGGAACAATGACGGTCGGGACACCGAGTTCCTTGGCGATCGCTGTGGCATGGATCGGGCCGGCGCCGCCGAACGCGACCATCGCAAACTCACGCGGATCGTAGCCTCGCTTCACCGTCATCGACTGGAGGAGGCCCGCCATGTTCGTATTGACGATCTTGACAATCCCAAGCGCAGCCTCGTCGACGCTTAGATCGAAGTGGTCTGCCACCTTCTTGATCGCCTCCTCTCCCAACTGCCGCGAGATCTGCATCCCGCCGCCAAGGAAGTAGTCCGGATCAAGGAGTCCAAGCTGCAGGTTTGCGTCCGTCACGGTCGGCTCTGTGCCGCCCCGCTGGTAGCAGGCCGGTCCCGGGTCGGCCCCGGCACTCTGTGGCCCTACGTGCATGGCGCCGGCCTCGTCGATCCACGCAATACTCCCCCCGCCCGCGCCGATCTCACGCAAATCAACTACAGGCAGGAGAATCGGCCGTCCCTCAACCAGATACTGCTCTGTTGTCTCCGGCAGTCCGCCGGTGATGATCGACGTTTTCGCCGTCGTCCCCCCCATGTCATAGGAGATGACGTTTTCGTAGCCGATCATCTTGGCCAATTCCGCTGCTCCAATCGCCCCGCCGGCCGGCCCGGACTCAACCATGGCAATCGGCATATCGCGTGCGACGGATGCCGCCATGACGCCACCGTTCGACTGCATGATCTGAAGCACCTGCGCGAATTCCCGCCGCCTGAGCTCCTCCTCGAGGCTGTCGAGGTAGGTGCGAACGACCGGCATCACATAAGCGTTCTGAGTCGTCGTGCTTGTCCTTTCGTACTCGTAGTACCTTCTCGTGATGAGGTGTGACAGAGAAACAGCCACGCCTGGGAGTTTCTCTCTCAGAAGCTCGCCGATCCGGATCTCGTGCTCGGGATTTGCGTAAGCGTTGAGAAGGCAGACGGCCACTGCCTGTACTTCCTCGTTCACCAGGGCCCCGAGGGTCTCATCGAGTTCGGCGACAGACAGCGGAGAAAGGATGCGGCCGCTTGCGTCGATCCGCTCGCCAACCTCGAGCCGTAGGAATCGCGGGACGAGAGGGCGGGGTTTCCGGTAGAGGGCATCGTACATTTCTGTTCTGTTGCATCTCCCGATCTCCAGGACATCGCGAAACCCTCGAGTGGTGATGAGCGCTGTCTTGGCACCTTTGCCTTCGATGAGTGCATTGATGACGACCGTTGTTCCGTGCGAGAGGAACGAAACGTCCCGCAGCGGAATCGAGAACTTCTCGACCGATTCGATCGTGCCGATCGCCGGGTTGTGGGGCGTGGAAGAGACCTTGCTTACGACAACGCGCCCCGACTCCTCGTCGAGCAGCACGCCATCGGTGAAGGTTCCACCCACGTCCGTACTCAGTCTGTACATTGCTTCCTCCTATGGCGTGGCTTGGCTTCGACTTCCGCCGTTTCCTCAGGCTCCGCCGCTTTTCTCATCGCTTCACTCCAAACGGCTTCGGCATCCAGCGAGCCTGCGCCCATCTGGACCCAGAGGAGCTTCGTAGTTGATGTCCCGCCGACCCGGTATCCTCTTGAGACTGCGGCCGGTACGTGGTAGCAATCGCCGGCTCCAAGCGGGTACGAGTCCTCGTCCACCGTGAGATGGATCCGGCCTTCGAGGACGTACCCGAATTCCTCCCCTTCGAACACTTTCCGTTCCTCCTCGCTATCCGCTGGGATCTCGCCAACGAAGACCCGCAGTTGAGCCTCGGGCAAATTCCCGCCCGTCAGGAAGCGGTAGCGAACCGCACTCTCTGAGAGGTTGACGAGAGCCGCTTGGCTTCCGGCCTCCGTCGGCGGTGGAAGCGTCCCCACAGGAAGCGTCTCCTTGCCGAGAAGGCTCAGCGCTCGCACGTAGCGCGCTGTCTGGACCCAGAGAATCTTGGCTCCCTCGCCACTCGCGTTGCACGTATGTGGCGTCGAGGCCATCAGGTGATAGCTGTCGCCCGGCCCAAGCTCGTGCGTCTCATCGCCGGAGACGAACACAACCCGCCCTTCGAGGACGTAACCGAACTCCTCCCCTTCGTGCGAGTGAGGCTCACTGTGGCTTCCGGGAGCCATCTCCCCGATGACAGCCTCGAACCGCCGCCCGGGAAACCCTGCGCTCAAGAACCGGTACTTGATCGACGAGTCTGAGAGACTGACATGAGGGCGGTTGTCGCTCTTGGTGATCGCTGAGTGTCTGGGATCGACGAGAATCGCGTTCCCAGGGCCGTTCGACATGACCAACACGTCGGCGAGCGAGACATCGAGCGCCTGGCACACTGAGCGGAGAGACGAGATGGAGAAGGATGAAAGCCCTCGTTCGATCTGCGACAGGAACCCGACGGACAGACCACAGGCGGCCGAAAGGGAGCGGAGTGTCATTCGCTCGCGGGTTCGAATACTGCGAATCCGCCAACCGACTTCCGACAGCCGCTCGGTCTCCATGAAACGACTATAGAGAGCCTAGTGAACGACTGTCAAACATGAGTGAACAGCGTTCACCCGGGAATCGACACCTCGAGCCAGCCCCGCGAGCGCGAGTCAGCGATCCGCATCCTCGCAAGGCGGATGGTCCAAGCAAGCGGGATTGACCAGCCCACATCTGACGCGCTTGCTCAGACTAGTTTGGGCGACATCCTCCGTCATGGGAATGGGTTGATCCCAATTCTCGTCGGCCTTGTGGACGGTCTGCACTCAGGCCCGTGTGGAGTTCCGTCTGCCGCGCCGGTCGTCGACACCGGGCAAGCATCGAACGCGTTTCGCGGTCCATTCCCATGCTCCCAACATCGATATCGGTCTCAGCTTGCTTGCTGTCGACTCCCGCTGCTCGATCCTGGCGGCGCGGGCCGGTAGCACGATCGATTCCTGTCTTGACCTTGGTTTTTCTCAGGGCTAGCTCGAGCGGATCGCGCTACACTTGGGTCTACCGGGACGCAGTACAGGGAGGATTCCGATGCACATGGGCGTTGGGTCGTTCACAGTTTCAGATGCGTGGAGGCAGACCTACCGGAAGCAGCGATTGGTGTATTGGCGATGAGCCATGTCGCAAATCCGCCTCGCCACGTTGGTCTAGAGGCACGAAAGAGGGATCTGGAAGAGGAGCTTCGCAGCCGTTTCGCGGGGCAAGATCGCGCATCGCTGAAGGCAATTCCCGTGGTTCGTGCCTACACCGACTACTACAAGCGGTTCGGGAAGAGCTATCACGTGATGCTCCAACTGGAGTCGGTCGCCTTGAAGGGGAAGCCGCTTCCAGACGTTGCAGCCCTGGTAGAGTGTATGTTCATGGCCGAATTGAAGAACCAGGTGCTGACGGCCGGGCACGATCTGGATGTCGTGCAGATGCCGGTGGGTGTCGACGTCGCGCGCGGAACCGAATGCTATACGCGGATCGATCGGCAGGACCAGAACCTCAAGCCCGCGGACATGATGATCTCAGACGCC
>Ga0272444_10004540_pt1 | contig 12252 bp, 12 predicted proteins | sample SSMForm13_FD_201033 | JGI IMG/M metagenome (GOLD analysis project Ga0272444, IMG submission 201033) | Marine sediment archaeal communities from Little Sippewissett salt marsh, Falmouth, MA, United States - SSM-Form-13 | ecosystem: Environmental > Aquatic > Marine > Wetlands > Sediment ... | reverse complement strand
AATGCGAATCTGCCCCACAGAAAAGAACAACCCCAAAGCTCAGTCAGCAAAACCACTTACGATCCCGACACCCCCCTCTATTGCGGAATCGCTGGGAACAACGAGCGACCGTTGGGGGCGATGCATTGATGCACTCGCGTAGCACCTGCCAAGCGGCAGGCCACCCGTCTGGCCCGGTCCGTTTCCGCGGGACCAGCGACCACCTGGCCCCGATCGGCGGATGTGTACGCCGGATTCCGATCCATAAGGAGAGCCGTCGCGCCAACCCACTCCGGTCCCGACAGATTCCTCTCGTGACCTTGCGTGCACGGCCGGGCAGATTCGCCGTAAGGCGGTTCGATGGCTGGACTTCCTCCGTTCCTGGCGGATACCATAGACTCTTCCCGCTGAAGGTCGAGCGCCCAAAAGGAGAACTGGCGAATGCGTCTGAACATCATAGTCGTTCTCGTTGTGGCCTGCGTGCTTGGCGGTTGCGTGCCGCCGGAGGGATCGGGGCCGCAGTCCGCGCCCCTACCGGTTGAGTCCGTAGCGACGCCTCCACTTGACATGCCCTCCGAAACGGCGGCAGACACCAAGACGCCGGGCAACGCGCTCCCCCAGGTAGGGACCCCGGACGCGCCCCTTGTTATCGCGGCACCCGAGGACGCCGCGGAAACCCACCCGGACGCGCCCGTATACGACGCGTCGGCGGAGGGCGCGGACGAGTTGGCTACCATGGCCGCCCACTACAGCGACGCGCCTCCATTGAGTGCCAAAGCGACACCCGTCGAGGGCGAGAAGCGCTTCGTGGTCACGGGCGACCTCAAGCTGGAGGGCATGATCACGCTTACGGATGCCGACGCGGGGAGCTGGCTCTTCGAAGGGTCCATCACCTTCCCAAACGACGGGTACAAAACGGGTGAGGTGACGTTGAGCGCCACGCAAACACAAATGCGCCCGAAGGACGGACAAGGCGAGCTAGAGGTCGTGGATGTCGTGATCATCAGCCTGCCCGTGTCCGCGCCCCCGGAGGACGCCGAGGTGATCGTGGGTGACCAACGCTTGCCGATCAAGTTGACCATACAAGCGGCCCCCGACACCCGTTTCGCGGTCGTCTTCACTTCGTTCTAGAGGCATGCCCATGGACGGTGACAAGGCCCCCAGTCTTCGCGAGTTGTGCCAGCGCTACGGTATCCGCTTCAAGAAGGCTCTCGGGCAGAACCTGCTTCTGGACGACAACATCAACCGCATTATGGTGGAAGCGGCAGCGCTGACGCACGAGGACTATGTCGTGGAGGTGGGTGCCGGGCTCGGGGCGCTCACCCGCCGAATCTGCCGCAATGCCGGTATGTTACTGTCCGTCGAGATCGACCCGTCCTTTATGCCCTGCCTGGAGGACCAGTTTGGCCACCTCCCCAACGTGCGCCTCTTCCGGGGCGACATCCTGAACCATGAATTGCCCAAACTGGTGGCGGAGCATATCCCCGGCGGGCACAGTCACAAGCTGGTGGCGAACCTGCCGTACTACATCACGACGCCGATCCTCTTCCACTTTCTCGAATCGCCGCTATTCTTCTCCCGGCTCGTCGTGATGATGCAGTACGAGGTAGGTGAGCGGCTCGTGGCACCGGTGGGCGCCGAAGACTACGGCGTACTGACGCTGGCCGGGCAGTGTTTCGGTGCGGTCGACGTGGTGCACAAGGTTCCGGCATCCTGCTTCGTGCCCCGGCCCAAAGTGGACAGCTGCATCGTGCGCTTCCGCTGTACGGAGGAGCCGCCCGTGTCCGGCCTTGACCGGCGGTTCTTCATGAAGGTGGTGCGGGCGGCGTTCTCCCAGCGCCGGAAGACGCTGCGAAACTCGCTGGCCGTATCCCCGGGCTTCGGCATGGCACGGGAAGTCGTGCTGGACGCCTTCGACGCCTGTGGCATCGACCCCGGCCGTCGCCCCCAGTCGCTGTCCTTCGAGGAGTTTGCCGGTCTGGCCGTGGCGTTGCGGGAGAGGACCTGACGTGGGAGGCCCAAGGTGACGGAGTTCGCTGACGGAGACACGAACGGAGGCCCGTCCTATTTCCGGCAGGTCCTGGACAGCCTGACGAGCGGCGTTATCGTCGTGCGCCGCGACGGCACCATTCTTGCCGTCAACCCCGCCAGTCGTCTGCATCTGAATCTGGACGCCAAGGCGTTGCACGAGAGTACCCGTTTCGACGAGTTACCGGGCCTGGAGCATTTCGTTGACGTGATGGAGGAGATCTTCCGCTCGGGCGAGCCGGTCCGGCGCCGCGAGCTGACGCTTTCCCATGGAGGCGAACAGAAGGTCATCGGTATGACGGCATCCCCGTTCCACGCGGACGATGCGATGGCGGGCGTCGTCTTCCTCTTCATCGATATCACCCAGATGCGTCGGTTGGAGCGCGTCGCGGCGCTGAACCGGCAGTTGGCCCAGATCGGTGAGTTGACGGCCGGCGTGGTCCACGAACTGCGAAACCCCATCAGCGTCATCAGCGGCATGGCGGAACTGCTCAGCCGTGGGCTCGACGAGGGTTCGTCGCTGTGGGAACGGGCCCAGGTCATCCGCCAAGAGGCCGCGCACATGGATCGGCTGGTGGGGCGTTTCCTCAGCTTCGCCAAGCCCTTCGACGTGACGCCACGGGTCTGCGCGGCCGCCCCCTTGGTCGGCCGGGCCGCCGCCCTGTGCGAAACCCTCGCACGCGGCATGGATGCCCGGATTGACACCTGCTTGGAGCCCACCGATTGGGAGATTGAATGCGACGAGGCGCTGCTGGCGCAGGCGTTGGCGAATCTGATTCGCAATGGTATCGAGGCGGCCGGACGGGAAGCCCATGTACGGGTCGAGGGGCGGCTTGACGGCACTCGGGCCGTCTTCCGCGTTGAGGATAATGGCCCCGGTCTGCAACTCGAAGACGGCGTGGATATCTTCGGGGCGTTCTACTCGCGGAAGGAAGGAGGCACCGGCTTGGGGCTTTCTATCGTGCACCGTACCGTCTCCGCCCACGGCGGCGAGATCCGCCACGGCGACCGCGAGGAGGGTGGCGCTTGGTTTGAGGTACGGGTGCCCGTCGAATACGGGCAAGACTGACGTGGCGGACTCCGTATCGCACATGCTATATGGACCAGTGAAACCAGGAATTCTTGGAGAGTAGGTATGATTTCCCGTGACTTGGCGGCGGCCAAAGAGGCGTATCTCGCGAAGGACCCGGAGGCGTCGCGGCAGGCACATGATGCGGCGCCGGGCGAGCAACATCAGCAAGAGCGTGGACGCTACATCAAGAGCACGGTCTACGGCGGGCTCGACGGCATCGTGACCACCTTCGCCGTGGTCTCCGGCGTGGCGGGCGCGGCCTTGTCGCCGGGCATACTGCTCATCCTCGGCTTCGCCAACCTCATTGCCGACGGACTCTCCATGGCCATCGGCGATTTCCTCAGCACGAAAGCCGAGAACGAGTATGGAAAGGCGGAGCGCAAGCGCGAAGCCTGGGAGGTGGACCATTACCCCGAGGGCGAGAAGAAGGAACTCGTCGAGCTGTACATGGAGAAGGGGCTATCGGAGGAAGAGGCCGAACAGGTGGTCGACATCGTCTCGCGGCATCGGGAAGCCTGGATCGACATCATGATGGTCGAGGAGTTGGGCATCTTGGAGAGTGATGAGTCACCGTTGGCCAATGCCGTGGCTACCTTCCTGGCCTTTGGCGTCTTCGGCTTTGTGCCCCTTGTGGCGCACGTAAGCGCCTTATTCATTCCCGGGCTCGAGCCCTACGCCTTCGCCACGGCCTCCGTCCTTACGGGGTGCACGCTGTTTGCCTTAGGCGCGCTGAAGGTCTACGTGACGGGCCGCAACTGGTTCCGCTCCGGCATCGAGATGCTCCTGGTCGGCGGCGGCGCGGCACTGGCGGCATACCTCGTAGGGTATCTGCTCTCCGGGCTGGCGTAGAACGCGGAACGAACAGTGGAGTACCCATCGCGCCCCGGACCAGCACGCGGCACCGTCAGTACGGCGGGGCCAAGCGTCTGAAACCATGGAACAACACGACGGACAGGAAAAGCAGGTTCCGCAACGGTATGGCCGGCACGAAGACGGGAAGGGGACGTGCCGGTTCACCGGAAGCCAGGCTCTCGGCCAACCTCTCCCCCAGCCGTTCCATCCAGCGCACGCTTCGTGGCCAGTCCAGTATGCCGTTGAGCCACGCCGGCGGTATACCCTCGGTACCTACGCGCGCGCCGATGATGCCGCCAAGTATCGCCGCCATCGTGTCCGCGTCGCCGCCGGCCGCAATGATCTCCAGTACGCCGCGACGGAAGTCTTCGGGATGGCGCAACCAAACCTGAATGACGCAAGGCACCGTGTGGTAGGTGTAGCCGGCGATGCCCCGCGTAGAACCGATGCTCGCGGCAAAATCACCTAGCGGCTCACGCTTCTCCGCGGACTCGGCGGCCCGGCGCAGCAGTCCCATGCATTCCTCGGCCGGCTCGTCGTCCAGCGCGGGGCCCAGCAGGCTCAGAAACCCGTCGGCGGTCACGGCTTGCGGTGACGCGGCGCAATGCGCCGCCACGGCGACCGCCATGGCGCCGTAGCAGGCTTTCGGGTCCGTGTGCGTGAGCCGGGTGGAGCGGCGCACCAGCGATGCCAGTAGCACCAGATCGTTTCCGTGCGCGACACCCAAGAGCGCGCTCCGCATGGCGGGCCCGTTCCCCGCGGAGAAGACGCCTGACCGCCGTGGAGAGAAGCCCAACCACAGCTTGAGGATCGACCGTAGGGTTGCGAAACCGACGCCCGCCGGCACGCCCAGCAACCACCATCGTAGCGACCAAGCCAGTCTGCGCTCGAAAGCCTCCGGATCGCTGCCTGCCGCGAGGAGAGCCTGTGCCGTAAAACACGCATGCTCCGTGTCGTCCGAGACCATGCCATTGCGCGGGAGGAGCCGGTGCCTGGCCGACGCGCCCAACATGCGCCGCGCCCGGTCCGGCGAAAGCCCCTCGTAAGGGAGGCCAAGGCTGTCGCCCACGGCCGTACCCAGAATGCACCCGATGACACATCGGTTCAGAACGCGCATTTCCCGTATCCCCCCCTGGCGAGAGGTAACCTCGCCAACACCGATGCGAGCCGCCGGGCACGCTTCCATCTGTCGGGGCAGTCTACCCGATTCTGGTATACTGGACGAAGCGTGACGTGTCAAGCCGCTCGGAGTTCGCCGAGATATGAAGAAGACGGTTGTCAAGATTACCCGGATAGGCGACGGTAGCCCGAGAGATGACTTCGTCCCGGGCTCGGCAAGCGACCGGCTTGCCCTGGTCTGGCCGCTAACGCGGGAGTTGGCCTCGCTCAGTGAGCGCTATGATGTTGAACGAAGACTACAGAGAGATATTACAGTGCTTCGCCGACGAGGGGGTTGACTTCCTCTTGGTGGGCGCCTACGCCATGGCCGTACATGGGTACCCGCGCGCGACGGTCGACATTGATATCTGGGTGATGCCCTCGCCAGAGAACGCCACGATGGTGTTGCGCGCCTTGCGGCGCTTTGGGGCGCCGCTACAGGATCTGACTACGGAAGACCTTCAGCGAGACGATACCGTCTTCCAAATCGGCGTGGCACCCCGACGCGTTGACATCATCACCGGTGCGTCCGGCCTCGAGTTCGGCCCAGTCTACCGACGGTCGATCTCGACGGCAGTCGAGGGACTCACCGTTCGTGTCCCTGCTTTGGACGACCTTATCACCAACAAAAGGGCCTCCGGCCGCACAAAGGATCTGGCGGACGCGGAAGCCCTGGAAGCGTTGCGGCCTACGGCTCCGCCCCCGGCGGAACCGTAGGCCGGTCAATGGTTAGCCAAGCTTGATCAGCGACGGATCGTAATCCGAAGGCGCCTCGTAGCCCAACAGGGTCAGCACAGTCGCCGCGACGTTGCTGAGACCCGGGGCCTCGACGCCGGTCACCGACCACGCGTTCTTGCCACTGAAATCCTTCACGATGAACGGCACGGGATTGAGCGTGTGCGCGACCATGGGCTCCACTTTGCCCTTCTTCTCGGTCCACATGACGTCGGCGTTGCCGTGGTCCGCCGTGGCGATGAGGATGCCACCCGCGGCCTTGACCACGGGAAGCAAGCGGCGCAATCCAAGGTCAACGCACTCGACGGCGATGCGTACGGAGATGGGTACGCCCGTGTGACCAACCATGTCACCGTTCGCGTAGTTCAACCGAATGAACTTGCGTTTGCCTTCCTTGATGGTGGCGATGACGCGGTCGGTAATCTCGGCGGCCTTCATCCAGGGGCGCTGATCAAAGGTAACCTTGTCGCTGGGGACCTCTTCGTAGAGCTCCAATGACTCATCAATGTAACCCGAGTTGTTGCCGTTCCAGAAGTACGTCACGTGGCCAAACTTCTGGGTCTCGGAGATGGCATAGGAGGTGACGCCGGCGCCGCAGAGGTATTCGCCGAGCGTCCGGTCAATAGCTGGTGGCTCCACGAGATAGTTGGCCGGAATCTGGGCGTCACCGTCGTACTGCATCATACCCGCGTAGAACACGTCCGGTACCCGCTTGCGGTCGAAGCGACTGAAGTCCTTCTCTTCGAAGGCCTGGGAGATCTCGATGGCCCGGTCGCCCCGGAAGTTGAAGAACACCACGGCATCTCCGTCGTCGATGGTGCCCACGGGCTTCCCATCCTCAACGATGACGAAGCTCTCGAGGTACTGGTCGGTGATGGTGGGATCCTCGTCGTAGTAGGTCTGTACAGCCTCGGCAGCACTGGCGAACTGCCGTCCCTCGCCTAGGACATGGGCTTTCCACCCATACTCCACCACGCCCCAGTTCGCGTTGTAGCGATCCATGGTGGTGATCATCCGTCCACCGCCCGACGCGACGCGGTAGTCCCTGCCATCGGTGTTCAACGCGGCGAGCTTCTTCTCGAGGCTCTCAAGATAGCCCAGAACGCTTTTCTCGCCCACGTCGCGGCCGTCGGCCAGCGGATGCAGCCGCACGCGCTGGACACCGTCCGCCGCGCAACGGTCCAAGAGCGCGAACAACTGGTCAATGTGGCTGTGCACATTGCCATCGGAGAGGAGGCCGATGAAGTGGGCCGTGCCACCGTTGGCCGCGCGCTCCACCACGGACTTCCACGCGCTGTCCTCGAAGATGCGGCCCGTCGAGATAGCTTCGTTCACCAGCTTCGCGCCTTGCGCGAACACGCGGCCCGCGCCCAGCGCGTTGTGCCCCACCTCGGAATTGCCCATATCATCGTCCGTGGGCAATCCTACCGCGGTGCCATGGGCCTTGAGTTGCGTGTAGAGGGGTTCTTTGAGCAGTTCGTCTAGAACCGGCGTATAGGCTTGGGCCACGCCGTCCGCGGCATCGCCTTTGCCCAGGCCGACGCCATCCATCACGACAAGAACCACCGGACCGTCAAAGGCATTGTAGTCCGCCATGGATTTCAGCGTGCAGTCCGTCATGGAATCGTATCCTTCAGGTGTTAGGTGGTGTGTCATGGCCAAGAGAACGCTGGCGTCTCGACCGGAACCCCATATCCAGGTAGCAGGCACGGCCACGGAGGCATTCATTTGCTTCCAATGGTCGTGGTCTGCGTCGGGCAACCTGGGCAGAGCCGACTTTCTGGCCGTGCCTCTAGGCGGCGCCCCAGGACAAAACGCGCGCAGTATAACGCACGGCAGCGTATGGGCGCAAAGACGACGCCTCGGCAGGCTCCATGAGCACTTTCAATGCCATGGCAAAAAGCATTCACAACTGAACAATAATTATCTTCTAGAGAGAAGAAATTGACCGTTATGACGCAAACAACACGCGTTTCACGCCGCCTCCAGGTGCCAAGGGGATTGGCACAAAACATGCTTCTCCCTAGCATACATTCTCGGGGATATCCGCGCCATCAAGGAGAAGCGACACCATGGCTCCCAAACATATTCCGACGGTGTTGACGCTAGCGCTGGTGCTGGCATCGCCCATCTGTGCTCACGCGACGGCTATCGCCAGCGCCTCCGCTTCCGTGGACTGGTCGTCACTGAGTCTGGTCTTCACGCCAGATAGCGGTGACACGCCCGGCGACAGCTACTTGACGTGGTCGGCGGAAGACAACTACAGCGCTGCCGCGGTGGACTTGGCGACCTGGTACTGGCCGGATCCCTCGAGTGACATGTACTTCGAGGATTGGGTAGGTGTCGACCCCGTCCTTGACGCCTCGCTGGCAGGTAACGGTTGGGAAGCCGGCAATGTGAGTGGCGATCTGGGCAACGCCACAGGTGAAGGCCACACCATTCCCGGTCTCGGTGCTTCCGGTTCGGTGAACGTGGTGATTGGGGACACCTTCGCGGGCTCGACGGCTGCGGCCGTTCAGGGCGGGTACTTCATGACGAGTGAGGCTGGCTGGCTCGAGGTTACGCTGGACTACACGCTGAACCTCAGTCTGTCGTCAACCGATGATGGGTTGGCTTTCGGAACGGCCTACGCAGAGTTCTTCGTTTACAACGCGTCCGACCCGCTCGGCGACGAGGACGGTGACTTCTTCGAGCTGTATGCCTATGCCTTCAACGAGACAAGGGGTCCCGACACCGTCGTGGGCGCATGGACGGGCCTTATCTACCTCGGCGCGGGAGACCAGGCACATCTGAAGGCCTACACCGACGTTTACATGGAGGCTGACTCGCTTCCCGCCCCGCCGGTGCCGGAGCCTGCAAGCTTGGGACTGTTGGCCATGGGACTTGTTGGACTCATGCTACGCCGCCGCGTCTGGCGCGGCTAGAGTTGCGGCCGGAAACCCCTGTCCAGTAGCAGGCACGGCCAGAAAGGCATTTGTTCGCCTCCCATGGTCTCGATTTGCGTCAGGCAACCCAGGGGAAAGCGGACTTTCTGGCCGTGCCTCTAGCCGAAAGACATCCGGCGGCCTGCCTGTGATACCATGGGTGGCCCGTCGGCCTGCATTCGCGCGCGCCGGCCGAGCCGAGGATTCCCGCCAGCGTATCGAGCCGTTCACATCCCATGGATACCCTCCGGATCACCGAGATCTACCGCAGCATCCAAGGCGAATCGACGTGGGCAGGCCTGCCCTGCGTGTTCGTCCGGCTGGCGCGGTGTAACCTGCGTTGCCGGTGGTGCGACACGGCCTACGCCTTCCGCGGCGGCGAGAAGATGACCATCCCTGAGGTGGTTCAGCGTGTCACGGACATGCACACCCATCTCGTCGAAATCACCGGGGGCGAGCCCTTGGCCCAAGCAGCCTGCCCTGAACTGGCCCAGACCCTCTTGGGGGGCGGGCACACGGTGCTCATCGAGACCAGTGGGTCGCTGCCCATCAACGTGTTGCCCGCCGCCGTCGTAAAGATCATGGACATCAAGTGTCCCGACAGCGGCGAGAGCGCCCGGAACCACTGGCCCAACATCGGCTACCTCGATCCCGGCCAAGACGAAGTGAAGTTCGTTATGGCCTCGCGCCGGGACTACGAATGGACGCGCACGGTGATTCGCGAGCGCGCGTTGGAACAAAGGTGCCATGCCATCCTGCTGTCCCCCGTATTCGGGCAGGTGAACCCGAAAGACATCGTCGCCTGGATGCTTGAGGACGCGCTTCCCGCACGGTTCCAGCTCCAGATGCACAAGTTCATCTGGCCTCCCGACCAGAAAGGTGTCTAGGTTGAACGCCCATCTCTCCAAGATCTTCTTCGTCGAAGCGGCGCATCGCAACCCCGACGGTAACGAGGCGCAACAACGGCTCCACGGGCACAGCTACCGGATCGAGGTGCTGGCCGAAGGCCCGCCCGATCCCGAGATCGGGTGGGTGGTCGATTTCGCCGCGCTCAAGCACCATTTCGGCCCCATCTATGACCAACTCGACCACGCCTGTCTCAACGATCTGCCCGGCCTGGAGGATACCACGCTACCCGGCCTGAAGCGCTGGATCGAGGAACGGCTCGAACCGTGTCCTGAGTGGCTCACGGGCGTGCGCATCGCCATCGTTGGCGATCGCTGTTTCCGGCCCGTCCGGTTCGCCGCCGACGAATTCACGGCGTTGCCCGCCCGGGTCCGCTTCACCTTCGAGGCCGCCCAATCCCTGCCCAAGCTGCCGGGGAATCACCCCTGCAAGGCCATTCACGGGCACAGTTACTGCATGGAAGTCGGCGCCGGCGACCTGGACGGTCTGGAACCACACCTCGGCGCGCTCTACGTGGTGCTTGACCACCAATACCTCAACGACATTCCCGGCCTAGGACATGCTACGTGCGAACGCATTTGCGCGTGGGTGTGGGACTGGCTGAACGAGCGCGGCGTGACGCCCACGGTAGTCGTCGTGCAGGAAACCGCCAGCGCGCGCTCCGCGTACTTCGGCGACTGATCGCGCCGCCCTGCTATAATCGAGCACAAAGCCGAGGACCACTTCCCATGGACAACCCCATTCGCCAGCAGTTCACCGCCCACGACAAGACCTTGCCCTTCCGCGGCCCGGAAACCATCGACGCGGCCTGTCTGGAATGCTTCCCTTACGAGTACCAAGGCACGCCCCACGGCGAGGCCATGGAAATCGTCACCACCACCAACGAGTTCACCTCGGTCTGCCCTTTCTCCGGCCTGCCCGACTTCGCCAAAGTGCGCATCGCCTACGTGCCGGACACACGGTGCCTGGAACTCCGGTCGCTCAAGTATTACCTGCTCAGCTACCGCGACGTGGGTATCTGGTACGAACACCTGGTGAACCGCATGCTCGAAGACCTCGTGGTGGCCTGCGCCCCCACCCGAATGACCATTACCATCGCCTGCAATGCCCGCGGGGGCCTCAACAGCAACGTCACCGCCACCTATGACCGCGCCACTATGGGATCGGTGGAGAACTGGCGGCGGAAGGGGTAGCAGGCAAAGCCATTCGCGGCCGCACTCCGAGGCGCCGAGACGGACACCCGTCCGGCGTGCCCTACGCAATCACTCCCCGTCGCGCGCCGGTGGCGTCAGGCGCTGGCGAAGGATATGGTTGGCGTCGCGCAGCAGGTCGAGGACGTAGCTGCGGTGGTTGGAGGAGGTCACGTTGATCGCGGCGTCCTGGCGCGCGTAGTCATAGACCCAGTAGCTCGCGATGGGAACCTTGTTCCGCAGCAGGGCCTGAATAAGAGATTCGTTGTGGCGCCGGGCTTGGGCGCGGGTGGCCCGTTCGTCGTCGTGCGCCCCGAACTCACCCACAAAGACAACCTTCCCGGCACGGCGCGCGGCCTCCATGGCGGGCACCAGGAGGTCGTCGAACGAAATCTCGTCCCGGCCGAAATAGCGTTCTTCCAGCGCGGCGGGGTACAGGTGCAACCCGATGAACGCGTAGGGATCGGGATTTTGATCTCGCAACGCCTGTATGTACTGCTCCCGCGTGTCCCGCGCCCACGTACCCTCCAGACGCAAGTGGCAAGCCGAGGGCCGGGGGATCGCGTGCCCCGTGCTCAACACGCGATGGGGGTCATGCTTGCGCGCCTCATCGGCGAAAGCGCGAAGCGCGATGTCCAGATCCTCGAAGCACAGCACGTCCGCCGCGCCCCGCGTTGCTGGGGTGCCCCGCTCCGGAACCACCCACGGCAAGGTATCCATGGCATTGGGCTTGTCGATAGCCAGATTGTACTCGTTGCCGAACTCCCACGCCCATACCGCGGGCGAGGACCGGTAGCGCGTGACCGTGCGGCGGGTGTACTCGCGCATGAAGGCGTGGGTCTTGCTGTCGGGGTTGCCCCACTGGTTGATGGGCTCGCCCACGATGTCCGGCACGCACGGGGACCACCAGAACAAGCTTGGAATCAGCCCCATGCCCACGCGTTCCGCCGTGGCGACCACGTCGTCCATGAGTTCGAAGTAGGCCTCCGGCGCCTTCAGATAGCGCTGCATCTCCGCGGGCCAGAACCCGCACGCCATGAAACGGACGAAAGGAATGTCATACGAGGCGAGTTCCTCGAAGCCCGCGCGATAGGTAGTATCCTCCGGATCCAGCAACCGCCGGCGGAAGCAGTCGTGGTACTGCATGCCAAACCCCATGAATGGCTTCCCCTCAAGCAGTAGTGTCCCGTCGGCGCCGACCATAAGGCCTTGGGCGGCGGTATCCTCCCGAGACCGTGCGTGGCTCATGGCCGTGGCGAGGAAGACGATGATGACCAACGATATGCGGATACCCATGCGTCAAGACCCCTTCCATACGCGCCACGGCAACTGCCGCAAAGGCATGACGCAAGCGCCGCCAGACGCTGTGGCGCTGGAGGGCAGCACCTCCTAGCGCGTGATCCGGAAC
>Ga0272444_10004539_pt1 | contig 12253 bp, 10 predicted proteins | sample SSMForm13_FD_201033 | JGI IMG/M metagenome (GOLD analysis project Ga0272444, IMG submission 201033) | Marine sediment archaeal communities from Little Sippewissett salt marsh, Falmouth, MA, United States - SSM-Form-13 | ecosystem: Environmental > Aquatic > Marine > Wetlands > Sediment ... | reverse complement strand
CTCAAGCGTGTCGGTAAGCCTCAGAAGTAATACGGCATATCGGGGTCGGAGCGACTCGGCAGGCAATGGTGTTTCGACAGACAACCCCTGTTCGCTGAAGCGAGCAGGGGTTGTTGTGTAAGCGCGTAGCGTTGCCTTGGTTTGCCTGAATGCAGGCGGGTTGTCCGGTCAGTCGGATCCGCCCACTTCTTTTACTTCCTTTGGCTTGGGTCGACCGTCGGTGCAGACGATGCGGATTTCGTGAATGGACCACGGCTGATCGCCATCTATGTCCACGACCTCGAAGCGAATGAAACGTGCCCGCTGTCCGGATCGGAACGATATTCCCCTGGCCGGGCCTCCAGGCAGGGGGTTGGGGCTGCTTGCCCACCGGTTTCCGTCAAGCGACAGCTTCAGTCGATATGTTTTCGGGAAGTCCTTCGGCGACTCGCGCGTGTCGAGTTGTATCGACTTTACCTGGAGTATCTTGCCAAGATCGACCTGGAACCAGTCGCCTTCTTTCATAGGTCTGCCTGTGTCCCATTTGGTCTTCGGGTCGCCGTCGAGGGCAAGGGAAGACTTGTCGTCTTGCGTACAGGCAGTTGGGACGAACGCCTGGTCGCCGCCAGAGCCCGTCGTGCCGGTGCTGCCGACCGATGTCTCACCGGACTCGCCTGCGGTGAGCGCTACGAGGTTTCGCAGCAGTGCGATGGATGTAGTTGGGGTGTAGCCGTTGATTGTATGGCACATCACGCCAAGCAGGCCACAAGTTATGTCATCGTGGCTGAAGTAAACCGCTGGCCGGTTTTTTATCTGCAATACGCGAAGGCGAGGCGATGCTGACGACTCACGGCGGTAGCTGACTTTGTCAATTTCCAGGCCCTTGATCCGGTAAAAGTCAGCCATCGAGGAGAGCATCTTCAGCGAGGTCTGGTCACATATCTTCAGGAAAACTGCCTCAGCGGACTTGGAGAATTCGGCATCTCCCCCGGCAGCGTCGATCAGCAGCGTCCCACCGGATTCGAGCCATTTCTTCAGCGCAGTCTTCTGCTCGTCGGTCAGTTCGAGCGGCCCGGTTCCCGTCAGGGAGGCGAGTTTCGCTTTGCTGTCAGCCAGCTCGGATATTTCGATGGGGCCGAGGACATCGACTCGGATTCGCTGTTCCTGCCCGATAATGCGCGAGAATCGCTGATAGGCGAGTGGCTCGGGGTCGTAGTTTCCGCTATGCTTCAGGCGTGCGAGTTTTACTGTCTTACGCGGGGTCTTCTTGGCCTTTGCCGGCCAGAGGGACGTGCCCCGACCTCTGAGTTGCCCTGCCAGGGCCGCCTTGTCGTTTGTGTAGGCCACCACGTTGGCAGCCGTCGTGTAGTAGGATTTGTTCAGGCGATATTGATTGGCCTGCCAGGTTCGGACCAGGTCGACATCGGTGTGGATCACAAGCGGGCGTGCTCCATTGGATATTTCCATAAGTTGGGGCTGGCCGAAGAGCTTGTACTGGGTTTCGTAGATTGGATGGCCTTTCGGCAGAACCTTGAGTTCCCTGCCCGGGAAAAGCTTCTTGTAGACCTCGCGAATTCCCTTCTTGAATCTTGGCCCGCCGCACTCGGCCAGGCTGAAGATCGTTCCGCCCTGGTAGACGAAGGTGCGGAGTTTGTCGAGTTGTTCGTCGGTGAACTTCGGTTCTTGCGCACCGGTGATGACCAGCAATGGCGCATCGTGCCATTCCTCGACTGGCACATTGAAGTTTATGATCTGCCAATGAACGTCATGCTCGAACTCATTTGAGAACCAACGGGTGAGGTTGGCCAGGCTTCGAGGGCGGTTGTTCCAGTCGCCGCTGTATTCGAGCCTGTTGAACAACACAGGCCTGGATCCGCGAAGAAGAAACAGCATCGCGTAAGCAGTTGAAGTGCTCGGGCCGCCACCCATGCTGCCGGCTCCTCGCGTCCACGAGCCGTCGGCTTCCTTGCGCGCCAGCAAGGCATTTCGCCCTTCTTTGTACCAATCGTGCGTACCGAAATACTTGTAGCCGGTGGCAAGGGCGACTCGCTCCATGCCGTATAGGGTGTAGTAGAACCATGTCCGGTTGTAGATTTCGTTCAAATGCCCCGAGAGATACTGCATTCCCTTGGCCACTGCGGGGATTTCCTGGTTGCCCTTGCAGGCGAGGCTGGAGGTGTTGCGGATGTTGTCCACGCACACGTAAATGCTGGCCAGGCCCGCGAGGGTCATGGAGACGCACGCTTCCTTTCGAAGTTTCGTGCTGTAGCCCCACCCGCCGTCGGCGAGCTGTCGCTTGAGCCAGAACTTCAGGATGATATCCCAGTACTTCCTGGGTACCTCCTCGCCGACTGCCGCGGCCGCCCATACGCCCAGCAGACCGTACTGGCAGTTGGAATGGTCCTTCCCCTCTGTTTCGGAGATGAATTGCTCCTTCTGCCCCGTCTTCTGCTGTCCGCGGGACCAGTAGGTGTACCCGCCTTCGTCATCTATGCTCATCAGCAGCATGCGGGCGTCTTTTCTGAGAATCTTCCTGTACTTGGTCTGCTTGGGGTCTTTCCTGATCGCGGTTGAAAAGGCCAATGCCCGGAACGCCAGGCAGTAGGTCATTTCCGTTTCCGTTTTGGCGAGGTATTCCAGGGCCTTGACGATCTTCGGATTTGACGGATGAATGCCGGCCTCCATCAGGGCGTATGCGCAGATGGCCGTCGGGCCGACGGAGTAGTTCAACTGGCCGCCCCCATAGATGACAGGCGCCCAACTGCCGTCATCCTGCTGGGTGGACAGCAGGTACTTCGCGCCGCCCTCGATGGCTTTGGCGACCTCCTGGTCGGTGAACGCCTCGTTGTTCTGGGCCATAGCCGCCGGCGCCAGCGAACCCACTGCCGTCGCGGCGATGGCGATGAATAGATAATGTCCGATACCCCATTTGCCGAGTCCCATATCTTCACTCCTGAGAGCCTGACGGATTTGCACAAATACTTCTGACGTCATTAAAAAGGACGCCGTGATGACGCCAAAGCACGGCAAACGAAGTATACCACTGCCTGGTGTCGCTTGCCTAGCCTTCTTTCCGGCGTGAGAAAAACCCACCCATCGAGAAATATGGCATCCTTGGTGCGATTTGCCGACAGGCCCGATTCCATCTGACTGGCCGATGGGGCATAGCTACAGGCCTTCATGTCGGGCACAGGATCGTTCTGGATAGCTGGCACGTAATGAACGCTGACTCCAGCGGCTCTTGGCCTTGGGCGAAAGGAGGTCCATGAACGTCGACGGCCGGACAAGTTGTCTGCAACTGGCCGGGCAGAACAGCGTCAGCAGGGCGAGGTGTTGGTCAAAAGCAAACGCCATAACATCCTTACTATCAAGGAGGTTATGGCGTTCATACGAAGCTGCAACGGAGAGGGTGGGATTCGAACCCACGGTACCCTAAGGCACACGGCATTTCCAGTGCCGCCCGATCGGCCGCTCCGGCACCTCTCCTGGGTGCTGCGAAGGCATACTATAGCATCCAGGCCGGTCTGTACAAGGGTGCTTGGCTGTCCCAGGGCGGTTTTTCCGTCGTCGTAGATCAGGTTACGATCAAGCTGGACAATCGGGCAATTCACGAGATGCCTGATTTTATTGGCCCAAGTGCGATTTTTCGGCTTGACGGGGTTGCATGTAAGATGCACCATTAGTCCGTATATCTCGGGTCGTGTGATCCGGGGCATGTCGAAGCGGTTGCTCAGGGACGTTTTTGGGGACCGTCGAAGACATGGCGAAACGAAGATGTTTAGTTTTCGGTCATCCTACTAGAAGAAGGAGCGAGAAAAATGGCAAAGGTTGTCAAAGCGATGACGAAGGCGCAGATCATGACGAAGCTGGCTGAGGATACTGGCCTGACGAAGAAGGATGTCGTCTCGGTCGTGGAAACCCTTGTGGCACTGGCGTGCAAGGAATCCAAGAAGGCCGGCTTCACGATTCCAGGGCTGGGCAAGCTGCTGGTCGTCAAGCGCAGTGCTCGTTGGGGCCGTAACCCTGCTACAGGCGAGAAGATCAAGATCAAGGCGAAGAAGGCCTTGAAGTTCCGCATCGCCAAGGCCGCCAAGGACGCCGTTGCGTAATAGGCGTCTGTAAGGCTGCATGACAAATTGAACAGGCCTCACTCTTGAACAAGAGCGAGGCCTGTTTTATTTATAGCTTGCCCCGAACATGACTGGGAGACTTCTACTCACGGGCATCGGCGCTTTGTACGTATCGAGGGCAAAGCGTTTGAGCTTCCTGCCCTTTGCGCCCCGCCTACCGGCAGGCAGGCTCAATGTCTCGATGGTAAAGCTGCTTGTCCTTCGTCAGCGGGCCATTGCTTCGAGGTGGCGGAGGAATTCTTCGTTGCTGGGGAACTTCTCAAGGGCTCGCAGGAGCTGGGGCAGTTCCTCATCCACGCTGAGGCTGCTGAGCGTTCGCCGGAGCATGTGGAGCTTGGGCAGCTTCCACGGGTCGACGAGGAGTTCTTCCTTTCGCGTGCCGGTCTTGGGGATCGACACTGCCGGCCAGATTCTGCGTTCGGCCAGCTTGCGGTCGAGTTGGAGTTCCATGTTACCGGTGCCCTTGAACTCCTCGAAGATGAGGTCGTCCATGCGGCTGCCGGTTTCGACCAGGGCGGTGGCGAGGATGGTCAGACTGCCTCCGCCTTCGACCTTGCGTGCGGCCCCGAACTGGCGTTTGGGAATCTCCAGTGCCCGGATGTCCACGCCGCCGGTCATGGTGCGGCCTGACGTCTCGATGGCGCGGTTGTAGGCCCGGCCGAGTCGCGTGAGGCTGTCCAGCAGGATGACGACATCCTGGCCGAACTCTGCCATTCGCTTGGCGCGTTCGATGGTGAACTCGGCTGCGCGGACGTGGCTGGAAACTTCCTGGTCGTTGTTTGACGCGACCACCTCGGCGTTGACGCATTTTCGGCGGAAGTCGGTGACTTCCTCCGGCCTTTCGTCGACCAGCAGGATGAACACGTGGCACTCGGGGTTGTTGATGGACAGTGCGTTGGCGATCTGCTGGAGGAGGATGGTCTTGCCGGATCTCGGCGGGGCGACGATCAAGCCTCTTTGGCCCTTACCGACGGGACAGATGAGGTCCAGAACGCGCATTTCCATGGGCCCGCCGGGCGTTTCGAGCTTCATCATGGGGTGCGGGTCGACGACGGTCATCTCCTGGAAGGGGATGATGTCGGTATATTCTTCCGCGGGTCGTCCATTGACCTTGACGAGTATTTCCAGCTTCGGGCCGCTCTTTTTCTTGGACGGCGCCTGAACCTTGCCCTCGATGAACAGTCCGGTGCGCAGCCCGGAGTGTCGGACATGGTCTTTGCCGACGAAGATATCGCCTGGGGTGGCGCGGTAGTGGTTCTTTACCTGGCGGAGGAAGCCGTAGCCTTTTTCCGTAATTTCCAGAACACCAGAACCCATTACCAGCTTGGCTTCCTGTTCCTTTGCCTTGTTCTTTTTCGTCTGGTCATCCATGGCAGCAGACTGCTGATTCATTGCAGAAACCTTCCTAAGCAAGATCCCACTGTGAAAAATCCAATATCGAAATCATCGAGCCGCCGAGTGGTGCGGGTCTAGAGTCAAATCCCGATGCCTGGTCTTACGAGGTTCGCCCCTCCTCTGTGCCCCGCAACACAGAAGCACCGCCAAATAGTAACGTGAACCCGTCAGGCGGTCGGGTGGTGATTCGTTCCTCGTAAGGCATAGTACAACATGATTGGCCCGGGAAACAAGTTTTTTCCCGCCAATTCGCTGGAAATCATACAGTCCCGGCGGCCAGGCTGCAAGCCTGTTTAAGATCAATTTTTCCTTCGTACCAGGCCCGCCCAATAATGGCGCCGGCGCAGCAAATCCTCGAGCATCGGCTGATGTCGTCAAGACTCCCGACCCCTCCGGAGGCGACTACCGGCACGTCGGTAGCGCCGATTATTTCCGCGGTGGCCTCGATGTTGACGCCAGTCAGCATTCCGTCGCGGGCAATGTCAGTGTATACGATGGCCCCCAGGGCCCAGCCTCGGGTCCGGGCCGCAAGCTCAGCCGCGGATGTGTCAAGTTGCTCGGTCCAGCCATGGGCGGCGAGCAGGCCGTTGCGGGCGTCGAGCCCCAGCGCAAGCTTCCCAGCCAGATCCCTGCGGGCGGCGAGGGCCTCGAACCAGGGCCAGTCCTTCATCGCGGCGGAGCCCACAACGACGCGAGCGACGCCGCTTTCGAGCATCTTCTCCACGGTGGCGGTATTGCGAGCTCCGCCGCCAAGTTCTACTTTGGCATCGACGGCCTGGACGACCCTGCGGACGGCCTCGATGTTAACGCACGTACCCGTGCGTGCAGCGTCCAGGTCAACCATGTGGATCCATTTCGCTCCGGCCTGAACGAACTGCCGTGCGACGGCTACGGGATCGTCGTGGTAGGTGGTCTGTCTGTCATAGTCGCCCTGTGCAAGGCGAACCACCTTGCCGTCCCGTAGGTCAATTGCGGGGAGAATTTCCATAGTGGATCAGTGCCGAATGCCAAATGTCGAATGTCGAAATCTCAATGCCGGATGCAAGTGCCGGCCTGGGAGTATTTGTGACGTCTAGAGTTTGACGAAGTTTTCCAGGAGCCTCATGCCCACAGCCTGGCTTTTTTCGGGATGGAACTGGGTGGCGAAAATATTGTCCCTCCAGACCGAGGATACGAACTCATGGCCATAGTCGGTCGTCGTGGCGATGATCGTTTTATCATCCGGGACGACGTGATAGCTGTGGGCAAAGTAGACGTACGCGCCGTCGTCGATTCCATCGAGCATGGGGCAGCGGTTGTCGATACGAAGCTGGTTCCAGCCCATGTGAGGTATGCTGAGCTGATGGTGCGACAATTCGGACGAGCTGAAATCGAACCGCACGACTTTGCCTGGCAGGATACCGAGCCCATCATTCTCGCCGTTTTCGCTGGAGGTGTCGAAGAGCATCTGAAGGCCCAGACAGAAGCCCAGAAACGGCATGCCGCCGGCGACCGCTTCTCGCAGCGGCTCGACCAGGCCCATGGACCGCAGTTCTTCTATGGCATCTCCGAACGCAGCCACGCCGGGAAGCACGACCTTGTCGGCCCCGGCGAGTTGCTCGGGCTTTGTTATAAGCTGCGCATCGGCACCGACGTGCTCAAGGGCCTTTTGCACGCTGCGAAGGTTGCCAATATCGTAATCAACTATGGCGATCATGTACGGCTCGGAAAGAAGGTCTTTGGTCGTAGGCGAAGGATCCTGGCGTTCCTGGTGGGCGCCTGCGACTCGATAGCAGGCTGTTCCAACGGAGACCCGGGAACTTGGATCTGGGACCCATGAACTCTATTCGTTCTGGTTGTTATTTACGAACCACCTGGATTACGACGCGGCGGTTGCTGGTCTTGCCTGCCTTCGATGCGTTGGAGGCAACGAAGTGCGTGGCGCCCATGCCGACCGTCTCGATCTGCGAGGCCGGGATGCCCTTGCTCCAGAGATATCGGGTGACCTCCATGGCGCGGTTAGCTGACAGGTCCAGGTTATCCTTCCATAGGTTTCTGGTTTTCTTGATTGGGTCGGAGTCCGTGTAGCCCATTACCCGCACGTCCAGGCCGGCGTATTTGCCCTTGAGTGTCGTGACGATGCTGGCCAGTCTGGTCCTGCCCTTGGGAGTCAGCGTGGCCTTGCCGGCGCTGAAGAGAACGTCCGTGCCGACGGTTTCGGTATAGACGGTCGTCTCCTGGTCGCCAGCGGGGGGCGTCGGCGGGGTTCCGGCGCCGGTTCCGAGCTTGGTTCGCAGTTCTTTGTTCTCGGTCTCAAGGGCCGTCAGTTGAAGGTCCTTGGCGTCCATCTGACCCATGAGCTGACTCTCGCGAGCCCGGACGCCGGCGAGTTGGCCGTTGACGTCCTTGTTCTTCTTCGCGAGTTCGCTGTTCTGCTGGGTGAGGTACTGGATCTGCTTCTTTTCATTGTCGCAGCAGCCCACGCACGCCAGGCCAACGGCGATTACGGCCAAGGCCCTGACTGACAGGGCAGAAAATACAGTTCGCTTCATAACTCGCTCCTTTTCTTTCAAAAAAGCAGCTCAGAGTGCTGCCGCCGGAAGATAATAAGCACAACCCGTTAAGATAATAACAGTCCGTGGATGGATTTCACGCAAATTGGTTTTTTTGCAGGCTCGAACTCAGCCCCGACGGACTAAAGCTCGTCGTCCGGTTCTTTCGAGGCTACCTGCGTGTCAGTATGTGTTTCACTGGTTTTGGGCCGGTGACGGACCTTCCATAGTATCCTGACCCCGCGTGCCAGCAGCCTGATCAACCAGAACGCAACGACCCCGCCGCTGGCCGAGGCCAGCACCAGCCAGATCGTTCTCGTTGTGATCTCCGGGCCGAAGGCGCTTAGTTGGCTTTGCCCACCCCACTGAAGCGACACGAAGATCAATGCTACCAGCAGCCCCAGGCCGCTGAAGATGGTGTACACGTATCCCTTGAAGTTTTCCATGTTCACCTCGCGTCTCAGCCGCCGCTTAGCATACTCAAAACCTCTTTATACGGTTGAAGCAATTCTGCCAGGTAATCATAGAACAATACGGTGACAAATGCCCCTGCCGCCAGCCACGGGCCGTAGGGAAGCTCGCGCTGCTTTCGCGTCAGGAAGACCGTCATCGCCCACGCCAGCGCAAGAATGGCTGCCAGGAAAAACGCTATGGATGGCACGACCCAGCCGCAAACTGCTCCAACGGCTGCGAGAATATGCACGTCGCCGAGCCCCATGGCCTCCCGACCGAAGCCGAGCGTCCCGAAGATGCGAAACGCCCATATCCAGAGTCCGCCGATGAGATATCCGAACATTGCAGCCAGCACGGCCAAAAGATGTGGCGCCCAAGAGTTTTGCAGCGGGTGAGTGAGTCTAAACCAGGCATCGTGGACGGGGGCGACCTGTGTTACCAGCACCCAGGCCAGAGCCGCCAGGCCAATTGCCGGGGCCAAAAAGAGCACCTCGCGGAGTATCTCTCGCCTCGGCGATACGCCATGTTCCTTGCCGAAAGCGACGCTTCGGATCGGCGCGGGCTTTTCCAAGGACTTGGAAGGTTTCTTGTCCTTGCGGGAGTTTTTATTCTTGTTCTTGTTCTTATTCTTCTTGCCCTTGCCGGTCTTGGCTGGCTCGGACTTGGGCTTGGCGGGCGGTTCGACCAGCACACGATCGTCGGCGTCCAGAAAGCTTCGCTGGATGAATCCGTAGCGCACCAGCAACATCGCGACACCCAGTCCGATAAGAGCTGCCAGGGCCATCGCGCCGGCAGTCGGCGAGACAGCCGACATGAAACCCGCCGGCGGGGGCGAGGCACCCGCGCAGACAATTCCCACCAGCGAGGCCAGCCAGCAGACTTCCAGCGGGATGATCCAACTTTCAATGTCCACCAGGCTGCACGCCAGCAGACCGCAGAACAGCACGGCGTGGGCGAGGAACATCGGCCAGGTCTCGCGGATATCGCCGGCGCCGCCTCGCAACTGGATAATGTAAAACCACACAAACATCCCACAGACCATCACCGCGGTGACGGCCTCGACCAGCAGATATCGCGGCGATATCGGCACCTTGCAGTGACGGCACCGCGCGCGAAGCACGATCCAACTCACCAGGGGGATGTTGTCATACCACGCAATGGCCCGGCCACACGATGGGCAGTGGCTGCCCGGGAAGACAATACTCTCCCCGCGAGGCAGGCGCCATATGACGACGTTGAGGAAGCTGCCGACACATGCGCCCAAGGCGAACATAAATATGGCCAGGATTACTACCATCTATTTCTTACCACGGCCTTTCATCTGCAAACCGAAGAGTCGGATGAAGCCCGTTGCGTCGGCGGGGGTGTATTCATCGCCCATGGTGAAGCTGGCCAGCTTGTCGGAATAGAGGCTCTTGGGCGACTCGATGCTTGCCGTTCGCGCCTGGCCCTTGAAAAGTTGCACGCGGACGGACCCGGTGACGTTTTTCTGCGTCGATGCCACGAACGCATCCAGCGCGTGTCGCAACGGGCAGAACCACTGGCCGTTGTAGAGCATGTCGGCGTACTTCAGCGCGACCTGCTGCTTGTAGTGCATCGTATCGCGGTCGAGCGTTACCGACTCCAGCGACTGGTGGGCCTGGTAGAGAATCGTCCCGCCGGGCGTTTCGTATGCACCGCGGCTCTTGATGCCCACCAGGCGGTTCTCGACGAGATCCACCTGCCCGATCGCGTGCTTGCCGCCGATGGCGTTGAGCTTGGCGATCAACTCGTGACCGGCCAGTCGCACGCCGTCCAGCGCAACGGGCTTGCCCTGTTTGAAGTCGATCTGAACCGTCGCCGGGGTATTGGGCGTCTTGCGGATGGGCGAGGACATCACCCACAGGTCGTCCTTGGGCATGTTGGTGAGTTCTTCGAGGTCCGCTCCCTCGTGCGAAATGTGCCACAGGTTGCGGTCGCGGGAGTAGATCTTCTTCTTGGACTGCTGGATGGGAATCTTGTGGGCCTTGGCGTACTCGATGGCAGCCTCTCGGCTTGTGAGCTCGAACGATGGATCCTTCCACGGGGCGATGATCTTGAGCTTTGGCGCAAGGGCCATGAATGTTAGCTCGAAGCGGACCTGATCGTTGCCCTTGCCGGTAGCGCCATGGCTGACGGCGTCGGCCTTTTCCTTGAGGGCGACCTCTACCTGGGCCTTGGCGATCAGCGGACGGGCGATGGATGTACCCAGCAGGTAAATGTCCTCGTACACCGCCCCAGCCATCAGCATGGGGTAGCAGTATTTCTCGGCGAACTCCTTGCGGAGATCCATTACGATGCACTTGCTGGCGCCGCTGGCAAGGGCCTTCTCCTCGATGCCGTCGAGTTCGCCCTCGCCCTGGCCGACGTCGGCAGCCATGGCGATGACCTCGCAGCCATACTTTTCCTTAAGCCAGGGCAGAATCACCGAAGTGTCCAGCCCGCCGGAATACGCCAGTACGATTTTCTTTATCTTTTCCGCCATGTGTATTACTCCTGGGTTATGTCGTTGGGTGCGCGTGGATGACCAAGGGCATCATTGTACCCGCAGGAAATGTGGGGGCAAGAGGCGGGCGCGGACAAGTTTCTTGAAACGGAAGCTACTGCTTCCTGCGGCGGTCGCGTCTTTGGCGGGGGATGAGTTTGGCGCGGTTCTGACTCAAGAAGGCTATCAGATCGCTCACGGTGACCTTTTCGAACTTCATTCCCTCGAACAGGGGGTACCAGAATTCCTTTGAAAAGCGAACTCCCAAATCAAATTCAAAGTTGATCATGGCTATGGAGAAATCGCCGTCATCGAATCCAAATCTCCCCAAGTACCCGAGCGTATCCTGTGGATAGACGGTAGCGGGTCCGATACACAGTGCCCTGCCCAGGCTGTTGCGAATGCTCAACGCTAGTGCCCGGTCATCGGGTGAAAACGCCCCAATTCCCATGAACTCATCATCTGTAAGTTCATCGTGGGTGACCATGTGTCCTTGTCGAATCCGCCGACTTTTGGGCATCCCCACCAACACCCCCAAGACAAGGAATAACGTCAGTATGCCCAGGGCGATAAGTGTCCCTGTCCAAGCCAATATACAAGTGGTGCTCAGCATTGGCGTTCCTCGCGAGCAGCAATTATCACGCATCGAAAGGTGACCTTCAATCCTTTGGCTTTCGCATCCGTCCTCTTTCATACCGCTTGTAGGGAACACCTTCCATGAATGCGTGCAGTTCCAAGGCTCGCTTGAGGGCGGGTTCGAGTTGGAGATAGGTCCGGGTGTGCGGGTAGGGTTTTCCATAGGATTGCAGTTTGTGACGGGTGCTTTGGGTGAGCACGTAGCGATACGCCCGCCGACACTGGGTTTCGTCGCGGATGCATCCGTCGAAGTAATCCTGATGCCCGGGTTCGGACCAGAAGTCTTCGCGTCGCTCGGGCAGAAGGTCGTTTACCAATTTGGCGGTCGAACCGTGCAGGCTCTGGATCATCCGTCCGAGCAATTCGCCATCGCTGGAGTAGCCCAGGATGTGGTAGTGGCTGCTCATCAGCGAGACGACCCAGGGAAAGAACTGGGCTTTCCTGGTGTAATGCTCGAAGCGGTCCCAGAAGATTGCCTTCGCCTGCTCGCTCGCGAAGGCGGGATACTTATCGCGACATCGGGCGGTGATGAAGTAGACCTGGTTGCCCACGTACCAGTGCTCGAAACGGTGCTGACCTTTGAAGTCCCTGTTGTGGGTTCGGGAGGATTTGCGGATGTATTTCTT
>Ga0272444_10004537_pt1 | contig 12254 bp, 5 predicted proteins | sample SSMForm13_FD_201033 | JGI IMG/M metagenome (GOLD analysis project Ga0272444, IMG submission 201033) | Marine sediment archaeal communities from Little Sippewissett salt marsh, Falmouth, MA, United States - SSM-Form-13 | ecosystem: Environmental > Aquatic > Marine > Wetlands > Sediment ... | reverse complement strand
GGGCAATCGGTGAGCGGGCGCGAACTGTGGGTACTCAAAATCACTGACAACCCTGATGTGGAAGAGGACGAACCCGAGTTCCGCTACATCAGCACGATGCACGGCCACGAAGGCGTGGGGACGGAGCTGACCCTCCGCCTGGCCGAGCTGCTTACTAGCAACTATGGCAGCGACCCCTATTACACCATGCTGGTGGACGAGATGGAAATCTGGCTCCTGCCCCTCATGAATCCCGACGGCTACGAGCGATGCCGCCGGTACAACGACCACAACCAGGATCTGAACCGCGACTTTCCCGACCGGATTGTCGACCCCAACAACTCGCCCATCGGGCGCGAGCCCGAGACCCAGGCGGTGATGAACTGGACCGATGACATGCGCTTTGTCATGGGGGCCAACTACCACACCGGTGCCCTGGTGGCCAACTTTCCCTGGGATGCCATCACTGAGACCAATATCTACGCCCCCGACGACGAGATCTTTATCGAGTTCGCCGAGGGGTACACCTGGCGCAACCAGGACCTCTGGAACGGCGGATGGTACCACGGCTGGACTCGCGGCTGGGAATGGTACATGATCTATGGGGGCATGCAGGACTGGGCCTATCATTGGTACGGCGAGCACCACGTCACCCTCGAGATTTCGAGCTATCAGCCACCGCCGTACAGCCAGATGGACTATTATTGGGACATGAACCGCGAGGCGATGCTCTGGTGGATGGAGCGCACCCTCACCGGCGCCCGTGGGCTGGTCACCGACCTCTGTACCGGCCTGCCGCTGAGTGCCACGGTGAATGCAACCGAGATCGGCAAAGTGGTATACACCGACGCCGACGTGGGCGACTACCACCGGATGCTGCTGCCGGGCGACTACACGCTAATCGCCGACGCGGCGGGGTACGAGTCACAGTCCACCAGCGTGACCGTGGTCTCTGGCACCACGACGGTGCACAATTTTGCGCTGGCACCAGAAGGCGCTACAGTCCATACCGTCCAGGGCACCGTGACCGACGCCACGAGCGGCGCACCCCTGGCGGCGACGATCGAGCTCGTCGGCACGGCGATCGTAACCGACACGAACCCGACGAACGGGCACTATGTACTCGATCTATGCCCCGGCACCTACCTGTTCCGCGCCTCGGCGCCCCATTACCAGCCGGAAGAACGCCAGGTCATTGTCGACGGCAACCGGGTAGAGGACTTTCAGCTGCTCGGCTACGACGTAGTTGCAGCGCCAAGCGAACAGGCCGGTGCGCCAGGGGAAGCGGTAACCCACACCCTGACGATCACCAACAGCGGGTCGATGACCGACACCTACACCCTGGCCCTGGAGCCTGGGGAGTGGCCGACCACAGTGCTCTACGAGTCCGTCGGACCGCTCGCGCCGGGCGCATCGGGAGAGGCCCAAGTCGTCGTCCAGATCCCCATCCAGGCGCTGACGAGCACCGTCCTCTTCAGCGACGTCTTTGGCCTTCTGGTTACCTCGACGACCGTCCCCGAGGTCGGCACCCAAACGACGGGCACGACCTATGGTATCGCCGACCTGGACGTAGCGTTGGGCGCATTGGAGGACAGCCTGGGCGGGCCGGCCGGCCAGTCCCTTACCTACACCCTGTTCCTGACCAACACCGGCGGGTACACCGACAGCTACATGTTGACACTCACCGGTAACGCCTGGTCCAGCTACGTCATTCCCACCCAGAGCGCGCCGCTCGGTCCCGGCGACATCGCCCAAGTCCTGGTGCGGGTAGAGATCCCCAGTGCACCTGCAGTGTCCACTGACACGGTGACAGTGCAGGCCACATCCGAGTGGGATGATGCCATCCAGGCGCAGGAGACACTGCACAGCACCGTCCTCGGCGCGGCCGTCTCCGCCAGTGACAGCCAGGCCATCGGCGCGCCTGGGGAAACGGTGACCCACACGCTGTGGATCACCAACACCGGCTCGGCCACGGACACGTACGACGTCGCCGTGGCGCCGGGCGACTGGCTGACTACCCTGCTGACCCCCCAGATCGGGCCCCTGGAGCCAGGGGCAAGCGGGATGGCCCAGGTCACCGTGCCCATCCCCTACCAGCCGCTGACCAGCACTATCCTATTCAGCGACGTCTTCTCCCTTTATGTTACCTCTACAACTGTCCCCGGGGTCGGGACCCAGGCGACGGGCACCACCTATGGCGAGGTCGATCTGGACTTGACGCTGGGCGTCGACCGCACGAGCGGCTTCGGGTTGCCCGGATCGGTCGTCACCTACACGCTGATGGTGACCAACACAGGGACGTACACGGACAGCTACACGCTGGAGGCACTGCCGGGGAATGTATGGCCGGCGACAGTGGCCCCGACACAGACCGCGTGGCTGGCTCCTGGGGGGAGTGCCGTCGCAGTGGTCCAGGTGACCATTCCAGGCGGAAGTGAAGGCGGCAGTGACAGCGTGACCGTCCGCGCGACTTCGGGGTGGATGGCGGAGATCTATCGGGAGATCGAACTGACGACCACGAGTGGTTGGGGCATATTCTTGCCGGTTGTGGTAAAATAGAGCGCTCTCGCGATCTCGCTTCCTTGCCCGTCCTTACCAAGGAGACCTATGTCGCTCATTCCGCTCCTCCTCACCCTGCTCCCCATCCTGGTCATTCTCCTGCTGCTCGTCCTGCGGCGGACGGCAGCGGACGTGGCCGGGGTGATCGGCTGGGTCGTAGTCGTAGCCGTGGCCTGGCTCTATTTTCAGACCCCACTTCTAGTCGCGCTCCAGGCCAGCCTGGGCGGGGTCGTCGCCTCGCTGCCCATCGCCCTGGTCGTGGCCACCTCGATCTTGCAGGTGACAATTATGCAGGAGACCGGTGCAATCGCCCGGGTGGTCGCCCTGGTCAAGACAATTGCGCCGCGCGACCAGGTCGTCCAGATTATGCTGCTCAACATTGGGCTGGGCACGCTCCTGACCGCTCTGGGAGCTGTACCGGTCTCGATCCTGCCGCCGATCATGCTCGCCCTCGGCTATTCCTCCTTTGTCGCCATCGCCCTGCCGGCCATCGGCTACGACGCCCTCTGCACCTACGCGCTCCTGGGCGTACCGGTCGTCGTCTTTGCCAACCTGGTGGGACAGATCAGCGGCACGCCGCTGGCGGTGGAAGAGGCCGGCAATTACTTTGCCCGCTTTATGCCGGCGATCAGCACCTGCATCGCCCTGGGCATGTTGTGGATCGTCGGCAAGTGGAAGCTGATGTGGAAGGGGCTCTTGCCGGCCCTGCTATCCGGCCTGACCGCCGGCTTTATCGCCATCGGCATGAATGCGCTGGGGTTGGTGACAATCACGGGGATCGCCGCCGGCCTAGGCGTCATCCTGGTCATGCTCCTCTACCTAAAGGTGGCCGGCCGGCCTATCCTGGACCGCAGCCTGCTCACGCCCGACGACCAAGCCGCCAAGGCCCGCCTCTCACTCCCAGCAGCCATCTCGCCCTGGATCATCCTCAGCGTCTGCTCCCTGATGGTCAATGCGCCCTTCCTGCCGTTCTTTGACTGGACCTTTCAACAACTGGCCATGCCCCTGGAAATCATCCCCGGCGCGCCGGAAAAGGTGCGCCTCTTTTGGCAGGCCTATTTTTGGATCATTGTCAGCACCCTGCTGGCCCTGCCCTTTCTCCGCCCGTCACGCGCTCAGCTGAGAAGCTCGCTGCGCAAGTGGCTGAAGCGCGCCCCCCGGCCGGCCCTGGCCGCAGCGATTTTCTTTGCCATCGCCTTTGTCATCAATCATTCGGGCAAGGGCCTCGACTGGCAACTCCTCGACCCCAGCCGCAATATGGTCCAGGTCGTGGCTGGGGCCGCAGCCTCCACCTTTGGCCAGCTCTACCCCCTTGTCGCCCCTTTCCTGGGTCTGCTCGGTGGGTTCATCAGCGGCTCTGAAACCTCCTCGATCGCCATGTTGACGGCACTGCACCTCTCCACCGCTGCGAAAATCGGAGTCAGCGGCCTGCTCATCGCCGCAGCCAGTGGCATCGGCGGGGGGCTGGCCAGCGTCATCTCCCCAGCCAAGCTGCAAAACGCCGCAGCCAGCATCGACCGCATCGGCGAGGAGGGAAGGGTCATCCCCGCCGCTATCGCTATCGTCATGATGATCACAGCCGTGTGCGCTCTTCTGGCGCTCCTGTGGGCACTGCTGTGAATTCAAGTTCCGAATGTAAGGAGCGCCCTTGTCAGCCACGGGGCGCTCTGCTATAATGGCGCCAATTCAAGCACTCCAAAGGAGGCGCCCATGGTTTCAAAGTATTTTCCGCGTCTGGTACTTTTGAGCACAGTCCTGCTCATTGCAGGCTGCGGTGCGGCAACTGCACCCCCAACCGCCGTGCCGACCACTATACCAGATACCGCAGCACCCACCGCGCCAGCTGCAGCTACTCAGGAGGCCGCAGCGTACGAGGTACTTGACGTTGGCCAGGACACGACATGGGACGACCGGCCGATGGCCTATCTGGAAAGTGAGCTGGTCAACCTCGACCCGTTCGCGCCCGAGTTCGAGGCCCAGGTCCGCTGGGGCTATGGGTATCTGTACGAGCGCTACCCCGACGTGGCGGTACTGGAATTGGACCTGCTCTGGGAGGACTATCTGACCCTCATCCTCGACACCCCCGTCGCGGCGTGGGAGGAATTGGCCGACGGGCGGACCTCCTGGGAAGCCTTTTGGCCAAGGTTGGAGAAACAGGCCCTGGACCTCGAGGTTGGAGAGCTTTATATCGATAAAGAGGTAGACGCGTACCTGGCCGGCCTTGGCGGCCCGGTGGCAGAGGCCCAACCGACGGCCACCCGCCAGCAACCTCCGCCGACAGCAGCCCCAGAGGCCACCTCGCGGCCGGCCCTACCCACGGCGACCTCGGCGGCCACCTCGCGGCCGGCCCTGCCTACGGCAACCCCGGCGCCCAGCACCACTATCCCCGAGGCCCCACTCGGCCGCACCTACGAGGACCCGGCCGGCTTCTTTGCCCTCGACTATCCCGACAGCTGGTCGACCCACCAGGCCCGGTCCGAGATGCAGTTCTGGGCCGACAGCAACGGAGATATTGCCCTGGCGGTCTCGATCCAAATCAAGGCCGTCTCCGCCGAGGCGCTCGTGGACCAATTTTCGAACCTGTTTGCCGAACGCTGGGATGGCTACGAGGAGATTTCCCGCCAGGACACAATGCTGGGTGGCTATCCGGCGGTCTGGGTGGAGCAGCGCTACCGCCTGGGCGGCGCCGACCAACGCGGTCTGCTGGTCGGCGTGGTGCGTAACCGCGTCGGCATCCTCCTCCTGGCCTGGGCCCCCGAAGCGGACTATGCAGAGATGGAGGCCTCCTTTCAGGCCAGCATCGCCAGCCTAAGGGTAACCGAGTTTGCAGAGGCCCCGCTCTACGACGAGTGGCAGACCTATACCAGCGCCCACCTCGTCTTGCACTACCTGCCCGGCACTTGGATAGCGGAGCAGATCGAGCTTATTGCCGCCGACCACGAGGAGACTTTCGACGATATTGTCCAGTACCTGGATGAAGCGATTCCGTCCAAGCCGATCGATTTCTATATCTACACGAGCGAGGAATCATTTTACCGCTCCACGGCCCGCGAGGCCGGCTTTGCCATCAACGAGCACGACGAAGTACACTCGCGCTGGTTCGCCCCCGACAACCACCAGAGCCTGGGCCACGAGATGACCCACGTCATCACCTATTGGATGCTGGGCAACCCGTCGGAGGCGCTGCTGGGCGAGGGCATCGCCGTCTGCCTGGACCACAGTGGCAACGACTACCAAAACCAGGTTCGTGACCTGTACAAGCAAGGGGAGTTGATCCCCCTGGCCCAGATGCTGGGTGACACCTGGGGCGACTATGCGTACGCCTACCCGGTGTCGGGCACCTTTGTCTGCTTCCTGTTGGAGCGGTACGGCGTCGAGCCTTTCAAGGAAATCTACCCCCAGGCCGACTTTACGGCGGCACTGGAGGCGGTCTATGGCGCCGACCTGGAGACGATCGAGCAAGAGTGGTTGGACACGCTGCAGTAGCAGACCTGCTTCAAGGGTCAGGCACCAGGAGTCTTGTCGGGCACAGAGAACTTTTTTGAAAAGCTGCTCCATACCAGACGCGTTCAGCGCAGAGCGCAGGAGAACACTATGATGCAAAACAAGCCTTATCTGATCGGACTCGTATTTCTGGTAATATTAGCCATCGCCGCCTGCGGCACACCGACGGCGCCACAAGCGATGACGGACAAACCAGCGGCCACGGACCAGCCCTCGCCGGCCCCCGCCGCCACCGCCGTGCCGACTCCGGAACCCGCCGTGGAGCCCACCATCGCCCCGACGACTGTGGAGCAAACCGTGGCGCCGACGGCGGAGCCGACCGCTGTACCGGAACCAGAGGCAGCCTATCTAACGCTGACCTTTTCCGGGCTCGCCTTCCTCGGCCCCAATTTTGTCTACGAAGGCTGGCTGATCGTGGACGATACGCCGGTGAGCACAGGCGTCTTTACCGTTGACAAGCAGGGCATGCCCAGCGAGACGACCTTTGCCATCGACCCCGAAACGCTGGCCCAGGCGACCACTTTTGTGCTGACCATCGAGCCGGTGCCCGACCCGGACGCCGCGCCCAGTGCCGGGCACTACCTGGCCGGCGATTTTGACGGCCGCGACGCCGTGCTGACGGTGGCGCACCCGGACGCTCTGGGGGACGATTTCCTGAGCGTCACGGGAACCTTCTTGCTGGGCATCCCGACCAGCGATTCACCCAACGACTCGTACCGCAGCGGCATCTGGTTCACCGGCCTGAATCTCCCTGCACTGCCGGCCGGCTGGATCTATGAGGGTTGGGTCGTGGGCGCGGAGGGCCCCCTGTCCACTGGGCGTTTCACAGACGCCAAGTCAGCCGATAGTGACGGCGCCGGCCCGACGTCCGGCCCCAAGGCCGGCCCGGCCTTTCCCGGGCAGGACTATATCGATCCACCGATGGACCTGACGCTGGGCTACACGGCTGTCATCTCCATCGAGCCTGACCCGGACGACAGTCCGGCTCCCTTCGCCCTCAAACTGCTGGTGGGCGAAATCGTGGACGCCGGCGACCACGGCACACAAACAATGGACAACGACGCCGCGAGCTTCCCCACCGGGACGGCAGCGCGGTAACAAGAGCAAACATATAGGACACGGATCAACACAGATGAACACGGATCAAGAGGAAATGCTTTGACGCTGTGTTCATCTGTGTCATCTGTGTCCAAATCTCGATCTGATTGTGAAATGGTCCGTTGCCAGCCTCCAGATTCTGTGCTATGATGTAGGCCGCTGCAAGACCACCATCCCATTGACCTGGAGGTCCGCATGCCCAAAGACGGCGAACGTCTGCCCACGCTCACGAAGCTCATCTATGGAGGCGGCGACCTCGGTTTTAGCCTGACCGGCACGATCCTTTCGGTCATGTTTGCCATCTATCTCACCGATGTAGTCGGCCTGCGGCCCGGGCTGGCCGCGGTGGCCATCTTTGCCGGGCGTTCCTGGGACTATATCAACGACCCGCTGGTCGGCTACCTGTCCGACCGCGTCCGCAGCCGCTGGGGCCGGCGCCGGCCGTTCCTGCTCTTTGGTTTCCTACCCTTTGCCGCGGCCTTTGCCATGCTCTGGTGGCGGCCACCCATCGCCAACCAGGTAGGGCTCGCCGCGTACTATGCCTTCGCCTACCTCTTCTACGACAGTGCGGCGACGCTGGTCTATATGCCCTACTTTGCCCTCACCCCAGAGCTCACCCTGGACTATGATGAGCGGACCTCGCTGACCAGTTACCGCATGGCCTTTTCCATCGGCGGCAGCCTGGTGGCGTTCATTGTGCCCATGATGATCATTGGCACGATGCACCCCGATAGCACGGATCGAGTTTTGCTAATGGGCGTGGTCTTTGGCCTAATCAGCGCGCTGCCGCTACTGCTCGTCTTCTTGCACACGCGCGAGCGCCCCGAATTCCAACAGCAGGTCCAGCCCAAGCTCAAAGACGCGTTCCGCGCTGTCATCCACAACCGGCCCTTTCTCTTTGCTGTGGGCATCTATCTCTTGACCTGGATGTCCATCGATATCGTCCAAACCGTCCTGCTCTATTTCATCAAGTATCGCATGCACCTTGAGGAGCAGACCGAGCTCATCACCGGGACGATTTTTGTTGTAGCGCTGCTCGTCCTACCGCTGTGGGTGTGGATCTCACGACGGTGGGACAAACGATTCGCCTACGTGGCCGGCATCGCCTTCTGGGCCGCGGTGCAGGTCGTTCTGGTCGTGATTAGCCCCGACTGGGGGCTGCCAGTCATCCTCGTGCTGGCCGGCCTGGCCGGGATCGGGGTCAGCGCAGCCCACGTACTACCGTGGTCCATCATCCCCGATGCCGTCGAGTGGGACGAGTTAGCCACCGGGCAACGTCACGAAGGCACCTTTTACAGCCTGGTCACCCTGATGCAAAAGATCGCCTCATCGATCGCCATCCCCCTGGCCCTTTTGATGCTGGACCGCACCGGCTATGTGCCCAACGCGACGGAGCAGTCACCCAACGTCGTCCGGGGCATCCAGCTGCTCATGGGCCCCGTGCCGGCCGTGTTGCTCTGCGGCGGGATCCTCTTTGCCCTGCTCTATCCGCTCACCCGCGAGCGCCATGCCGAGGTGCGGGAGAAGCTGGCGGCGAGGAGAAAAGGAGGGAATCGGTGATCGGTTATTGGGTATTGGGAGAACCATACCTGATACCCAACCCCCAATACCCATAACCCGAAGGAAAGACCATGCCCCCCATCCAAGTCCGCCCTGTCTCTACCGCCCGCGAGCGCCGGATCCTGCTCGAATTCCCCTGGCGCATCTACCGCGACGACCCGGTCTGGGTGCCACCACTGCTGCCAGAGCGGGAGAAGCGTATCGACCCCGCCCGCAGTCCCTTTTTTCAACGCGGCACAGCCGACTTTTTCATCGCCTGGCGGGGGGACGAGCCAGTCGGCACAATCTGCGCGGCCGAGGACCGCAAGCGCAATGCCTTTCTCGGCATCCGCGACGCCATCTTTGGCTTCTTTGAGTGCATCAACGACTATGAGGTAGCCGCTGCCCTCTTCGAGGCGGCGGCAGGCTGGGCACGGGACCGCGGCTTGAACGGACTGCTCGGCCCGTTCAACTTGGACTATGAAGACAGCTATGGCATCTTGCTGGAGGGATTCGACAAGCCCCAGGTCATTCTCTGCGGCCATACGCCACCCTACTACCAGGAGTTGGTCGAACGCTACGGCTTTGTCCGGGGGCGTTCCGGCGACAATATTGCCTTTGAGAGCCGGCTGGACATGCCCGAAGACGACCCACGCCTGCGGAAAATGGACCGCGCCGCCGCGATTGTGGCCAAGCGGGGCCGTGTCACTACCCGGCCAGCCCGCTGGGACGACTGGGACCAGGAGATCGATCACGCCGTACGCATCCTGAACAAGGGGTTGGCTGTACTGCCCGACCATTCCCCCTGGGAGCGGGCCGCCTTTGCCGCCCACGCCGAAGCGCTGCGACCGATCCTGGACCCGGACCTGCTTATCCTGGGGATGGTGGACGGCGAGCCAGTGGGCATGGTGCTGGCGTTGCCCAACCTGAACGAGGCGATCCAAAAGGCCAATGGTCTGCGCCGGCCGTGGGACTATATCCGGTTGTGGTGGCACAGCCGACAGCGGCCGGCTTGTCTCTCCTTCAAAAGCGTCGCCGTGGACCCCGCCTATTGGCGGTACGGCGTCTTTGCCGCCCTGCTGCACGCCCTGGTGCAAAACGCCCGGGCCAAAGGCTACCAGTGGATGGATATGTCGCTAACCTCGGACGACAACCCGATGACGCCACGGCTTGCCGAGCATTTGGAGGCCAAGATCTACCGGCGGTATAGGGTGTATCGCTATGAAATTCGAAATTCGAATTTCGAAAATCGAATTTGAAGAAATCAGCCTTTTGTCCAATGACAGGGCTAACCTGGCATGATATCCTTTGACCAAACTCGGTACCAGTGCTACAATGGCAGCGCACAAAGCGGGTGGAGTAAGCCCGCCCTTTTATAGGTCAAAGAGGACTCCCGCATGAGTCGTCGTTCCGCACTCGCCAAATTGATCCAGCGCCTGGGTAGCATGGTGCTTACCCTGGTCTCTATTGCCCTGCTCACCTCGTTCGGGCTGACGATGGCCGAGCGCGGCCGGCGCGGCATTCCGGCTAACGTACTGGGCACCATCGGCGACACACTGCGGTGGACCTTTGACTATTTGGTGCAGCATCCGACCACCTACTTCTGGAAGCGCGAGACCTTTCCCGCCTTTGAGTTGGTACTGACCATCCTCGGACGCAGCGCCGGCCTGCTCCTGCTGTCCCTGGCGCTCGCCGCGGTCATTGGTGTACCCCTGGGCATGGCCGCCGCGCTGGCCCGGCGCAAAGTGGGCGCGCCGCTCGTCCTGATCGGCTCGGTCCTGGGCATGTCCACCCCCACCTTCCTCCTGGGTATGCTGCTATGGGTAGTCAACATTCAGGCCCACCGACGGCTGGGGGTCACGGCGCTGCCATCGGCCGGCTTTGGTTGGGACACCCACATGATCATGCCCGCCTTGGTGCTGGCCGCCCGCCCGCTGGCCCAGATCGCCCAGGTCACCTACGTCACCCTCTCGGAGCAACTGGGGGAAGACTATGTCCGCACGGCGCGGGCCAAGGGGCTGACCGACCAAGTGGTGCACTACCAACATGCGCTGCGCAATGCGCTCATTCCCATCCTGACCACCATGGGTACCAGCCTGCGCTTCTCCCTGGCCTCCCTTCCGGTCGTCGAGTTCTTTTTCGCCTGGCCGGGTGTCGGCCGCACGCTCCTGGAGACCATCAGCCAAGGCAATGCGGCCCTAACCACCGACCTGATCCTGGCGCTGGGCCTCTTTTTCCTGCTGGTCAACCGCCTCCTGGAGGTACTCTACCCACTACTCGACCCGCGGCTGCGCGGCAACGGAGGCAACGCTGTTAGGGAGGAAAAGCGCACCTGGCGGCAGCAACTTGCCGACTGGAAAGATACCCTGGCCGAAGGGCTCACGAGCCTGCGCAGTCTGCTCTCCGGCCGCCGCGAAAAGCCCACGCTCCCGCCGCTACCCAAGTCGCTGCGTAAAAACCACTATGAGACGGATCCGGAGAGAAAGCGGTGGCGCCCAGGACGTTGGATCGTGCGCAACGTGCTGCGCAACCCGATCTTTGTGATCGGCACGCTGTTGGTGGTGGCCTTTGTCGTGCTAGGTCTCTCTGGCAGCAAATTGACCACGGCCAGTCCCTACGAGATTCACGGCATCATGACCATCGAGGGAACGATCGCCGCACCGCCTTTTGAACCCTCCTCTGCCTTTCCCTGGGGCAGCGACCACATCGGTCGCGACGTTCAGGCCCTGGTGCTCTACGGGGGGCAGCAGACGCTGGCGCTGGCCTTTTTCGCCATGCTGGCCCGCGTCCTGGTTGGCACGGTCCTCGGGCTGTTGGCTGGATGGTGGCAAAATCGTTGGTTCGACCGACTTGTCAATGGCGCAATCGGGGTTTGGGCCGCATTCCCCGCCACCATCCTGGCCATGCTGCTGATCCAGGCGCTGGGGATTCAGCAAGGGATGGGTGTTTTCGTCATCGCCCTGTGCGTCGTGGGTTGGAGCGAGGTCGCCCAGTTCGTCCGCGCCCAGGTGATTACCCTCAAGCCACAGCTGTTCATCGAAGCCGCGCGGGCGATAGGCGCACGATCGGGGCGCATCCTGGCCCGCCATGTACTGCCTCACCTGATCACCCCGCTGCTGGTACTCGCCGTCCTGGAAATGGGCGGTATCCTCCTGCTCCTGGCCGAGCTCGGCTTTCTGAACATCTTTCTCGGCGGCGGTTTCCGGGTCGAGCTGTCTAACGAGGCCATCCTGCACTTTTCCGACGTCCCCGAGTGGGGGGCGATGTTGGCCAACGTGCGTAACTGGTGGCGATCCTATCCCTGGCTGGCCTGGTACCCCGGACTGGCCTTTTTCCTGGCCATCATCGCCTTTAACCTCTTTGGCGAGGGTCTGCGCCGCTTTCTGGAAAGCAGCCGGATCAACTTGAGCCGGTTGGTCAACCGTTACACCCTGGCAGTGCTCGTGCTGGCCGTGCTCGGCCTGGGCTGGGCCCTGCGCAGCGCTGCCCCACTCAGTGTCTACACAGCGCCGGCCCGGGCATTTGACGCCCAGCGGGCACTGGAAGATATTCGCGTTCTCTCGTCTCCCGCATTC
>Ga0272444_10004535_pt1 | contig 12258 bp, 2 predicted proteins | sample SSMForm13_FD_201033 | JGI IMG/M metagenome (GOLD analysis project Ga0272444, IMG submission 201033) | Marine sediment archaeal communities from Little Sippewissett salt marsh, Falmouth, MA, United States - SSM-Form-13 | ecosystem: Environmental > Aquatic > Marine > Wetlands > Sediment ... | reverse complement strand
AGACTACGTTGGACAGGCTGGAAAGCCCGTCCTACACCGCCAACGGCCGACGAATTGGACACCCTGGAAAGGCCGTCCTACAACACGGCTGCATGACCGGCAGAGGCACCCAGAAGCTCATCGGCCCGATAGACCGCAAGTTCGAGACCCTGACAATCGAGATCGATTGAACCGGTATCAGGCATGTAGGGGCGGTGCTTGCTCCGCCCTAAATGCAAGAGGGTGCAGCAAGCGGCACCCCTACAAAGGCGTAACCGCAAGTTAAAGGCGGGCGGGTCTAAGACCACGTTGGACAGGCTGGAAAGGCCATCCTACACCGCCAACGGCCGACGAATTGGACAGGCTGGAAAGCCCGTCCTACAACACGCCTGCATGACCGGCAGAGGCACACAGAAGCTCATCGGCCCGATAGACCGCAAGTTCGAGGCGCTGACAATCGAAGTCGATTGACGCGTAGCGAAACGGGCAGACACAAGGCCTGCCCCTACGCGACGACACCATGGCAAATAAGAAGGGCGGTTCGTGAACCGCCCCTACGGAAGTACCTACCTGTAGCTGAAGGTGGCCACAGATAGCTCGCTAATCAGCTCGAAGTCAGAGCCCTGCACACACAGTGCCGAATAGAAGACGTATTCGCCGGTCGGGATAGGACTGGCCAGTTCACGCGTCAAAAGCGTGGTCGGCGGTATGTATGCGCCATGTGGCAGTGTTAGCGAGATCGGCGCCGGCGAGGTCCCGAAGCTCGGGAACCAGTAGAGGTTCGGGTCGCCGGGGAGCTGAGCCGCCACGTAGGCATCGACTGGGACGTCAAGTCCGGGATTACCGACGGTGTAAAGCACAGCGATCGTATCATTCAAATGATACTCGGCCCGATCAGTTATGACCGTAACAAAAGGCGTCTGGTCCTCGGACACAGAACCCGAAAGCCCTATCCGCTTATCAGGCGTGTCCGGGTCATTCGATTGAATGGCAATGTGGCCAGGCATGGCTATATCACTGCTGGACAGATAAAAGACATTAAGGGCTTTCTCCTCATCCGGCGCGAGCGTGAACGATCCAGGGCCCACGAAGTAGAATGGGTCACCGGTGGTCGCAATCTCATCGACAATTAGGTCGGCCGCGCCGTCGTTGCGGAGAACGAGCTTGAAAACTCCCACGTTCCCTACCTGAAGCGCGCCGAAATCGTGAGATTCCACCGAGACCCAGAGGTCCGGCTCGGGCGCTTCTGGCTGATACAACGTTGAGGAACATGGCACATCTCCCGCAGGCTCCTCGTTGCCAGCTCTGTCCACCGAAACGGCTTTGAACTCGTAGAGGCCTTCTCCGTCGGCGAATACAAACACAAACGCGCCTGCGCCCTCTGGCGAGATGAGGCCCGTGTCATTCCAATCCAACGCTCCGGACAAACGATAGAGAAGCCTCGTCTCGAGGACGCCGCTTCCGGCATCCATCGCCACGAAACTAACCTCCACCGAGGGGCTGGAAGTCAAGTCCGGCGACTCACAAGAAGTCTCAGGCGGCGCTGTATCATATAGGACTGAGCAGTGAGGCTCCATTGTCCCAGGCTCGGGGTTCCCGGCCCTATCGGTCGCAATTGTGTAGAAAGCATACACGCCATCGCCGGCTTCAAACTCAAAATCGAACGTTCCTGACGCCTCGTCCGATGAATGCTCGGTCGGACTGAACAGTCCCTCTTCGTGCGAGTAGAAGAGGTCAACCGAGGCGATGCCGCTCAGCGTGTCGGACGCCTCGAACGCAATCGCAACCTGTGGCTGGTTGGTCAGGTCTTCGCAGCTTGATGCTGATGTCGGACCCACGGTGTCGAATACCGTAACGCAATCGGCCTGCTGCGGGAGCTGCTCTTCGTTGCCGGCAGTGTCCCGCGCTCGCGTTGCGAAGTAATAGTGGCCGTCTCCATCCTCTGGCGTGAATGTAAACCCACCCGAAGGCGCCCTTACGAAAAGGCCTGTGTCCTGCCATGCGCCGTCTCCGAACTTGTAGTAAAGCGAGACTCTGTCGATGTCGGACTCGCTCTCGCCGGTTGTGAACGTCAGTATGAACGCCTTTGTCGCATACTCTGGGCCTTCGCACGTGGAATCGGGGGCGCTCATATCGAGCATCAGACTCGCGTCCGGCGCTTCCTTTTCAGGCTCTACGTTGCCCGCCACATCCTCACAGACCGTGTAGAACGAATACGTCCCGTCGCCTTGCATCAGCGCAACGGCAAACTCACCTGTTTCCCCCTCGGCCGCGAGCCCAGTGTCCTCGAAGGCACCGCCCTCGAAACTGACCCAGAGCGCCGTTTGCAGCACACCACTCGTCTCGTCGCTCGCTGAAAAGGTGATCGTAACCAACGTCGATGTGGCCAGGTCCGGCGCCTCGCACGTCGATTGTGGCGCGAGCGTATCGAGAATGGTCGCGCAAGTGGCCGTCTTGTCGTCAGGTTCCGAATTGGCCGCCAAGTCGGTTGAGACCGTCCTGAACTCATATCTGCCATCCGTCGGGGCCGCAAAGGCGAACTCGCCCTCGATGGCCTCAGAGGTCTGAGGCAAGGCGACCCACTGGCCGCCGTTCAAGCTGTATTGGAGTTTCGTGAAGACTTCATCCGAAAGCGCGTCTTCCGCTTGGAATGATACTGTGATAAGCGCGTCGGTGGCGTACTCCGGCGCGGTGCAGCTCGAGGTTGGCGGCGTAGTATCATAGACGGTGCTCACCTGGGCCTCCAGTGGCTCGCCGGTGGAGTTGCCGGCGAGGTCTTTCGCCTGGACCCAGAAATCATAGGGGCCTTCACCATCGCCGAACTCGAATTGCAGCATCTCAGACTGCGGCGAAAAGGTAACGTCAGTCAGCTCCCATTCGCTCTGCTCGAAGCGATACCAAAGCGCCGCTTCTGCAAAGCCCGAAACTGAGTCGGTGGCCTCGAAGTTGATGTCAAGTGTGCTGAGGCTTGCCCACGCGAGCGTCGAGACGGTGACCTCTGGGGGCGTCCAATCGACGGTTGTCTGGCTTTTGGCTTCTGATGGAAGCTGCTCAACGTTGCCGGCCGGATCGTGCGCCACGGTCGCGAAGCCCCAAACACCCTCGGTAAGCGCTAGACCGAAATCAAAGGTCCCGACAGCGTCGTCGGAGTTCGTCCCGAAATGCTCCCACAGTCCGCCACTAAACTGGTAGTAGAGGTCAACGAGCGCGATGCCCGAGACGTTGTCTGAGGCCTCGTATTGAACCTCGATCTCTGACTGAGTCGAATAAGCTGGCGATTCGCTGTTCGAGATTGGTTGGGTAACGTCATAGACCGTTGTCGAGCATGCCACGCCCATCGACTCCGCGTTGCCGAGAAAGTCAACGGCCACAACGTCGAAGTCATAGACACCTTCCGGTCCGAGAAACTCGAACGAGAATGCCCCCCAAGATGCGCCGTCGATGGTCTCGAAGAGCGCCCACTCGCCGCCATCAACTCGATAATAGAGTGAGGCGCTGCTTATCGCCGAATGCTCGTCGGTCGAGAAGAAGCCAACCGTGATCGATGGCCCAGTGGCAAACTGCGGCGCATCGCAGGTTGTAGCCGGTGCGGTCGAGTCGAGCAGCGTGATCGAATCGGGGGCTACCGGCTCTTGCTCGCGGATAGCGTCGTTGTTGGTAGCAATCACGAAGAAGCCGTATTCCCCGTCGCCGAGGTCGGCCTCAAACTCGAAGCTCCCCTCGCCCTCGTAAGCAACAAGCCCGCTATCCTCAGGCGCGCCTCCCTGATATGTAAACCAGAGCTCAACCTGCTGAAGGCCGCTTAGGCCCCCGCTCGCGTCGAAAGATACTGCGATCATGCTGTCGGTCACGGCCGCCGGAGAGGAGCAGCTTGAGATCGGCATATTCTCATCAAATGAAGTGGTGCAATCGGCCTCTTCCGGAAACTCCTCCGCGTTCCCCGCGAGGTCAAAGCAAACGTTGGCGAACTCATAGGCGCCTGCGCCATAGGGCGGAGCGAATGCGAACTCACCAGACGGGCCGGTCGCAACGAGCCCCGAATCCTCCCACTCCCCTCCATCGAAACTGAAAAGGAGCTCCGTCTCAGCGACGCCCGAAAGCGAATCGCTCGCCATGAAGCTGACCACAATCGGCGACTCGTTCGCTAAAGCGGGCGATGTGCAGGAAGAATGGGGCGCGGTCGCATCAAACGTGCAGACGGCGTCCGGCTCGGACGGGCTTGCTTCCTGATTCCCGGCCTCATCCGTCGCGATTGTATATAACTCGTAGCGAGCCTCACCGTTCGGGGAGTCGAACTCGAACGTTCCGGACCCACCCATCAAGGAAAGGCCAGAGTCCACGAAAGCCCCATCACCAACCCGATACCACAGCGCTGTCGATGCCACCTGGGAGCCGCTATCAGTGGATGTGAAATCGACCATGATGGCTGCCAGAGTTGAATATCGCGGACACGTGCAGGAGGAACTCGCAGGAACTGTGTCAACGACCGTTATCGTGTCTGGCGAGGCGGGCGAGCTCTCCTCGTTGCCGGCGCGGTCCAGCGCCTGTGTATAAAACTCGTATGGGCCATCTCCTTCCCCAGCAGCAAAATCGAACGCGCCCGTCTCACCCTCGACTGGCTCGCCCCACTCTGTGAACTCCTCGCCCTGGAAGCTGACGAAGAGAGTTGTGTGGTTGATACCGCAGCCCGCGTCATCTGCCTCGAAGGTGACCGTGAAAACGGTCGATGCGACCTCTGGCGAGGCGCAGGTCGAGCTCGGTTCAGAAGAGTCGAGCACAGTGACGGTGTCATGGGCCGCCGGCGGGTCCTCAACGTTGCCCGCCTTGTCCTCGGCCAAGCTATAGAAGTAGTAGGCGCCCTCGCCCTGATCGGCCACGTAATCGAACTGCCCCAACGTCCCCTGCTCCAAGAGGCCGGTGTCCTCGAACTCACCGTCCTCGAATCTCGCGTAAAGCCTGGTGCTTTCAATGTTCGTTCCGTCGTCGCTCGACTCGAACCCAATCGTGATTGCCCCGGATGGTGTGCACTCAGGCGCCGTGCAGAACGATGCCGGCTTAGTCGTATCCAAGATCGTGAACGTGTCGGGAATGATAGGAGGCGTCTCGACGTTTCCGGCGGCATCCACGGCAATCGTGTAGAAGTAGTAGTTGCCGTCGCCTTGCTGGAAGTGAAAATCGTAAGCGCCCGAGGGGTCAGTTCGGTCCTCGCCGGTGTCGGTCCACGCGCCAGTCCCGTACTTGTACCAGAGCCGCACTGTATCAACGCCGGACTGAGCGTCCGATGCTGTGTAATCAATTGAGATGTCGGCCTCGTTCGAGACCCGGGGCGCCGTGCAGCTCGACTGGGGAGCGACTGTCTCGACCTCAACCTGAGCGTCCGGACTGCCGGGCGCCGACTCCTGATTGCCGGCCCTATCCACGGCAATCGTGTAGAAGAAATACGTTCCGTCTCCGTCCTGAGTCGCGAACGAGAACGTCCCAGACTCGCCACCCATCGGCTCGTCATGCTGGCTATAGGAGCCACTCTCATAGCGATACCACAGATAAGTCCGATCGAGACCGCTGCCGGCCCCATCGCTCGCAACGAAGTCAATCTCGACGGTGCTCGAGGCGTAATCAGGGCCAGTGCAGCTCGAGCTGGGGGCGCCCACATCGTGGAACGTCTGCGCATCGGGCAGAGCCGGTGGCGACTCCTGATTCCCTGCCGCATCCGTCGCGACAGTATAGAAATAGTAGGCGCCCTCGCCGTAGGCTGGGGTGAACGTGAAAGTGCCAGCGTTGCCTCCCAGCGATTCGCCGGAATCGCTCCAGCTGCCCGACTCGTATTTGTAGTAAAGGTCGGTCCTCAACACGCCGCTTTCGGGATCGGATGCCGAGAAATCGACCGAGATAGGATCGCCCGAATACTCATCACACCAGCACGTCGATTGTGGCGGAGAACCATCAACACTGGGTCCCGAATAGGCCCCCGTTGCGGGCAATCTCGCGCTCTCGCCTCGGCCATCGCCATAGTAAAAGTAGAAGTTGTGCGTGCCTGACGGCAAGAGCGTCTCGTATGAGTATCTGCCGTCGCTTTCGGTCCCGGCTGAGAGGGCCATCTCGTGAGGCTGCCCATTGATATAGACGTCCTTCGTGCGAGGCCTGTCGCCGTCCTCGTCGAAATAATCCACCGAATAGGTGAACGTCTCTGTCTCGTCGCCAGAATCGGGGGAGACGTCGCCACTTGAGAGCTCCGGCGCCTCGTTCGCGCCGCCGCCAGTGACCACCAGCGCGTATGGCTGAGGTCCCGTTGGGGTATTGTACGCTTCCACAGTCACGTGATACAACCCCTGGCTCGGGTCATCTATCTGGACGCACTCCACGACGTTCAGCCGATCGTAAGAACCGCCTGTCGCTGAGCTGCCGCCCGAGTAATTGTTACCCTTGAAAGCGGTCGCATCCGGCGCCTCAACGGTGAGGTCAAGGTCATTGACGAGGTTGGTGCCGGCAGAGAGTGTCGACTCGTAATCGGTCCAGACAAGTGTGATCTCGAGCTTGCAATCGCCAGGACACTTGATCTGATAGGTGTCATTCTGCCCCGTCGAAAGCCCTGGCGACACGTCATAGACATCCATTCGGCATTGATCGCCGTCGAAGTAGAGCACATCATCAAGAAGGATACGCCCCCATCCCTGACCCATGCTGGGAATTGGGTCGTCGGTGTAGTTGCCGGTCATGTTCATCCCTGAATTGACAAGCGTCGCTTTCAGAAGGGCCGCGCTCGGCACGAAGCCATCAGCGGAGGTGGCTGAGCCAGAGGGATAGAAGCCATCGGTGTAATACTGTCGAACTAGCGCAGCTAATCCCGCCGTGGTGGGGCAAGACATGCTCGTCCCCTGCTTATGCGTTAGCCCACAGTTGTAGGTATGGACATCGAAGTCGGAAGCTGCCGACTGCACCGTCTGCCCCGGAGCGCACACCGTCGGTTTCGCGCGGCCATCTTCGGTCGGACCGTTGCTGCTGAACGACGCCACGTTCTCGGGGTCCTGCCCAGAGTAAACGTTTTGTGTCGCCCCTGACGTAATCAGATTCTTGGCGGTTGAAGGGGAACCCACGGTGTGCTCGTTGGGCCCGCTATTGCCGGCCGAGACTACTATCAAGAATGTCGGGTTGTCCCACATGAACTCATCGACGTCCTGTGAAGAAGCGCTATAGCCGTTGTAGCCCGAACCCCAACTGTTCGAGTGTATCCTCGCTCCAGCGTCTCTTGCTTGACCAAAAAGCACGTTCAGGTCCCCCGGTAGACCGTTGAGCGATCCGCCGATCCCCACATCCTGGATAACTAACTTGGCGCGGTATGCCATCCCGTCGCAGGTGTCGTAGCCTTCCAACGTGGCGTAGTTATCTCCCGCTATCGTGCCCGCGCAGTGCGTCCCGTGGCCGTGAGTATCCCAACCACCATCGCCTGCAAGGTCGTAATAAACTATCGCCTTCCGCTGGTTGTTGTTGACTGATGAGTCCGGCAACCCCTCTGAACCGTCATAGAAAAAGCACGAATCGGCGTCGAGCCCAGTGTCGGCTATACCCACTATCTGCCCCTCGCCGTGTATCCCTTTATCCCACACCGGCGTGCTCCCAGACCAATACGACTGGCATATCCAGCGTGAGTTGTCGTTCAGCAGAACAGGGGCGTGATACGGCTCAATCCAAAGAACATTCGGACGGTGAGCTATCTCGGACAAAAGCTGATACAGATCGTCACGAAACACCCTAATTCTAAGCCGCTGAGTGGTATTGAACGCGGATTCTCGCTCGATGTCCGCTCGCGCCTCGCTCGAGAGCACCGCCTCGGCGAGAGAGTCGAGCGACTCGCGGCTTTCGCCATACTGCTGGACAGTGATCACCACGGGATCATCGCCCGATGAAACCAGAAGCAGACTCGGCTCTATCTTGAAAGCAGGCTGATAGAGCCCCGCCCAGGCCGCATCCCACGTGCCATCGTGAGGCCACTGAGACACGTCGCCCCACACATCATCTTCCATCATGACGAGATAGGCGTAATCAGGCAGATAACCCACTACTCTCGCGCCCGCTTCGACGAGGGCCTCACGTTGACCATGCCCTACGGGGCCCGAGAATTGGACTACATAGAGGCCGTCCGCGTCCGGCGGATACGACTCGAGCAGAAGCTCGTCCGGTATTCCGAGCGCATCGATCTCCATCGGGTTAAAAGTCAAAAGCCGCAGCTTTAGAAGCGGCGGCTCGGCGCTCTCGGGGACGATAGCGATCGTGAATACATAAGCTATGAGACAGAATACAACGGCAAGCGACGCTTTCTTTAGCATTTGGTTCTCCTCTTCAATAGAACGAATGGGCCTAATTCATACAAACACAAAAGCAATAATACTATATGCCGGTAAAATGTCAGCTCCTCTGAGTTTCCGCGAGGTGGAAACGGGACAGAAGAGGGAGGGGGCACAGGGAAAGTGGGCAATGCTCGCTGCAAACGCATAATCCATACGCAGCCCGGCTCTATATCCGCTTTTGTGCTTCACACGATTGACTGCTCGAGGCCCTTTGCATAGATTATTGAAGGCGTCGTACCAGAAAACATGAACCGTACTCGCACATTCGGAGGACCAAGTGGCCGAGAACATCAACGTCTTAGGATTTGACTGCGCGAACGCTCTTGAGGACGCGGTCGGCAAACAACACGGCATAAACGAGGGTCTGCTTTCGGAGTTTGCGGCGACACGAGGAAGGCAGGCGGCTGAGGCGCTGGTCGCGATGCGGGCTGCTGGGGACCTCGCCTTCTGTGACGTCATCTACGACGAGAAGATCGCGGACGAGGCGAAATCGCTCGCCCAAGAGCTCTACGGCAAGTTCGAGAACCTCGTCATAATCGGCATCGGCGGCTCGGCTCTCGGCAACACGACGCTCCACTCAGCTCTGTTACATCCTATGCACAACCTCTTGAGCAGGAAGCAGCGCAGCGGCTGCCCCAAATGGTTCGTGCTAGACAACGTCGATCCTGACATCACCGCCGCGCACATCGACACGCTCGATCTGTCCAAGACGCTCCTCGTCGTGACCAGCAAATCCGGCGGCACGGCGGAGACAATGGCCAACTTCGCAATCGCCTACAGGCGCCTCGCGAAGCAGGTCGGCCAGACGAACGCAGCGTCCCACATCGTCGCCATCACCGACCCCGAGAAGGGCTTTCTGCGCAAGCTCGCGACCGACAACGGGTTCCACTCGCTGCCTGTTCCGTCGAATCTGGGTGGCAGATTCTCCGTGCTCTCAGCCGTCGGCCTCTTCCCAGCCGCGCTTTGCGGGATCGACATCGACGGATTCCTTTCGGGCACGCGCCGGATGGTCGAGGCGTGCTTTGATAGCCCTGATGTGACGCGAAGCCCAGCCTACCTCGCCGCGATAGTCTTTTACCTCGCTGACACAACGAGAGGCAAGCATATCAACGTGATGTTCCCGTACAGCAGGCGGATAGTGACGTTCGCCAACTGGTTCGTTCAACTGTGGGCGGAGAGCCTCGGCAAGGCGCGGAGCCGCGATGGCGAGACGGTGAACGTCGGCCAGACACCGATTCCAGCGGTCGGCGCGACCGACCAACACTCGCAGAACCAGCTCTTCATGGAAGGCCCGTTCGACAAGATAATCACCTTCCTCGACGTGGAGCGCTTCGACCGCGACCTCGTCATCCCGGACGACTTCAGGGATGACCCCAAGATCGGCTACCTGGCGGGCCACACGCTCACGAAGCTGATCAGGACGGAGAAGCTCGGCACCGAGCTCGCCCTGAAAGAATGCTCCAGGCCGACCTGCTCGATAACATTGCCGCGCATCGACGCCGAGACGATGGGCCAGCTTATGATGATGTTTATGCTAGCGACCGCCTTCGCCGGCGAGCTCTACAACGTCAACGCCTTCGATCAGCCCGGCGTCGAGCTCGGCAAAAAGATCACGAAGGCGCGGCTGGGAGGCGTCTAGGGCAAAGGTGTAGGACGGCGGCGTAGGACGGCGGTGTAGGACAAAGGTGTAGGACGGGCTTTCTAGCCTGTCCGCTAGCCCGTCCAATGCCCCTTGCCCTATCTGCGCCGCGCTTCGCGCCATTTCTTGAACTTGGCCGCAATTCTGGTCATATCGAGGCCCAATCCGTAGAAATTGGGCTGCAATATGAAGATGCCTTCAGCCTTCTTGGCGATCGCCTTATCCTCTTCGGAGTCCTTGACAAGCTGTTGGAGCAATCTGAAGAAATCGTCGATGGTCGGCTGGCCTTCCACATAGACCGTCCCGAAGAGCTCCTTCACTCGGTATTTCTTGGCCGAGCCTTCAGGCACGAATTCGCTGATTCCCATATTCTCGAGGTTGACCAGGTGGTCAAAAGGTACAGCGACCTCGGGATCATCCGGCAGCGGGATTCGCTCTTTATATTCCAGCTTCTCGAAGCTCTTGTTGATCTCGAGGAATACCGACCGCAGGACGGTGAGGTAGTCCCTTCTCTGTCGCCCGTTGACGAAGATGTATATCCTCTTCGCGGCGACATCCGCCCTGATGACCGCCGTCGCGGCGAATACATCGCTCTTCAGGACGACGCCAGTGCGCCAGCGCAACTCGCCTTTTATCTCCTTGTGCTTTTTCACCATGAATCGAGGGATGATCGACTTAGGAAGGAAGTCGTAGTCGAGCCGGAATCGCAGGGAGGCTTCGAAGTCGAAATCGATCTTGGGTTCCTGGACCTGAAGCAGGTCTGGGATGAGAATCCTCTTCTTGTCGATGCGGAAGCAGAGCTCGAACTTCTCCATGATGCACACGATGAAGGGATGCTCCTTTCCCGGATAGTCATATCCATCACCTTCTGAGGCCAGGATGTCGCCGAGTGACGATAGCTTCAGGATGCCCTTGCCTTCGGCGAGCGTCTCTGAGTTCACGATCCGATAGACCGCAGTCGTCAGCCAGAGAGGATTGAGCACGTGCATGTGCTTCAGTTCGAAGTCGGGGAAATGGACTATGACACCGAGGTCGTGCAGGAATTTGATGAGCGTCTCCCGGTCTCCTGCTTTCCCGACGTCCACGTCTTTACATAATCCGGCATATTCACGGTCGCTAATGAAGCTCTTCTCCATCTTCTCCAGCTGCTGCTTTGCCTTGAACCAGTTGGCGGGCCATTTCGTGCTCGTGATCTCCACCTTGGTCAGTGTGTTCTCAAGGGCGCTTCTGAGCGCGGGGATGCCTTTGCCACTTCTGCAAGAGACCCGAAAGAACTTCGCTATCCCCTCATATTTCTCCTGGAGGAAGCGCCGGTTCACGTCGAAGCCCGGATTCTCGTCCATCTTGTTCAGGACAACCAGTATCGGCGAGTCTCCGCCGAAGCTCTCGATGTGCTTCAGCCAGTATTCGGGTTCCTCCTCTTTCCGACCATCCAGGACTAGCACGTAGAGGCTGCGTTTGGAGAGGAAGAACTGATGGGTCGAGTGCATTATTACCTGGCCGCCAAAATCCCAGAGGTGGGCGCATATCTCGGCGTTGGGAGTATTGACTTCCCAGTCGTCGATTTCGACGCCTTTGGTCTGCAGCTGCCCCTCATCAAACTCATCTCTCAACAGCCGCTTCACGAGCGACGTCTTGCCGGCCCCACCGTCGCCAACGAGGATGACTTTGACCTCGTTCAGGACGCGGAACTCTTCGACCTCGAGCGAGGCGAAGTAGCTGCGCACCGCGTCCATTCCCTGCTTGACGATCTCGGGTGGCGGCGAGGTGAGTGGGTTGCCTTTAACATCCAATTCCCGCAGGTGCAGAAGCTGCCCGATCTCAGGGGGCAGAGAGGTCAACTGATTCCCGCTAAGCCACAACTGCCTCAGGTTGGTCAATTGCGCCACAGCAGGGGGCAGAGAGCTCAACTGATTGCCGCTAAGGTCCAACCACCGCAGGTTGGTCAATTGCGCCACAGCAGGGGGCAGAGAGCTCAACTGATTCCGGCGAAGGTCCAACACCTGCAGGTTGGTCAATTGCCCCACCTCAGGGGGCAGAGAGGTCAACTGATTCCAGCTAAGGTCCAAGCCCTGCAGGTTGGTCAACTTCGCCACTTCAGGGGGCAGAGAGCTCAACTGATTCCCGCGAAGATCCAGATACAGCAGGTTCTTCAATTGCGCCACATCAGGCGGCAGAGAGGTCAACTGATTCCCCCGAAGGTCCAACGAAGAAAGGTCCGTCAATTGCGCCACCTCAGGGGGCAGAGAGGTCAACTGATTCCCGCGAAGATCCAGATACAGCAGGTTCTTCAAT
>Ga0272444_10004534_pt1 | contig 12259 bp, 7 predicted proteins | sample SSMForm13_FD_201033 | JGI IMG/M metagenome (GOLD analysis project Ga0272444, IMG submission 201033) | Marine sediment archaeal communities from Little Sippewissett salt marsh, Falmouth, MA, United States - SSM-Form-13 | ecosystem: Environmental > Aquatic > Marine > Wetlands > Sediment ... | reverse complement strand
ACCATCAACCCATCGTCTCCAGCGTTATCCCGAACACTGGTATGCCGAGTTTTGAACGCAAAATTCGGCATATAAACCCAAAATAATTACGAACTTCGGCAGATGATTCACACCTGAAATTCGGCATATGCCCACTGTTAAATTCGGCAGATACCTCCCCATAATTCACTATGAAATTCGGCTCGTATCAACTACCAACTTCGTCAGTCACCGCCTTTCAATAAACTATTTAACATAGCATTGTTCTATCATCTCATATAGTAAGCAACTCTCGGAGGGGTTATTATGAAGCGGACCTTGCTGTTGTGTCTTATCGCTGGTTTCGTGCTGGCAGCCGTCATCATGCTGGCATCGGAATCCGAAGCCACGGAGCCCGACAATGCGGAGCTCATCATCTACGACCAGTTCAATCAGGACACCATCCATCAATGGAGGGATGAGCCTGTGACATTCGATGTCAAGCTCAAGGACCTGGAGAACGGACCCATGAAGGCAGATGCCGTGCTTGTGGTGAGCAAGGGCGGTAACGAGCTGGAAAAAGAGGAGTTCTCCACAGGCGAGAACGGCAAGTGGCAGACGGACATCACATTCTCCGAGAGAGGAAGATATTTCTGCTGGGTGGAGGACGAGAGCGGCACTGTCCTAGATGATTCCAACTTCTATATCGGAGGATTGGAGGTGGACAAGGACATCTACGCCCCGGGCTCCACTGTCAAGATATCACTTCTCACTGCTCCCAGCGAGGAAAACATATTGATCAACATCACGGCCCCAGGGACAGATAGGCCACTGAAACAATTCATTGACCCAGCTGATGCAAGCGGCTGGTGCAACAAGTCCTACAAGGTCTCGGACCTGAACACCGCCGAGGAGCAGCTGATGGTCACCGCAAGGGTCGGTGTAGGCAACGTGTACACGGACCAGACCGGCTTCACCATAATAATCGCGGACATGCTGCTGACCAGGCCGAGCCTGGATTACCTGGTCGGCCCAGGATACGGTCCAGGAGTCATGGAGGTCTATGCAGCATCCTTCGGACCAGGGGGGAGCGCCGAGTTCCAGAACGGCAGTATCGTGGTCGAGGAACCGCTGGCAGGAAAGGAAGTGAACATCGACCTGTACAGGTTCAAGAGGGATGAATACAGTATAGAGCTCAGGTACCTGGACACCGAGAACGGAGTGCTCCAGGCATTGGAAACCGAATATACACCAGTGAACCCAGAAATACAGGAGCTGGACTATGGATATCCCGCACTACTTCCATCTCACGGTGGCAGCTCTCTTGAGATAAAAGCACCGGAATTGCTCGGTACCTACAAGGTATCAGTGATTATCAATGACCAGAAGGTGGGGGAGATGAACCCTGCATATCTTGGCTGGACCTTCAATTACGATCTGCCTGTCTGGAAGGAAGCTGACTTGGACACAACGCCTGACAGTTTCAGAGAAGTGGCCACCAATAATCTTGGCTTCTTCAAGGGCACTATCACATTCCCAGCAATGGACAAGTGGGATGACCTGCTTGAGGAGCCCCTTGTTCAGCATTACAAGCTCCAGCTAAAGAGAGGCGGCAACATCCAGGATCAGACACTGGTGCATGTTGGTACGCAGACTTTCTTGGACCTTCCAAGGAGCGAGTATTATCCAGGGGAGACCTTGGACATAACGGTCTATGCTACGAGCCTGGACGAGACCGATTACCCTGTGGATAGAGTTAACGTCACCTGGGCCTTGTACCGCCTGGACAACGGTGGTGTGGAGGTGTTCTCGGACCAGGAGCGCAGGGTGGAGAAAGGCGTGCTCAGGAACATGCTAGCCGCACTTCCAGATACGGATGTGGACCTGGAGCATTACCAGGTAAGGCTGTTCAGGTTCGACAATATAGTGGACTCGAAGGACATATTTGTCAGGACATATGGAGAGATCGAGTTGGAGCCACACGCAATGGCTGAGGAACTAGCCTACCTCCCAGGGGATGAGCTGCAATTCACTGGAAAGGTATTCGGTCATGATAGCATCCCAATGCCCAACTCTACCTTCACAATGCTTCTGGAAAAGTTCTTGAATGACGAATGGCAAGCTGTGGAATCATGGAACGATATTCTCACCGGCCCCTCGGGGCTCCATTCATTCAAGTACACCCCTGACAAGGTTGGAGAATACAGGCTTGTGATGCAGAGATTCGACCTGGACGTGGATATCAAGTCATTCAAGGTTACTGACATCCTGCCCAGATTAGAACTGAGGACAGACAAATCACAATACCAGATGGGGGAGAGGATGACCCTGTGGGTAAAGGCCTCCAATGCACTTACGGGAGAGCAGCTGGATGGAGACAAGGTAGAGCTGTTCATAAGGGGCCAGCAGTACGGCAAGACCGTGCTCAGGGAGAACATCACCATCACATCCATGTGGACGTCCAGGACAGTAAAGCTTGGATACAGTTTACCTGTGGACACGTACATCATCGAGGCAATGACAACCTACGAGGGAGAGGAGAAAAGGGAACAAAACCAGATAGGACTTGACTTTCCCTCCATCCAAATATCAGGTCCAGAAAGCACCGCCGCCAGCAATGTGGTCGTACTGGACATCACCGCAACACCTTACCTGGACTTCAACCTCACCATAACCAGGGTGCAGGACAATTCCGATTCCCTGATCGAGACCGTACCATTCAAAGGAAACCAACTGGGCCAGTACCAGCACGTAATGATCATGTCAGAGGACCTGCCAGCAGGGGCAGAGATCATGGCAAGGACCGTGGCTAAAACCCCGTCCTTCACGATCTCGGATATACACATCATTCAATGCCATAGGCCTCTTCCGGACATCATCGTATCAAGCAGCACCAACAAGGATGCACTGCATCCAGGGGATACATTGACAGTGGAGTATTTCCTTGAATACGAGGATGGGGCCCTGCCAGCACAGGCCTATGTTACAATGGAGGCCAGCACTCCAACACCCTTCTTCACAATGGAATCTGATGATACGGCCACGGCATCAGGCTCCTTCAGCCTGGTCATTCCCAATGGTATTCCGGACACGACCCTGACACTGCTCCTGACGGCAGTGGACCTCCAAGGCTCTACCGGTACGGATAGATTATCAATTCCCATAGCAACAGGACTGCTGGAGCTATTCATTGAGGATGATTCGCTCCCACCAGGAGACGATGCCAGGTGCTACTATTCCTTCGACGGGAGCCTGGAAGGGGTCGACATCAGCTACACCCTAACAAATACCCAGGGGAAGGTGGTAGATACAATGGCCATCACCCCAGATAATCAGGGCTTCTTCCAGATTCAATATCCTGGCATTACCAATACCTACACACTTACCATCTACGCGTACAAGCAGGGCCAGCTTCTTGACAGCGATGGAGTTACCATCAGGACATTCGAGGGCAGTCTATATCTCACGTCCAACTTGTTCACCGGCGGCATTCTGGACCTCCCAGTGGGAGACGAGCTGGACCTCAGCTACGGTCTTGCGGATTCCGGCCTGACGGAGTGCAGGTTCTACTACGATGTCCAGTTCTTCCTTGACAATGCTTCATTTTTCAATACCGGTAGGCTGGAGCTCCAAGGAACAGAACTTCAGGGAAATTTCAGCATCACCGTTCCGGAGATGCCATGCGACAGCTTCCTGGTCACCCTCTACGCTGTGGACAAGGGCGTTGTACTGGACTCGACCAGCATAAGGATCAGGCCTGTGCTGGGGACCATCCTGTTGGCCCCGGAAACAGAGAATTACCAGAGCTCGGACCAGATCCAAGTAAGATATCAAGTGGACACCGATCTAGAGAATATGGAGATCATGTACAGCCTGTACGGCATCACCCAAGCCCAGAAGAGGTTGGTCAATGAATCAGATTTCTTCCCAGCACCGGACACAGGTAATGGGGAGTTCACGATCCAGTTCCCTAAGAACCCCCATGACAGCTATCTACTGGTGGTGGAGGCATATTCCCACGGTTTCACAGTATCCTCCACAACTACCTTCAGCAGGTACGCTGACTACACCGTTGTGTTCGAGGTAACGACAGAGTCCAAGTACACTGACAACAGCTACAAACCAGGAGATACCATCAACATCCAGTATAATGTAATACCACTTGGAGAAGGCGTGCTTCCTGAGAAGGTGACCATTGCATACGGAATCGTTGGAGAGGGCACCACACCCTCCTGGAGCGAGACTTTCGAAACTGGCAAGCGAGAAGGGCATGTGAGCTACAGGATACCAAGCCAGCTGCCTGACGGGACCTATGAGTTCGGTTTCTCCGGTACAGGTAATGACGGCAACCAGGTCGGTGAATCACAGACCTTGAAGGTGGAATCCAGCCCTTCATTCCTGAAAAGGAAGGTCACCGGCGGGATGTCGATCGGGGAATTCCTCATATTGCTCGTGGCCCTTGCTGCACTGTTCCTGGCGACACTAGCCACTATGAGGGTACAAGGCTCTGCAGAGGCTGGGAAGAAGCTGAAGACCATTCCAAAAGGGCTCCCATCCATGTTCGTCAAGGGCAAGGCGGCTCCAAAAAAGGCTAAGAAAACAAAGAAAGAAGATGATGAAGAAGTGGAAGACAGGCCAAAGGACGCCTTCTACCCCTCCAAGTTCGAGGTCCCTGAGGAGATCCAGGATATAGAAGAGGAACCAAAGGACGAGAATGATACCTCCTTCCAGAGCATGAAGAAACAGAGCTTCTCCGTAGCCAGCACCAGGATCGAGCCCAGCATGCCGGAGGAGAAGGACACTGATGAGCGGGATTCATTTGAAGAGATAGAGGAGGAGAGCGAGTCCCAGGACGAGCTTGGTGGTGAGGATGACTTCGAAAAGGAGTTCCTGAAATCCCAGCAGGGAGACGTGGCCGAGAGCGCGAAGAAGGAGGATAATGGCTTCAAGATAGGGGTGGAAAGAGATGACGATGGTGAGCCTCTTCTAAAGGACCAGGACAAAACCGAGGAGGAAGTAGCTGTATCAGCACCAACCCATAAAGTCCCCTCAACATCCGCCTCTGGCACTTCTGTAAAAGCCGGGCATAAGGGACTGCCGGGTGTGGGATTTTTGCATTCAAAGAAGGGAAAGCCAAGTATAGAGAAGAAAAAGGAGGAGCCGCTGCCAAAGAAACTGGAGCCTGAAAAGGTAAAGGTGGTGACATCCAAGCCCTCCATACTGGCACTGGACAAGGACAGCATTCCAAAGAGCTCCTGGGCAAAGAAAGAGGAAGACGAGGACGAGGATGACCTATAGGACTACTCGCACTCAAATCTAGTAAAACCTTTTAATTGAATGGGTTGCAGGTAATAAACATGCCGAGCCTTTTCTCAGCCAATTTGGTTCAGCCATTTCAAGCGCTTCTGCTTGATCTTGCTGGCATGGTCTGGGCCCTTGATCTTGGTCTCAACAGTACAGAGGTTGTTGATTGCTTTCCTGATAGAATCTGGTTGGGGGTTCTTAATGTCCACACCCGCTTCTGTGAACTGTTTTCTCACGATGTCCATAGCTATCTGTTTCTCGCCGTAGAGGTTGACGAAATCGTCCATCACAGCATCCACAACATCACTGAGCGATTCGATCGAGGTCTGCCTGGTAGCAGGTATCCATTTCTTGAGCACGGGCTTGGCCACCATGTTCCTTGCAATTTTTTCAAATGCATCTTCAACGCCTTTCCCCGACTTTGCACTGGTGTATATGTAGGATGCCCTCTGGTTCTCGGCTGCCTGTCTGACGTTCCTTTCCTTTACCTGCACCTCCGAAAGGTCGTTCTTGTTTACAATGAAGACCACTGGTATCTTGCCTGTGATGTCGAAAAGATTTGGAAGCCAGTATTCGATGAGATTGGTAAAAGTCTCAGCCCGGGTCTGGTCGCATACGAGGAAGGCACCCTCTGAGCCTGCAAAACTGGTTGCTTTGACCTTCTCGAAACCATGCTGACCAAGGACATCCCATATCATGAGCTCTACTTCCACAGCGACATCTGGTAGTGATACATGCTTCTTGCTGATCTTTGTACCGATGGTGGAGATGTACTTGTCATCGAACCTGTTGAGAACGAAACGGTTGACCAGTGAGGTCTTGCCAACCGCAGCATCCCCGATGATCACCATCTTCTTCTTGTAGGTCTTCATGAGCAATGCAACAACAATTGCAGGTTATTTAAATCAATCGGAGAGGGGAATGGTCGCAATCATTTCAACACGGTGCTGGTCTCCATGTACCACAGGTACAGGTCAAGGGAGCCCAAGGTCTCGCCCACCCTGTCAGCAAGCTCCCTGAGGGACTGTTCGGTTTCGAGATAAAAACGACGGCTCAATGAGCTGGGTAACTTCTCAACAAGTCCCTCCTTGAGCATTCTGCGGAGTATATGCCTGTCAAGGATGGCAACCTCGAGAGTGCCGGTGTTGCGAAGAAAATGACTGGCCTCCTTGTAGCCCAGGCCCTTGATATTGTCCATGAGCCATTCCCTAGCCTCCAGAGGGTCATGTATCTCACTGATAATGCCCTTGACGTTCCAGTACTCCCTTGCATCGATAATGAAACCTGCCCTCATGTTATAGAACCTGTGGCCCCCGCATTTGAGTTTCTCCACCAGTTCGGACAGATCATCCTCTATGAAGCCATTGCCCACTTCGTCCTGTATTCCCATGCATACCTGGGCCCTGTTGTTTGCAGTCATGATGCAGTAGCAGAGCTCCGAGAACCAGTCCTGCCAGGGTTTGCTTTTAAATGCAAGAAACTCCGAGATGCGGCCATCCACGACAGCCTTGATCTCGGGATTTGCCTTCAATGCCATGACATCTTCATACAGCGGCATATCCATGACACGGGATTGAAGGAATAAATAATTGTCCGCTGAATGGAAAACGTTCAAGGTGAATGTTCCTGATCCAACTCTGAAGCTGGTCCATCCTCGGCTGCTTGGGTTGGCCCATTCTCGACTGCTTGGGTTGGTCCATCCTCGACTGCTTGGGTTGGTCCATTCTCGGCTGCTTGGGTTGGTCCATCCTCGACTGCTTGGGTTGGTCCATCCATAGCGGTTTGGTCAGTTGCGCCACCTGTTCCGGGAATTACTTCCTCAGGCGCGGACTTTGTTCCAGGCACTTCTCCAGTTCTCCCCTGCGGGTGCTTCCTGAAATGCCTGTACTCCTCCAATTTGACAGGTGAATGCTGGTTCCTTCTGGACATCATCCTTGCTGTGAAGAGAATGATGGCCATGGCCAGCAAGGCAGCTATCAAATAACTGAGCAGCATCGATTGGAAGGGCCTTTCCTTGTAGTAGTCGACATCAATGAACAGGTTCTTCTCGACACCGGAGGTGGTTGTCACATGGACCACCATTATATCCTGTCTTTTCCTTGTTGGCTCTTCCTTTATCAAAGAGATGGAGTGGTCATGCTTCTCAACGGATAGGGCACTTGGTTGCTTAATGATTGAATAACTTGCTATTTGCTCTCCAGCCAATTTATTCAGGTCAATGCTTGTTTCTTGGTCAACATATATACTCTCATGCTTGCGCTGGCAAAGGGAAGTAAATATGATAATCTCCAGTGCCACCTTTGAATCCTCATCAGCAGCGGTAACCACTATTTTGTAGAACCCAAAGTAATCCACTGGTGCCTGGTAATGGATGATATTGTCCCTCTCCTCCACGTCACTGATGACATCAATCGTGATCTCCTCGCTGTCCACATCGGTGAACAGTGATTCGAGCTCAATGTCAATTGTACTGCCCTGGTACATATGGAACAGCGGTCGGTTCTCAACAGCCATGGGAGGGTCATTGACTTCCAGAATGTTTACCGAGAAATCATTGGTTGTGATCTTGTTTTCTGGAAAATCAGGATCAACTGCTATTAGCCTCATTGAAAAACTCCCATGCCAGTTCGGTTTGTTATGACCATTGAGTACTAGAAAATGTCCATCGATGCTGGAGACCTCAGGCTCCCCGGACATATTAATGAGATATTGCATTTCAGTAGCTGGAGTGGGGTCATAGAAATACGAGGACAATGGTCTCATCACTCTCTCGTCCTCCATAAGCTCGAAATCAGGGATATCCTCCATCAGGGTTGGGACCTCACCCGCTTGGCTCTCGACAGGATCGTTGGATTCAGGGTCTTGATGGGCATCCAGGCCGTTGGGGTTATCCAGCGTATCAGCTGACACAAGCCCTGGGGCGATAAGGGCGATTGCTATGAGCAGGGCAAGGATCGGCCACCTTTTCATATTTCCCTCAGTAATAAAATTGCATATGCCCTTAAAAATACTTTTTGGGACAAATTTCGAACAATAATGGGGTGATTATGGTATCTATCAAATGATAGCGGTAAAAAATGGCTGAACAATCCTACTAGGTTTCCGAGCAGGTTTTAAAGGGAAGTGGGTCAAGGCCAGCGAGGAAACCTGGGGCAAGAATTGCGAAGAAATTCGGGGTGAAGTTCGATCTCGAAACCAATAGTATCGTTTCACAGCACTGGCAGGTACTTGTCTATCTCCCACTGGGATACCTGGGCCTTGTACTCGCCCCATTCCTGGCTCTTTATAATAATAAAATGGTCGAATATATGTGGGCCAAGGGTTTCCAGTGCCAGCTCGCTCTTTTTGAAGAATGATAGTGCTTGACCGAGGTTGCCTGGAAGGTCTTTTATTCCAAGGTTCTGCCTCTCTGCCTGGTTCAGCTTGTAAATATCCCTCTCCACAGATTCTGGCGGCATGATCTTCTTCTTGATGCCGTCAAGACCAGCATTGATCATCAGAGCGAACTGGAGGTATGGGTTCCCGGCCGGATCCGGGTTCCTCATCTCCACCCTGGTGGAGCTCTCCCTTCCAGCTGGCACCCTTACCAAGGCGCTGCGGTTCCTGTTCGCCCAGGATATATAGACCGGGGCCTCGTAACCAGGCACGAGCCTCTTGTAGGAGTTCACCCAGCTGGCCAGGATTGCGCATGTTTCCTGGGCATGCTCCAGCAACCCACCGATGTAGTACAATGCGGTCTGGCTCAGCTCGTTCTCGTCATCAGGGTCGTAGAAGACGTTGTTGCCCTTAAAATCCATCAAGGACTGGTGGACATGCATGCCGTTCCCATTGATCTTGCTCAAAGGCTTGGGCATGAAGGTAGCGTACAAGTCATGGTTCATGGCCACGCTCTTTATCATGTGCTTGAGAAGCAGGACCCTGTCCGCAGACACGAGGGCGTCAGCGTACTTCAGGTCCACCTCATGCTGGCCAGGTGCCACCTCGTGGTGAGACATCTCCGCATCGAAGCCAAGCTCGTTGGCGTACTCCACCACCCTCTTTCTAACAAGCTCTCCCTTGTCAAGGGGCAAGAGATCGAAGTAACCTCCAGAATCAGATAGCTCCATTACTGGGTTGTGGTTCTGGTCCATCTTGAGCAGGAAGAATTCATATTCCGGGCCAGTCAAGGAATGGTAACCCATGTCCTCAGCGCGTTTGATGGTCCTCTCCAGCACATGCCTGGGATCTCCTTCGAAACGCGAGCCATCTGGCTTGTGGATGTTGCAGATGAGCCTGGCGGTCTTCATGGAATCCTTCTCCCAGGGCAGGGTCTGGAAGCTTTTTGGCAGGGGAACGAGCCTGAAATCGGACTCGTCAATTGTAGCATAGCCCACAATGGATGAGCCGTCAAAGACTATGCCCTTATCCATGGCATCCCCCAGCTTTGTGGAGGGGATGGTCACGTTCTTTACGAAGCCCAGTATGTCCATGAACTGCAGCTGCACGAACTTGATGTTCTTCTCTGTTGCCTGCTTGACAACATTCTCCCTGTCCATATTACCACCATATGACTGTCTGGCCATCTAATGCTCAAAAAGGCCTGCGGAAGGATAAGGCAGAGGGATTTAAAGACTTTTCATAGGGATGCATTGTCGTATAAAAGTTCACTTGTGCAGGAAGTAAGCAACTCCGTCCTCTTTTTCATCCAGCCGGATAAAACCGAACCTTTCGAACTGGATGACCCTGCCCTTTCTTTCCTTGACACCAGGCTCGGCCAAGCCGGTAATGTCTGTTCCGTCAGGCATTTGCACTATCATGTCCAGTGCCGTGCTTTCACAGACCCACTGTAGTATGGGAACGCCCTCCTTCAAAATAGCAAGGTCATTGCCCAGGTATTCCAGCCCATCTTTGGTCTTGGTGACGTTGGCCAGGTCCTTCAATCTAAGCTTTTGGCCGTCTTGAATGGGATCGAACTCCTCCTTTGGTAGGAGTACAGTGATTGGTGCGGCCAGGATCTCCTCCCTGTACCCGGCATCCGGGTCGTTTGGTCTAAGCGGGGCCTTGGAGGCGAGCTCTTTCACGCCGATAATGGGCATGGAAACAGGTTCCGGTACGAAGAATTGCCTGTCAGCTGTGGGGTCGATGATCTCTTTGTTGAATGCAAAGAAGGTCTGCCAGGAGAACTTGATGTCCACCTCGTTGATCCCAACCTCAAGCCAGTACCTGCGCAGTGCATCTGGGGAGAAACCTCTCTTGGCAAGGGCCTGCAGGGTGCCGAGCCGAACGTCATCCCATCCTGTGAACTGGCCGTCCCTGATCCCCTGGGCCATTGTGGACGTCTTTAAAATGGTGCCCTCAATGGAAACCCAGCCGTAGTGGTTGAAATGCGGCATCTTCCATCCCAAATAGTTGTACACGTACTTCTGCCTGAAGGTGTTGTTGAGATGGTCCTTGCCTCGCAGTATGTGGGTCATGCCAAGGAGATGGTCGTCCACCGCTACGGATAGGTTGTAGAGCGGGTACACGGAGTACTTGTCGCCGACCCTGGGATGCACTGCATCCACTATTCTGAAGCCAACGAAATCCCGCAATGCCGGGTTGGGGTCGTTCAGGTCGGTCTTAACCACCATGGACGCCTGTCCTTCCTGAAAGTGGCCAGAATGCATCCTTTCCCAGAGGTCCAGCGCTTCATTGGCAGGCTGGGACCTGTGAGGGCATGGCTTTCCGGATTCCTTCAGCTTTCGCCAGTCCTCCACGTCGCAAGTGCAGATGTAGGCATGCTCGCCCTTTAAAAGCGCCTTGCCAGTGTCATAGTAGTGCTGCATCCTGTCGGATTGGATGATGATGTCCGAGACCTCGGCTCCCAGCCATTCCAGGTCCTGGGGTATCAGGTCGTAGGCGGCCATGTCGATGTTGTTCGGGTTGGTGTCCTCCAAACGGAGGTACATCTTCCCCCCGTACCTGCGCACGTACTCGTCGTTGAGTATGGCTGCACGGGTGTGGCCGATATGCAGGGGGCCGGATGGGGAGGGTGCGAAGCGCATGACCACGCCGCCCTCAGCATCTGGAAGCTCTGGGAGCACTGCTTCTTTTACCTGCTTCTTCTTCTCTAAGAGTTCAGGCGCGAGGCCCTCCAGCTCCTGTTTTTGCTGTTCCAGGGAAAGCGCATTGATGTCCTTGACAAAGGCCTGGACCTTTGCCATGATGGCTGGCACGTCCTTCCTAAGGTCCGGGTTCTCGCCTATGACCTTGCCCAGGACGGCCTTCGGATTGGCCTTGCCCTCGTACTCGATGGCATTCTTCAGACAGTACTTGCGCACAAGCTCGTCAACATCCATAACGCACCAGTGACAAGGGAACGCACTGTGATTAAATAGGTTTTCGCTATAGGGGACAATGCACTAAACTCTCAACCACCACTATCCTGCTGGAAGCGTTATTTTATGTCAAACAAAATGATGATCAAACAACAGCAAGTTCCATCAATAACTGATAATGCTCCTCCAATCCTTTTTTCAGGTTCGCAACAGCCACCCCCTCTGTTCTCCCCTGGTCTGCCACTTTGGTTATCAGGTCAATAGCCACATAGGTATCGCCTTCCTTATGGACCTCAATGACTGTTTTCATGCTTTAAGCTATGTTTCTCATAATATTAACCATTTCCTATCGATGCGAGGGATGTAATTACACTGCCCCTTCCCAATACCAACCACAGGACTACGATCTTCTTCATGAGCATAATATTCGAGGAATTGGGGGTCGATTTTCCAGATTATGATTCCAGAAAGAAAAAGACAAGATGGATAAACGACTGCAACAGGTATATATCCAAGTCAAAGCGCATTCTTTACAAGAGAAAACAGGATCCAAATTACAAAGAGAAGCATAGAAAATGGACTGATGAATGGGTATCGGAAGTGATAGGTGCTCAGTCTAAGAGCTCTGGGATGATGTCCCGCCATCTTCTCAATTCCTTGAAGAAGGTGCCTTCTTCAAGCAATATATCATCAGTCATAGT
>Ga0272444_10004533_pt1 | contig 12260 bp, 10 predicted proteins | sample SSMForm13_FD_201033 | JGI IMG/M metagenome (GOLD analysis project Ga0272444, IMG submission 201033) | Marine sediment archaeal communities from Little Sippewissett salt marsh, Falmouth, MA, United States - SSM-Form-13 | ecosystem: Environmental > Aquatic > Marine > Wetlands > Sediment ... | reverse complement strand
CTCGGCAAAGGGGCGCCACGCCCAGAGAATGGCCGCCGAGGCGACGGTCGCCCAGGCCACCATGTGAATGTCGTATGACGCCAGGCGGGCATGATCCTGAAAGAGGAACGGCAGCGTGCCGGCCACGCCGGCCGCGATGAGCGCCGCGCGGTGGCCCTGGAGGGTGCGGCCCATACCGTACACGCCGAGCACGAGCACGAGTCCCATCGCCGCCGCGACGAGACGTGCGCGGTGCATGAGCTGGGTCGGCGTGGATGTCTCGGGCTCGAGGTCGGCCCAGGCCAGCAGATTCCACCACACGAGCAGCGGCGGCTTGTTGCGGCGATTGCCGCCGTTCAGCGTCGGCCGCAGCCACGCCCCGCCGTCACCGGCCTTGAGGTTGAACCACGTCTCTTGGCTCGAGGCCAGGGCGGCACCTTCCATCCAGTGCCGGGGGTTGCGTCGATCAAGATCGACGACGAGCGGCACCGCGAGCACGAGCAGCAGGGCGAGGACGTCAATCCACTGGCGCAGCACCCCCCCCCCGCATGGTTCCCGGTCGCTGCTCCCGATACGCCCTGGCCCGGCCATCGCCGTCATACCCACTCCATCGGGATCGGACAGACGCGATCATTCTCCCGGCAGCACTCGATGCGCGATTCCGCGCCTTCACTCATCCCTATCGCCCCTCATAGGCCCGCAGAATCAGTGGCTGGTACCGCCGGGCGGAAGCCTGATCGTACACCATGACTTCCAGGTCGCCCGTCCCCCAATGGCCGGTATGGCGCATGTCGCGCATGCACGCCGGATCGAGCTCGACGGTCATCGGGTCAATGTGCAGGTACAGGCAGATGCCTTTCTTCAGAACGACGATGGTCGCGAAGTTCTTGATCCGCCGAAACGCCACGTAGTACTTGAGTTGCTTCTCCACCACATCATCGCCCAGGCCGAGGATGAATGCCCGAAGCTCCTCGTACACATCCCGGACCGAATCGCTCATCTCCGCCAGCATCTCCGCTACCGTCTTGTCCCTTGGCTGGCTGCCTGGCGCAGGACTCTCGTCGTCTTTCTCGCCTGTGATCACAGGCTCGGCCGAGACGCGGGTGGCAAGCTCCAGCGCAAGGAGTTCCTCTCCGAATCGGCGGTAACGCACGAGGTCGATGTTCCGGTTGATCTGCCTTATTGCGTGCTCATCGAACTTCGTAAAGTCCGCAGCGACGCATATCAGCCTCGGCGCGGACCAGTCGATGGAGTCAGCCACGTCCTGGCCAAATCGTTCGAGCACGAGAAACTTGAACTCGGCCTTGTGATCGAGGAGCCAGTCGAGGTAGTACAGACCCTGGCTGACGACGTTCTCGCTGATCGCCCGCTTGTATTCGAGGATGACCGGGCAGCCGTTCTCATCAATACCCAGCGAATCGATCCGCCCACCGTGCAGCTTGCCGGTGGAGTACTCGGTCGCGAGGAAGCGGACGCCCAGGATGGTCTCCAGGTTATTCTCCAACAGCGTCTGGAGCGATTTCTCCAGGCCATCGGCATGCCCGGCGATCTCGCTGGCCTGGCCAGCCCTCAGCTTGAACAGCTTGATCTCGCTCATCCGATCGCCTCCAACTCAGCCATATGCATCTGCTCAACGCATAGCATACTGAAACGCCCCGATTCGTCCGCGCATGGCGCTGCCGCCGCAAGGGAGCCATTGGCCAGAATTGCGCTGTGTGCGTTTGCGCCAAACCCGCCTGCAGGGGTCGCCGGGGCGGTTGGGGTCGCGCGGAGGGCCGTTCAAGTCGCGACCTGGCTGTGTGAAGTCGCGACTTGCACGTTCCAGGTCGCGACCTGGACGTTCCGGGTTGCGACTTGAACGCTCGAGTAGGCAACAGGGCGCTCCAGTTTGCGACTTCACCCGTCGATGTCGCGACTTCAAGTGTCCAGATCGCGACTTCGCGCACGGTTTTCGACCCGGCCCCGGAAGTAGGACAACACATGCCGGTTGCCGGCGCCCGGCCTGCGTTTCACCGGTGCGTTGCAGGAGACACCATCGGGGATCCATCATGCGGCGTCTGCGGGCGCACTCGGCAGCCCGAGATCCGATAACAGCTTCATTGCATGCCGCACCCGTTCCTCGGTGCACTTGTCTTTCTTCATGCGCCCGAGCAAAGAACGCGCGCGATCGTGGTCGTTCACTTTCTCATAGAATGCGTCATAAGTTGCCGCCAGCTCGAGGACGACCGTATCCGTGTCAGCCATCCGATTGATGGCACCCTGAAAATCGTCCATCGCATCCATCCTCGCCTCTTTGCTCGCAGTGAAGATCGTATACCGCTTTCCCGTCATCTCTGTGACCGCCGGCTCTTGCGAGACGAGTTTCATCCGATCCAACAGATTGAGGTCACTCTGGATGCCATCTGAGTACGGTCCGTAATAGTGCATCCGGAAGTCGTAATCCGCCGGCAATCCACAGCGTTGAAGCAGCAGCATCTCTTTCTGAAGCCTCGTTCGTCCGTAGACCGTATGACCCGGGTGGGCGAATATGACGGCCGCAATCCAACGGAATCGTTCTGGCTTGAATCGTGCGGGCTTCATGCTGTCCTCCTCTGCAAATGCTTCTCGGCGATCTGCTTGAGCTCATCGCGCGCCTCGGCCGGAAAGTAATACCGAAGCTGCGTGATCTTTTGCTTCAATGCATCGACCTGCTTGGAGACCTGGCTCAGCTCTTCAATGTCCTGCGTCTCGCGCTGTACGTAAATCAGTGTATCCGGGTTCTCGGTATCGGGATCGTAGATCCGGTAGGCTGTGTCGGAAGGCTGATCCTTCTGAAGTGCGAGGTCGCCGTCGATGGGAAGCTCCTTCTTCCTGTTCATCTTATCCAGCGTCCTGACGGCATCGGCGACGAAGTCACCGGTTTCCCCCTTGGGTGCATCAGTTGCGTCGACGCACTTGAAGAGGCGTCGGTTTAGCAAGCCGTGTCCCAGATAGGCAAGCGTCTTATCCGAGGCGTGCATTGCAGCCTTCAGGAACTGGGTCACGCAATGATCATCGAGCAGAAGGTAGTCCACAAGGGAGATCGCCTCAGGACTGAAAGCGTGGACTACTACCACCGGAGCATCACGCACGATGTTCCTTCGTTTCCTTTCGGTGTCCTTCTGTGCAAGGAGTTCTCGGTATCGCTGGAACAGCAGCCGGAGCATCACTTCCGACGCGCGGGTGGCCTTGTGGTAGTAAACGGCCTGATACATGTGATACCGGGCGAAGATGTACTCTTCGACAGCATGGTGCGCCTTGCGGGTGAGGAAGAGCCGGTCGTGGTCTGCATCAATCTCCAGGTGATCAATGAGCCAGGCAAGGTCGAAACGCCCGTACTCGGTCCCGGAGAAATGGCTGTCGCGGAGCAGGTAATCCCAACGGTCGGCATCGAGCTGGCTGCTCACGACATCGCGCAGCGCTTTCGGGCATTCGTACCCGCCGAGATTCGCCTCATCGGTCAGGCCAAGGCTCTCGGGAAATACGCTCGCCACCCGGTCAGGAAGGCTCGCGTCGTAGTCGGCAAGTCTCCGGTGGATCTCGGTTTCGTGCTCGTCATCGCGCTCCCGGCCCAGAATGATCTCCACGGTTCGGACTTCGTGTTTGTCGTTGGTGACCTTCTCGAACGCGTGGGAAAACGGCCCGTGCCCCAGGTCGTGCAGCAGGGCAGCAATCAACACGACTTGGCGATGCTCGTCGACGAGATCGGGAACCGTCCGACCGAGATGATCGAGGAGCCGCCGGGCGTTCCACATGACGCCGATGGAGTGCGCGAATCGGGTATGGGTGGCGCCGGGAAACACGGTGTCGCTGAATCCAAGTTGCTTGATGCGGCGCAGCCGCTGGAACTCGCGGCAGTCGATCAGGTCCAGCAACAGCCGATCCAGATCGTTGGCATCGAAGCGGATCAGGTTGTGGATGGGGTCACGGATGAGCTTGGGCCACTGTCCCGCCATTTGTCTTATGCCTAACAGATACCATACAAGATGGCCGTGCCGCTGTCAAGCTCTCTATGTAGATCGGCTGCCAGGGTTGTAACACGACATCTTGTACAAGGATTGGAGAGAACCCACAATCAGGTGGTTAACCTGTCAGCACCGGGCAATTTGGCGCTACCTTCCGATGACCGTGATGGCCAGCGGCGCCGACCACGGCCCGACGAGGGCGGTGCGGGTGGACCAGCGGCCGAAGTAGGTGGCGATGTGGCCGTTGTATTCGTCCGGGCACTCGATCGTGAACGGCGAGCGGGTGACGGCGGTGAGGTAGGCCGCCTGCTCGGGGTCGTCGATCGGCTCGCGACCGATGTGGCGGAAGAGCTGCAACTGCTGAACGCCGCCGGGCTTACGGCGGGAGTCGGGGTCGGCCGAGTCGCAGTAGCGCATCACGTGCACGCCCGGACCGGCTGCGTCGAGCAGGAGGACCGGGGCCGTCTCCGGGGCGGGGATGCGCGGCCGGGGGCCGGCGGCCTTCGGCCGAATGCCCAGGGCCAACTTGACCTGGCCGCTCACGCGGAAGTCCGCCCGGATCCGCGCGGCAAGGGAGCGGAAGACCGCCAGCGCCCGGTCCCGGGCCGCGTCCTTGCGGGCGATCGCCTCGGCGGTGCGGGTCTCCGGCGTGTTGGCGACGCCGAGGGCGATGTCGTACTCCCGGGCGAGGGTGATGAGCTCGGTTGCGGCCTCATCGGTGACGCAGGCTGCGGCGGGGTCGTCCTCAATGGTCGAGGCGAAGGCGTGGAACCAGTCGCACAGGCCGGAATCGGTCCGGGGGACCGGCGGAGCGGTCTTCTTCGAACGGGTCGTCATAAGCGGTACTCCCTTCTGTCTATCTGTCGATGCGTTGCCCCGCCCGACAGCCGAGCGAGGATCGTGATCCGAGGGGGCGGCGGCACGACGACCGGCCGCCCACAGTGGAAGGCGCTCGCGACGGCGAGAGTGTGACCGCGGAATCCGTGTTTTTTGCGTTTTTTTTTCCGGGGGCTGTCGCGGCCGTGTCCTCGCTTCTGCCACCGGGCTCGCCCCGCCGGGGGGCCGGGGCCGGCGGCTCTACAGGTCAAGGCGGTCGGCGCGGGGAGAATGTGACGGGGAAAACGGAAAAAACGCAGAAACTGGAATGGCTCACGCAGAGGCGCAGAGCACGCGGAGGAGGAAGAAGGGCAATGAGGGACGGAGGGGGGAGAGCGGCAGGAGGCATGCGCCAGGCGCCATGAGGCATGAGGAGAGAGCCGCACGCCATGCGCTCATGGCGCATGGCTCATCGCGCATCCCTCACGGCTCATCCCTCATGGCGCATGGCGCATCCCTCACGGCGCGCTGAGCCTCCGTGCCTCAGTGGTGAGGCTCTGTCTTTGCGTTTCTGCGTTTTTGCGTTTCCCTGTTACGTCCAGTTGCCGAGGAGCAAGAGCAGGTCCATGACGTCGACGGCGCCGTCACCGTTGAGGTCTTCGGGGCAGTCTTCGCAGGGGCCCCAGGCGGCGAGGAGGGCCAGGAGATCTTCGACGTCGACATCGCCGTCGCCGTCGATGTCGCCGATCTGGTCGCCGCAGAGAATCACTTTGATCTGCACGCCGTCCACGGCCGCCTCGACCACCGAGCCGTCGGCCAGGTCGGAGGCGATGAAGCGGATGCGGAACTGATCGCTGTTGACGATGTTCGGAATGTCGGCGACGGTGAACTCCTTGTAATACCAGCCGCCGTCGACTTCGGGACCGGACGGGCCGACCTTCTCGAGCGTGGTCCAGGTTGAGCCGCCGTCGTCGGAGACATCGATCACGAAGGTGTCGTTCTCGGGATCGGCGCCGTAGGTGTTGGAGTACCAGCGGTGATAGGCGATCACGGACTCGGGATCGGAGGCGTCCATCAGGGGGGAGATGAGGGTGGTGGTGCCGTCGTCGATGTCTTCATCATCGGAGTTGCCGGTGACGTAACACTTGCCCGAGCCGTCGGCATCGGTGGGCGGATCGCCGCGAGCATCGTCGATGGGGACGCCGCGGTCCCAGGAGCCTTCGGTGAGGTCGAAGCTGTCTTCAACGGTCCAGCCGAGATCGGTTTCGAAGTCGTCGGCGAAGGCGAACTCGACGCCGGCGATGGCGCGGGCTTCGTAAGTCACGGTCGGGGCGAACATCGGGTCGGTGACGATCTCGCCGTCTATGGACTCGGCGGAGAAGTAATACGGCACGAAGATGCCACACTCGAGCGGCGGGAAGACGGCGTCATAGAGGTCGTCGGAGACGAACTGCAGGGGCACGGCGACGAAGCCGGCGCCGGCATCGTAATGGAGCATCCCCGTGCCGGCCTCGGGCTCGCCGCCGAACTGACCGAAGATGTGGACGCGGATGGAATCGCCGGCGGGATGGATCCACTCGGGCAGGCCGTCGGGGAAGGTGAATCCGACGGGCGGCTGGGGGATGCAGACGCCCTGGGGGTTGGCCAGCGCGTCCTGGAGGCCGGGATGGTTGGCGCCGGTGCCGCTGTTCTCCCCGGCGTAGTCGCATCCGCCGTGGGTGTGGATGCCGATGGCCTGGCCGGTGTCTTCGTTGATGACGGGTGAGCCGGAGTTGCCGCCGGTGGTGTCGGTGGCGTAGCCGAGGGTGGATCCGCTGGAGGTGACGAAGGGGCCGACGTGGGTTTTCTGGACCTGGTTCCACTCGTCGGGCACGGGGGGGCTGGTCGTGCCGTAGCCGGTGATGCGGATCTGCTGATCGATCACGGTGGGAGGCATGGCGAGCATGTAGTAGTCGCCCTGCGCCTGGTAGGGCGTCTTGCCCGTCTCGGAGTTTTCGAAGCAGCCGAAGTAGGCCCAGTCATTGCCGACGCCCTGGCCGTAGTTGGTCTGGATGGATGCATCGTCGATGGAGTACTGGTCTTTCGGCTCGGGATGCACGAGTCCGCCGTACGGATCGGACAGCGGGACGTTGAACTCCACGACCTGGAAGCCGGAGGCGATGCAGTGGCCGGCGGTGAGGAAGCAGTGGTTGTAATCGTTGATCATCCAGACCGTGCAGCCGATGGGCACGACGCGGGCGGCGCGGGGGTCGTCGGAGAGTTCGCGGTCGTCGGTGGGGCCGCAGATCGATTTGTCGCCGAGGATGGTTGAACCGCCGGTACCGGCCCAGGCGTGGGTGGTCTTGACGCGACTGGGGGCGGCGCCGGGATCGGCGATGATCTCGACGCGGACGGCGTCCCCGTTGAAGTAGGCCGAGGTGTGTTTCCACTCCAGCAGCGTGGGCCAGTCGAGCGTCTGGACGGCGCCGTCGAGCAGGGAGGTGAGGCGGAGGACAGTGGGGTCGCTGCCGCGGGGGGCGTCACCGAGGACGACCTCGTCGAAGGTGAGGCGCAGCCAGGTCATCCCCGGCGTCTCGACCACGCCGGAGAAGACGGCGGTCCGGCCGTCGGCCGGGCTCTGGACCGTGCCGGAGTCGAGGAAGACCTTCACATCGAGCTGCTGGAGGGGGGCGGTCTGGGCGTCCGCGAGCGTCGTCCAGGCGGCCACCGCAGCCGCAGAAATCCACAAAGCCACGCCGAATCGCATGTTGTTGCTCCTCTAAAGACCTCGTTGTCACCATCAGTGTGACGCAGCGAGGGGGCGGGGGCAACAGGAAATTGCCAGGACCGGATAAGTAAGGACCGCTCCGGCTTCAATTGCATCGCGAACCGCCGCTGCATCGCAGGACGTCGATGTTGACTAACTTGCCGGGAACCCGCCGACGCTCGATTCCCGTTCACCAGGGCCGGGAGCCGATCGAGGACGTGCGTCATGCCGTCGACGTCGAAATCGGCCGGGCACTCCGCGGGTGGATCCACCGGTCGTTCGCCTTGTCGCCGCCAATCCGTGGTCGCGGGAATCGGGAATGCGATCTCTGGTCGGCCGGCGGGAAGGGATCTCCCACCGCCGCTGCACCTGTGCCGCGACGGCTGGAGGCGGCCGTGTCTGACCGCCCGGCCTGCCGCAGTACAATGCCCCCACACGGCGCTCGTCCCGGACCGGCGGCACCGCCGCGATGCGGGGAAAACGGCATGGGCTCGATCAACCTCTATTTCGCCTGGAGCTGGATCCTCGCCGGGATGCTCGCGGGATCCGTGATCGGCCTGTTCTTCCACCGCGCCGACTGGCTGGGCGGATTCGACTCCTGGCGGCGGCGCATGGTCCGCCTGGCGCATATCGCGTTCCTCGGTACCGGCCTGCTCAACCTCGGATTCGCCTGGTCGGTCGACCGGGTTCTCCCGGACCATGGCGAAGACGCCCTGCTCGGCGCCGCGTCGGTGCTGCTCATCGTCGGCGCCATATCGATGCCCACGGTATGCCTGCTTGCCGCGTGGCGCGAGCGCTGGCGCAGCCTGTTCTTCATTCCGACACTCAGCCTGATCATCGGCGTTGCCGCGCTGCTCTGGCGGGGAGCCATGTCATGAGAATCGCATTCGTGGCCGTCAGCGGGGTGCGCGTGGAGGACCGGGAACTGCTCGAGCTCGGCCTGACGCTGCCCGGCTTCGTCGAGCGCAGCGAGGTCATTGCGTCCCTGCCGAGCCTCGGGCTGCTCACGCTGGCGGGCCTGACGCCGACGCGCCACGATCGCGTGTACCTGGAGATGGACGATTCGGATGCGGCCGCCGAGCTCCCGGCCGGCATCGATCTCGCGGCCATCTCCAGCTTCAGCGCCAAGATCCACCAGGCCTACGAGCTTGCCGATCGATTCCGGGCGCAGGGGACGTCGGTGGTGATGGGCGGGCCGCATGTCACGGCGATGCCCGAGGAGGCCGCGCAACACGCCGACGCCGTCGTGGTCGGCGAGGGCGAGGCCGTGTGGCGGCAGGTCCTCGACGATGCCGAATCCGGGCGCCTCCAGGCAATCTACCACGCGAACGGCACCTTTGATCTCGCCGAGGCGCCGATGCCCGCATTCGAACTGCTCGACATCGATCGATACAACCGCCTCACCGTCCAGGCGAGCCGTGGATGCCCCCATCACTGCGAGTTCTGCGCGAGCTCCGTGTTGCTCACCCGGAAATACAAACAGAAGCCGGTCGAGCGCGTGCTGGCGGAGATCGACCGCGTCTGCGAGCTGTGGCAACGGCCGTTCATCGAGTTCGCCGACGACAACGCCATCCTCGATCGCCGCTACTGGCGCGAGCTTCTCACCCATCTCGGACAGCGCCGCATTCGCTGGTTTGCCGAAACCGATCTCTCTCTGCACGAGGATGATGATCTGCTCGCGCTGATGCGCGACAGCGGCTGCTCGGAAGTGCTGATCGGCTTCGAGAGCCCGGATCGGACCGGTCTGGACGGTGTCGAGCTGCACAGCAACTGGAAGGCGCAGCGCTGGCCCGATTACGTCAAGGCGGTGCGCAACATTCAATCGCACGGCATCCGCGTCAACGGCTGCTTTGTGCTCGGGCTCGACGGCCACACGCCGGAGATCTTCGACGCCGTGTACGAGTTCGCGCAGCAGACGGAGCTGTTCGACGTGCAGGTCACCGTCCTCACGCCGTTTCCCGGCACACCGCTCTACGCGCGCCTCGAGCGGGACGGGCGGCTGCTCGAGCCGACGGGCTGGTCAACCTGCACGCTGTTCGACGTGAACTACGAGCCGCAGTTGATGTCCGCCGAGGAGCTCCGGCGGGGCCTGCATGACCTGGCCGGCCGCCTGTACAACGAGGACGAGACGCGCCGCCGCAGGGACATCTTCAATCGCAAGTACCTCCGGCCGCACGCGTGAAACAGGAGAAGCCGTCATGAAATCGCTGCCGTGGATTCGAGGTCTGTTTGTCGTGGCCGCCCTGTATGACGCGGTATTGGGCGTGCTGTTCATCGTCGCGCCGGCATGGGCGTACCAGACCGCCGGGGTCACGCCGCCCAATCACTGGGGTTACATCCAGTTCCCCGCCGCCCTGCTCCTGGTCTTCGGCCTCATGTTCCTGGCGATCGCGCTGGACCCGCGACGGAGGCGCATGCTCATTCCGTACGGCATCGGGCTGAAGCTCGCGTACTGCGCGGTGGTGTTCGCCTATTGGGCGACCACCGGCATCCCGGGCATGTGGAAGCCGTTCGCCATCATCGACATCGTCATGGCGGTGCTCTTCGCGTGGTCATATTTCGCGCTCGCCGGCGCCAGAACCGGGCAGGCGTCTCAATAGACATCGAGATCGCGGCCGCTGCGGACATCGCCGTCGTAGTGCTCGCGGATCTCGGCGAGCAGGTCTTCTTCGGAGGCGCCCCAGAGGAGTTGATGGGTCAGGATGAGCAGGCGCGGCCGAATCTCCGCGGCGAGCTGCGCCAGTTGATGGGTGGAGGTGTGCGCCGAGGCGTGGTAGCGCTGCCACTGGGGCGGGCGACGGGCGAAACCGGCGGCGGAGTACACCTCGTGGACGAGGATGTCGCAGCCCTTCGCGTGCCGGACGAGTTCAGCGCTCGGCACGGTGTCACCGGAGATGACGATCACGCGATCGGGGGTGTCGAAGCGGAAACCAAAGGCGTGGGGCCAGGTTCCGTGCTGGACGGCAAAGGCGGTGACGCAAACGGAGTCATCGCTGTAGATCACGCCGGGTTCGATCTCGCGGACATTGACCTTGTAGGCGTGGGGGTTGCCGGATTCGAGGCCGGCGACGCGCTCGCGGATGTCGTCGGCATAGGCGGCCAGGAGGTGGTCTGACATGGCGGCGAGGCCGGGCGGTCCGTACGCATCCAGCGCGCCGGGGCGTCCGAGGACGGCCGGGGCGAGGATGAGGTCGGGATAGCCGGCGGTGTGATCGGAATGGAGGTGGGTGATGAAGACACGGTCGAGCTTGTCCGGCGCCAGCTCGTTGATGCCGCGCTGATGCGCTTTGGCCGCCTGGCGCACGACGCCGGGCCCGCAGTCGACGAGGTGGGCGCGCTCATCAACCACGACGGCGAGGGCCGGGCCGCTGCGATCGGGTTCGGCGTTGGGGGTGCCGGTGCCGAGCAACACCAGGCGCATTTGCGATGACGAGTTCATTGTCCGGCCGCCCGGCCTTCAAGAGAGGTGGCACGGGCGTCTCGCCTCTAGCTCATCGGGTGCTGGCGCGCGGGACGCCGGGGGTCGTTCCCCCCACATCCAAACGCTCTCCCGGGGGGAGAGGGCTTTGGAATACTCGCCGTCCGCGGTCGATCATCAGGCGCTGAGGATACTGCGCTGGTCGAGGAGATCAAGGACCTGCTGGACGCACTCGGCGACGTCGTGCTTGTCCGTTCGCAGCACGAGTTCGGGCTTGAGGGGTTCTTCGTAGGGATCGTCGATGCCGGTAAAGCCCTTGATTTCGCCGGCGCGGGCCTTCTTGTAGAGGCCCTTGGGGTCGCGCTGCTCGGCGACGTCGAGGGGACACTCGACGTAACACTCGATGAAGTCGAGGTCGTCGGCATCGTGCAGGGTGCGGGCCTTGTCGCGGTCGGCGCGGTAGGGGGAGATGAAGCTGGTGAGGGCGATGAGGCCCGCGTCGGCGAAGAGCTTGGCGACCTCGCCGATGCGCCGGATGTTCTCCTCGCGGTCCTCGGCCGAGAAGCCGAGGTTCTTGTTGAGGCCGTGGCGGACGTTGTCGCCGTCGAGGCAGTAGGCGTGCTTGCCGCGCTGAAGGAGCACCTGTTCGAGGGCGACGGCGACGGTGGACTTGCCGGAGCCGGAGAGGCCGGTGAACCAGATGGTGGCCCCCTTCTGTCCCAGGCTCTTGTTGCGCTCTTCCCGGGTGACGGATCCCTGGTGCCAGGTGATGTTCGTGGCGACTTGCTTGGTCATTGGGGTTGCTCTCGACTGGCGGCTCTCGGCCTGTGGCTGTTGATGCGTGATATCTCGTGATCGTGTCAGACGCCGGCGGCGACTTCCGCGGTGGCCCACTTGATGAGGACGTCGGCGACCTCGGGGCGGGTGAACTCCGGCGGCGGAGCCTGGCCCTCGCGAAGCATCTCGCGGACCTTCGTGCCGGAGAGGAAGACGCGGTCGCCCTGGATCGTGGGGAAGGTCTTGTTGCTGACCATGCCCTGGGCCCGGTGGCTCCAGGCGGCATGCTCGAACTTGAGGGGCACGAGACCGATCTCCTGGGGAGCGAACTCGTCGAAGATCTCCTGGGCCTCGTAGGTGCCGTAGTAGTCCCCGACGCCAGCGTGGTCGCGTCCCACAATGAAGTGGCTCACCCCGTAGTTCTTGCGCACCAGGGAGTGAAGGATCGCCTCGCGGGGGCCGGCATACCGCATCGCCGCCGGCATGACCGTCAGCATCGTTCGCTCCGGCACAAAGTAGTTGTCAATCAGGACCTTGTAGC
>Ga0272444_10004531_pt1 | contig 12262 bp, 25 predicted proteins | sample SSMForm13_FD_201033 | JGI IMG/M metagenome (GOLD analysis project Ga0272444, IMG submission 201033) | Marine sediment archaeal communities from Little Sippewissett salt marsh, Falmouth, MA, United States - SSM-Form-13 | ecosystem: Environmental > Aquatic > Marine > Wetlands > Sediment ... | reverse complement strand
GTGCAGATGACCGTGAAGCTGATCGCGCCGATCGCGATGGACGAAGGTCTGCGTTTTGCGATCCGCGAAGGCGGTCGTACCGTTGGCGCCGGCGTGGTTGCCAAGATCATCGAGTGATCGATTGATCAATTTTTACTGAGTGAATTTGCAATGACCAATCAACGTATTCGAATTCGTCTGAAGTCGTTCGATCATCGTCTGATCGATCAGTCTGCCAGCGAGATCGTCGAGACCGCCAAGCGCACCGGCGCCCAGGTGCTCGGCCCGATCCCCCTGCCGACCAAGAAAGAGCGTTACACCGTGCTGATCTCGCCGCACGTCAACAAGGACGCGCGTGACCAATACGAGATCCGCACCCACAAGCGCCTGATGGACATCGTCGATCCGACTGACAAGACCGTCGATGCGCTGATGAAGCTGGACCTGGCCGCCGGTGTGGACGTCCAGATCAAGCTCAACTGAGGTTAAAACAATGGCGATTGGTATCGTAGGACGTAAAGCAGGCATGACCCGCGTCTTCACTGAAGATGGCGTGTCCACCCCTGTCACCGTCATCGAGGTCGAGCCGAACCGTGTCACCAAGGTGAACAGCGTTGAAACCGACGGTTACAGCGCTATCCAGGTGACCACCGGTTCCAAGAAGACCTCGCGTGTAAACAAGCCGCAAGCCGGTCACTTCGCCAAGGCGGGTGCCGAGGCTGGTCGTGGCCTGTGGGAATTCCGTCTGGAAGACCACGAAGGCGATGCGCCGGAAGTTGGTGGCAGTGTCGATGTCACGATTTTTGAGGCCGGCCAGAAGGTCGACGTGCGCGGCGTGAGCAAGGGTAAGGGCTTCCAGGGTGGTGTGAAGCGTCACAACTTCCGCACCCAGGACGCGACCCACGGCAACTCGCTGTCGCACCGTGCGCCAGGTTCCATCGGTCAGTGTCAGACGCCGGGCCGCGTGTTCAAGGGCAAGAAGATGGCCGGCCACATGGGTGCCGCCAACGTCTGCACCCAGAACATCGAAGTGGTTCGCGTGGATGCCGATCGCAACCTGCTGCTGGTCAAGGGCGCTGTCCCGGGTGCCCGTGGTGGCGACGTGGTCGTGACCCCGGCCATCAAGCTGAAGAACAAGGGGTAAGCCATGGATCTGAACGTACAAGGTGGCGCCAGCGTATCCGTCTCTGACGACGTGTTCGCGGCCGACTACAAAGAAGCGCTGATCCACCAGGTGGTGACCGCGTTCATGAACGCTGCGCGTTCCGGTACCAAGCAGCAGAAGACCCGTTCCGAGGTTGCTGGCGGCGGTATCAAGCCGTGGCGCCAGAAGGGTACCGGTCGTGCACGCGCCGGTACCATTCGCAGCCCGATCTTCCGTACCGGTGGTGTGACCTTTGCCGCGCGTCCGCGCAACTACGAGCAGAAGGTCAACCGCAAGATGTACCGTGGCGCGCTGTGCTCGATTCTGTCCGAGCTGGTTCGCCAGGATCGCCTGCTGGTGGTCGAGGCTTTCGGTGTTGAAGCGCCTAAGACCAAGGAAGTGGTCGCCAAGCTGAAAGACCTGGGCGTGAACGAAGCGCTGGTGGTGACCGAGCAGCAGGACGAGAACCTGATGCTGGCGGCTCGCAATCTGTACAACGTCGGTATCTGCACCGTCGCGGAAGTTGATCCGGTTTCCCTGGTCGGCTTCGACAAGGTAATCATCACTTCCGGTGCGCTGAAGGCACTGGAGGAGAAGCTGGCATGAACAAAGAGCGTCTTTTGAAAGTGCTGCTTGCGCCGGTGATCTCTGAAAAGAGCGTCAGCGCGGCAGACAGTGGTAACCAGTTTGCGTTCAAGGTGTCGAAAGACGCCACCAAGCCTGAAATCAAGGCGGCTGTCGAAATGCTTTTCGAAGTCAACGTCGAGAAGGTTCAGGTGCTGAACGTCAAGGGCAAAACCAAGCGCTTTGGTCAGCGCATGGGCAAGCGTCCGGACTGGAAAAAGGCCTACGTTCGCCTGCAGGCGGGCCAGGACATCAACTTCGCCGAGGGCGCGTAAGCGTCTCGCCCCGAAGTCACATAGATTCGAGCGGATAAGATTATGGCGATAGCTAAATCAAAACCCACTTCACCCGGCCAGCGTCACGTTGTCCGCGTCAAGCGTGAAGGCTTGCACAAGGGCGCCCCGATGCGCGCCCTGGTGGACAAGAAGAGCAAATCCGGTGGTCGCAACGGCGGCGGTCGTATCACCACCCGTCACAAGGGCGGTGGTCACAAGCAGCGTTACCGCGTCATCGATTTCAAGCGCGACAAGGACGGTGTGGTAGGCATCATCGAGCGCCTGGAATACGACCCGAACCGTACCGCCAACATCGCGTTGGTCAAGTACGCCGATGGCGAATATCGCTACATCATCGCGCCGGCCGGCGTGAAAGCAGGCGATAACGTGCAGTCCGGTGAGGATGCGCCGATCGCCAAGGGCAACTGCATGGCCCTGCGCAATATGCCCATCGGTAGCCTGGTGCACTGCATCGAGCTGAAGATCGGCAAGGGTGCGCAGATCGCACGCAGTGCCGGCACCTCGGCTCAGCTGGTTGCGCGTGATGGAGACTACGCCACGCTGCGTCTGCGCTCCGGCGAGATGCGTAAGGTGCACAGCGATTGCCGTGCCACCCTCGGTGAGGTGAGCAACTCCGAGCACAACCTGCAGAAGCTGGGTAAGGCCGGTGCCAAGCGCTGGCGCGGTGTCCGCCCGACCGTTCGCGGTGTGGCGATGAACCCGGTCGATCACCCGCACGGCGGTGGTGAAGGTCGTACCTCCGGTGGCCGTCACCCGGTCAGCCCGTGGGGTACCCCGACCAAGGGTCACAAGACACGCTCCAACAAGCGTACCGACAAGTTCATTGTTCGCGACCGTCGTCGCAAGTAATAGGTGGAGTAGAAGGGTATGCCTCGTTCAATTCGTAAAGGTCCTTTTATCGATCTCCACCTGGCGAAGAAGGTGGAGACCGCGCGCGCCAACAACGATCGCAAGCCGATCAAGACCTGGTCGCGCCGCTCGATGATCAGCCCCGACATGGTCGGTCTGACTATCGCGGTATACAACGGCAAACAACACGTTCCGGTGCTGGTCACCGAGAACATGGTTGGCCACAAACTCGGTGAGTTCGCCCTGACCCGCAACTATCGCGGCCACGAAGCGGACAAGAAAACCAAGAAAGGGAGATAAGCAATGCAAGCTGTAGCAAAACTGCGCTTTGCGCGTCTCTCTGCACAGAAGGGTCGTCTGGTCGCTGACCAGATCCGCGGCCTTCCTGTAGAGCAGGCGCTGAACACTCTTGCTTTCAGCAAGAAGAAGGGCGCCACGTTGATGAAGAAGGTGCTGGATTCCGCGATTGCCAATGCGGAAAACAATGAAGGCGCCGACATCGACGAACTGAAAGTCAAGACTGTCTGTGTGGACGAAGGGCCGACCATGAAGCGTCTTCGTGCACGTGCTAAAGGTCGCGGTACCCGCATCCTCAAGCGCACCAGTCACATTACCGTCACTGTGGCGGATGAATAAGCGGGCATAACTATGGGCCAGAAAGTACATCCAAATGGTATTCGTCTCGGCATCGTGTCGGACTGGACTTCCAAGTGGTACGCGGACAGCAAGAACTACGCTGACCTGCTGAACACCGACCTGGAGGTGCGTGACTTCCTCAAGGACAAGCTGAAGCAGGCGTCTGTGAGCCGCATTCAGATCGACCGGCCGGCGAAGAACGCGCACATCACCATCCACACCGCCCGTCCCGGCCTGGTGATCGGTAAGAAAGGTGAGGACATCGATGCGCTGCGCAAGGAAGTTGCCGCGCGCATGGGTATTCCGGTGCACATCAGCATCGAAGAGATCCGCAAGCCGGAACTGGACGCGCAGCTGGTGTCCGAGAGCATCGCCCAGCAGCTGGAGCGCCGCATCATGTTCCGTCGCGCCATGAAGCGCGCGGTACAGAACGCGATGCGCCTGGGTGCCGAAGGCGTGAAGGTGAATGTCGCCGGCCGTCTGAACGGCGCTGAGATTGCACGCAGCGAGTGGTACCGCGAAGGGCGCGTGCCGCTGCACACCCTGCGTGCCGACATTGATTATGGTTTTGCCGAGGCAAACACCACCTACGGGATCATCGGTATCAAGACCTGGATCTTCAAGGGTGAGGTTTTCGGTGATCGCGTCGAAGAGAGCGAAGCGCCGGCCAAGGGCAAAACCGCCGGAGGTCGAGGTTAATCATGCTGCAGCCGAAACGTACAAAATTCCGCAAGCAACACAAGGGTCGTAACCGCGGCCTGGCGCAGAGCGGCAACAAGGTCAGCTTCGGTGAGTTCGGCCTGAAGGCTACCGGTCGCGGTCGCCTGACTGCACGCCAGATCGAAGCGGCCCGTCGTACCATCACCCGCACCGTAAAGCGTGGCGGCAAGTTGTGGATCCGCGTGTTCCCGGACAAGCCGATCTCCAAGAAGCCGCTGGAAGTGCGGATGGGTAAGGGTAAAGGTAACGTGGAGTACTGGGTCGCGCAGATTCAGCCGGGCCGCATGCTCTACGAGATTGAAGGTGTATCCGAAGAGCTGGCGCGCGAGGCATTTGCCCTGGCTTCCGCCAAGCTGCCGATGGGCACCACTTTTGTTAAACGGATGGTGCTCTGATGAAAGCGAGTGAACTTCGTGACAAGTCTCAGGCCGAACTGCGTGAGACCCTGAACAACCTGCTGAAAGAGCAGTTCAACCTGCGCATGCAGCGCGGCACCGGTCAGTTGGCTCGTCCTCATCTGATGAAAGAAGTGCGTCGCAACATTGCACGCGTGAAGACCCTTATGAATGCAAAGCGTCAGGCAGGTGAAGCATGAGCGAGCAGGCAGCCGTAGATAACCGCACCCTGCAGGGGCGCGTGGTCAGTGACAAGATGGACAAGACCATCACCGTGTTGGTAGAGCGCCGGGTAAAGCACCCGCTGTACGGCAAGTTCGTACGCCGCTCCACCAAGGTGCATGCGCACGACGAGAACAACGAATGTCAGATCGGCGACGTGGTCGTTGTCGAGCAGTGTCGTCCGCTGTCCAAGACCAAGACCTGGAAGTTCATCAAGCTGGTTGAACGTCCGAACTGATTTAACGATTTAGATTATTTTTTTGGGGTAGTGTCATGATCCAGATGCAATCCATGCTGGACGTTGCAGATAACAGCGGTGCCAAACGCGTACAGTGCATCAAGGTGCTGGGCGGCTCGCATCGTCGTTACGCCGGAATAGGCGACATCATCAAGGTGTCGGTAAAAGACGCTATTCCGCGTGGCAAGGTCAAAAAAGGCGACGTGTTCAACGCCGTGGTCGTTCGCACCCGTAAGGGTGTGCGTCGTCCCGACGGTTCGCTGATCCGTTTCGACGGCAATGCAGCGGTACTGCTGAACAACAACCTGGCGCCGATCGGCACCCGTATCTTTGGCCCGGTAACGCGTGAACTGCGTAGCGAACGTTTCATGAAGATCGTTTCGCTGGCCCCGGAAGTACTTTGAGGTAATCGACATGGCACAACGTATCCGTAAAGGCGACGATGTCATCGTTCTCGCCGGCAAAGACAAGGGCAAGCGTGGCACTGTTCTGTCGGTCTCCGATGAGCGTGTGATCGTCGAAAACATCAACCTGGCCAAGAAACACATGAAGCCCAACCCCAACAAGGGTGAGCAGGGCGGCATCGTGGACAAGGAAATGCCGTTGCACATTTCCAATGTGGCTTTGTTCAATCCCGCCGCCGACAAGGGCGATCGTGTTGGATTCAAGATCCTCGAGGACGGTCGCAAGGTGCGCGTATTCAAGTCCAACGGCGAAGTCGTGGACGTCTGAGGCAGAACCGATGGCACGTTTGCAAGATCATTACAAAGAGAAGGTCGTCCCGGCGCTGGTCGAGAAATTCGGCTACAAGAGCGTCATGGAAGTACCGCGCATCGAGAAGATCACCCTGAACATGGGTGTCGGCGAAGCCGTGGGCGACAAGAAGAACATGGAATTCGCAGTCAGCGACATGGTGGCGATCGCCGGCCAGAAGCCGATTGTGACCAAGGCACGCAAGTCGGTTGCGGGCTTCAAAATCCGTGAAGGCTGGCCGATCGGCTGCAAGGTCACCCTGCGCCGCGAGCGCATGTATGAATTCCTCGATCGCCTGATCAACATCGCCATGCCGCGTATCCGCGACTTCCGCGGTGTGTCCGGCAAGTCTTTCGACGGCCGCGGCAACTACAGCATGGGCGTGAAGGAACAGATCATTTTCCCGGAAGTGGAATACGACAAGGTCGATTCCCTGCGTGGTATGGACATCACCATCACCACCACCGCACGTTCCGACGAGGAAGGCCGCGCCCTGCTCGACGGTTTCAACTTCCCGTTCAAGTAATCGGAAGAGATTATGGCTAAGAAAAGCATGTGGGCCCGCGAGGTCAAGCGTAAGAAAGCCGCAGCCAAGTACGCCAACAAGCGTGCCGAGCTGAAGGCGATCATCAACGACCGCAACAAGTCGGTCGAAGAGGTCGATGCCGCCGTGGCTGCTCTGCAGAAACTGCCGCGCGACGCCAGTCCGAGCCGCCAGCAGCGTCGCTGCCGCGTTTCCGGTCGTCCGCACGCGGTCTACCGCAAGTTCGGCCTGTGCCGCAACAAGCTGCGTGAAGCGGCTATGAAGGGCGAGGTCCCGGGCCTGAAAAAGGCCTCCTGGTAACGCTTGCCTGGGAGGGGTCGCAGTCGGCAGCGCCGACTCCGACCCCGGGTGAGAAAGGGCTGGTATTTCGGCCTTGATGTGTATATAGTACGCGGCTCCCTGAAAAGGGGGCCGTGTTTTATTCATCCGGGTATCGCACCGCAAGACGGTGGCTGACCTAAAGGAGACTCGTTATGAGTATGTCGGATCCGATTGCGGATATGCTGACTCGCATCCGCAACGGCCAGACGGCGAACAAGTCGTCTGTGCGTATGCCAGCTTCCAAGAAAAAGTTGGCCATTGCCAAGGTCCTCAAGGACGAAGGCTATATCACTGATTTCGCTGAAACCGAAGCCGACGGCAAGCCTGCGCTTGAGGTTACCCTCAAGTATTTCCAGGGCGCCCCGGTTATCGAGTTCGTCAAGCGCGTCAGCCGCCCCGGTCTGCGTATCTACAAGAGCCGCGATGAACTGCCTAAAGTTCGCGCTGGCCTGGGTATCGCGATCGTTTCCACCTCCAAAGGCGTGATGACCGACCGCGAGGCCCGCAAGCAGGGGCACGGCGGCGAAGTCATCGCCTACGTCGCGTAATCGGGGGTCCGGCATGTCTCGTATCGCAAAAGCTCCGATTGCTGTCGCCTCCGGTCTCGACGTCAAGATTGACGGCCAGCACGTAACCGTGAAGGGCAGCAAAGGCACTCTGGAGATGGACGTTCACAGCGATGTGAAGGTCGCCCTCGAAGATGGCGTATTGACCGTGACCCCCGCCAAGGAGAGCAAGGCCTCCTGGGCAATGGCCGGTACCATGCGCGCACTGCTCAACAACATGGTTGTTGGCGCCAGCGAAGGCTTCCAGAAGAAACTGCAACTGGTCGGCGTCGGTTACCGTGCGCAAGCCAAGGGCAAGTCCCTGGGCCTGAGCCTCGGTTTCTCGCACCCGGTTGATTATCCGGTGCCTGAAGGCATCACCATCGAAACCCCGTCTCAGACCGAGATCGTGGTGTCCGGTAGTGACAAGCAGAAGGTTGGCCAGGTGGCGGCTGAGATCCGCGCCTTCCGTCCGCCCGAGCCGTACAAGGGCAAGGGTGTTCGCTACGCGGATGAGCGCATCATCCGTAAAGAAGCGAAGAAGAAGTAAGGGGTTAACACGATGGATAAGAAAGTCTCTCGTCTGCGCCGCGCGACTCGTGCGCGCGCAAAAATCCGCGAGTTGGGCACGCATCGTCTGACCGTGCATCGCACCCCGCGCCACATTTACGCGCAGGTGATTGCGCCGAACGGCAGCGAAGTGATCGCTAGCGCGTCCACTGTCGACAAAGCTGTCGCCGGTGACATCGAAGGCAGTACCGGCAACGCCACCGCCGCTGCAGTCGTCGGCAAGGCAATCGCCGAGCGTGCCAAAGCGAAAGGTATTGAGCGCGTGGCGTTCGATCGCTCGGGTTTCCGTTATCACGGTCGCGTCAAGGCCCTGGCCGACGCCGCACGTGAAGCCGGTCTTGAGTTCTAAGGAGTCTGACAATGGCAAATTATGAAACCAAGCCGTCCGGCGACGACATGATCGAGAAGCTGATCACCGTCAACCGTGTGGCCAAGGTAGTCAAGGGTGGTCGTGTATTCGGCTTCGGTGCCCTGGTGGTGGTAGGCGACGGCAATGGCCGCGTCGGTTTCGGTACCGGCAAGTCCAAAGAAGTGCCGATCGCGATCCAGAAGGCCATGGAAAACGCGCGTCGTAACATGGTCGACGTGAAACTGAAAGACGGCACCCTGCAGTACCCGCTGATGGGTCGTCACGGTGCGGCCCGTGTGCACATGCAGCCGGCTTCCGAAGGTACCGGTATCATCGCCGGCGGCGCGATGCGCGCCATCTTCGAAGTGGTTGGCGTGCACAACGTGCTGGCCAAGTGCATCGGCACCAACAACCCGATCAACGTCGTTCGCGCCACCCTGAATGGCCTGAAGAACATGGACGACGCTGAGTACGTGGCGGCCAAGCGTGGCAAGACCGTTGAAGAGATTCTGGGGTAATCGCCATGGCTGACAAGAAAATGATGAAACTGAAGCTGGTGCGCAGCATGCACGGCCGCGTCAAGGGGCACAAAGAGTGCGTCCATGGCCTGGGTCTGCGTCGCATGCACCAGGTGGTCGAAGTAGAAGACACCCCGTCCACCCGCGGTATGGTGAACAAGGTGTACTACATGGTTCAGGTCGTAGAGGAAGCCTAAGATGCGTCTGAATACGCTCAAACCTGCAGAAGGCAGCAAACCGGCACGCAAGCGCGTCGGTCGTGGTATCGGCAGCGGCCTGGGTAAGACCTGCGGTCGCGGCCACAAGGGCCAGAAGTCGCGTTCCGGCGGCAAGGTGCAGAAAGGCTTCGAAGGCGGTCAGATGCCTTTGCAGCGTCGCCTGCCGAAGGTGGGCTTCCGCTCCAAGCTGGCGCGCACTACTGCTGAATTGCGTCTCAACGAGATCGCCAAGGTCGACGGTGACGTGGTGGACATGGAAGCGCTGTACGCAGCCGACATCCTGCCGCGCACCATGGCTCGCGCCAAGGTGATCCTGTCCGGCGAAATCGCCCGCGCAGTTACCGTGAAAGGTATCGGTTGCACCAAGGGTGCACGTGCTGCGATCGAAGCGGCCGGCGGCAAGGTAGAAGACTAAGGAAACACTATGGCAAGCGGCCAGGGTCCCGGCGTTTCTATGGGGCAGCTCGGCGAGCTGCGCAGGCGCCTGCTGTTCGTACTCGGAGCGCTGATCGTCTATCGCATCGGCACCTTCATTCCGGTACCCGGCGTGGATCCTGCGGCGCTGGCGGCGCTGTTCGAGCAGCAGCAGGGCACCATCCTGGACATGTTCAACATGTTCTCCGGTGGCGCACTCAGCCGTGCCAGCCTGTTTGCGCTCGGCATCATGCCGTACATCTCTGCATCGATCATAGTGCAGCTGATGACCGCGGTGATTCCGAAGCTGGAGCAGCTGAAGAAGGAAGGCGAGGCGGGACGTCGCAAGATCACCCAGTACACCCGTTACGGTACGCTGGGCCTGGCGACTTTCCAGGCGATCGGTATCTCGGTCGCGCTGCAGGGGCAGTTCGGCGAGGGCCTGGTGGTTACCTCCGGACCGGGTTTCGTGTTCACCGCGACCGTGTCGCTGGTCACCGGGACCATGTTCCTGATGTGGCTGGGTGAGCAGATCACCGAGCGCGGACTGGGCAACGGTATCTCGCTGATCATCTTCGCCGGCATCATCGCCGGGCTGCCGTCCGCTTTCGGCTCCATTGTGGAGTTGGTCAGCAACGGCGAGATGAACGAACTGTTTGCGCTGTTCCTGTTCGTGATGGCGCTGGCAGTGACCGGGTTTGTGGTGTTCGTCGAACGTGGTCAACGCCGGATTACGGTGAACTACGCGAAGCGACAGCAGGGGCGCAAGATGTTTGCAGCCCAAAGCAGCCACTTGCCGCTGAAACTGAACATGGCGGGCGTGATTCCGCCGATTTTTGCCTCGAGTATCATCCTGTTCCCGACCACTCTGGCGCAGTGGGCAGGTAATACTGAAGGCACGCGCTGGTTGCAGGACATTATTGCGAAGGTTTCGCCGGGTGAGCCGATTTACATCGCGCTGTACGCCGCTGCGATCATCTTCTTCTGCTTCTTCTACACGGCGCTGGTCTTCAACTCGAAGGAGACTGCTGACAATCTGAAGCGTTCAGGTGCGTTCATCCCGGGTATCCGTCCGGGTGAGCAGACCGCGAAGTACATCGACCAGGTGATGTCGCGACTGACCCTGGCCGGCGCGATCTACATCACCCTGGTGTGCCTGATGCCGGAGTTCCTGATCGTCGGCTGGAACGTGCCGTTCTACTTTGGCGGCACCTCGCTGTTGATCGTGGTTGTCGTGGTAATGGATTTCATGGCCCAGGTACAGGCGCACGTGATGTCGCACCAGTACGAAGGCCTGATGAAGAAAGCGAATTTGAAGAACGTCGGTGGAGCAGGCTCCCTGCGCTGATCGACGTTCCCCTTGGAGAATAGTGATGAAAGTCAGAGCTTCGGTTAAGAAAATTTGCCGTAACTGCAAGATCATCAAGCGCCACGGTGTGGTTCGCGTGATCTGCACCGACCCGCGCCACAAACAGCGTCAGGGTTGAACCCAACACATAACGTTGTTCGGCATTGATTCGACGTTAATTTTTTGTTAAAGTCGCGCGCTTTCGCGCGTCGTTTGCCGAGATAGTTTTCAGGAGAATTGGATAATGGCCCGTATTGCTGGTGTCAACATTCCGGACCGCAAGCACGTTGTTATCGCGCTGACCTCCATCTATGGCGTCGGCACGACCCGTGCAAAGCAGGTTTGCGAAGCAGCTGGAATCGCCCCTGACCGCAAGGTCATCGAACTGAGCGAGGACGAGCTGGAAACCCTGCGTACCGAAGTGGGTAGGTTCACCGTCGAAGGTGACCTGCGCCGTGAGGTATCGATGAATATCAAGCGACTGATGGACCTCGGTTGTAACCGTGGTATCCGTCATCGCCGTGGTCTGCCGCTGCGTGGTCAGCGCACCAAGACCAACGCGCGCACCCGTAAGGGCCCGCGCAAACCGATCAAGCGTTAATTAAGCTTTTAGGATTAGGCAGATGGCCAAGACTACTACCCGTAAAAAGGTCAAAAAGGTCGTGACCGACGGCGTTGCACACGTGCACGCCTCGTTCAACAACACCATTATCACCATCACCGACCGCCAGGGTAACGCCCTGTGCTGGACCACCTCCGGCGGTTCCGGTTTCCGTGGTTCGCGCAAGAGCACCCCGTTCGCTGCGCAGGTCGCCGCGGACCGTTGCGGTGAGATGGCCAAGGAATATGGTGTGAAGAACCTCGACGTGAACGTCAAGGGTCCTGGCCCGGGTCGTGAATCTGCTGTTCGTGCGTTGAACAACTGTGGTTTCAAGATCACCAGCATCAACGACGTCACCCCCATTCCGCACAACGGCTGCCGCCCGCCGAAAAAGCGCCGCGTGTAACTGGAGTTAAGAATCATGGCACGTTATCTCGGACCCAAATGCAAACTGATGCGCCGCGAGGGCACTGATCTGTTCCTCAAGAGCCGCGTCCGTTCGGTCGATTCCAAGTGCAATATGGAAAAGGTTCCCGGCCAGTCCGGTGACCGTCGCCGCCGTCTGTCTGACTACGGCGTCCAGTTGCGCGAGAAGCAGAAGGTGCGTCGTCTGTACGGCGTGCTCGAGCGTCAGTTCCGCAACTACTACAAGGAAGCGGACCGCGTGAAGGGCCCGACCGGCGAGAACCTGCTGCGCCTGCTCGAGTCGCGCCTGGACAATGTGGTGTACCGCATGGGCTTCGGTTCGACCCGTTCCGAGGCGCGCCAGCTGGTCAGCCACAAGGCGATCGAAGTCAACGGCAAGGTCGTGAACGTGGCCTCTTACCGCGTCAAGCCGGAAGACGAGGTGTCCGTGCGTGAGAAGTCCAAGAAGCAGGAGCGTATCAAGAGCTCTCTGTCTCTGTCCGAGCAGTACGGCACGCCGGAATGGATGGAAGTCGACAGCGGTGCCATGAAGGGCGTGTTCAAGCGTCACCC
>Ga0272444_10004530_pt1 | contig 12263 bp, 11 predicted proteins | sample SSMForm13_FD_201033 | JGI IMG/M metagenome (GOLD analysis project Ga0272444, IMG submission 201033) | Marine sediment archaeal communities from Little Sippewissett salt marsh, Falmouth, MA, United States - SSM-Form-13 | ecosystem: Environmental > Aquatic > Marine > Wetlands > Sediment ... | reverse complement strand
CGACGTTCAGTCGATCTCTGTCGACAGCATCGTCGAGATCCGGTTCGATCCGCCGGCGACGACCGCGGTCGTCCGTCCGGCGCCAACCACGACGGTCGTTACACCGGCGCCGTCGTCTCCGGTCCAAGCGGTCATCGATGCCTACGAGGACTCGTCCGGGTCGTTTACGCTGGGAATCGACTCGGGGCTGCAGCTCGGGTACTCGGTGAAAAATGGATTCGGGGTGCCGCGGTTCACGGTCGGTATCAACGGCATCCTGCTCGGGGCCGTCGGGCGATTCTACTTCCCGCCGTCAGTCGACCGCGTAGAGCGGATGGCCGAGCGCGTGTACTCGGGAGGCATTGGGTCGTTTGACGCGCTTCTCGAGGAGGTTCAGGGGGAGGCGACGCCGTTCCTGTTGCCGTATGTCCAGCTGGGCACCGATGCATTCATCATTCCGCATGTCGGCGGTGGGGTGCTGTTCCGGCTCGGCCGGCTGATCAGCTTCGACCTCGGGGCAACGATCGATACCGTGGGCGTCCCATGGGTGTCGATCGGCCTTCTGATCTTCTTCTAGCAGTACGTCACATCACGGGCTCGCCCTCCCGAAGCGGGAGGGCGAGCCCGTTGCTCGGAACACCGGGTGAGTCGTCCGTGTGCTTCCCGCCGTGATCTGTAGCCTTCCTAGTCAAGCGGCGTGTTACGTGCCGCGTCTTCTTCTCGTTCGCTACGGAGGGGACTCTCAAGCGTAGGATGAGGCCGATCAGGAGGTCTGCGCGTCCGCCGGGAGCGGCTCGCGGTACGAGGCCATCAGCGCGGCCGCGGCGAGCGGGAGGAACGCGACGACCGTCATCACCGCGACGAGGCCGAATCGGTCGGACAGCCAGCCGATCGGTGTGAGTGCGAGGCCGCCGACGCCCCAGGCGAAACCCATCACCAGGCCGGAGACGAGGCCGGTCCGTCCCGGCAGGCATTCCTGAGCTGCGACGACGCCGACCGGGACCGATGCCAGCCCGAATACGCCGGCGGCGGCGATGAACGGGATGGCCGCCGCGATGGGCCCGTACAGAAAGAGCACGTAGAACGGTGTCGCCAGCACGAGCGCCGTCAGGATCACCCGTTTGCGTCCGAACCGATCGGAGAGATTCCCGGCGACGAAACCGGCCAATGCGCCGGTCAGAAGGTAGACGGAGATCGCGGCACCGCCCACGAGAGCGGAGCCGCCGCGCTCGGTGATCAGGACGGCGAGGAACGTCGAGAACGCGGTCGAGCAGGTCGACGACAACACGATCACGAACCAGAGAAGCACGAGCCGCGACGGCAGCTCCCGGAGCCGCGCGCGGTGGACATCCCGCCGCTCGGTCGGGGGAAGAACACGACGCAACGGCAGCGCCACGGCAACGAGGAGCAACAAGCCGGGGAGGATCATCCACGGCGTTCGCAGCAGGGAGAACCGTTCGACGAAGGCGACGATGACGATCGGAGCGACGGCGCCGCCGAGCGTCCCACCGGACGAGAAGAAGGCCATCAGCATGCCGTGACGCTTCGGCTGACCGGCGGCGACGAGTGCGGCGGCGGCCGGATGAAACAGCGCCGTGCCGACGCCGGAGATCAGCATCAGGACCAACAGGTGAGGGAACGCGCCGACCCGCCCGATCAGGCCCATCGCGACCACCGTCATCAGCGGACCGGCGACGACCAGCCACGGACGCTGCACGCGATCGACCAGGTGCCCCAGTCCCGGTTGAAGCAGCGAGTTGGCGACGATGCGAGCGGTTCCCAGGGCACCGGCGAGCGCCAGCGACAGGTCGAGGCGATCGATCAGCAGCGGCAGCAGCGGCGCGAAGAAGCTCGCGAAGCCGTCGTTCAGGAAGTGGCCGAGAAAGAGCAGTGTCGTCCGTCTCCACGGAGGCGAGGTCGTCGTGCTAGCAGATTCTGGCATCACGAGGGCAGATGGTATGTCCGAGGGACACGGGGCACAAGGCAACCGACCGTGGGCTACGTCGAGTGACGCGGCGCCGGCTCGGCCGCAGAGTCGCGGATCACGATCTGAGGCGCGATCTTGACCGTCCGCGGATCGGGCTGGCTTCGGCCGGTGCTGTGAATCCGTTCGAACAGCATCGTCCCTGCCATGTGTCCGATTTCGAACGGCTTCTGGTCGACGACCGTCAGATTCGGCTGCAGAACCGAAGCGCAGTCGAGATCGTCAAAACCGATCAACGAGATTCGACCCGGGCAATCCAGTTCCAGCTCGTGGATGGCCTTCAGGGCCCCGAGGGTCATCGGGTAGTTCGTCGCGAACACCGCGGTGACATCGGTATGCTCGAGCAGGTACTTTGTCGCCTCACTGCCTTCCTCGATGTGCGAGTAGGCGTCGAGGACCAGCTCGGGGTCAAACGGGATCCCGTGATCGAGCAGGGCTTTCTGGTGTCCGAACAGACGTTCCTTGAAGGTCTGGATCTGGCGGACGCCGGTGAGTAGGCCGATCCGCCGATGGCCGAGTTGGATCAGGTGGCGCGTCGCTTCGTACGCTCCCTCGACGCTGTCGGCGAAGACCTGATCGACATCGAACCGCTCGATCTGTCGGACGATCAGGACGATCGGGAGACCGGTCTCCAAGAAGGGACGAATGCTCTCTCGTCCGCCGGGGCTCGGTGCAATGATGATCCCGTCGACGCCGTGCTCGGCCATCGTCGAGATGCAGGCGCGTTCCCTCGATGGCTCGTCGCGGGTGTTGCAGTACCAGATGTTGTGGCGATGGAGCTCCGCTTGCTCCTCGATCCCCTCGGCGACGATCTGGAAGAACTGGTTCCGCGGATCGGGCAGCAGGACGCCGATCGAGAAGCTCTTCCCCTTGCGGAGGCTTCGTCCTACGGAGGATGGATGGTACCCCAGCTCCTCAACGGCAGCCCGGACGCGCGTTTGCAGCTCGTTGCTGACGAACCTCGTGCCGTTGATGACGTTCGAAACGGTTGCGATCGATACGCCGGCGCGCTTTGCCACATCCTTGATCGTCGGTCCCCGTTTGGCCATCGTCCGGACTCCTCCGATACTTCCCCAGATGTCTCTTCTTTCTGTCTCCGATAATACACGAGGAACGCTCGCGGTTCCGTGGTCCGGTCCGTTATCGAGTGGACAGGGTCGACAGGAGCTGCGAGTACGAAGGAACAAGGTCGGTCGTGAACCGCTCGATCCCTTCCGACGTCTTCGGATGGCGTGCCATCTGAATCAGTACGGAGAACGGGATCGTCGCGATATCCGCGCCGGCCAATTCCGCATCGCGGACGTGGCGAACGTGTCGCACGCTGGCCGCGATGATCTTGCAGTCGAATGCGTAGGTCCGAAAGATGCGCGCGATCTCCAAGACGAGACGGCTACCCGCCGAGGCGGATCCCTCACCACTCGCCGCGGACGTGAAGTCGTCGACCCGTCCCATGAACGGACTGACATACGCGGCCCCGGCCTTGGCGCAAAGCAGGGCCTGCTCGGGGGTCATGATCAGCGTTGCATTGACCGGGATGCTTCGTCGAGCAAGCTCGGCGATGGCCTTCAGACCCTCGAAATCCGGGTCTCCCTCATCGGTGCTGGTATTGGCGGGGATCTTGATCACGACGTTGCCGGATACGCTGTTGAAGCGATCGAACAGGCCGACGGCCTCCGCGACCATCTCGTCCGAGCCGAGGCTCGCGACTTCGAGGCTCACCGGGCCGGGGACGATGCGGCAGATCTCCTCGAGGTGGGTTTCGATGTCGAGCTCGTCGCGTCCCTCGACCGCCTTCCGGATGAGCGTTGGATTGGTCGTGAGGCCGTCGACGATTCCCCAGGAGCATGCCTCCTGGATCTCGTCAAGATCCGCCGTATCGATGAAGATCTGCATCTCGTCACTCGCTTTCCGCGGCCGTCCCGCAGGCGTCGCGACATGCCTCGAAGAAGTACTGGACGAACGTTGCTCCAGGGTCTTGAATCCCGCGCACCTGCTCGCCGAGCCATCGGGCGCGACCCACCTTCGGAAGAAGCTCCTTCGTGCTCTCGGCGCCACGCTTTGCAGCCTCGGCGGCGGCCGAGAGAACGTCCCGCCAGCCGCCGCCATGGGCGGCGGCGGCCACGGCGGCTTCGGTCGCGGGGGAGAGCGCGTCGAGGATCGTTCGATCCCCGACCTTTGCGCGCCCCCGCGTCGTGATACCGTCCGCTGCTCCCTCGAGCATCGAGCAGAAGTCTCCCACGTCGATGTGATCCCGTTTGTCGATGCACTTCCCGGCGTGCATGAACGCGGTTGCGAAGAACACGCCGAAGGTCGAAGCGGCGGCGTTGTTGAACGTGATGCCCAGCGATTGGAGGAGGCGGGACGGCGGCTCTCCCTCGAGGTCGTCGAGCCGCCCCTCAATCGCGGTGAACCCCTTGGTGACGGTGATGCCCAGATCGCCGTCGCCGCATGCGGCATCGAGTTCCCTCAGCGGCTCGCTCTTCGACTTCATGCTCGTGGCGATCGTGCGGAACGCGAGACGCAGCTGCTCTGCGCTCAGCGATTCGGATGACATCTTCACCGTCCTTCCCTGCCCTTCTCAGGGCCGGTCCTGTAGCGTTCGGTACGATTGCGCCCCGTTCATTCACCCGACCTGCTGAAGCAGGAACGGGGAATGACAGGGTGCGTCCAGCAGCTCTCGAAGCTCCGCATCGAGCCGAAGCAGGCTGATCGAAGCCCCCTTCATCTCCATCGACGTTGCGTACTCGCCGACGAACGCACGGTGAACCGTGATCCCGCAATCGTCGAGGATCCTCGCCGCGTGGCGATACATGATGTACAGCTCGGATGGCGCCGTGGCGCCGAGACCGTTGACCAGCACGGCAACATCATCGCCCGATGTGTACGGGAGATCCGCAAGGATCCGCTCCATCATGAAGCCGACGATCTCATCGGCGGTCTTCAGCGGGCCCCGCTCGATGCCGCGCTCGCCATGGATCCCCATGCCGATTTCCATCTCCGTATCGCCCAGCTCGAACGTCGGAACGCCGGCGGCGGGGATTGTGCAGGGTGACAGCGCAACGCCCATCGTTCGGGTGTTCGCGCCGGCCGCCTCGGCAGCCCGCTTCACGTCGTCCAAGGACGCTCCCTGTGCCGCTTTGGCGCCGGCGAGCTTGTACGCGAAGAAGATCCCGGCGATGCCTCGTCGAGCTTCGCGATCCTCGGGCGGCGCCGACGCGATGTCGTCCGCCCCGAGCACGGTCTCCACGCGGATCCCTTCGACGGCCGCCATCTCGGCGGCCATGTCGAAGTTCAGGACGTCGCCTCCGTAGTTGCCGTACAGGTACAGAACGCCCTGTCCCGAGTCGATCGCACGAGTGACGTCGAGCATCTCCTGCGCGGAGGGAGACGAGAAGACGTCCCCGACCGCGACGCCGTCGGCAAGCCCTGCCCCGAGGTACCCGAGAAACAGCGGGATATGTCCGGAGCCGCCCCCGGTGGCGATCCCGACCTTCCCTGCGACCGGAGCGTTCGCGACGACGAGGCCGCGGGTGCCCCTGTCGGAGACGGCGGCGCCCTTCAAATGGTTCGGGTACGCGGCGAGGATGCCTTCGATCATCTCATCGACGTAGGAGTCGGGCGCGTTGAGGATCTTCTTCATCTGTACCCCTTCCCTGGGTTCGTGCGGCCTCGGCCTACAGCTTCTTCGCGAGCCACTTCACCATGTTGATCAGGAATTTCGTATACCCTTCCTTCCAGTCAACCAGACCGCGGCCCCAATGCGGCGCGTAGTCGGTGGCCAAGGCGAACGTTCGACCCTTCTCGAACGTCCCGGCAACCATGATGGGATCGCCGTTGTACTCCGCGAGCAGTTCGCTGTCCGGCCTTTGCACGACCTCGTTGTAGCCGGAGAAGAGAACCGGCGCGTTCTTCCAATCCACACCGCTCACAATGGGATGCTCGGGCTTCACGATCGTCGGAACCATTCCTTCGGAGAGCTCAACGCGGTCATCCCACGGGTGACAGGTCACGGGCAGCACGTCTTCCAACGGAGTCTTATGCCATTTGGCCTGTCCGAACATGCCGCCAAAGGACATCCAGCCTCCGATTCCTGCGATTCCGCCTCCGGCCTTGACGAAGTCCTTGAGACTGCCCAGGCGGTTCTTCCCCATCGGGCAGTTCAGGAAGCGGTCCTCGTACATGATGATCGTATCGGTGCCGATGTCACTGACGATGACCACATCGTACTTGCTAAAATCGTAGGGGAAGTCCCGTTGTGCGCTGTGCGTGGGGATGTAGTCCACTTCGATATCCGGATCGCTTCGGAGTGCCTGAAGGGCATGATCCGCTTCTCCGTGGACGACGCCATCGGTCCAAGCGTTCATCCCCTTCAAGTAGGTGGTCACAAGAATCACTTCATCGCCTGCGTACAGTACCTTGATCATTCGGTGCCTTCCTTTCCTTCTGTTGATGTCTAGAGTTTGATGTCGCGCATCGGTCTGCGCCCCAACACACAAATACCGAGTAGTGCGATGACCAGGATCAGCCCCTGGGCGATGTCCTTCGCGTAGAACGGAAGGCCGATCATCGTGAACCCGTTGCTAAGACTCGCCATGAACACGGCGGAGAGGATGATGCCGGGCGCGTTCACCACGCCGCCGGTCAGGAACAGGCTCCCCAGAAAGACGGTGATGACCGTGGGGAACAGGTATCCCTGTCCGATGGTCGGATTGGCCGCGCGGAGCATCGAGATGAGCAGCAGGCCGGCGACGCCGGAGAGCGCCCCCCCGATGACGAACGCTAGTGTGCGGTTGAGCCGCACGTTCAGCCCGACATGCCGCGCTGCATCCGGATTCCCGCCACTGGCGTACATGTAGCGGCCTCGCTTCGAGTAGCCGTAGAACAGGACCGCCGCGAACCCGATGATCGCGAACGTGAACACCGCGTTCGGGATGACCCCAAACGTGTAACTGCTCCCGAACAGCTTGTAGAACTGCGGGACGTGGAGCGGGTAGATCTCCGCGCCCCCGGTGACATACTTCGCGATGCCCTGCAGGAAGATCATCATCCCCATCGTCGCAATGAACGCCGGGATCCTCGCGCGAACGACGAGCAGCGAGTTCACGAAGCCGACCGCCGTGCCGAGGGCCAGGCCGACAAAGAAGATCAGAACCGGGTTCATCTCGTTCATCATCATCGTGATCGCGATGACGCCGACGAGCGACGTATTGGCGGCGAAGGACATGTCGAAGTCACCGTTGATGACGATCCCACCGAGCCCAAGTCCGAGGATGCCGATGATGCTCGCCTGGCGGATGATGCTGAAGATATTGATCGGGCTGTAGAAGCGATGTTGGAGGACTGCGAACACAATCCAGATCAGGACAGCGGCGAACAGGAGCCCGTACTTCACCAGGAACATCCGCCAGCCGAGTGATGAGCCCTCTGCCGGCTGCTGGTGACCTGCTCGATCCAATTTGCTGTTCTCGTCGTTCATCGAGATGTGCCCCCTAAAACGCCCATTTCAAGATTTGCTCCTGATTCTCGATTTCCTCGCGGCGGAACTCCTTGGCGATCGTGCCATCCTTGAAGACGCAGACCCGGTCGGAGATGCCAATGACTTCGGCGAGTTCGGACGAGATGAAGATGACGCCGAGCTGATACTTCTCCGCCAGCCGCCGCAGCAACTCATAGATCTCGTGTTTGACGCCGATGTCGATCCCCTGTGTCGGTTCGTCGAGGATCATCACCTTTGCGTCCTCTCGTTTGGTCAGCCAGCGGGCAATCAGGATCTTCTGCTTGTTCCCGCCGCTGAGACTGTCGATCTCCTGCTGGATGTCGGTATAGACGAGACGAAGCTCCTCATCGTCGGCGATGCGCTTCGCGGCGATCGCCTCGGCGCGATGATCGATCAACCCGATTCTCCGGAGGAAGCGCGATAGGACCGGGAGGGTCAGGTTCTTCTTCAGATTGAACGATGAAAACAGTCCATGGCGGGCCCGGTCCTCCGGTATCAGGAAGATGCCATGGTCGATCGCCTGGCCGGGATCCCGAATCTCGATGTCTTCGCCGTGGAGACGGACGGTTCCCGAAGTCTTGGGCGCCAGCCCGAACAGCAGTTCGGCCAGCTCGGTTCGACCCGACCCGACGAGCCCATAGAAGCCGACGACCTCTCCGGGCGACACCGAGAACGTGATGTCGTGAAGTTTCGCACCATCCGACACGTTGTCCACTTCGAGCAACCGTTCATCCGTCGGTTTCGCGTGAACGTCCGGGTAGAGTTCGGTGATGTCGCGGTTGGTCATGAACCGAATGCAGGCGTCGCGATCGAGATTCGACGCGGCCTCGGTTACGACACGCGTTCCATCGCGGAAGATTGTGATCCGATCAGCGATCTTGAAGACCTCTTCGAGTTTGTGCGAGATGAAGATGACGCCGACGCCCTCCGAGATCACGTTGTGGATGACCTCGTAGAGCATCTCGGTGTCCTGGTGTGTCAGACTGGCCGTCGGCTCGTCCAGGAGCAGCAGTCGCGGTCGATGGAACAGCGCTCGCAGGATCTCGATGACCTGCTGCTCGGACGGCCGAAGGGCTTCCACTTCCACGTCGAGCCTCACGTGGGCTCCGACCCGATCGCGGATCTCCCGGGCCGTCTTCCGGGTCTTGGCTTCGTGAACCAGCGAACCGCATCGCGTGTCCTCGCAGCCAAGGCAGATGTTCTGCGCGCCGGTGAGGAACGGGATCAGGTTGCGCTCCTGATAGACCATGCTCAGTCCGGCGAGCAGTGCGTCGTGCGGAGAGCGGAACGCGACGGGTTTCCCCTCGAGGAGTACGTCACCGCTCGTCGGGCGATGCACGCCGGACAGAACCTTGCAGAACGTGCTCTTCCCGGCTCCGTTCTCGCCGAGCAGCGCGTGCACCTCGCCGGGACGCACCTCGAAATCGACCTCGTTGACCGCAATCACACCGGGGAACGCCTTGGTGAGGTGGCGTGTCTCGAGCGCGAGCGTGCTGGTCATCGGATTCCTTCCCCTTGAATCTGTCCGATCAAGAGGCCGCAGCGGCCCATGGGCTTCGTAGCTTGCGATAAGGGGCCGCCGCAGCCTTCATCGTTGTGAGGTTAGATCTGGTACGGATCTCCCCAGTTGTACCACGCATCGGCGCCTGCGCTCGGATCGTAGTAATCGAACAGGCTATGGACCGACGCGCCCGTGGCCGGGACGTTCTCTTCCGTCACCAGTGCGCCCTTGCAGTAGATGACCTTCGAGACGGGGACCATCGAGCCCGCAGCGTACGGCGCGATGCCGTCGCCCTGGACCTCTTGGATGACCTCCATCAGCGTGTGGCAGTACTGCTCGAACGGCTGGGCATACGTCGCGACGAACGGCTCGCTCGGGTCTCGAATCAGGCGGAACGCCTCGGCACCACCGTCGACGCCGGTGCAGAAGATGTCGTCGGACGTGTAGCCGCGATCGAGCACGGCCTTCGCGGCGAACATCCCCAGCGTATCCCATCCGCCGAAGACCCAGTCGATGTCGTCGCCGAACCGGGTCAGCCAGTCGTTCATGAAGTTGTACGAGTCTCCCGAGTAGTCCGCCTGCGACACCCATTCCGTCGCGAGCGACTCCATGTTCGGGAAGTCGTCGATGATCGGCTGCGCCGCGTACGCACGGCGGCGAACGATGTGCCACTTGCAGCTGAGGTAGACGACTCCGCCGACGTTTCCGAGGCGGTTCAGACCGTAGTAGGCCATCTCCGCGCCGGCGATCCCGCCGGGCATCGTCGCGTTGACGATGCAGCCGGGCATCGGTTCGGTGTCGAGGCAGTAGACGCCGATCCCCTGTCCACGGGCCTGCGCGATGACGTCGGTCAGTCCCTGAACGTGCACGTACTGCAGGATGATCGCATCGACGCCGGCATTGATTAGCGTCTCCATCATGTCGTGCTGCGGTCCGAGTTCACCGCCGGCCATCTCGACCCTCGGGGTCCAGCCGCGCTCCGCGCACTCGATCTCGAAGTGCTTCACGTTGCGCTGACAGGATTCCGACGACAGCGAGTGCCCGACGAAGGCGATCACCGGATTGTCGGACAGCGGATCCGGAATCGAGAATTCGTCATCCACCGCCAGACAGGCGACGCCGATGATCAGGGCGAACATGCTGAGTGAAACAATGATCCGTTTCGCATTCATCTTTGGCTAGTCCTCCTCCCATTGCATCCCACGAACCGACAAAACAGATGTAGCATACGACGTTTTGTGATCCCCGCGACCAACCTCCTCTCGTGATTCTGCTATTGAAACGTTTTTCTAGTATGCCATGCGCCTCCCGATCTGTCAAGAGGGAGAGGCTTCGATTCCGATAATCTAGTTTAGATATCTCTTCTAGCGCCTACTGCCTGGCGTTGAGCGGCGAGGAAGAGGCGGCACCATGGCGGACATCGCAGGAAAAATGGCTGCACAATGAACATGTTTTACCACCGGATGAAGCGGCTCGACGTGGCGGGGGAACGGCGGGATGCAGGAGCGCACCCCCTCAGCATCCGCTTCGAACCCGAAGGACCGCCGCCATGAACCGGTCTCCGTCGTCCCGCGTCAGGTGGGCTACGCTTCGCACCGTGCGTTCCGCCGGATTTCCTCCTGCAGCGGATCATCGCCCGCGGGGGGCACCGTGCAGGCCGGCCGATAGGGCGTCCTTGACAACGCGTCCGATTGCCGGTAACGTGCCCCATCATGACCAGCACATCGCGAAGCAGCTTCCTTCGCACACGTACGGTTCGCCGTAGACGTACAGCCGGGTAGTCCTCCGGGCTGGACGTCGCTGGTTTCATTCTTCTCACACACTTCGCGGCACCCCCGGTCGACTGACCCGGCATGCCTACGTCGTGGCCGCTCGCGAGTCGAGCCGGTCGCGGCCCTGTCACGCTGCCAACCGAATCGAACGAGTCCGAAAGGGGTGTGTTGTGAAAAAGCAGATCAACAAGGCCGTGTTGGCCTATTCCGGTGGATTGGATACGTCGGTCATCGTGCCGTGGCTGAAGGAGACCTACGGCTGTGAGGTCGTGACCGTGACGGCCGATCTCGGTCAGGGAGTCGGCGAGACCGCCGGCCTGGAGGCGAAGGCATTGGCCAGCGGTGCGAGCAAGGCGATCATCCTCGATCTGCAACAGGAATTCCTCGACGAGTATGCGTTCCCGACGCTCCAGGCGGGGGCGGTGTACGAGGGGCTATACCTGCTGGGAACGTCGACGGCGCGGCCGTTGATCGCGAAGAAGCTGGTGGAGATCGCACATCAGGAGGGAGCCGACGCGATCGCGCACGGATGTACCGGAAAGGGCAACGACCAGGTCCGGTTCGAGCTGGGAATCAAGGCGCACGATCCGACGCTGAAGATCATCGCGCCGTGGCGGGAGTGGGCGATCGAATCCCGCGACGATGCGGTGGCCTACGCCAAGGCCCACGGCGTGCCGATCATGTCCGAGGCGGAGTCGGTCTACAGCCGGGATGCCAACATCTGGCACATGAGCCACGAGGGGGGGATCCTCGAAGATCCGTGGGCGGAGCCGGAGGAATCGATGTTCTGCCTCAGCAGTTCGCCGGAGGCGGCACCGGACGCGCCGCAGCAGGTGGAGATCGATTTCGAGGGAGGCCTGCCGGTGGGCCTGGACGGCATCCCGATGTCGTCGGTCGAGCTGCTGTCGACGCTCAATCAGATCGCGGGGACGCACGGGGTCGGACGGGCGGACCTCGTCGAGAACCGGCTGGTTGGGATGAAGTCACGCGGCGTCTACGAGACACCGGGTGCGACGGTTCTCTACGCGGCGCTCCAGGGCCTGGAGAGCCTTTGCCTCGATCGGGAGACGCTCCACTACAAGCTCCTCGTGGCGCAGAAGATGGCCGAACTCGTCTACTACGGACTGTGGTTCACCCCGCTTCACGATGCGCTGCAAGCGTTCGTGATCGAGGCGACGAAGCCGGTCACCGGAACGGTCCGGGTGAAGCTGTACAAGGGAACGGCGACCGTTGTCGGCCGAAAATCGCCGCACAGCCTGTATCGGGAGGATTTCGCGACATTCGGCGCCGACGACGTCTACGATCAATCGGACGCGAAGGGATTCATCAACCTGTTCGGCCTGCCGCTGACCGTCCAGGCGTTGATCCAGCAGCAAGCGACATCGGCGACCGAGCCGGACGGAGCGACGCTCCCGACGCCGGAACCGGCGACCGTCTCGTAGGATCGCGATGAAGACCAACACCGCGGCGATGCTATGGGGCGGTCGGTTCGCGGGCGGGCCGAGCGAGCTGCTCCGGCAACTCGGGGAT
>Ga0272444_10004529_pt1 | contig 12266 bp, 11 predicted proteins | sample SSMForm13_FD_201033 | JGI IMG/M metagenome (GOLD analysis project Ga0272444, IMG submission 201033) | Marine sediment archaeal communities from Little Sippewissett salt marsh, Falmouth, MA, United States - SSM-Form-13 | ecosystem: Environmental > Aquatic > Marine > Wetlands > Sediment ... | reverse complement strand
ACCCAAAATTGTGTATTGATTAACCAAGGTCTAAATCCTTAACTATAAACCATAGCCGGGTTGCCTGGGGGCGGGGATCCGGCTTCTTTATTATCATATCTGGCGCCGAGGTTTTAGGGTTGCCCGTACGTGGCCGGCCTGAGTGGTCACCGTGGGATGGCCAATAGGCAGTGAGGAATGATTTGATGGCTCGGCAAGAAAAAATCCATTTTCAACCAGGGCGTGTTTTTCGCCATGACGATCGGAGTAACTTGGCCAATCGGCATCTGGCCATCCCGGAGCGCGCCCCGGATGAGTTTCTGGATTTCGATGATCCATTCAATTCCTTGATTTCATTCCGGGAGTGTATGGGTGGGATCACGAGTTACAGCGAGGCCGGATACGACACTACGACGTATTGAAATTGGAGTGATGGATTCAAAAAACATTTTCACATGGGGCGATCATGGAGCAGGGGCTGATGAGAATTTCACCCCGTTTTGCAGGAGGTGAAAGATGAGACGGTTTGTACTTTGTCTGGCGATTCTATTGATGGCGGTGCCGGCCTGGGGATTTGATTTCGGGTATGGGCTATTTTTCCTAGACGGTCCACCTCTTGAAATCTACTCGACCATCGAGGGCGAAGAGGGCTATCTTGCTAGCACCAGCATGATTTCGATTGGTAGTTGGCATACCAGTCAATTTCTGGCAGGTCAGGCGGATGCCTTAGCCATGCCGATATCTGATACAGTCAATGGTTACGCGGTTCGGATCACCCAATTGGAGGCGATCATGGAGGGCCTGCAGCATGCGTCCGGGTTCGCCGTTCAGTATGATTTGACCCTATCCACAGAATATTATTATGATTATGGGTTTCTCGATCATAACGATCCACCCGAAGGATTCACCCCGACCATTGGTTATGGATACGGCGGGTTGTGGACCAGGCTGTGGACTTCGCTCACTGTTCTGCCCACGGCGGACAACCCGGCTGGATCAACTTGCCGGCTGAAAGTTACGCCGATCGCGACGGACGGGTTTTTTGAATCGGTGGTCTGTCTGTCGCTTTTTGACGGGGTTTTGGTCGAAGGCGGATTTGTGGATGTGATCGTAGGGCAGGCGGTTGATATTCAGATCGATCTGGACCTGGCCACGGTCACGATTATCGACGGCGCCATCGCGGGCAGTCTCACCCTGGATGTCTCATGCGCGCCCGTGCCCCTGCCCGCCGCCTTCTGGCTGTTCGGATCGGGATTGGCTGGATTGGCGGGATTGCGTTTGAGAAAAAGATAAGCGGGACAGCCCTGTCGGGGCTTCACCCGGCCACAAATCCTACCATGGCGAACCGATCGGGATTTACACATCAACGAAAGGTCGTTCGGTCGGCATCCAGCAATCTTGTGTCTTGGCGAACGCCCGGTCGCGGGAGGACTATCCATCGAACATCGATCATAGGTCAAGGCTTGAAAAATTCCAGGGATGTTTCATCATTAGGGTAAATACCCGGATAATACCGGCCGGTAATGGCCGGCGAAAGGCGTTTCGGGTTTTGGGATGGCCGGGGACAGGCCGGTTTCCCTGTTTGAACGGCCGCTACAGGACGCGGGTCCGCCGGCGCGGGCAGGCTGCCCGCGCTTTATTAGGATCCCTCCTGGTGGGGTGAGCGGCCCGATGAGGGGATGGGCTGGGGGAATGGGATGATTTGACGGTCCTGGGCCGGCGGCATATTCGGGGATTTTGGGGCCCTTGGCTCAGGGATGGCGTCAAGTGTCCGGAATATGTCCGAATTTGGATTACGGGCCGTAAATTTTTTTTAAAAAATCCGGGATTTATAAAGGGTTGACAGAACGGGTGCCAGGGCTTATAATCACGGTTTGAGCGGGCATAGCTCAGTTGGTAGAGTACAAGCTTCCCAAGCTTGGGGTCGCGGGTTCGAACCCCGTTGCCCGCTCCAGGTTTGACGATCATCCGTTCAGGGTTCATGTGGTAGAGGGCCTGTCCGGATAAAGAGGAGATGGCTCCAGAAGACATTCGGCTCCGGTGATTCCCTGGTGAGGCGATTGTCTGGGCGTCCCTTTTTGAGGTGATCGTTCTCCGTGTTTTTTTTCGGAGACGAGCACACTTCGAATAGCGGATGATACATAGCCTGCCATTGACCTTGGCGACGCGGCGGGCGGAACGTATCATCCTTTTGGAAGTGGGCGAAGATTGGCCCACTTTTTTTGTAATAGTGAATGGCGGATAGCAGTCACGACATTTTGGCCCGCGTGGAAGCGCTGGTCGAGCCGGTCCTGGTCGGCGAAGGATTTGAACTGGTGGACGTCCAGTATCGCCGGGAACGGGCCGGTTGGGTTCTCCGGCTCTTTGTGGACCGGGCGGCTCCCGCGGCCGTTGGTGCGGAAGGGCTCCGGCCGGTCGGTTCCGGGGTAACGCTGGATGATTGTGTTGAGATCAGCCGCGAAATCGGGCCGTTGCTGGACGTGGCGGAAACGATTCCCGGCCGGTACACCCTGGAAGTATCCTCGCCGGGTTTGGATCGCCCGTTGAAGAAACCTGGTGATTTCGAAAAGTACGCCGGCCGGCTCATCAGGGTCCGTGTGTCCGGGCCGGAAGGCCGTCGCCGGATCAAAGGCCGGCTTTTGGGGCTTGACCAGGGCCAAATCCGGCTCCAGGTGGACGATCAGCTCGTGGCTGTTCCCTACGAACAGGCGATTCGCGTCCAGTTGGAACCCGAATTGGATTGGCCCCGGGCCTCATAGACCGTAATGTTGGAGCAGTAGTCATGATTACCGACCTTAGACGTATTATCGACCAGGTCAGCCGAGATAAAGGCATTGACCGGAACATCCTGATCAGCACCCTGGAAGAAGCCATCAAGTCGGCGGCCAAGAAGAAATACGGCCTGTCGGACAATTTTGAGGTGGCTTATAACGATGAGATCGGGGAGATGGAGGTCTTCCGGTTTAAGGAAGTGGTCGAAGAAATCGCCGATCCCCAGTTGGAAATCGGCCTGGAGGAGGCCCGGGTGCTGGACCCGGAATCGGATATCGGGGATGAACTGGGCGTCAAAATGGATACCTCGGATTTCGGCCGTATCGCCGCCCAATCGGCCAAACAGGTGATCATCCAGCGGATGAAAGACGCGGAACGCGATATTGTATACGATGATTTCAAGGATCGGGTTGGAGAGATCATCAACGGGATCGTTCAGCGTTTTGACAAGGGGAATATTATCGTCAACCTGGGCCGGACCGAGGCGATTCTGCCGTCCAGCGAGCAGATTCAGAAGGAGAATTACCGCCAGGGGGATCGAATCCGGGCCTTGATCATCGAGGTCAAGCAAATCAGCCGCGGTCCTCAAGTGGTGCTCTCCCGCACCCATCCCAATTTTCTGATCAGTCTGTTCGAGACCGAGGTGCCCGAGATTGCCGAAAGGATCGTCCGCATTGTCGGCGTGGCCCGTGAACCCGGCAGCCGCTCCAAGATCGCCGTGATTTCCGAGGATTCGGATATCGATCCGGTCGGGGCCTGTGTCGGCATGCGGGGGTCAAGGGTCCAGAGCGTGGTTCAGGAGCTGCGGGGCGAAAAGATCGATATTATTCCTTATAATCCCGATCCGGCCCGGTTTATCGTCAGCGCCCTGGCGCCGGCCGTGGTGTCCCGGGTGGTGATGGACGAAAGCAACAAAACGATCGAGGTGGTGGTGCCGGATGAGCAGCTTTCTCTGGCCATCGGCCGCAAAGGACAAAATGTGCGGTTGGCCTCGAAATTGTCGGGTTGGAAGATCGACGTCAAGAGCGAGAGTAAATATGACCGATCGTTAAAAGAAGGATATCAATCGCTGATCCGAATGCCCGGCGTGGGTGAAGTCACGGCCGATGGGCTCTATGAGGCGGGATATCGCTCCGCCCAGGAAATCCTGGCTTCCAGTCTGGAGGAACTGGCCGAATTGCCCGGCTTTAGTGAGACCAAGGCCGAGAGCGTGATGAATGCGGCGCGCATCTATATCGAACAGTTGGTCGAAGAGGACGCGGTGACGGAATCGGAAGGCCAGTCGGCCTCGTCCGTCGAAAGCGAGGCGCTGTCCGAGTCTGAAGACGCCCCGGGCGAGGCATCGGATCTCAATCTTTCGGACCGGCCGTCGGAAGCGGAAGATGGTGATCCGGACAGTGAACCGCCCTCCGCGGCGGTTGAAACCGATTTTGAGAATGAAGAGGATTCTTCCAAAGGTTGAGTGTCGGGGTGATAGACGAAAAGAAGCGTCCCGTTCGGACGTGTGTGGGTTGTGCCACCAAAAGACCCCAGGCCGAATTGGTGCGACTGGCCTTGGATGAAGACGGGCGATTGGTCTGGGATGTTCGCCGAGTCATGGTTGGGCGGGGAGCCTATGTGTGTCCATCGGGAACTTGTCTGAGCGAAGCCCTCAAAAGGGGGAGACTCCATCGTTCCTTTCGGCGTCAAGTCCGGACGGATGTCATCAAGCATTCAGCCCCTCCCTGGGAGGGCTGAGTGGAGTCAATGAGTTTCGGTCTGTTTTGGTCGAACTGCTTCGGCCGGGACCGATTTGCGGAGACAGTGAATGGGGAAAGTCAGGGTATATGAATTAGCCAAAGAGCTCAATATGGGCAATAAGGACCTGGTCCAGAGACTCCAGGAAATGGGGTATCCGGTCAAGAGTCATTCCAGCACCATTGAGAGCTTCCTGGTTCAAGAAATCAAAAGCCGGATTCTGGGTAAGAAAGCCCAGACGCCGGCCGCGACCGCGGGCAGGCCGACTGTCATCCGACGGAGGAAGAAAGTGGTGGAGCCGCCGCCCGTGGATGATACCGCCCCAGATATCCCGATAGCGGTCCAGCCCGAGGCGGTTTCGCCGGGAATAGGCCCGGCCCCGGAGGAAGAGGCGCCGCCGGCCGAACCGGTGATTCATGAGGCGGCGGCCCAAGAGGCGCGACCCGAGGCGGAAGCGCCGATTATCGGGGAAGTTGAGGAAAAACAAGAAGTTCAGCCGGAAGATGATTTCCGGACCGAGGTCGTAGAGGGGGCGTCCCTTGAAGCGGAAGCGATTGAGACCACTGAACTTCAAGAACAACCGGTTTCGGAAGAGGTTCCGGCCGGGATAGACGCTGCAGAGCCCGGTCCCCGGGAGGTTTGGGAAGAGACGCCCGCGATTGGGGCGGATCAGGCCGTGGAGACCGCGCCGGAGGAATCGGAAGCAGTAGCGGAAAAGGTATTTGAAACTAAGGAGCCTGGAGTGCCTGTACCTGAGAGTGACCAGATCGAAACCGAACCTTCGCCGGTGGACGAAGGCGTCGCCCTGGCGCCGGAACCGAGAAAAGCCAAAGGTAAAAAGCCGATTCGGATTGAACAGCGGATCAAACGCATTGAAAAAACGACCGCTGAACCGGCCAAGATCATCAGCCGGCCCAAGGTGGTGGAACCGCCCAAGATACAGCCGGTGCCCCCGCCCGTGGAAAAACCGGTGCAAGAGGCGCCGCCGGCCGGGCCGCGTCCGGTCGCTCCGACGCGACCAAAGCCCAAACCCGTTGACGCGCCGCCGGAAATACCGCCTTTGGCCGTGGTTCCGGCATCCGATCAGAAGAAAACCAAGAAAAAGAAGAAAGGGCGCGAATCCCAAGCCGTTGAAGAAGAGAGTCGGGGGCGGAAGGGCACGCGTCGCCGGGAGATCATCGAGCGGATTGATCTGTATGACGAGTCCGGGGCGACGCGTCCGGCCAGGGGTCGAAAGAGCGCCCGGGCGGTTAAGAAGTCCAAACATACCGAGATCACGACCCCGAGGGCCATCAAACGTCGCATCAAGCTCGTGGATGTCGTGACCGTCGCTGAATTGGCCAAAAAAATGGGCGCCAAGGCTGTGGATCTCATCCGTAAGCTGATGTCCATGGGATTGGTTGTCCAGATCAATCAGGCGATCGATTTTGAAACCGCCGTCCTGGTGGCCGCGGAATTCGGTTATGATGTCGAGAAGGATTTTTTTGATGAGGACCGGGTCCTCCAACCGATCAAACGGGATGATTCGGAACTTGCGACCCGGCCGCCCGTGGTGACGGTCATGGGCCATGTCGATCACGGCAAGACGTCTTTGCTGGACTTCATACGCCATGCCAACGTGATTGAAGGGGAAGCCGGCGGCATCACCCAGCACATTGGCGCCTACCATGTCAACCTGGATGGCGGTGACATCACCTTTTTGGATACTCCGGGTCATGAGGCCTTCACCGCCATGAGGGCCCGCGGAGCCCAGGTGACGGATATCGTGGTCTTGATTGTGGCCGCTGATGACGGGGTCATGCAGCAGACCCGGGAAGCGGCGGACCACGCCCGCGCGGCCGGCGTCCCGATCATCGTAGCGGTCAACAAGATTGACAAACCCGACGCCGAGCCTGACCGGATTCGACGGGAAATGGCCGACCTGGGCCTGGTGCCTGAAGCCTGGGGCGGGGATACGATCTTCGCGGATGTTTCGGCCAAGACCGGTCAAGGGGTAGGCGAACTGCTGGAGTTGATTCTTCTCCAGGCCGAGGTTTTGGAACTCAAGGCCTCGGCGGACGGCCGTGCCCAAGGTCGAGTGATCGAGGCCCGTCTGGACAAGGGCCGCGGTCCGGTGGCCACCATATTGGTCCAGTCCGGAAGACTGAAACAAGGTGATCCATATGTTTGCGGGGTGCATCATGGCAAGGTTCGGGCCATGTTTGATGACAAGGGCCAGCGGGTTGAAACGGCCGGCCCCGCCATCCCGGTCGAAATCCAGGGGATCAGCGGTGTGCCCCAGGCGGGTGATGAATTCGTGGCCGTGGAAGACGACAAAAAAGCCAAGCAGGTCAGCCAGCATCGGCAACTCAAACAGCGTGAATCAGAACTCTTGAAAACGTCCAAGGTGACTCTGGAAACACTTTTCGATTCCATGAAAGAGGGGATCAAGGAACTGAATCTGGTGTTGAAAACCGATGTCCAGGGTTCCCTGGAGGCGATTGCCGACGCCCTGATGAAATTGACGACCGAGGAAATCAAGATCAATTTGATCACTTCCTCGACCGGCGCCATATCCGAAACCGATATTATGTTGGCTTCCGCTTCCGAAGCCCTGGTGGTGGGATTCAATGTCCGACCCAATGCCAAGGTCCAGGAATTGGCGGATTCGGAGAAAATCCAGATCCGTTATTACAATGTCATTTATAAACTGATCGACGATATCAAAGAGGCCATGGCCGGTCTGCTGGAGCCCATCCACGAAGAGCACACCATGGGGCGGGCGATGGTTCGCGATACGTTTCAGGTTTCCAAGGTCGGCACTATTGCCGGGTGCGCCGTGACGGATGGGAAGGTGGTCCGGGGGGCCAATGCCAGACTCCTCCGGGACGATGTGGTGATCTACGACGGCCGGATCGATTCTCTCAAGCGTTTCAAGGATGATGCCCGGGAGGTCCTGAGCGGCTATGAATGCGGCATCGGGCTTGAGCATTATAACGATATCAAGGTCGGTGACGTGATTGAAGCCTATTCCATTGAGGAAGTCGCCGCGACTCTGGATTAACCCGGCGGAGGATTTCAGGTCATGGTCATCGGTCTGCTCAAAGTATCTATGATCCTCCCCGAAAACGCCTCCTTGAAAGGTAAGCGCAAGGTGGTCAAAAGTCTTCTGGGGCGCCTGAAATCCAGGTTTAATGTTTCGGTGGCCGAAGTGGCGGATAATGACTTATGGCAGCGCGCCGCGGTCGGCTTGGCTGTGGTGGGCAACGACCGCCGGTTCGTCAACTCCGCCCTGGACAAGGTGCTCGATTACATCGAACAGGAGACCGAGGCCGATATCATCGACTCCAAGATGGAAATTCAGAGCGTTTTTTCAGAGCGGGAATATTGAGATGTCCTCCAGGCGGCTCGCTAAAGTCCAGGACCTGATCAGGGAGGAAGTCTCCAGGCTGTTGGTTTATAAGGTCAAGGATCCGCGTCTGCATATGTTAAGCGTGACCCGGGTCAAAATGACCGCCGATCTCCGTCAAGCCGTGGTGTTTTACTGCCTCCTTGACGAGGCGATCGATCACGCGTCGATCGAGCCGAGTCTCCGGAAGGCCACGGGTTTTTTCCGCCACGAAATCGGAGAGGCCCTCAATTTAAAATTTGTGCCGGAAATTCGATTCGAGTTTGATCGATCCCTGGAATATGCCCGGCATATGGATCAGGTTTTAGCGAATCTCAACAAATCCGCCGGGACGGGGAGTGATGATCATTCCGCCTGAACGATTAACGGACCGGATCAGCACGTTGACCGGACTGGTGGCTGCTAATAACCGTTTCCTGGTGGCCACCCACATCAATCCGGATGGGGACGCCATCGGATCGATTTTGGGAATGGGCCAGGGATTGCTGGCTTTGGGAAAAAAGGTGACCATGTTTTGTCAGGGTGGGATGCCTGAAATGTATGCCTTTCTGCCCGGCGCTCCGGAAGTGGCCGACCGTCCGCTTTCACCCGGAGATTATGATGTGATCGCCTTATTGGACTGCCACAGCCTGGAGCGCGCCGGTTTGGATATTTCCATGAACCGGGGACCGATCCTGGCGGTGGTGGACCACCACCTGGCGGAGATCGATCTCCCGGAACACACCCTGCTGGACACCGGCGTCTCCGCCGCCGGGGAGTTGGTTTATTATATCCTTCAAGCGCTGGGGGTTGAATTGACGCCGGCCATGGCGACAAATTTGTTCACGGCCATTTCCACCGACACCGGCTCGTTTTCCTACGGTAATACCACCCCGGAGTCCCTGGAGGTTTCGGCTGACCTGGTCAGGGCCGGGGCCGACCCGTGGGATATCTTCAGCCGGCTTTCCCTGGGCCAGTCGCCCGGCCGGATGAAGTTGCTGGGTCTGGCCTTAAAGGATTTGGAATTTTTTCAAAGCAATCGTATCTGCGCCATGACGGTGACCAAGGATATGATGCGGGCGACCGGGACTGCGCCGATTGACACGGACGGTTTCGTGGAATACCCCCGTTCGATTGCCGGCGTGGAATTGGCGGTTTTACTCAAGGAAACCGCGAATGGCGCGGTTAAGGTCAGTCTGCGTTCTCCAGGTATTTTCAATGCGGCGGCCCTGGCGCAAACCTTTAACGGCGGGGGACACATTCAGGCGGCCGGTTTCACGGTGCCCGGTTCCATCGATCAAGTCAAAGAAAAGGTGGTTTCCGCGGCAGTGGGCCTGATGCCCGCTTCGGAGGAGAACGGGCGGCCATGACATCCGGCGGACGACGCCACAGCGGCTTGTCCGGTGTACTGGTGGTGGATAAACCGGCCGGCCCGACTTCTTTCCACGTGGTGCAGCGGATCAGGAAAATCACCGGCGTCAAAAAGGTGGGGCACGCCGGCACCTTGGATCCCATGGCCACCGGGGTCTTGACGGTATGTCTCGGGCGGGCCACCAAGCTGGTGCCGTTTATCCAGAACGGCCCGAAGGTGTATCTGGGAAGAATGGTTTTGGGGATGACCACCGACACCGACGATATCACGGGTCAAGTAACGGCCAAGCGATTGAATGTGCGCTTGAATCCGGAAGACATCGTCAATACGGCCCATGAATTTATCGGCCGGATCGAGCAGGTTCCCCCGGCCTATTCGGCGGTGAAATTCGGCGGTCGGCCGGCCTATCGACTGGCCCGACGGGGGGAGAAGGTGTCCCTAAAATCGCGGGAAGTCGTGATCCATGAACTGGTGTTGACCGAGATCCAACCGCCTTTGGTCACATTTCGGGTTCGGGTGTCCAAAGGGACCTATATTCGTTCTCTGGTCGCGGATATGGGCCGGCGCTTGAACATAGGGGCCTGCCTGGAAAGCCTGCGACGGCTCGCCAGCGAACCCTTTACCCTCGATAAGGCCCTGACCCTGGCGGAAGTCGAGGCGTTGGCCGAGGCCGGTGAGTTGGCCGACCACGTCATCACCCCGGATCAGGCCTTGTCCTTTTTTATGCCGGAAGTTCGGGTCACCGGGGAATTAAAACGAACTGTGGAGAATGGACGGCCTCTGCCGCTGTCCAGCTTGGACGATTTTGAGCCCCAGCCGGGACCGGTCCGGATTCGGACCGCGGATGAAAACCTGCTGGCGGTCTACGAATATAATCCACCCGACAGGATCAGGGCGTTCGAATGTTTGACTCCCGTTCGCATCCTGGGGCGGGATTGAAGATTTAACCAATTTGTTTAGGTAGAAGGAGGAGTTTCAACGTGTCTATCACTCCAGAGAAGAAGAGGGACCTGATTGGCGATTATCAGAAACATGAAGCCGATACCGGATCTCCGGAGGTCCAGGTTGCTCTGCTTACGGAACGGATTACCAATCTTACAGAGCACTTCAAAATTCACAAGAAGGATCATCATTCACGGCGGGGCCTGCTAAAGCTCGTCGGCCAGCGGCGCCGATTACTCAACTATCTCAGGCGCAAGGATATCACCCGATACCGGGAACTGATCGCCAGGTTGGGCCTCCGCAAATAAAAAGCGTGTCTGTTGTCCAATTCAAACGTTTGTCCGACGCGACTGCGCCGGAAAAAGGAGTTAGATATATAAAATGAAAGTAGAAAGAAAACTTGGAACGGCCACAATCACCATTGAGGCCGGTCATATCGCCCGGCAGGCCAGTGGCGCCGTCACCGTTCGGTGCGGCGAAACCCTGGTCCTGGTTACCGCCGTGGGGACGGATCAGCAAAGGCTGGGTATTGATTTTGTGCCCTTGACCGTAGACTACCAGGAGCGGTTTTACGCCGTGGGCCGGATACCGGGAAATTTTTTTCGCCGGGAGATCGGACGGCCTTCGGAAAAGGAAACCCTGACCTCCCGTTTCATTGATCGCCCGTGCAGACCGCTGTTCCCGAAAACCTGGAACTATGAGACCCAGGTGATTGCCACGGCGCTTTCCGTGGACGAAGATTACGATCCGGATATTTTGGCCATGATCGGCGCATCGACCGCTTTGGAGATCTCCGACATCCCGTTTAACGGGCCTATTGCCGGCACCAAGGTCATTCGTGTCGACGGCGAATTGGTCGTGAATCCGACCCAGGCCCAGATCGAGGCCTCGGATATGAATATCATCGTGGCCGGAAGCAGGGACGCGGTGGTGATGGTGGAAGGCGGCGCCAGGGAAGTGTCTGAAACCGAACTGTTGGATGCCGTCTTCCTGGCGCATCGCGAGATCCAGCCGTTATTGGACATGCAGGAGGAATTAAAGGCGGCTATTGGAAAACCGAAGAGAAAGCCGCCGGAAGTCGAGCGCAACCAGGATGTGATTGCCCTGGTCAAGGAGCGTTACGCCGAAACCTGTCAGGAGGCCGTCAAGATTCTTGGTAAGCTCGAACGCCACAACAGACTGAATGAGATTCAAGCGGCCGCCCTTGTCGAGTTACACGAAGAGTATTCGGAATGGGAAGATGATATCAAATACGCTTTTGACGAACTGGAACGTGACATTCTTCGGGGCATGATCCTTCGCGAAAAGAAAAGGATTGACGGCCGGAGTTTTACGGATATTCGTCCTATTACGTCTGAAATCGCCGTCCTGCCGCGCGCCCATGGCAGCGCGCTTTTCACCCGCGGGGAAACCCAGGCCCTGGGGATTACCACCTTGGGCACTTCATTTGACGATCAACGCCTGGACAACGTCATCGGCGAAGATTCCAAGTCCTTTATGCTGCACTATAATTTTCCACCCTTTTGCGTGGGCGAAGCCAAGATGTTGCGGGCGCCCGGCCGACGGGAAATCGGGCACGGCGCGCTGGCCGAAAGAACCATCCGAGCGGTCCTGCCCAAGGAGGAGGATTTTCCTTACACCATCCGCGTGGTCTCCGAGATCATGGAGTCCAACGGTTCTTCGTCCATGGCCACCGTCTGTGCGGGTATCTTGTCGCTTATGGACGCCGGTGTTCCGATCACCTCGCCGGTGGCCGGTGTGGCCATGGGGCTGGTGGTGGAAGGCGATGAAGTCATCATCCTGACCGACATCCTGGGCGACGAAGACCATCTCGGGGACATGGATTTCAAGGTGACCGGCACCCGTCAAGGGGTGACCGCGGTGCAGATGGACATTAAGATCAAGGGCGTGACTCAGGAAATCATGTCCAGGGCGTTGGACCAGGCCCGGGAAGCGCGGTTCCACATTCTGGATAAAATGGCCGAGACGATTGACCGGCCCAGAGCGGAATTGTCACCTTACGCCCCCCAAATGACCATGATCCAGATTAATCCCGAAAAGATCAAAGACATCATCGGACCCGGCGGCAAGACCATC
>Ga0272444_10004527_pt1 | contig 12271 bp, 8 predicted proteins | sample SSMForm13_FD_201033 | JGI IMG/M metagenome (GOLD analysis project Ga0272444, IMG submission 201033) | Marine sediment archaeal communities from Little Sippewissett salt marsh, Falmouth, MA, United States - SSM-Form-13 | ecosystem: Environmental > Aquatic > Marine > Wetlands > Sediment ... | reverse complement strand
CTCCGGGGCCGGGGGCGCGGGCGCGGGCTCGTATTCGGTGATCCGCTCGCCGAAGATGGGCGCGAAGCTCATCTTCTCCAGGTCCTCGAAGAGCATGGCCCGGCCCACCTCGCCGCGCAGGCGGCGCGCCTCGCGGATGCCCATGGCGCCCATGAGCTCGATGAGCTGGGAGTGGAAGGCGCCCATGAGGTTGATCACCCGGGCGGCTCCCTGTTGTTCGTCAATGGTGTCCAGGCCCACCGGGCAGTCAAAGCCCTCGGAGCAGGAGCCGCACATGCGGCACTCCATGGCCACGTTCAAGACCAAATCCAGGCCCACGCCGTCCACGCCACAGAGGATGATTTTGGCCACGTGCTCGGCCAGGGCGATGCCGCCGCTGGCTAGTAGCGTCACCTGGTCGCGGCAGGCCTCGTCCACCAGCCTCAGGTGCACCTCGCGCACCAGCTTGGTGATGAAGCGCTCCGCCGCCTGGCCCAGGCCCTGGCCCTTGTAGCTGGCCTGCAGATGGATCACCTCGGCCCCGGCCTTGGCCAGCTCGGCCACGCGGTCGGCCGCGTCCTGGTCCAGGGCGGTGCGCACCGAGACCACCATTCCAGGCAGGCGCTCTTTGAGCGCCGCGATTTCCTCGAGCACGCTGGGCGAGTCGATGAGCTCGGCCAGGGCTGCGCCCTCCAGGGGGCTCAGGTCCTGGGGCACGCCGTCCAGGCGCACGATCAGGTGCTCCTTGAGGTCGGCCAGCAGATCGGCCGCCTCGTCATAGGTGGCCACGGCCAGAGTGTGGGAGGCCTTGGCGCCCAGGGCCACGGCCCTGCGGGTGCTCGGGCCGATCTTGCCCCAGGGGGCCATGTCCAAAATCATGGGCACCGGCAGCTCCACGAACGGCGGCACTTCGATGGCCAGCTTGCCCTCGTCGTCGAACACAAGGCGCTCGGGCCGGCGGCCCAGCTCAATGACCGTGGAGATGTACTCGCGGCCGTGGATGCCGTCGCGGGTGGGCCGCACGATCTCGCTCATGTCGGTCCACATCTGGTCAAAGCCCGGCCCGCAGAAGCGGCCGCGGTAGCCGGCCCCGGACACCGGAATCTTGCCAGTGGTGGCCTGCTTCCACAGGGTGGAGATGATGTCCGGCCGCCAATACTCGTCGCCCATGGCCTCGAACTGGGGGTTGATGGCCCGGGAGAGGATGCCCTTTTTGCACTCCTGCACACATCGCATGCAGTTGAGGCACATGGCGTCGGTGGTGTCCACCACCTGGCCGGCGTCAAAGGTCTTCTTACGGTAGACCTCGTAGATGCAGGCGTCGCGCTTGACGCACTGCAAGCACCCCAGACAGCCCTCGGTCTCCATGGCCGCCAAGCGGGCCACTGGAGTGAAGCGGGGGGCGGTGGGCGCTACTTCGAGGTGATACTTGTCACTCATGACTTAATCCCTGCTCAGGCAAGGGCGTTGCGGACCAGGAGGCCTAGACCTCCGGCCGCGGGCTCAGCCCGGCCTGCTTGATGATGTCGGGCAGCAGCTCCTCGGCCTCGATGGCCTGCAGATGCACGCCCTTGACGCCTGTGAGTTCGCGGACCTGCTCGATGAGCTCCACCGTGACCTTGAGACCCTCGGCCGCGGGATCGGCCGCGTCGGTCATGCGCGCGATGAGCTGATCGGGCACCGTCACGCCGGGCACGTTGTTGTGCATGTAGCGGAGCATGCCCGCGCTGCGCGGCACGATGATGCCCGGCAAAATGGCGGTTTTCTTGGTCAGGCCCATGTCCACGGCCTTGGCCAGTTGCTCGGCAAAGGCCTTCACATCATAGACCGCCTGGGTCTGGATGAAGTCCGCGCCGGCGGCCACCTTTTTGGCCAGGCGCAGCACCCGGAACTCGATGGGCGGTCCCAGGGGGGTCCAGGCCGCGCCGATGAAAAAGGCGGGCTTGGAGCTGAGACTGTCGCCGCCGGCCTGCACGCCCTCGTCGCGCATCCCCTTGAGGATGGACAAGAGCTGGATGGAGTCCACGTCGAACACGCCCTTGGCCCCGGGGTGGCCCTTGAGCTTGCCGCTGCCTCCGGCGCTCTGGTGGTCGCCGCTGATGGCCAGGATGTTCTTCAGGCCCAAGGCGGCCGCGCCCAGCAGGTCGGACTGCATGGCGATGCGGTTGCGGTCGCGGCAGGTCATCTGGGCCACCGGCTCCAGGCCCGCGTCCAACAGCAGCTTGGACCCGGCGATGGAGGACATGCGCACCACCGCGGTCTGGTTGTCGGTCACGTTGTACCCGTCGGCCAGTCCTTTTAGAATCTCGGCCTTTTTGAGCACCACCTCGGCGTCGGGTCCGCGGGGCGGCCCCACCTCGGCGGTGAGGGCGAACTCGCCGGCGGCAAGCACCTTTTCCAACTTGGTTCCAGCTTTCAGGCTCATGACCGCAGATCCTCCCTGAGCATTCTCTTGGGGCCGCCCGCCGGGGAGTTGGACCAGTCCTTGGGCGGCTTGACCTCCACCAGGCTCTCCACCTGGCCGCGGGCTGTGGCCCGCTCCACGATAAGACGCCAGATGCAGGGGGTGTCCTCGTTGATCTCGCACATGCCGTTTTCCCGGGTGCCGCCGCAGGGCCCGTTCATCAGGCTCTTGGCGCAGCGGGCCACGGGACACAGGCCAAAGGTGACCCCCAGCACGCAGTCGCCGCAGGCGGCGCAACGGCTGGTCCACAGGCCCGGCTCCTCGCGGATGGACAGGCTGGTGGTGTTCACCCCGGGGTAGAGCGGGGTGTCGGCATGGGTGTCGGCCATCAGCTGCATGCCGATGCCACAGGAGATGCTCACAATGGCGTCGGCCGCGGCCGCCCGGTCGGCGATGGTGGCCACGAACTCGGGCTCGCACTGCCGCTCCAGGGTGGCGGTGGTTATCTCTATGGGGTTGCCGTCGTTTTGCATGGCCATGGCCAGCAGGGGCGCCAAGGTCTCGACCTCGCGCTCTCCGCCAGCGGCGCACTCGGCCACGCAGGTGGCGCAGCCAACCAGAAGCACCTTCTTGTGGCCGCGCAGGTAACCCACCATCTCTTCAATGGGCTTCCACTCAGCGGTAATCATCGGCGCTCAAACTCCTTTCATGGGGTTGGGCCCCAGGGCCCGCACGGCCTCGGCCCGGCGGCCGGCCATCCGTAACAAATCATCCAAGCTCAAACCAGCCTCCCGCTCCAGGCCCAGGCGCTCGGCACCCATGCCCACCTGGGCCAGCAGGTCCTGGCCGTAGGCGACGCGGTTTTCGGCCCGGTTGCTGCCCACCAGGTGTTGGCAGGCCTTTTCCGGACAGGCGGCGATCTGCAGCGCGTCGCTGCCCGCCTCGATCAGGCGCATCAAATGGGGCAGCTGCACCTTGCTGCTGCAGGGCAGCATCACCAGGCGGGCGCTGAAGCCCTCGCCCGCGCGGCGGCCCTCCACGGGCTTGACCCCCTGGGCCAGGCACTGGCGGCAGTAGAGCAGGGTTATCTCGGGTTGAAAGCTATCCATGGCTAGATTCACCAATCTTGAAATTGAACCATCCGACAACTCCCGGGAGGCCCGGGGGCCGGTCCTTTGCGGGGGTCAACGGACGCGTCCGGCCGTGGCTGGCGCGTGACAAGGCCCCCTCCGCCTCCCGCGGGGAGAAGCGGCCAGAGGCCAAAACCCGCATTGTTTGGTCTCCCCCTTCGCTTGGAAGGCGGGGCGGGGCTGGTGGGCCCAAAACCAAAACGGCAACCGTTGCCTTTATGACACGCGATTACCTTATTGTCAATACCCGGGGGGGCGGCTTTTAAAAGGACCATGCCTTTCTAGGGCTTGAGAGATAGACCAAACGAGCGGCGCGCCCGGCGTCCGGGGTGGCAATGCAAAAGGGGATCGGATTCAAGCGGCAATATTGCCGCTTGCCACCTTGACAATGGGGTCCTGGTGCGGCTAGCTTGAAAAGGCGCGACCCTGGACCGGGCGCACTAGAAACACCTGGAGAAAGAGCGGACCCCTTGGACGAGCGAACCCGGCGCAAAATCATGGACGTGCTCAGGGTGCTGGCCGAGTCGGAAAAGCCCTTGGGCGGCACCCGCATCGCCCAGGCTCTGGACCTGGCCGGCAAGGACATGAGCCAGCGCACCATCCGTTATTATCTGGGCCTCACCGACATGGAGGGACTCACCGAGCAGGTGGGCCGCCGGGGGCGCCGCCTCACCGGGCTGGGCCGCCGCGAACTGGAGACCGCCTACGTGGCCGACAAAGTGGGCTTCGTGGCCGCCCGGGCCGAGGCCCTGATCTTTGGCATGGACTTCAAGCTACGCCAGGGACGGGGCAGGGTGGTGGTGAACCTGTCCACCCTCAGGCAAACCGATTTGCCCCGGGCCAAGGAAATAATGCGCGGCGTGTTCCAGGCCGGTTACTCCCTGGGCGACCGCCTGCTCATCGGCCAGCCGGGGCGCCGGGTGGGCAGCTTTGTGCCCGGCCCGGACGAGGTGGTGGTGGCCACGGTCTGCTCGGTGGCGGTCAACGGGGTGATGCTGGCCGAGGGCCTGCCCATGACCAACCGCTTCGGCGGCCTGCTGCAGGTGTCCGGGCACAAGCCGATGCGCTTCACCCAGATCATAAACTACGACGGCACCACCCTGGACCCCCTGGAGATTTTCATCAAGGGCCAGATGACCTCGGTGAACCAGGCGGTGGCCACCGGCGAGGGGGTTATCGGAGCCTCCTTCCGCGAGATTCCCGAGCCGGCGGCGGAAAAGGCCCGGCGCCTGGCCCCCCGCCTGGAGCGGGCCGGCCTGGGGGGCATCCTGCTGGTGGGCCGGCCGGGACAGCCCCTGCTGGAGGTGCCCCTGCCCCCGGGCCGGGTGGGCATGGTGGTGCGCGGCGGGCTCAACCCCCTGGCCGCGGTGGAAGAGGCGGGCATCGCCACCAGCAACCGGGCCTTTGGCCAGCTATTCCCCTTTGAGGAACTCAGACATTATCAGGAGGTGCTGGCATGAGCGCCGCTTCCCCGGGCCGGGCGGGCAAGACCACCCGGCGCGGACACCACCGTCTTCCCTGGTTCAAGTCCCAGCATCTGTGGCTATTCGTCACCCTGATGATCTATCTGCTGGCGGTGCCCCTGGTGGAGGAGATGTTCCCGCGCACCAAGACCCTGCTGGACCTGTTCATCGTGGCGGTTTTCATGGCCGGGGCCTACAGCGTCATCAAGCACCGCCGCAGTTTTTTCCTGGCCTGCGGCCTGCTGCTGCTAGGGCTGGTGCTCACCCTGGGGGACTTCGGCCTGCGCTCGCGGTTGTGGGACGTGTTGGGCTGCATGCTGCTGATCGCCTTCATGGTCATGGTGCTGGCGGGCATCGTGCGCGATGTCATGACCACCGATCAGGTGACCTTTGACACCATCAGCGGCGCGTTGAGCGGCTATCTGCTCATGGGCATTCTCTGGGGCTTCGCCTATATGGCCATCGAGATCGTCTGGCCCGGTTCCTTTGATTTCGGCGGCGGCGTGCTCTCCACCATGAAAGGCAGCGACTACGCGGGCCACAACTGGTCGGTGATGTTCTATTTCAGCTTCGTCACCCTGACCACCACCGGCTACGGCGACGTAACCCCCCTGACCTCCACGGCCGGGCAGCTGGCCATCACCGAGGCGGTGGTGGGACAATTCTATATGGTGGTGTTGGTGGCCCGTCTGGTGGCCTTGTACTCCAGAAGTGAAAGACAATAGAAAGGGCCGGGTCCCTGGAGCGGCCCGCGCGGGAGTGCGGTAAGTGTTGACAATCCGCGCCCATTGCCTGAATATAGCCCTACATTTCGGAGGTGAAGATTAATGGGGCATCGCGCGGCTAAAGCGCCTCGGACATTCTGGGTGGGCATCTTGGGGGTGGCGTTTGCCGCGTTGCTGCTGGCTGCGGGCTGTATGAAGGTGGGGCCTGATTACAAGCCGCCCAAGGAAAAGGTGCCTCCCTCCTGGCAGCAGGCCAAAGACCCCGCCCTGCCGCGCAGCCAGAGCAACCTGACCCAGTGGTGGGAGGTGTTCAACGATCCCCAGCTCACCAGCCTGATCCAGCGGGCCGGCCAGGGCAACCTGGACCTCAAGGCCGCGGTGTCGCGGGTCAAGCAGGCGCGGGCCCAGCTCGGGGTCATCACCGGTGAGCTCTACCCCCAGGTGGATCTCAACGCCGACGCCACCCGCCAGCAGGCGAGCAAAAAGTCCCTGAGCAACGTCACCCAGCAGGGCATCACCGGCGAGCAGTTCGAGATAGGGGCCGGCGCCTCCTGGGAGATCGACCTCTTTGGGCGCATCCGGCGCTCGGTGGAGGCGGCGAGAGCCGACCTGCAGGCCAGCCAGGAGGATCGGGCCGACGTCATGGTCAGCCTGTACTCCCAAGTTGCCCAGACCTATCTGACCGTGCGCACCCTGCAGACGCGCATCGCCGCCACCCAAGAGAACATCCAGTCGCAAATCGGCGTGCTCAAGCTGACCCAGGCCCGCTTCAAGTGGGGCCTGGCCACGGATTTGGACGTGTCCCAGGCCGAGACGGTGCTGGGCTCCTCCCGGGCCCAGCTGCCGCCGCTCAGAAACAGCCTGACCCAGGCCTACAGCACCCTGGCCCTCCTGTTGGGCCTGCCGCCCAACGCGCTGAGGGCCGAGCTGGAAAAGCCCAAGACCATTCCAGACCCTCCGGTCCGGGTGGCGGTGGGCGTGCCGGCCGACCTGCTCAGGCAGCGGCCGGACATCCGCCGGGCCGAGCGCCAGTTGGCCGCGGCCACCGCCCGCATCGGGGTGGCCACCGCCGACCTCTACCCCCGCTTGACGCTGTTGGGCAGCCTGGGCACCGTGTCCAGCAACCTTTCGGACCTTTTCGGCGCCGGCACTCTGAACTACAGCTTTGGGCCCAGCTTCTCCTGGAACATATTCGCCGGCGGCAGCATCCGCAGCCAGATCAAGGTGCAGGACGCCCTGACCGAGCAGGCCCTGTTGACCTATGAAAGCGCGGTGCTGGGCGCGCTCAAGGAGGTGGAGGACGCCCTGGACGCCTTTACCCAGGAAAAGGTCCGCCAAAAGGCCCTGCGCTCCACGGTGGTCTCCTCGCGGCGCTCCCTGGAGCTGGCCCTTAGGCTGTACAAGGAGGGGCTGCAGGACTTCCAGCCCGTGCTGGACGCCCAGCGCAACCTGTTCGACTATGACAACGAGTTGGCCTCCTCGCGGGGCCAGGTGGCCACCAACCTGGTCAACATCTACCAGGCCTTGGGCGGCGGCTGGGACCCCGCCAAGGCGGCGGACACGCCCCAAAAGCCCCAGACCAAGGCCACGGCGGCCAACAAACCCTAAGGCCAACCCGCCGCCCTCGGGCGGCCTGTAGGAGGGCCCCAGTAATATGCGACAGATGCTCTCGGCAAAAACCCGGACCATGCTTTTGGCCGCCGTGGCCGCGGCGTTGCTGCTGGCCGCGGCCTGCGACGGGGACAAGCAGAAGTTCCAGGCTCCTCCCCCGCCCATGGTGACCGTGGCCAGCCCGGTGGTCAAGACGGTTACCGACTACGCGGTGTACACCGGCAACACCCAGGCCCTGTATGCCGTGGACATCCAGGCCCGGGTGGAGGGCCAACTGCGCTCGGTGAACTTTGACGTGGGCTATAACGTGAAAAAGGGCGACCTGCTGTTTGTCATAGAGCCGGAGCCCTACCAGGCCAAGGTGGATATAGCCCAGGCCGACCTGGCCGTGGCGGTGGCCGCCTATAAGCTGGCCCAGGCCACCCTGGTGCGCAAGGAAAACGCCTACAAGGACCGGGCGGTGAGCGAGGTGGAGGTGATCCAGGCCAAGGCCGAGGCGGCCGAGGCCGCGGCCAAGATCGAGGCGGCCAAGGCCCAGGTGGAGCGGGCCAAGATCGACTACGGCTACACCCACGTGATCTCGCCCATTAGCGGGCGCACCTCGCGCAACCTGGTGGACGTGGGCAACCTGGTGGGCGCCGGACAGGCCACCAAGCTGACCAGCGTGGTCATGGACGACCCCATGTATGCCTACTTCACCGTGGCCGAGCGCGACATGCTCGACTACCGCGACAAGCAGCGCATGGACGAGGTGCCCCTGGACGAGAAGGGACGGCCCATCGCCTACTTGGGCGTGAGCAACCAGGAGGACTTTCCCCACAAGGGCTATCTGGACTGGATCGACAACCAGGTGGATATCAACACCGGCACCATCCAGGTGCGCGGCGTGTTCCCCAACTCGAAGCATAAACTGGTGGCCGGCCTGTTCGTGCGTATCCGTTTGCCCATCGGCGTGATCAAGGACGCCATAATGGTGCCCGAGGCGGCCCTGGCCCGCGACCAGCGGGGCACCTATCTGCTCACCGTGGACCAGAACAACACGGTGGTATACCGGCCGGTGGAGCTGGGCCCCTTGCAAAAGGGCCAACAGGTGATCCTTAAGGGCCTTAAAAAGGACGAAAGGGTGGTCATCAAGGGCCTGCAGCGGGTGCGGGCCGGCGCCAAGTGCACCCCGCTGACCGAGGAGCAGGCCAAACAGATGGCCGCCAAGCAGGAAGCGGAGATGAAAGCCAAGATGCAGGCCCAGGCCGCGGCGGCCGAGAAACAACAGGGCAAAGCCGCGGGAGACAAGAAAGAGGAGGCCAAGGCCAAGGACTCTTCCACCTCCCAAGGCAAGTAGGGCGGCGCCTAGATGTTTTCACGCTTTTTCATCAACCGCCCCATCTTCGCGGCGGTGGTGTCCATCGTCATAGTCCTGGCCGGGGTGCTCACCCTGGTGGGCTTGCCCATCTCCCAGTACCCCACCATCGAGCCGCCCACGGTCAACGTGACCGCCAACTACCCCGGGGCCAGCGCCAACGTGGTGGCCGAGACCGTGGCCCAGCCCATCGAGCAGCAGGTCAACGGGGTGGAGGGCATGATCTACATGTCCTCCAACAGCGCGGCCGACGGCTCCTACAGCCTCACGGTCACCTTCGAGACCGGCGTGGACCAGGACATGGCCACGGTGCTCACCCAGAACCGGGTGGCCGTGGCCACGCCCTCTCTGCCCGACGAGGTCAAGCGCCTGGGCGTGACCACCAAGAAGAAGTCGCCCAACTTCGCCCTGTGCATCAACCTGGTGGACAAGACCGGGCTTTATGACGACATCTACCTGAGCAACTACGCCACCATCAACATCCGCGACGAACTCAGCCGGGTCCAAGGGGTGGGCGACGTGCAGGTACTGGGCGCGGGCGACTACTCCATGCGCCTGTGGCTGGACCCCCAAAAGCTCAAGACCTACAACCTGACCACCGACGACGTGGCCAACGCCATCCAAGAGCAGAACGTGCAGGTGGCCGCCGGGGTCATCGGCCAGCCTCCGGCCCCCAAGGGCCAGAGCTTCCAGCTCACCGTGAGCGTGCTGGGCCGCCTCAAGACCGTGGAGCAGTTCGAGCAGATCATCGTCAAGACCGGCGAGGACGGCCGTTTGGTGCGGGTCAGGGACGTGGCCCGGGTGGATCTGGGGGCCAAGACCTACAGCGTAACCTGCCAGCTCAACCAGCAGGCCACCACCACCATCATGGTCTACCAGCTGCCCGGGGCCAATCTGCTGCAGCTCAGCGAGGCCTGCCGCAAAGTGCTCAAGGACCTGTCGGGGCGCTTCCCCGAGGGGCTAGAGTGCATGGTGACCTACGACTCCTCGGACGTGGTGCGCGCCTCCATCGAGGAGATCATCGAGACCCTGGTCATCGCGGCCATCCTGGTGATCCTGACGGTGTACGTGTTCTTGCAGGACATCCGGGCCACCCTGATTCCGGCCATCACCATTCCGGTCTCGCTCATCGGCACCTTCGCGGTCATGGGCGTCCTGGGTTTCTCCATCAACACCCTGACCTTGTTTGGACTTGTGCTAGCCATCGGCATTGTGGTGGACGATGCCATCGTGGTGGTGGAGAACTGCGCCCGCAATATCGACGAGGGAGGTCTTACGTCCAAGGAGGCGGCCACCCGCTCCATGGAGGAGATCTCCGGCGCGGTCATCGCCACCACCCTGGTTCTGTTGGCCGTGTTCGTGCCCACCGCCTTCATGGGCGGCATGACCGGCATCCTTTACAAGCAGTTCGGTCTGACCATCGCCGTGGCCACGGTGTTTTCCTCCATCAACGCCCTGACCATGAGCCCGGCCCTGTGCGGCCTGCTGCTCAGGCCCACGCCCGAGAAGCGCAACTGGTTCTGGAGGGGCTTCAACAAGTTCCTGGGCGGGGCCACCAAGGGCTATGAGGGCATAGTCAAGCAGGTGGTGCGCAAGCTGTTGTTCGCCATGATCATCTATGTCGCCCTGGGCGCGGTGGCCTTTTACAGCATGACCCACACCGCCACCGGCTTCGTGCCCCAGGAGGACCAGGGCTACGCCGTGGCCAGCATCCAGCTGCCCGACGGGGCCAGCCTGGAGCGCACCCAGGCGGTGGTGGACAAGGTCAACCAGATCGTGGCCGCCACTCCGGGCATCAAGTACAACGTCGCCATTGCCGGCTACTCCCTTCTGGACAGCACGGTTTCGTCCAACATGGCCGGCCTGGTCATTGTCTACGATCTCTGGGACGCGCGGGCCGGCAAGCCCGAGCAGACCCAGGATGCCATACTCCAGCATATAAATATGGCCTGTTACGGCATACAGGAGGCCTCGATCATGGCCTTCCCCACCCCGGCCCTGCCCGGGCTGGGCCTGGCCGGCGGCTTTGAGTTCCAGTTGCAGGACCGCGGGTCCCTGGGCCTGACCACCCTGCAGAACATGGCCTACGAGTTCATTCAGGACGGCAACAGCCAGCCCGGCCTTAGCGACATGTACACCACCTTCCGGGCCAACGTTCCCCAATTGTTCGTGGACGTGGACCGGGTCAAGGTCAAGACCCTGGGGGTGCCCCTGTCCACGGTCTTCGACACCCTCCAGGCCTATCTGGGCTCGGCCTATGTGAACGACTTCAACAAATTCGGGCGCACCTATCAGGTTAACATCCAGGCCTCGGCCGAGTTCCGCGACCAGGCCGAGGAGATAACCAGCCTGCAGGTGCGCAATAACCAGGGCCAGATGCTCCCCCTGGGCACCCTGGTCACGGTTAAGTCCACCCTGGGTCCCCAGATCGTGCCCCGCTTCAACCTGTATCCCGCGGCCACCATCCGGGGCAACGCCGCGCCGGGCTACAGCTCCGGCCAGGCCATCAGCCTGCTCAAGGACATGGCCAGCACTAAGCTGCCCGCCTCCATGGGCTACGCCTGGAGCGGCCTCTCCTACCAGCAGGTGGTGGCCGCCGGCACCGGCTCGGTGGTGTTCGTCATCGCGGTGATCTTCGTGTTCCTGGTGCTGGCCGCTCAGTACGAGAGCTGGAAGCTGCCGGTGCCGGTGGTGCTCTCGGTGCCCCTGGCCCTGCTGGGCGCCTTTGCCGCCCTGCACATCCGCAGCCTGGACAACAACGTCTACACCCAGATCGGGTTGGTGCTGCTGGTGGGCTTGGCCACCAAAAACGCCATTTTGATCGTGGAGTTCGCCCGCGATCTGAACCAGCAGGGCAAAAGCATCCGGGATGCGGCCATCGAGGCCTCCCGCCTGCGCTTCCGGCCCATCCTCATGACCGCCTTCAGCTTTATCCTGGGGGTCATCCCCTTGGTCGTCGCCACCGGCGCCGGGGCCGGGGCCCGCAAGGCCCTGGGCACCGCGGTGTTAGGCGGCATGCTGGCGGCCACCTTCCTGGGGGTGTGCTTCGTGCCCGGGCTGTTCGTGCTCTTCCAGAAAATGGGCCGCAAAAAGCAGCCGCCCCCGGACGCCGCGCCCGAGGCCAAGCCCGATGCCGCGCCCGAGGCCAAGGCCGACCCCAAGCCCGGCCAGGACCGGGAGCTCAAGATCGACTTCAAGGGCGAGAGTGGCTAACCTTAGGCGCCCATGACATCTTCGGTTAATACCCCTGGCGGGGCGCCGGCAACCCCGGCGCCCCCGCCTTTTAGGGCCCTGCTTTTTTTAATGGCCGGCGCCCTGCTCATCAGCTTTTCGGCGGTGCTGGTCCGTCTGGCCGAGGTGGGACCGGCCACGGCCGGGTTCTATCGGGTGTTCCTGGGCGGTCTGGCCCTGTTGATCTGGGCCCGTTTGCGCGGCCAGCGGCTCTGGGCTGGCTGGACCGCCTTGGCCGCCGCGGCCTTGGCCGGGCTGTTCTTTGCCCTGGACCTGGGGCTGTGGCACCGCTGCATCGGCTTTGTAGGGCCAGGTCTGGCCACCATCCTGGCCAACTTTCAGGTCTTTGGCATGGCCCTGGTGGGAATGCT